>Ga0307509_10006554_pt1 | contig 15593 bp, 11 predicted proteins | sample 10_EM_MG_FD_202245 | JGI IMG/M metagenome (GOLD analysis project Ga0307509, IMG submission 202245) | Populus trichocarpa ectomycorrhiza microbial communities from riparian zone in the Pacific Northwest, United States - 10_EM | ecosystem: Host-associated > Plants > Roots > Unclassified | place...
GCTTCCTCTGACTGGGGGTGGTGAGAGGCGAAAAGGATAGCCGCTTGGGGGGAGTCTGGGTGGCGTTTGGCGTATCTGTCCTGGTTACCATACCATTTTCCCTCAAAAAGGAAGTGAAAATGCGGGGGGGCAACCGTACGAGATGTAAGGGGGGTGGCAAGTTTCTTTTTCTGCTGAGCAGGTTTAGTTTGGGCAGCAGGGGCGGGAGGGGGTGGTGCTTGAGGAAGCGGGGGTGTCACTTGTGTGGCGTGGTGTGAGGAGAGAGCCGCAACACGAGAGGACAAGTCCTTGAGGGATGCCTCCAGGTTGGATGTGGCCCGTGGTAAGGGCCGTGGCTGAGCGTTCTGCCTGAGCAGAGGTGAGGGTCTCAACCTGCAAAGTCAGGAAGGTAACAGAGAGACCAAGGTCATTAACCATGGTGATGAGTTGGGCGAGAAGGGGGGCCATAGTGAGTTGACTATCCGGGAAGGTAGCGGCGGAGGCATTGTAGACAGTGGGGAACGAAGCCAGGTCAAGGCGAGCAACCTGGCAGCCTGCCCATGAATCTTGACGCCATTGTCAGCCTCCGCAGAGAGAGAGGCATGACTGGACTGGGATGACAACGAACAAGAGATAGGATCAGCCCTACCGTCCTGGCGTGAGGAGGAAGAGTGAGCAGGGCCAACAGCCGTGGCTGGGCCTGCACCAGTGGAAGCAAGAGGTATAGACGATATCAGGACAAGGCCAACAGGCCAGGCCAGAGGACAGGGAGGAAGGGGGGAGAGAAAGTCAAGTCAAACTACCAGATTGACCTTCCAAGAATAACAATCCTCTCAGCGAAGGTGAAATATATCTCACTTGAAAATGAAGCCCAAGTCAAAAGCCAAAATAGATCTATCGTGATGAAATAAAGACCAAACCCTGAGGTTTATGTTGGCCGAATGCGGAAAGTAGTTTAAGTGAGAGGAAAATAGAGGGCACGGAGCGTGCTGTCTTTCTACCTTTTTTTCATTCTTTTTTTTCACTTTTTTTTATTTTTTTTATTTTTTTCCAATCATATGATTATTGTTTTAGGGTACAAAATCTTGCATGCAGCTTACGCTATGGCATAAAAAAACCCCCAACTACACCTGGGAAGAAGCCAACCCCCCAAGTCCCTCTGGTATGGAACCAACCGGACATCTCGCCCCCAACAAGAAACCCTTGACTAGCTAAGAAGATAGACGAAAGGAATCAAATCAAAGAACAAGCAGGAAGAGTCAGGAAAACCCATGTCACAATCATCCGAACAAAGGAAAAACAAAAAGTAAACGTAGCGGAGACCACGTGAATGTTCTGCACACTCAGCGCGGAAGGGGCTAGGCTCGGCATGATTGAAGTCCTTGGGAGGCTGAAGATGCCATCTATTATGGCTGCACACTCGCAAAAGAGGAAGGAGATAGTGCAATACCATCCTCCCAGAGGCAGGCCGTGATGGACCGTGGTCATAGTCCGAATGGTGAAGAAGTAGTTATGGATACCAGCCAGGTAGTTGTGGGTACCAGCCAAAAGAGTGGAGAAGCAGTAGGGAGCCAGCCAATCCGACCGTGTGAGGAGGAGGAGAAAGAGGGGTAGACCCAACTCTATACCGTAGAAACTATCGGAAAACGCATTCGTGTCTTGACTAGGCAGCCTCTTAAAGAGAAAGAGACTAGAGAAATTGACCGTGGCCTGTTGAAGTGTTTTCTCTTACTGAAAACTGTGTACCTGGCTGTCTGTAACATGGGCGTTGAGAAGAGTATTGCCCACCGTGCAAATGCTCTAAGCGAGGCAGAGCAAAAGCGAGGTAGGGAGAGGAAACATCAACAAAAAGAAGACGAAATCCATAAACCCAGAGCGAAGAAGGCCCAAAGGGATAAATCAAAGGGAAGGGAAGTGTAGAGGAGGTATGACTCCACCCCCTAGAGCGAACTCAGGACGGGGGGTGGAGTTGGGAAAAGTGGTGATAATCTCGTGGTGTTGAGATCTCAATCGCCGGGTGTGTCGAGGAGACGGAGGATGCTGTCTTTGTACCTTTTTTTTTCCTTTTTTCCTTTTTTCGAATCATGTGATTATTGATTTAGGTACAAAATCCTGCATGCAGCTTGCGCTATGGCATATAAAAAACCTTAATTCCAAAAACTAACAAAGGAAACAACAAAATTCAAACAACACGTGCAAAACACTCTCCAAGCGGGATCATCAGAACCCTGTCGCATCACCCTCGATGACTAACAAAACAAAAGCAAAGTAAAATCCTCCGTATAACTCATAAGAAAAACATTCAAAAGTAATAAAACCTCCCCACCCTACATGCCCACTGCCGCAGCCAGCTAGAAACAAGGGAAACTCATAAACCAAAAAGAAAATACCGTAAAGAGAAACTCAATCAGGAAAGATAAAGTAGCTATACCTAGAAGGCCAGGGCTGAGCTAGGGAGTTTAAGGTGTTAAGCGCTATCTGAGTCCGACTCCGGCTCAGGAGTAGCAGTACTGGCTCGAATACGCATCATGGCTGGAGGAAAACCTGTGCGTGTAGCGTAGAGATAGTCAGCCAATCCTCTAAGAAGGGAGACCAAGTGCCAGGGTGGAGCGTCGGGGCCAGTGTCATCCACACCCGAGAGATGGGGTGAGGTGATGCTGGGCCTTAGAGGACAGAGGAGAATCGCATTTTGGAAGGACTCATCGTCCTCCTCACAGAACGGGCAGAGGGTGCTAGAGTTTCTGTTCCTCCAGGACATATGTGCAGCAAGGTGGCTCGCACCAGTGCGCATCTGATGAATGCGGTCACATATAAACCGTTGAAGGCCAGTGAAGGCGTGAGGAGTGAGACAGGCACTGTACCGATAAGAGAGGGGCACCGGCGGACTTGTGTTCAGCCAGTCGGTGAGAAGTAACTGTGTCAGAGGAGTTCTGAGGGCTTGGTAGGTGGTGGAGGGTTCTCTGGACATTGGGAGCGATACGAGATAAGTTGAGGCAAGCGGAAGGATAGGGATTTGCGCAAAGAGGTCTGAAAGTTCGTGGCACAAGGAGTCTAGAGGCAGGTGCTTGGCAGAATTAACTGCTGGTCGGAGCCATGAAGTAAGGTGGATGGCTTTGGAATAGCCTTGGAGTAGAAAACGATGATCATCGGCAGAACGTCCCTGGTCCCAGGTGGGTACAGACTTGGGTATCCGGGTGGTGGCAGGATTGAATTCTGAAGGGGCGCAGACCATGCGGAGGGCAGCTGACGGAGAGCGGTGCTTGCAAATTGAGGAGATGGGTGGTAATGAGGCTTCCCGGTATAGAGCGCCACAGGTGCTGGTGTGCAAACAATTAGTTGTCCACTGGAGCACCGGGTGCCAGAAAGAGTCGAGTTTCTTAACTATACCTGTGTCCGGGATAAAGAGGTCGCAGCGATAGGTGAGCATGGGAAGGATGGCGCCAAAAACTCACTTCCTGTTGCACCAGGAGGAGAGGTCTTTGCCAGGTGCACTAAGCTGTCGGATTGTAGTGAAAGAGGCCTGGGCAAGTGCCAGCTGTCTTCGGAAGTGGGTAGAGGTTTGGATCGCCGGGGTGAGCCAGAAGCCGAGCCACCTTACAGCCTCGGATGGGGGAAAGAGCATGGCGTTAATCACTATAGGGGCAAAGGAAACATCTGAGCGGTCCTTCGGGGTTCTCCAGTGAATGAATTCAGTTGTCGGGACGGAAAAGGCCACCCCCAGGTTGGCACCCCGTCTTTGGATGATGCCGAAATAGTGTTGAAGAGGGCCGATGTTTGATCCTAGAGAGTCTATGCTGACCGTAATGGTGAGATCGTCGACGTATGAAATCGCCAGACCTTGAGGAATGGTTGGGTGGAGGCTGGCTATATAAAGCACCAAGAGAAGAGGAGAAATCGGAGAGCCCTGAGGGGTGCCAATAGCGACTGGGCAAGGGACCTTTGGTGCGCCTTGGAAGATGAGACAGCAATAGCGATGTAACGACCCTATGATAGGTAGCTACAATCACTATCACCTTAGCCCAAATGGTATACCAAGTGGTAACCAGAGGTGGTATGGTCTCATATACATATTATACAAATGGCTGGTAAACCTGGGATAAGGCCTAGGGAATAGTTGAGTAGCCATGAGGTACTCTACTAGGCAGGGTAACCTTTCAGGAGAACATTCGCATAAGATCAAGAGAATTATGGGAATGTTACACGGACCTCCAAGACGACTTCTGTGGTCGACTGGAGGACTTCCTGAGCGGTTAAAGGGATAAGAGGGCAAAGTTACCCTACCTTGGAAATTTGGTCATTATGCCCATGGGTCCCAGTTACCCTACTGAGGAACCGAAGTTACCCTACCTTTACTGGCAAAGTCATCCTAGAACTTAGAGGTCGATTGCCTCACATTCTATGGGCTCTTAGATGTTCTTGGGCGTACACACATCTGCCCGGGAAGCCCCACCCCTGTATAAGGGTGGCCCAAACATACTATTGAACTTGGGCGGGTTTTGCTAACACCCCCCTCTGGCCCTAGCGTTGGGACGGCGCGTCATAGGCAGACGGCTGTGTAGTAGGTCGTTTGCTAGTTAAAAGAGGTCATTGGAGCAGCTGCAGTAACACCGTATAAGTCGTCGCCCTCTGTCCGACTGAATGTCGTTCGCAGGATATATAAGGGGAGCATGGGTAACCGCCAAAATGGTGGTCACTCATATATGGTCTCTCGGGCATCTAGGAGTCTATTCTAGCCTACGGGTTGTAGGGTAGTCTTCCTAGTGGTGCTCAGGTAGTCTCAGAAGGCCAGGGTGCTTTCGAGACAAATACCTCAGTAACCAGCCTGGACCTTCTCCCCTTGATTTGTAGCATTACTATGGGTTGTTATTGGACTCTAGAGGTATGAGTCTTATCACGGTAGAATATGTCCCGAGAGGCTAGCTATGGATAGCGCCCCCTTAGCCAACGATCTGCTACATCTCACAGGGGGAGCTTGCATGTCAATTTATCACATTGAATAGTGGCGTAGATTAAATGATGGACTGCATAGCTTGTATAGACGAAACTGCCACTGGGCCAGTGAGTCCACCACCTAGGTATTGATTCCGGTTGTTGTCATAACAGTTAGCCACTAGCATGACTTCGTTAGGAAGAGCTTTTCACCTGCGGTTGTATTGGAGATGCATTGCAGAAACTCTTATCCTATTGACGGAATTAAGTGTACCCCAGTTGGTCCGACACTTCCAGCAGGATATATCCTGATGGAGGGCAGACATCGGACAAACCCTGAGCAGGACAGGGTTCTCGCACAAAGGTTGGAAGTAGTGGTGAATGTCAAAGGCTTAAATCTGATATCTACTTAAGTTTAAGCATTTGGCATTCTACTTCGACAACCAACCTTTTCTCGAGAGAACTAAAATGAGTGAAGCTCTGAGCTTAACTATATTAAGTTTTACAGTTGATTCTTCAGCATTATTTTACCTCATCTTTATCTTTATCTTTGAGTGTTTGGTGCGGTCGCAACCTTAGAGTTCACCTCTCTCCAGGGTGCCCCCATTACAGGCGACCGGAGAGGAAAGACTTAATCCACGCAACCAGATAGGCGGAGACCTCCTCTTTGGCGAGGATACTAGCCAACCTGTTTGCACAGACATTGTCAAAACCACCTTTGACGTCCAGGAAGAGAGTAGATACTTTGAAGGAAGCAGCTTGAAGAAGGCGTAGTTCGTGGGTGAGGGTAGCAACAGGGTTGAAATAGCCTAGTGCGGCCAGGGACCTACATTGATTGGGGTGTAAGAGGCCAAGGGAGCCGGCAGCTACGGCGAGACGAAAGGCAGACAGTCTTTCCAGTATCTTGGAGACTGTTTCGTGTAGGACGATGATGCGAAAAGAAGCTGGAGTACGGTAATCAGGTTTGCCTGGTTTGTCCAGGACAATGCCGTTGGCTTTCTTCATGGCTAGGGGGTGGTATCCGTGGGTATGGAGGGGAGCGAACAGAGATGGCAGGATGTGCTCGTTGGCCTTGTGGACCCGCTTCCAGATAGAGTAAGGAATGCCACTTGGGCTAGGGGCTGACCTGTTAGAGGATTTTCGAAGTGCAGCTGACACTTCCGATGGTGGAAACCGGCGGGGCGTCTTCAAACGCTGGGAGGATAAGGGGAGGGGGAGGAGAGGGCCTGGGAGGAAAAAAGTGATGTAGAAGGGTGTTGTTAATTTCGGTGGGGGAGGAGGCGTTCTCGAGTGTGGGTAAGCCATCCGGAGCTCTGCCGGCTGCAATCTTTCTAGCATCCCAAACTGACCGCGAGTTGAGGTCGGCTAGAAACTGCGACGAGTGGACTCTTTGGGCGGATTGGGTCGCTTTGAAATACGTATTACGAGCCACATGGGCCATGGCGGGCGAGGCCTGGTTCTTTCTCATGAGGCGCGAGGTATGATGATGTATGCGGCGTAGCTGTGTAAGTTCTGGAGTCCACCACGGTTTAGCGTAGGGGGGCGGGTGTTTAGTTGTGGTGTTGGAGGTGATGAGGTGCGTGATCTTGGCAAGGCTATCGTCCAACCAGCGGTCAAGTGTGTCTGGAGTGGGGAGAGCAGGGGGAGCCGTGAGTCACAAATCGGTGAGTAGAGGGGAGATGTGATCCCAGTCCGTGTATTTCCAATTTAGGCCCCTGGGCGGGGGCTTTAGGAGCGGAGTGGAGAGAATGATGGTGAGGGCGGTGTGATCTGAACCCTTCGGCGGCAGGGAGGGATTCCAGGAGGAGAAATACGGCAGCAGGGCAGAGTTGGCAAAGGACAAGTCAAGGACTGCCAGGCGATGGTTGGTGGTGAAAGGGAACCTAGTGTAGATCCCGGGTGTGTTGAGGAGAGAAACCAAGTGGGCTGATGCCTTGTCGAAGTAAGAAGAACTTAAAAATTGGTCTTGATCAGAGAGTACACGAGTCGGGTCAGAGGCAGAGTGATGAATGTAGAAATCGCCAAGAACAAGTGTAGGAAAATCATGCAGGGGAAATAAATCAACAGGAGAAACGGACCTAATGTGGCCATTAGGGATAGAATAAGCGTTGTACAAACGAAACAAATTATGAGAAGTATCAAAAAGTCCCTCAGGGGAGTGAAAATTCACTGCCATCAGATCGCCCCTTTCAAAAAACAATGGAAGAATAGAAATCACAGTTAGTAACCTTTCGTGAACATAAGTTGCCACTGGGGGTTTCTAGCTATGAGTTGCAGGGGGAAAAAGACATTTATAGTTGCGAAAAACAGAAGGACAATTCCTCCAAAGCGGAATGTCCTGGAGAGCGACAATGTGAGGACAACTTTCTACCGAAGTAAAAAAACTAAAAAGAGTCTGAAAAACATTACTGCTACCGAGACAATTATGTTGAACAATGGAAGGATTTAAACAACTAGGGTAATGGAAGACTTGGGATGGTGGAGGGCTCTGTGTTGGGGATAGGCTTGATGACACATAAAGATCCATATGGACGTCGGTCGGGGCGGGCTCGCTCCAGTCAGCACCGGTGCTAGCCCAAAAGAGGCTGCTGCCAGCACTAAAGAGGTTCCTGCGGGGGAGGGGAGCGGCAAGGTTAGGCTGGGCTGCAGCACTTTGAACAAGTTTGACAGTCTGGGGATGGGTAGATTCGCTAGAGGGAGGGAAACGAGGGCCGTGCCTGGCTGGCGTAGCCGGCACATTTGGGGGAGCTGTTGGACCCTGAGGGGTGGTTTGAGGAAGGCCCACATCGGGGGCATCGGGAATATCTTGGTTGCTGGGAGGAGGAAGAGCGGAGAGGATTTCGCGGCGGACGGGGCAGGTGCCATCGAAGGAGGCGTGCTAGCCATCACAGTTGACGCAGAGCGGAGTAGAGGCATTGCTGCATCCTACGACAGACTTCTCAAAGCCGCCTTCCGGACAGCTTTGATTAGCATATCTGTGGGCAGAACGGTGATGGAGAAGAGTGCAGATCGGGCAAGCTTGTGCCTCTTCTTTGCATAACGGAGCTGAGTGTCCAAAGCGCCCGCACTTCCTGCAGTGGGTGGACTTGGAGGCAGAGTAGGCGGGAGCGACCTTGCTGGGGCGGGAGAAAAGTCGGATGGATTTGCCGAACCGGGGAAAATGAAGTGGGTCAACTGCTACTACCACCGAGGTTGTGCGCTTCTCGGCCCTTTTCACCGGGTCTGACTGCCAGAATCTAGCCCCAAAAATTGGGACGTCAATATCATTGCTGATTGATTCAAGGAGAGAGGTGAAGAGGTCAGTAGGCTCGTTCAGAAGAATAGAGAGAGGAAGATTATGAATAAGGAGTTCGACACTTGTGGGTGCCTCCCTAAAACCCTGGAATGGGTTATCCCCAACAGGGACACTCTGATTGAGCTTCTTACTCATGGCATCGAAAAAAGGGGAGTAGGAAGAAGATGGGGTGTATGGGTTGGCTGCGAGAGTAACAGCACTATTCCGATTGACTGAAGTAGTGAGGGACAGGGGCAGAGAGCAGTTGGCTTCTTGAAGCACAGCGACCATGATGTCCGAGAGGGTAGCAGTCATAACAAAAGAATCGTTTGGAGGGTTGGGGAGGTGCGGGGGGCACAAAGGCGACGTTGTGCAGCTGGGAGCGGTGGGGGTCCTTTGGGGACACTCCTTTTGCTTGAAGCAGTGACTTGTGCTGCAGTAGCGTTTTTCTTGCCCTTACCGCCCTTCGTGGTATCCTGTGCCCAGGTTTGTTCTTGGGGCTGCTGGGGATCAGAGACTGTGAGACCGGGGGGTGGACGAGTATGGAAGAGTGAGGTGGCTGGGTATCGCTCAGAGTAAAGCTTGGCTTCCTCCAACTGGGGATGACGTGAGGCAAAAAGGATAGCGGCTTGAGGTGAGTCCGGGTGGGGTTTAGCGTACGTGTCTGGGTTGCCATACCATTTGCCCTCGAAAAGGATGGGAAAATGCGGGGCGACGACCGTGCAAGAAAAGAGGCGGGTAGCCAGTTTCTTTTTCTGCTGAGCAGGCTTAGCCTGAGCAGCAGGGGCTGGAGGAGTTGGGGCTTGGGGCTGTAGGGCAGCCACTTGTGTGGCGCGGTGAAAGGAGAGAGCAGCGATGCGAGAGGACAAGTCTTGGAGGGACGCCTCCAGAGTAGATGTGGCTGGAGGTAAAGGGGTGGCTGATGGCCCTGCCTGGGTGGAGGTGAGGGTCTCAACCTGTGAAGTGAGGAAGATAACAGAGGCACCTAGGTCATTAACCATGGCGATACATTCGGCGAGAAGAGGGGCGATGGCCAATTGGCTATCGGGGAAGGTAGCGGCGAAGGCATTATAGACAGTGAGGAACGAGACCTGGTCAAGGCGAGCGAGTCTCGCAGTATGCCCAAGGATATTGGCGACATTGTCAGCCTCCCCAGATAGAGAGGCATGACTGGAATGGGATGAAGATGAGCAAGAAATTGGATCAGCACTACGGTCATGGTGAGAGGAGGCAGAGCGAGCAGGGCCTACAGCCGAGGGTGGGCCTGCACCAGTGGAGAAGAAAGGGGTAGAAGACATCAGGGCAGGGCCAGCAGGCCAGGCCACAGGACACAGAGGAGGGAGAGAGAGAAAGTAAAGTCAAACTACCAGTTTGACTTTCCAAGAATAAAAATCCTCTCGGCAAAGGTGAAATATATATTTCACGTGAAAAAGAAGCCCAAGTGAAAAGCCAAAATAAATGTATCGTGACGAAATAAAGACCAAACCCTGAGGTTTACATTGGCCGAATGCGGTAAGTATTTTAAGCGAGAGGAAAATAGAGGGCACTAAGCGTGCTGTCTTTGTACCTTTTTTTTTAATTTTTTTTATTATTTTTATTTTTATTTTTATTTTTTTATTTTGAATCTTGTGATTATTGATTTAGGTACAAAATCCTGCATGCAGCTCGCTCTATGGCATACAAAAAACCTTAATACCAAAAACTAACAAAGGAAGTAACAAAATTCAAACAACATGTGCACAAACTCTCCGAGCAGGATCATCAGATCTCTGTCGCATCGCCATCGATGACTAACAAAAGTAAAGTAAAGTAAAGCCCTCCTTATAACTCATAAGAAAAACACTCCTATGTACTAAAAGCATCACCGCCCTACCTGCCCACTGCCGCAGTCAAACAGGAACAAAGGAAACTCATGAACCGTATAGAAAATACCCTGAAGAGAAAATCAAGCAGGGGAGTTTGAAGTAGCAATACCTAGAAGGCCGGGGCCAAGCTAGAGAGATATGTGTTAAGCACTTTCTGAGCCCGAACACGGCTCAGGAGTCACAGTACTGGCTCGCATGTGCAACATGGCTGGAGGAAAGCCCGTGCGAGTAGCGAAGAGATACTCAGCTAACACTCTGAGGAGGGGAACGGACAGCCAGAGGGGACTGTCAGGGCCAATATCATCCACACCTGAGAGATGGGAGAGGCGAGGGCAAGCCTTAGAGGGGCAGTGTAGAATCGCGTGTTGGAAGGACTCATGGTCTTCCTCACAGAATGGGCAGAGGGTGCTGGCGTCCCTGTTCCTCCAGGATATATGTGCGGCAAGGTAGCTGGCACCTGTACGCATCTGGTGTATGCGGCCACATATAAATCGAGGAAGCCCAGTAAAGGCATGGGGAGTGAGGCAGGCACCATAAGGATAGGAAGAGGCGACTGGTGGACTAATGTCTAGCCGGTCAGTGAGGAGTGATTGTATCAGAGGAGTTCTGAGGGCTTGGTAGGTGACGCAGGGTCCCGTGGACAGCGGGAGCGCCACGAGCTCGGTTGACACAAGTGGAAGGATTGAGATTTCCTCAATAAGGTCTGAGGCCTCGTGACATAAGGAGTCTAGCGGTAAGTGCTTGGCGAGAATTAACCGCCAGGCCAAGCCATGAAGTAAGGTGGACGGCGTTGGAGGAGCCTCAGAGGTGGAAGCGATGAGTGTGCGCTGAACGACCCTGGTCCCAGGTGGGGACAGACTTGGGTATCCGAGGGGTGGCAGGGTTGATTTCCGAAGGGGCGCAGACAAAGCAGAGGGCAGCTGACCGACGGCGGTGTTTGCAGATGGAGGAAATGGGTGGTAGCGAGGCCTCCCAGTACAGAGTGCCAAGGGCAGTAGTGTAAAAGCAATTAGTTGTCCGCCGGAGCACACCATGCCAGAACGAGTTGAGTTTCTCAAGAGTGGAGGTGTCCAGAACAAAAAGGTCCCAGCCATAGGTGAGAATCAGAAGGATGGCGCCGAAGACTAACTTTCTGTTGGACCAGGAGGCGAGGCCTTTGACAGCTGCACTGAGCTCGAGGATTGAAGTACAAGAGGCTTTAGCAACTGCCAGCCGTCTCAGAAAATGAACGGAGGAGTGAATAGTAGGGGTGAGCGAGTAGCCAAGCCACCTCAGAGCTTCAGAGGGAGGAAAAAGGAGGTCGTTGATGACTATGGGGGCAAAGGAAACATCTGAGTGGTCCTTTGGTGTTCTACAGTGAATGAGTTCAGTTTTGGGGACAGAAAAGGCCACCCCCAGAACGGCACCCCTCCTTTGGATGTGTAACGACCCTACGATAGGTAGCTACAATCACTATCACCTTAGCCCAAATGGTATACCAAGTGGTAACCAGACGTGGTATGGTCTCGTATACATATTATACAAATAGCTGGTAAACCTAGGATAAGGCCTAGGAAATAGTTGAGTAGCCTTAAGGTACTCTACTAGGCAGGGTAACCTTTTGGGAGAAGATTCACATAAGGTCAAGAGAATTATGGGAATGTTACACGGACCTCCGAGACGACTTCTGTGGTCGACTGGAGGACTTCCTGAGCGGTTATAGGCATAAGAGGGCAAAGTTACCCTACCTTGGGAATTTGGTCATTATGACCATGGGTCCCAGTTACCCTACTGAGGAACCCAAGTTACCCGACCTTCAACAGCAAAGGCATCCTAGAACTTAGAGGACGATTGGCTCACATTCAATGGGCTCTTAGATGTTCTTGGGCGCACACCCATCTGTGCGGGGAAGCCCCACACCTGTATAAGGGTGGCCCGAACATACAATTGAACTTGGGCAGTTTTAGCTAACACCCCCCTCTGGCCTCAGCATTGGGACGGCGTGTCATAGGCACACGGCTGTGTAGTTGCAGGTCGGCTAGTTAAAAGAGGTGATTGGAGCAGCTGCCGTAATACCGTATAAGTAGACGCCGTCCGTCCAGCTGAATGTCGTTCTCAGGATATATAAGGGGAGTGTGGGTAACCGCCAAAATGGCGGTCACCCATATATGGCCTCTCGGGCATCTAGGTGTCTATTCTAGCCTACTGGTAGTAGGTTAGTCTTCCTAGTGGTACTCAGGTAGTCGCAGAAGGCCAGGGTGCTTCAGAGACAAATACCTCAGTAACCAGCGCGGACCTTCTCCCATTGATTTGTAGCATTACTAGGGGTTGTTATTGGACTCTAGAGGTATGAGTCTTATCACGGTAGAGTATGTCCCGAGAGGTTGGCTATGGGTAACACCAACTTAGCCAACCATCGGCTACATCTCACCGGAGGAGCTTGCATGTCAATTTATCACATTGAATAATCGAGTAGATTAAATGATGGACTGCATAGCTTGTAGAGACGAAACTGCCACCGGGCCAGTGTGTACACCACCTAGGTATTGACCCCGGTTGTTGTCATAACAGTTAGCCACTGGTATGACTTCGATAGGAAGAGGTTTTCCACCTGAGGTTGTATTAGAGATGCATTGCAGAAACTCTTATCCTATTGACGGAGGTAAGTGTACCCGAGTTGGTCCGACACTTCCGGCAGGATAAATCCTGATGGAGGGTAGAGACCCTTGACAAACCCTGAGCAGGCGAGGGTGCTCCCACAATGGTCAGAAGTAGTGGTGAATGTCAAAGGCTTAAATCTGATATCTACTTAAGTTTAAGCGTTTGGCATTCTACTTCAACAACCAACTTTTCCTCGAGAGAACTAAATTGAGTGAAGCTTCGAGCTTAACTATAATAAGTTTTACAGTTGATTCTTGTGAATTATTTTACCTCATTTTATCTTCTACTTTGAGTGTTTGGTGCGGTCACAACCTTAGAGTTCACCTCTCAACAGGGTGCCCCGGTTATAGTATATAGTTAAGCGCACTTGCTTAACTCTCTTCTGAGAAATGTTGTTTTAAGTCTACAGTTGGGAGATTGTTTGATTACGAGTCGCTTGTCTGGTACAAGAAGCATCGGGTGGAAAGAACAATGTCTTCAACTATGGCTGTGTCACGCTTTCATTCTCGTCCTGAGTGTATGACTGGTATTGAACGAGAAATATCTCGAACCGCTTCAAGAGCAGACCTGAAGAGATTAGGTTGGCGGCCAATCCAGCAGCTCCTGACATATGACATTGAGAATGACCCTACCTTGGAGGAGGAAATACCTCGTACGGTCAGAGAGATGGAGATTGAAGACCCTTGCACCTTCCTCCAAAATTTCACTCATGACCCATCTGTAGGACGGAGAATACCCCAGAATAGACAACAGAAAATGGCTTTCGCTGATTTCACAGTAGATGTCGTTGAACCATACATATTTGAGGAAATCACATGGTAGATGCAAGATGCACAAAGCCATCTCCTCAATCTTGCTGAAGAGCATCAGCATGCATTTGAAACTCAGATCGTGGAAAACGCTAATCGTGGAATGGAATACCAGCGTGTAATGACGCTACGATAGGTAGCTACAATCACTATCACCTTAGCCCAAATGGTATACCAAGTGGTAACCAGAGGTGGTATGGTCTCGTATCATATTATACAAATGGCTGGTAAACCTAGGATAAGGCCTAGGGAATAGTTAAGTAGCCTTAAGGCACTCTACTAGGCAGGGTAACCTTTCTGGAGAATATTCGCATAAGGTCAAGAGAATTATGGGAATGTTACACAGACCTCCGTGGAACGGGGGCACCCTATAGAGAGGTGAAGTCTAAGGTTGCGACGGCACCAAACACTCAAAGTAGAAGATAAAGATGAGGTAATATAATTCAGAAGAATCAACGGTAAAACTTAATATAGTTAAGCTCGAAGCTTCACTCAATTTAGTTCTCTCCAGGAAAAGTTGGTTGTCGAAGTAGAATGCCAAACGCTTAAACTTAAGTAGATATCAGATTTAAGCCTTTGACATTCACCACTACTTCCGACCTTTGTGCGAGTAGCCTGTCCTGCTCAGGGTTCGTCCGAAGTCTACACTCTATCAGGATTTATCCTGCCGGAAGTGTCGGACCAACTCGGGTACGCTTAACTCCGTCAATTGGATATGCGTTGCTGCAATGCATCTCCAATACAACCGCAGGTGGAAAAACTCTTCCTATCGAAGTCATACCAGTAGCTAACTGTTGTGACAACAACCGGAATCAATACCTAGGTGGTGGACTCACTGGCCCAGTGGCAGTTTCGTCTATACAAGCTATGCAGTGCATCATTTAATCTACGCGACTATTTAATGTGATAAATTGACATGCAAGCTCCCCCGGTGAGATGTGGCCGATGGTTGGCGAAGTGGGCGCTACCCATAGCAGTCCTCTCGGGACATACTCTACCGTGATAACACTCATACCTCTAGAGTCCAATAACAACACCTAGTAATGCTACAAATCAAGGGGAGAAGGTCCGGGCTGGTTACTGAGATATTTGTCTCGCAAGCATCCTGGCCTTCTGAGACTACCTGAGCACCACTAGGAAGACTACCCTACAACCCGTAGGCTAGAATACACTCCTAGATGCCTGAGAGACCATATATGAGCGACCTCGATTTTGGCGGTTACCCATACTCCCCTTTTATATCCTGCGAACGACATTCAGTCGGACGGACGGCGACGACGTATAAGGTGTTATGGCAGCTGCTCCAATGACCTGTTTTAACTAGTAAACGAACAACTACACAGCCGTCTGCCTATGACACGCCGTCCCAACGCTGGGGCCAGAGGGGGGTGTTAGCAAAACCCGCCCAAGTTCAATAGCATGTTCGGGCCACTCTTACATAGGCGTGGGGCCTCCCCGCGCAGATTGGTGTGCGCCCCAGAACATCTAAGAGCCCATAGAATGTGAGGCAATCGACCTCTAAGTTCGAGGATGACTTTGCCGGTGAAGGTAGGGTAACTTGGACACCTCAGTAGGGTAACTGGGGTCCATTGGCATAATGACCAAATTGCCAAGGGAGGGTAACTTTGCCTACTTATGCCTTTAACTGCTCAGGAAGTCCTCCAGGCGACCACAGAAGTCGTCTCGGAGGTCCGTGTAACATTCCCATAATTCTCTTGACCTTATGCGAATGTTCTCCCGAAAGGTTACCCTGCCTAGTAGAGTACCTCATAGCTACTCGACTGTTGCCTACGCCTTATCCTAGGTTTACCAGCTATTTGTATAAAGTATACGAGACCATACCACCTCTGGATACCTCTTGGTATACCATTTGGGCTAAGGTGATAGTGATTGTAGCTACCTATCGTATGGTCGTTACACTACTCCCCTCTTCTCTTGGTCTGTCCTCAGACCGTCAACGTTGTCTCTTTGTTCCACGGTTTGGATTATCTATAACCCTATGGTCTTTTGGTTTAGACGGATACCTCTCATGGAACTGTTGCAATGCTTGCATTGCGGTATCTTCTAACATCTCAAACGGTTCCCAAGAATTCTCTT
>Ga0307509_10006555_pt1 | contig 15592 bp, 14 predicted proteins | sample 10_EM_MG_FD_202245 | JGI IMG/M metagenome (GOLD analysis project Ga0307509, IMG submission 202245) | Populus trichocarpa ectomycorrhiza microbial communities from riparian zone in the Pacific Northwest, United States - 10_EM | ecosystem: Host-associated > Plants > Roots > Unclassified | place...
ACGAGTGGATCGTCGCCTGGCGCGAAGGCAAGGCCATCGCCATGTCGCCGGACCTGATCTGCGTGCTCGAGAGCGTCACGGGCCATGCGGTCGGCACCGAGACGGTCCGCTATGGGCAACGTGTCACCGTGGTGGCGCTGTCGGCTCCCACCATCCTGACAAGCCCGCGTGGCCTCGAATTCGTGGGTCCCCGCGCCTTTGGCTACGACCTGGATTTCCGTTCCGTCTTCGATGAGCGCGCTGGCGCTGGAGTGTAGATTGATGCGACGCATAGGAATTGACGTCGGCGGCACCAATACCGACGCCGTGCTGCTTGATGGCGACAAAGTGGTGCTTGCCGTCAAGCGTCCCACCACGATGGATGTGACATCCGGCATTCTCGACGCCCTGAAGGCGTTGCGCGCCGATCCTGCGGCCCGGGTGCCGGTCGATGCGGTGGTGATCGGAACCACGCACTTCGTCAACGCCGTCGTCCAACGCCGCAACTTGATGAAGGTCGCGGCCATCCGGATCGGCATGCCGGCCAGCGCTTCGTTGCCTCCATTCTGCGATTGGCCACAGGACCTCGCCGAGCGCGTCCGCGGCGAGATTTTCATGCTTGAAGGCGGTCACGACTATGACGGCCGGCCGATCGTACCTTTTGACACAGCCGGCATGCGCGCGGCCGCACGACGGATCAGCGATCTCGGGCTGCGCTCGGTGGCCGTCGCGTCGATCTTCTCACCTCTTGACCCCGGCTGCGAGGTTGCGGCGCGGGATATTCTGCAGGAGATCTGCCCGGACGTCGCCGTGACCATGTCGCATGATCTCGGACGGATCGGTCTGCTCGAGCGCGAGAACGCGGCGCTTCTCAATGCGGTGCTGCACGACCTCGCCGTCGAAACGGTGGCCGCTTTCCGCAAGGCGACCGCCGAAAGCGGCATCGACGCTCCGCTGTTCCTGACCCAAAACGACGGCACGGTGATGCAGGCCGAAACGGCCATCGCCTTTCCCGTGATGAGCTTTGCCTCCGGTGCGACCAACTCGATGCGCGGCGCGGCGCATCTCTCCGGACTCGAAAACGCCATGGTGGCGGACGTCGGCGGTACGACGAGCGATATCGGCCAGCTGCGCCATGGATTTCCGCGTGAGGCCAATGCCGTCGTCGAGGTCGGCGGCGTGCGCACGCTGTTCCGCATGCCGGACCTGCTGTCGATCGGTCTCGGTGGCGGCAGCCATATCGATCCAGCATCGGCGAAGATTGGCCCGCTCAGCGTCGGCTACCGTCTGACGCAGGACGCGCTTGTCTTCGGTGGCGCACAGCTGACCGCAACCGATATCGCGGTCGCCGCCGGGCTGCTCGATGTCGGCGACCGCTCCCGCATCGCGTCGATCTCGAAGGATCTGATCGCCGCGGCGCTCGCCGACGCCACGCGGCAGCTTGAAGAAAATGTCGACCGCATGAAAACCGAGGCTGGCGACGCGCCCCTGATCGCCGTGGGGGGCGGCGCCTTCCTGGTGCCCGAAAAACTGACCGGCGTTTCACAGATCATCCGGGTCCCCTTCGGCGATTGTGCCAATGCCGTCGGCGCAGCGATTGCCCGCGTCAGCGGCGAGGCAGATCAGGTCTTCCGCGATCTTAAACGCGACGAAGCCATTGCAGCAGCGCTGGAGATTGCTGAACGTAAGGCGATCAATGCTGGCGCGGATCCCCGCAGCCTCAGGACGATCGAGATCGAGGATATGCCGATCGCCTACCTGCCAGGCAATTCATTGCGCGTCCGGGTCCGTGTCGCCGGCGCGCTCAACCGGATCGAAGCCAGCCGGGAGGTGGCGTAAGGGACGGCCGATCCTTTACGGCCCCGCGGGCGATTCATCCATAGAGCACTTTATTGAACTGGACACCAAGAGGACTGCGTATCTCATCGAAGTCTACAAGGAGGGCGCAAAGGTCGACGAGCTGCGCGGGTACTTCTAGGCTCATCGCGAAATTCGTCCTCCGACCCCACGCTCAGAAGCGACGTTCTACGCGGTGACGAAGGGTAACGGCACGAACCTAGCTGCGACGGCCCTTGTCGCGCTACTCATTGTTTTGCTCTCGGTTCGAACGATGGGATACAAAGGAGAACAGTGCAGCGGCGGAGAGAGTGTCAGTCAATCCTCATTGAAAGATCAAGAATTTTCGACCTTCTTGGGCCAAAACCCACGATTTGAACAACAGCCTGAAGAGGCGTGTGCGCCGTCAGGCCGGGCGCCGTCGCGCCGGGTCACCGCGGCAAAAATATCGAAAACAACCCCATGCAAAGTAGCCGGCGGCCACCACAAGCGACGGTTTGGACCGAAAATTTGACACGTCGGGCAAATCAGCGGCACAATTTCATCATCACAGAATCCGCTAAACGACTGCGTGCGCGCAATATCGGTGCGATCATGTTCCGCGTGGCTGGACCGTTGAGGACACGCCGCCGTCGCTTGCGCGAGGGTGCAGAAACCGCGAAAATCCTGGCTGTTTCAGAACTTATCAGGGGAATCCCACACAGATGCAGTTTGATGACGTCATCCTCGGTCGCCGGAGTATCCGCGGTTACAAGCCCGATCCAGTACCCAAGGCGCTGATTGCGGAAATCATTGGGTTGGCGATGCGCGCTCCGTCGTCGATGAACACCCAGCCCTGGAATTTCTACGTCATATCAGGCGAACCGCTGGACCGGATCCGCGCCGGCAACACCGAGCGGATGGTGGCCGGCATCCCGCAGTCCCGCGAATTCCGCACGGGGCAGGCCTTTGCAGGCAAGCACCGCGACCGGCAGGTCGGCGTCGCCAAGCAATTATTCTCCGCGATGGGGATCGAGCGCGACAACAAGGACAAGCGCCAGGACTGGGTGCTGCGCGGCTTCCGTCAATTCGACGCGCCTGTCTGCGTGATCGTGACCTATGACCGCGTGCTTGATGGCAGCGACGATACGCCCTTCGATTGCGGCGCCGTGGCGACAGCGCTGGTCAATGCCGCCTGGTCTCGCGGGCTGGGCGCCGTGATCAACAGCCAGGGCATCATGCAATCACCCGTGGTGCGCGAGCACGCAGGAATAGCCGACGATCAGGTCATCATGAAAAGCATCGCGCTGGGTTGGCCGGATGAAAATTTTCCGGCAAATGCGGTCGTGTCGGAGCGAAAGTCTGTCGAAGAAGCGACGGTATTCGTCGGGTTCGAGAAATAGGGGAGCGAACGCGCAAAGGGTGCTATCCAGTATACGTCAGGCGAAACTTCTTCACCTATGATCGGAAGCTGCATCGTGACAGTTTCAATGCATTGACGCGATCATGTTCCGCGCAGACGGAAACTCGTGTCGGGGTCGTTGCTCATAATAATTTTGTGCACTGTCACCGTAACCCGGAGCGTCTCCAATATGAGGGCTATCTCCGGCGCGAGGAGGCCAACGCGACCATCTTGAGCCTGTCGAAAGGTGGAATGCCGATCAAGCAGATCGTGCGCCAGACGGGCTACAGCAGGGGGCTGGTGCGACAGGTGATCCGCGGCGAACGCCATGATGTCTTCCGGACCCGGGAGAGTTCTCTCGATCAGCACCTGCCATGGCTCGACGATCAATGGGCAGCCGGTTGCCGAAACGGCGCTGAACTTTGGCGCCGCTTGCGGGCGCGCGGTTTCCGAGGCTCCCTTCGCGTTGTCGGCGAATGGACGACTCGTAGACGGCGGGCCGAAAAGACTGATGTCGAAACTCTTCATCGGATTCCATCGGCCAGAACGATCGCTCGTCTCATGACCGTCGGACGGGATACGCTATCGAAGGCGGAGACGGTGACCGTCGCGGCGGTAGAAGCTGGCGTGCTACCCCTGGTCCAGGCACGCGAGATCATCGCCGAATTCCACATGATGATCCGGCGCCGAGCCGCCGCCGAATTGTCACCCTGGATCGAGCGCGCTCGCGCCAGTCTTGTCGCATCGTTCGCCCGCGGCGTAACGAACGATGAAGCGGCGGTTCGGGCGGCGATCACCTCGCCATGGTCCAACGGACAGACTGAGGGTCAGATCACGCGCCTCAAGCTCGTCAGACGCCAAATGTACGGCCGTGGCAAAATCGATCTGCTTCAAGCCAGATTAATCGGTGCAGAATAAACGCAGCTGCACCAAAACTGCGTCAGAGCCAAATTTGCAAGCCGATTGACAACCCGTAGCCCGGTTGAGTTGTCGGCCGAAGCGTCCGGCACCCCAAAAAGGTGCTCACGATCGCCTGAAATCGCTGCTCACGATCCTCTGAAATCGTTGCTCACGATGCGCTGAAATCCGTGCTCACGATCCCGCGAAACGCGCACTCATGACGCAGAAGCATTGCGCGATTCGGCCTCACGTACTAGCGGGATTAGGTTTCCGACAGGGACAGCTGCCAATAAAATGCGACTAGACTAGTCTTCGCCCTGCCGCACACGCCAACGACAAGAAATGCTCTGAGCGTCGCTGCGAAGCCGCTGGCGTCATCATCCGAATAAGCCCATAGGCATTGTAAAAGCGGCACGGCAAGCCTTCTGAAGCACGCCGGCCAAAACGACATACGTCGTCACTACTCAGATTCAAAGTTCTCAAGGAAGTAATCAGTTGTCGCTTTGAAAGCCTGCAATCGGTTTTTTTCCATGAGCATCATGTGAGTGGCTTCGCCAATCTGCACGAAACGCCGATAGGGAGCAGTCCGCAATTGCGCAAAATAGTTCTGCGCAACGTCGATGGGAACATCGCGATCCCATTCGCCATGCAGCAATAATACCGGCGCCGAAATGCCCGAGGGTTCGTAGAATGGCCTTCCAGCTCGCCAATAGTCGCGGACATCCTGTATTGGTCCGTTCGTCGCGCGAAGCTTCCCCGGCGCCTTGTCTATACTCCACGGATCCTCCGCCAACGTAGCGGCCGCCCAAGAGTCAAACCAACCAGCTGGAATGAGGCGTTCGCGCGCGCTCTCCGGAGCGCCATTCAGCCATCGGGCGATCGATTCCCGGACAGGCACGAGCCGATAGGAATCGAGCGGACCTCCCATATCGAGGGGAATGGGCTTGTCGGATACCCACTGCGGAGCGAGAAGGGCGAGCTTCACAACCTTGCTAGGATTGCGAGCAGCAAAAGCGCCGGCCACCGTGCCGCCCCAGGACATAGCGAAGACATGGGCCTGCTCCAGACCACGATGCCGCAGCACGAACTCCATCGCTGTAGAGAAATCTCCGACGCCTCTCTCTGTATCGACCAAAGGCCGGTTGAGGGAGCCATCAATCTCCATTTCTCGCGGTCTGGTCGAACGCCCATATCCTCTGACGTCGACGGCGAAAACGTCAAACCCTGCTCCGGCCAAGTAATCCAGAAAGCTGTACCCCCCGACCGGCACGTCATACAGGCTTCCGGACGAGAACGTCGCGCCATGAACCATGACGATAGTCTTTTCGGGCCGGTATTCCGTCAACTTCGCAGGGCGCTTATTTCTGATATAAAGTTCAATTCCTTGTGTATCACTGGGGATGCGGTGTTCCTCGAATATTACCCCCCCTGTCCGACTTTTGGTTTCGGCAGCGAACGCGATCTCTTTCACTCGGATCTCCATGAATATCCCTTGCTGTCTCGGGTAATGCGCCCCGCAGAAGGGCCGGCAAAATGGGTACCGAAATACAGTGCGTCGTTCTCGGCGACATAGTCGAGAATCATCTTTCGCGAATCGACAGCTTGATCGAGGAACTCGCAGAAGACCGAACTGATGTCCGGCCTGATCACCTGTGCGGGGCTATGCATGACATCGCCCCCGAAAATCGCGCTCTGTCCCTTCGATGAGAACCGAATTGACATATGACCTATGCTGTGGCCCGGCGTCGGAACGAAGGTGAAGTCGTCCAGCATGCGCCCTCCCTCGGGGCCAACAAAGTCGACGAGGCCAGCTTCGATTACCGGAAGGACGCTGTCCTCGTACGTTCCCAGACTCGGTATGTTAACGTCATTGTGGCTGGCCGGACTGGAATAGTAGTCACGCTCTACGGAGGGCATCACGTAACGAGCATTGGGAAAGGTAGGAAGCCATTTGTCTTTTTCCAGGATCGTGTTCCAGCCGACATGGTCGACGTGAAGGTGAGTATTGAAGACGTAGTCGACATCCTCTGGCCGCACACCCGCATCCGCCAATCGCTGGAGATAGGGAAGCTCTAAACGATGGAACAAAGGATTTTGCGGGTGTTCTTTGTTATTACCGCTGCCGGTGTCGATTAGGATTGTGTGCTTTGGCGTCCGAACGAGCCAAGTGTGGACCGCGACATTGAAATCGGACCGGGACTCCCCAAGATCCTCTAAGTCCAACTTCGATTCGATCGCGGCGAACTCAGCCGCTGGCATCTTGGGAAAAAGGTAGCCCGGCGGGATTCCCCGGATGAGCTGCTCCTCAATTTTTGTAACAGTCAGATCGCCGACCTTATAGATCCTGTTCTTTTCACCCATATCGTCGCTCCCAGTGGCGTTGCGATTCAGCTCGCTTTGCATCAACGCCCTTGCACGCCGCGTTGCAGGCTACTCGGGCAAGATACAATATTCAAATCGATGGATGACATACGATCGATTGATAAAATCAATCACCCTTTGCTTTAGCCGGACTCGATCAAAACCTTCGTCGGATTGCATTTTTGGATGCTTCTTACCGAGGAAACCTCTCCATTATGCCGCTTGCGCAAACAAACTCCGGCCTGATGCTCGACTTGCGCGTCCGGACATGCAATGATCGTTATGATGAATGATAGAGCTTCAATCGATCATTTTAATCTGTGGTCGTTTGACCTGAACCTGCTTATTGCTTTCGATGCGCTGATGCGCGATCGGAACGTGACGAAAGCTGCGACCCGACTGCGGCTTCAGCAGCCCGCCATGAGCCACAACTTGGCGACGCTGAGATTCTTAGTTCAAGATGAGCTCTTTGTTCGCGTCGGGCATGACATGGTTCCCACTCCGCGCGCCCATGCACTGGCGGCGCCGATTCGACAAGTTCTCTCGCAAGCTCAGGGAGTACTGGCGCTCAAAGAGACATTTGATCCGCTGACAGACGAGCGAACCTTTCGAGTGGGTTTTTCGAGCGAGCTTGAAGTGGTGCTGATGCCGCAGTTGAGCGCCCGGCTCAGAGAGACAGCTCCTGCAATCAAGGTATTGGGTCGCCCTGCTATTCCCGAAAAGGTCTTTCGAATGCTGGATGAAGGCGATATCGATCTCGCGGTCGGCGGCTACGAAGACGGTGGGCAGCGCCATCGGCGGCAGTTATTGTTCGATCGGTTTTTGTTGTGCTGTTTCAACGCCGAGCTGGTTGACGCGTCGGCGCCTATTGATAGAGCAAACTACCTCAGGCTTCCACATGCCCTCGTCTCGCATGGCGAAGGGATAGAGGGTTGTCTGGACCGAGCATTAAGACGCCTCGACGTGGAACTCAACGTTGCGATGGCCGCTCCCGAGTTCCTTACAGTTCTTACAGCCGTACGTAAGGCCCCTCTCCTTGCCACACTGCCATCGCGGATCGTTAACGAATACGCTCCGCTGTTTGGGCTCGCAACAAGCCCTGTACCCCTCAATCTCGAAATCCGTCCCATTTCGATGCTGTGGCCCGCTCAATCGGACCGCGAGCCGGCGGCCGTCTGGTTGCGCGACCAGGTGCGGGACCTGCTCCGCTCGACGACGACCGTACAATTCGGGCCCAAGGGATGAGGCCCTTCATAGGCTCGAGCCGATCCGCCGTCAGCGAAAGGATGTAGAGACATTCTGCGAAGCCGCAGGCGCGGCTCTGATAAGGAATGCATTCACCGAAGTATCAACGCGAGATTTGATACTCGACTTGGCCAGTAGAGTGGCAATCTTCCCCCGTTTGTCGGTGATGGGATGGTTCCGTCGGATAGCGCTATGACCTCGATCTCCCAATCATTATCCGATAGTAGCTCGCCTGGCTCTTCGCCAACTTAGCTGGGGCATCTTACGCATGGAGGAGACCCGGCAGTGACACTACAGACGTTGCAACCATTGCCGCAATGAGTGCCTACTTAAGAGGAGGCGTAAGGCGATTGATCATCATCTATCTTTGTTGATATGGGCGTACAACGCTTTCACGACGACCACAGCCAACGGAGTTGTGGCATGTCCTACGAAACTCGGCTTAGCGCGTGTTTCTCTTAATCTCGAACTTGTCCTGCTTGCCCATCGCAGATCTTCCAGTGCAGACGATGCAGGCCTTGGGTCTCGCTCACGCGATGCCAACGAACCGTTCACCACTGACGCAAATGTCGGCCCTGCCGACCTTCGGCGATCAATGCTAGTGCCACCGCAGACATGACCTGACCCCGGACGCCACCGGCCAAAGCCGCATTGACCACCCGAGACGCCGCCCCTGCGAACAATCGGCAGCGGCGTTGAACGTGAAACCTCCGCAACGACGTGTGTGACCAATCGAAATCGGCCACACGATCTCTGAATTGATATCTACAAAACTCACAGACGCTTCATCATTTGTAGATCAGGGGCTTCTTGAGCGTGGCGGGCTGTTCGGGAGCCCAGAGACGGTAGCTAAGAGTGGCGAACGCGGTAAAGCCCTTGGTTGCGGCTGACAGATCAACGGGACCACCTGCGGTCGCGCCGGAAGCCCTGGCGGATATTTCCTGCGTCCCCCAAACCGTCAGGGCGGCAGGACCAAAGTCGTATCCCACCAAGCCTCCGACAGACCAAATGTCATATCTGTTCGCGTTTTGTATAAGGCCGCCGTAGAACGCGCTGGATTTATCGCTTGTAACCTGCCCTTGATAGTAGGCCACAGGACCGAAGGTCCATTTTCCAATCGTCTTCGTCGCCGTGAGATCCGCGTGGAAAATATCGCCCGTCCTATATCGGGTAATCGGATTCTCGGTGTTCAGCTCCGCATAGATCGCCGCGGACAGGTTCCAGCCATCTTTCAAATACGAAAAAATCACCTCGGGCTGGAATGTCCAATAATTGGCGCCGATATTTCCCGTTCCCGCAATTCCGGTGACCGTGCCATCCGGCACAAACATGCCGAGACCGGTTTTGAGAAAGAAGCCCGTATCAGCAAACTTCCAGCTCAACTCGGCTGGCACGATATACGTGTTGTGCATTCCGCTCGCTTGAAAATTTACGGGAGTGCCGATGCTCTCCATCGCGAACGGCTGCGCAATGACGGCATCATATGTTGCGCCCAGAAAGGTCCATCCTGGCACGAAGAGAATACCCGCTAAGCCAACTGTGGCTTGTACGCCAGTATTCCGGCCGATCACGTTAGTGACGGGTCCTATGATGTTTGATTGGTAGGTGAAAGCCTGATCGAACATATAGATCCCCTCGGGAGGGACTCCAGCGCTAGACCCGAAGAAGGCGCCTGATTTCTGTTGGGCTGGGGCTGCCTCATACGCAGCCACCGGGCTCAAGGCAAACGTCGCGATGCCGGTCGCGATCAGCAAAGATTTGTCGATCCTCATATCACTGTCCCCCGTCTGAAAACTCAATGCTCTCCACGTCGCCGCCGCGGCATGCGATCCGCAATGCCGGGATTTCTGACGCCGTTCGTTTGACGAGTATGAAATGTGAAACTGCAACAAACAAATCGATCCGCTTAATGACCTCCATCGACCCTTTCGATCTACGATCTTTCGACCTCGATCTCCTGGTCGCATTCAACGCGATCTACGGGGAACGGTCCGCCATCGGCGCTGCTTCGCCATTGAGAATTCAACAGCCCGCAATGAGTTACGCCATCGTCTCGACGGCGAGCTCGTGCTGGCCTTGCTGGAGAACCGCACGGAAATCGATCACGGAGTCGATGTCCTCGCCATCAGGGGTTGGAAACTCCGGCGCATCAGCAAGAAAATCGCACAGGGCCCGGATGCCGAAGTTGGACGCAGCGGAATCCTCCGCTCCCGCAAAGGCGAAGATCCGACATGCAACCGCCATCGTCCGATTGGGGCCTGATGATTGCCGAGGCGCGCGCCTATCTCGAGCAGGCGCCCTGGATCGCCCTCGCGCCCGGGTTCGCGCTCAGCGTAACAATCATATCCATCAACCTCATTGGCGAAGGGCTAAGGCAGTTTCTCGACGTCCGTAGGACGTCCGGGAGATTGACGATGCGCCCAATCCTAGAAATTGAAGGCTTGAAGGTGGCCTATGGTGCAAGACCCGCCTTGCACGGCATTGATCTTCGGATCGACGCCGGCCAGGCGGTCGGCGTCGTCGGCGAGAGCGGGTCGGGCAAGAGCACCGTGGCTTGGACAATCATGGGCCTGCTGCCCCCTGGTGCGGCCGTCACTGGGGGCTCGGCACGATTCGAAGCAACCGATCTCCTCACGCTGACGGCGGACAAACGCCGCCGCTTGCGGGGCGAAGCCGTAGCCATGGTGTTCCAGGACCCATTCACAACCCTCAAGATGCGCCGGCCATCCGTCCGCTTGGCCATTGGCAGGGAGGCGCCTCGCTCCGAAGGTGGAGGTCAAAGGCTCGAACCGTGCCCGGTGCGCCAGCAATCAAACAATTATTTTGGCCGTTTGCTGACGCGCAAAAGCGAAGGTCGCCGAAGACTCACCAGGTACAACGCAGATTCATCGGCGCGGCGTGATCGAAGAAGCCGCCGTGCTCGTCATATGTGACGATCATCATCCGTTTTGGCCCAAGTTCGGTGTTGCCTATCAGCGTATTGTAGATTTCGGCCAGAAACTCCTGGCCCGCTGAGATGTCCGTCGGCGGATGATCGTCGTTCGGAGCATTTTTGCTAAGCGGATCGCTCGTGTATTTGGGTTCGATGAACACGACGTTTGGGATTGTCGAACTTCCGCGTCTCCAATGCGCCGCAAACGTTTCGCGATTGTTGAAAACTCATCGAGATTCGAAAACGGTTCAAATTGGTGCGGTCATTTAATTGCATCAACCCTCGGATAATCTATCGGGAATTCAACTAGTACTTGTTTTCTAAAAACGTCGGTGACACGATGGCGCACTCACGGCTGCAGGGGGCGACGATGTCAATCGATCGAAGAGAGATCCTTTCGGCGGGATTGGGGTTAGCAGCGGCCAGCCTCGGTACCGAGGCTACTGCTCAAGCTGCCCCGAACCCGCTCGGAGGAGGCCGCGCATGCAAAAAAGCGGTTCGGAAAAGTCGGACCCGGCATTGAAGCGTACCAGCCATCGCAAACGGCGAAGTTCTTCGCCAACGCGTTCAAGACCGGCAACTGGGCGGCCGAGAAGCACTTCATGATGTCGCTGAACTTGTTTGATGCGTGCGAAGCGTAGTTGCTGACGAAGCCGCTATTGTCGATCGGTGGATAGCTGCCGCCCGGCTGATACGTCGTGCCAGGCCCGCAAAGTTGAATCAGCGTATCGGTAAATTCGTGTCCCGGGTCCACGGGCATCGCCGCGTCGGCCGGTTGTGTTACCGGAAAGCTCCTGCCTTGAAGCTTGTTGGACTCGGTCCCACTCAGTCCGTTGGCCGGCCTGGGCTTTCCCGAAACCGCGTCCGTTCCCGAAATTCCCGAGAAACCCAGCATATGGTCAAAGGACCGATTTTCGAGCATCAATACGAAAATACTGGATATCGCGACACTCATCTAAAGTATCCTTCCGAGGAAATGCAGCGGCGGATCGGCACGGACAATGGACAAACCAAAAAGTCACTGTGCGGCGCTCACGGCCTATACGCGTGCGATGCTGGTAACCCTCGTTACGTGCGCTCACCTCGACACCGACGAATTTTGATCGTTCCATCTGCTCCAAGATTGTCAACCAAAAATTGACTCGGGGGCATCCTCCATCTTACGCTGTCAAGTATTGAATGCAGTCTCGAAGGTGGAAGCTTTGACATTTCTCGAAGAAGCGCGCGGCGCCCATTGAGAACGACGGCGTCGGACAAAGAGGCGGCATATTGGAAGAGCCGCTACTGCGCCGATGAGTCTCGCATCGAACCGTCGGATGCAGATTGCAAGGAGATCCGCGAAACAGGGGGAGGGTAGTCGGTGGAAAGTCCTTATTATTTTCCGGACATGGATCGACTGTCGGCGCCCGCCGATCAAACAACTGAAGAACGGCCTTCGCCTGATCTAGCGGCTTCAACAATATCTCTGCCTCCGTTCCCGACGATCCCGGGGTGCACGATGTTGCGGCCCGGCGACGCTGATTATGCCGCGCATGTCCGCGTCTACAACGCGAGGACGCAGATCGCGCCGGCGTTATTTGCGATTTGCTCCACGGCAAGCGCGGTCTCTGCTGTCTTCGCTTGGGCCAAGGCGAACGATCTGTCGTTCGTGGTCCGCTGTGGTGGCCACTCGTATGAGGGATTCTCCTGCAGCTCAGGCATAGTCATCGACATAAGAAACCTAAGGAGCGTCACCTTCGATCGACCAAGCATGACGGTGACGGTCGGCGCCGGGGCCTCCATCGACGACATCCAGACGGCGCTTAAGGGCAAGGGTGTTGCATTCATATCAGGCACCTGCCCCACCGTCGGCATTGCCGGGCATGTCATGGGTGGCGGGTATGGCCTACTCGCTCGCGCTTACGGGCTCGCATGCGACAACTTGAAAGTCCTCACTTTGGTCACGGCTGCCGCAACGGTGGTGTCAGCAACTCAAAATGCGAACCCCGACCTGTTTTGGGCGTGCCGAGGTGGCGGCGGAGGGTCGCTCGGCATCGCGACCGAATTTGTGTTTGCGCTGCATCCGATCTCGACTGTGACCGTCTTTGTTCAGCCATGGGTCCTGCCGATCGCGCGCGCGGTCAGGATTATCGATGCCTGGCAGAAATGGGCGCCCACGGCCGATCCAGGCATTACGGCGTTGCTTAAAATCAGCAAGATCAACAACACCAGTGTTTCGCTACGATGTATCGGTCAAAGCATCGCGCCGCCTCACGTGCTCGAGAGCGACCTGCGGGCGCTGGAAAATGTTGAGCCACTGAGTGGCGCGAGAACTCAGCAAGACAAAACTTTTTGGGATGCCTACAAATTTTTTGCCGGCACTGGCGCCGACCCTCGATATCAAAAGGAAAAGTCGGACTACGTACCATCCCTTTCGTCGGCGGGGATGACGACTTTGCTGACGCAACTCGTAGGACAGTCGTCCAGTCAGATCGCGCTGATTCTCAACGCGTACGGTGGCGCCGTCGACGGCCTCGGCGAGTCAGATACCGCCTTTCCGCATCGCCGAAGTGTCCGCTTCATGATTCACTACTACTCCGGCTGGGAGAATGGCAGCGCGACTGCGCAGCGGGTGCGCGCCATGGCGGCGTTCTACGCCGCGATGCGGCCGCACGTCCCGGGCAAAGCCTACATCAACTACTGCGACAGCGATTTGCAGGACTGGCCGACTGCTTATTGGGGCCCGAACCTCACCCGCCTGAAAGGCGTGAAGCATGCGGTCGACCCGACGAATATCTTTCAGTTCGCGCAGAGTATCCCGCTGCCTTGATCGATTTCGATTTCCAGTCATTTTCTTCCGGAGCGAGCAATGCAAACAAGTCCAGCCGCAGTCCTGCCGTCGCCCGACTTCACCTGCACTCCGCCGGGTTGTGTGTTCAAGGCAGGGGTCCGGCCGTATCGCTCGGGGACTTACAGGCTGGAACTCCAGCCTTTCGGGTCGAAACATGTCATCCACAACTATGGTCACGGCGGCACAGGCATCACGATGAGCTGGGGCTGCGCGGACGCCGTGGTCAAGCTCGTCCAAACGCTCATCCCGGGCGGCACGCGCGCGCAGATTGCTGTCCTGGGCGCGGGTGTCATGGGCCTCACCGCCGCAACGTTGCTGGCGCCGAATCACGACGTCGCAATTTATGCCGATCGATTGACGGGGGCGACGTCCGATGTCGCCGGCGGGCAATGGGCTCCATCGGTCGTCGAATATAATGCCTCAAATGCCAAGGCCAAGCAGCAGTTCGAGGATATTCTCCGGACAGCGTATCGTATGCATAGTCGCGGGGACCAAGCTTCGGTGTCTCACCACGCGTCAACTACACCAAGGTCGTGGCGCCTCCAGGTTCCACGAATATTCCGCTTACCGTGGGCGCCATCGCTCTTGCAATCACCGCCATCTCGGCCATCGCGGCGTACACGACGCGAGAGACCTACCGCGTCCCGTTGAGTGAACTCGGAAATCGTCGCGCCACGCTCCGGGTGGATGCCATAGAAGTCTTTTGTGGAATCGCCCGCCTGCGACGCTTTTCAGCACATTGGAGAATCGACAATGATAATCCGGCCTTAGCAAATTTTTGAAGCTGTTAGTGGCGTCTATCCGCACCCGGCTGATCGTACTTGGCCGGCGCGACGCGCCTTTCAAAATGTGCGATCGGTTGCCATGAAACGTTCAAGCATGGGGGCGATCAGCTTCGCAGGATCCGGGATGGATTGTTCGGTTTCCCGCGCAAGCGCGTCGGCGTAAGCTAGCAAATCGCGGTGAACGTTGGCCGGAAGTTGAACAGTGAGCTTCACCGGCTTGTCTACGGCGAGGACGCCGAGCTTCAGCTTTGTCAGGTTTCCCTCCCTTACCCTTTGTAAGGCTCCAGAACCAAGTCACGGTTGACGATGACCCGCACCGGAAACCCCGGCCTAATCGTCAGTGTCGGCTGGATGTTGAGATTGCGCTGAACTGCTCTCTCTCCCGTCTGGTTCATGCTGTCGCTGGTCCCGCGACGAAGTGCGGTGATCACATCTGCATTCATGCCGGCACCGGTCGTCGCTCCAAGTTGGCTGCCGACCCCGAGCAATGTCGACAGCAGCGCGGCCTTGAATTGAGCGCCCCAGTGATTGTCGACCTCGTCCTCGAGGCCGGAATAGCCGGCAGTATCAGCGCCGGGTTGCCGCTCCAGCACGATCGAGCGGCCGTTCGGCATGATCAGCCGGGTCCAGACCAGCAGCATCCGTGACTGACCGAACGCGACCTGGCTGTCGTAGATCCCGATCAGCCGCGCTCCTAACGGTATCAGAAGGAAACGTCCCGTGGGGCTGTCATAGACATTCTCGGTCACCTGCGCCGTGATCTGGCCTGGCAGGTCGGAGCGGATTCCTGTGATCAGCGACGCAGGAATGACGTTCCCGGCTTGCACCACATAGGGCGAAGCCGGCGCCGCAACGCGATCCGGGCTTGTTGCGCGACGGTCGGCTTCTGCGCTGAGGAACGCAAGTTTGCGGTCCTGGCCATTCTGGGTGAAGGTGTCGTCCGCGGCCGACTGCGCGGTTGGCTCGTCGGGCTCGGTGCGGTCGGTGATGCGCCGACCAAAGCCGGCGGCGCCGTCAGCGGCGTTGGCTCGCGGTGTCACAGTCTCCGCGCTCGCATTCTGGCGGCGCAACGCAATCAATTGATCCTCCGGATATTGCCGGGAGACGGAGGCCGTATAGGTCTTTTCGGCGGAGCGAAGCTCGAGCAGATAGGTGCGACGGTCGGTATTGATGACGGGATTGGAGACGAGTTCGAGAGCGGGACGGGTCCGACCAAGCGGATTCAATTCCTGGTCAAGCCGACGAGACCCGGGCCCGGTTGAAGAAAGTGGGAGTAAAAAGGGGAAAAAACCGAGGAAAATCAATTCCTAATTTAGGCATGGTGCCCAGGGGCGGAATCGAAC
>Ga0307509_10006556_pt1 | contig 15590 bp, 20 predicted proteins | sample 10_EM_MG_FD_202245 | JGI IMG/M metagenome (GOLD analysis project Ga0307509, IMG submission 202245) | Populus trichocarpa ectomycorrhiza microbial communities from riparian zone in the Pacific Northwest, United States - 10_EM | ecosystem: Host-associated > Plants > Roots > Unclassified | place...
TGCCTACTGCAGTAGCACCGCCGGAGTCAAGAGTCGGAATGTTGCCATGGCGCATCACAGAGTTAACGGGATACCGCTGGTTGTTGACTTTTTGGCTAATCAAGGGAAGGAGAGTTCCCAGAGTTTGTCTTTGTGCAAGTAACTCTACATTTCGTCTTCACTGGGGAGTCCCCTTCCTCCCCCTCCTTGCGGAACGTGAATGCCTGAAAGCCGTTGGGATAAAGTAGTAATTTGGTGCAAGGCCGGTTACTATACGTGGGCTATGAGGCGTGGCGGCGACACAAAAAAGAACATAGTTATCGAGTGACAATCCATGGATAGGCCAATGAGGTTCATAACTTCTAAACCCTTGTTGCATTGTCTATTTTTCCGTCGTTAACGCGGCGCTTGTGCCATGAAGGGTTAGTGTTCAGAAGCGAGGAGCCAAGATTGATTCGCCGGACTGGCCAAGGCGCAACCAACTGGTAAGTTGCCGCGCCTATCGTTCAGTAACCGACTTGGCACCAAGGCAACCTTGCTCGACTCAGATGACTGGTGGGTGTCTCTTGTGTTGGCGGGACCTGGGTGAGCGGGAACCTTTGCATTGTACTTGGAGAATGGTATCAACGTCTGGTACAATGACTGGGTGGTGCATTTTCCCACAGAGAATCCTGGTTTGAGCGGCTCCCCTGGTATTCACCACGCAAACTGGTCAAATGGATTTTATGATGGTTTGATTATGTGGCAGCGATGGCGTTGGCTTGTGCCGGAACGCTCTTTGCATGATGTTTTCTATTGTGCTCTCCCATCAATAAGCTGTTTGAATTCTTGGATGGGAGCCTAGGCTGTACCCACTTTATGGGGAAGAGGCTGCCTGCGTTCCTGGCCAGCAGGCGGCGGTGATCTTGGGGGTTGCAATGCAAGAAGGGGGTTTGTACTGAGGGGGGAAGCCGGGCTGCCGCTTGGTTGATTTCTGGGGGGGAGCATAACACTCTCAGGGCTGCAAGCCTTTTCTTGTATCTCAGGAGGAGGTCAAGAGGGGGTAGGCAGGCCTCGATGGCTAGCATGTCCTTTGGTGTGTACCTGAAACACTTCATTGTCCATCTCTGGACCTTGTGCCAAAAGCTTGACATCGTTTGGAGTGCGTGCGTAGAGGGGGTGAAAACCTCACAGCCATAAGTGAGGATAGGGAACAAAAGTGACGATGCCAGTCTGTGGCAGAGGAACTGGGCAAGACCCATACCCACGGTAGAGAGCCTTTTGACCGCAACGAATGCCGCCTGAGTCTTCCCTAGTCTCTTTGTGAAGTGGGAAGTTGTTGAGAGGGAAGGGGTGACCCAGTAGCCCAGCTATCTGAGCCTGGACTTGGGGTGGAAGGTGTCACCAGCCAGGTGGATTGGGGAGGACAAGGGAGGCGATTGATCCCTGGCAGTGCGCCAATGTATCAATTCTGTTTTGGGAACCGAGAACCCTACCCCTAACCTGGCACTCTTAGCCTTAAGGATAGACTAATAGCCCTGGAGGAGCTGAATGTTCCGCCTGTAGCAGGACGAAGAGGCAGTGAGGGCAAAATCATCGACCTACAACAGGGTGAGACCCAGTGGGATCTCTAGGTGTAGCCAGGAGACTTAAATGACAACAAGGAGCAGGGAGACTGGGGAGCCTTGGGGAGTCCCATCGGGGACCGGGGAAAAGACCTTGGAGGAGGCTGGGAAAAGGAGGTGGCAGGACCTGCCCGTAAGGAAGGGCTGAGTCCAAGAAACCAGGTAGGGGCTTACACCGCGTGACCTGAGCATGCAGCGGAGCTGTTGTGGATTGACCTTGTCGAAACCCCCCTGAATATCAAGAAAGTGAGTCAACACCTTGCGTTTAGCCATCAGGAGAGTTTGGATCTCTTGGGTGAGGGTGGTGCAGGTATCCGAGGTTGAAAGACCTGCTAGGGAGCCGCATTGATGGGAGTTGGGGAGGCCGACCACGCCAGCCACACATGAGAGTCTACTTGCCATGATCCTTTCGAGTATTTTGGAAAAGGTCTGGAGAAGGACAATGACCCTAAAGGCGGAGGGGGAGTCGTCAGAGGGCTTTCCCAGTTTGTCAAGCACAATGCCGTCAGCCTTTTTGAGGGATGGGGTGTGGAAGCCAGTGGATACCAGAGGCGCCAGATGGTCAAGTATGATGTTCTGTGCAACCCTATTGATTACCTTCCAGACTGGGTTAGGTGTCTTGTCCAGGCGAGGTGCTGAGAATGGCGAGGAACGGGCCAGTACCCAGGAGATCTCAGCTTCCGAGAGCTCAAGGGCAACCTTAAAGGGGTGCAGGATGGCGTCTTGTGGCGCAACCAGCTAGCCCGCAAAGAGGTGGTTGAGAAGGGCTTCATTCACCTTATTTGGGGTTGAAGAATCTGCAAGGACTGGGAAACATGGCGGCGGATGTCCGATGGCAAATATCTTCGCCGTCCAGATAGTGTCAAGACTGCCTGAGGCCAGGAGGGTCCACCAGTATTCCCATTTCGCCTTTTTAATGGCCTTGAAGTAGGAGGCCCTGGCGGCCCTTGCTGATGCTAGGAGAGAGGCATCCGATCTGTTACCCCGGGACTTGAGCAGTGCTGAGCGAGATACCGTACGAAGGTGAGAGAGGGCCGTGAACCACGATGGCTTTCAGCAGTGGGTAACTCTTTTGAGGGGGATGTGGAGTGCCAGGGTTGTATACACACGCTTAAGGAGTGTATCGAATCAGGTCCTCATGTACCTGGAGGTCGGGAGGGTCGGAGGGGATGGGATGATGCGAGCTTTCAGGTCGCTTTCCAGGGCAGGCCAGTCAGTCAGGGCCCAGTTGGGTGAGAGCGGGGCATTACTAAAAAGGGGAGTATCATGACGGATAAGGACAGAGATGTGGTCGAACCCCAACGAGGGGAGAGGATCAGACCATTCCGAGAAATAGTGTACTAACAAGAGGCAGGCTAAGGCTAGGTCACGGACTGCCGGCCTGCCCACATGGGACATGGAGAAGTGTGCGTACCCACCAGGGGGGTAAAGGCGGGAAAAGCCGAGTTGTGTTGCCCTGTCAAAGTAGGGGGCAGAGGTCGTCAATTCGTCTTCTTTCAAACTGCTAAGGGGGTCGGAGGTAGGATGGTGGAGGTCGAGCTCGTCCAACGTGAGGGTAGGGTGAGAAAGGACAGGGAAGATTAGGTCTCAGGGGACAGTTCGGATGTTGTTCGAGGCATCCTTGGTGCAGTAGGAGTTTATGATTGAAAACTTGGTGAGGGAGGGGTGGAAAAAGCCATCCGAGGTGAAGAGACCAAGGGCCACAATGTCGTCTCTATCAAAAAACTGAGGCAAGAGGGTGATAGACATAAGGAAATCACTAAAAACATAACACGCAGCTTGAGGTTTAGAGCTGCCAGAACTGGGGGGGGGAGAAACCCCTATATAAGTGGAAAGAATGAAGTTTCCCTCTGTAGACCGGGGGGTCCTGGAGGGCAACAACCGAGGGGGGGCGGCTCAGTTGGGAAAAGGAACCAAATAAGGAGAGAAACCCATCCCAGCTCCAGAGGCAGTTGTGCCGAACCAGTGTGAAGGGTTGTGGGTGGAAGGGAGAAGGCTGCTCTCCGCCCCGGCAAGACTGGTCATGCTGCATTAACGGGCTTTGCCCCGGTCATTACGCGGGACTGGTGAATGACTAGCAGGAGCCACGGGAGGATGGCCACTAGTAGTCTGGGCAGGCCTTGGGGGTTCCAGAATCATCGTTGTTTTCCTGGCCTATGGCATTGCTGCGATGAATGCCTGTTGCAGTCAGCGGGGGGGTAAAGTAGGGGGCGGTGGGAACTCGTCCTCAGTGGCCGTGTCCATCTTGTGGTCAGCAGGCGCCGAACGTACGATCTCGGGGGCAGGAGTGGAACGGCTGAGTGCGGCAGGAGCCGGGCGGCTAGTGCATTCTTTGTTGTGGGCAGAGTGCTCGCCTCCGCAGTTAGTACAGCGGGCAGGTGAGGAAGAGCAACAGCTAGGAGTAGCCTTAAGGTTGCTACCGCTAGGGCAGGTTGTGTTAGGGCATCTATAGTTCAAGCGGCTGTGGTTGAGGAAGCAGAGTGGGTAGACTGGAGAGGATGCAGGACAACCTGGTACGACATAGCCAAAACCCGGGCAGTTCCTGCATTTTGTGTATCGATTAGAGGAGTATGCTCGTTCGATTGTTCCTGACTGGGAGAAGTGTCTGATTGAGGATCCCATGACGGGGACATCACCTGGGTTGACCGAGACAATAACCGAGGTTGCCGACTTGCCGGCCTGAGATTCTGAGAGTGGGTTGAGGTATCTATCAGAGAGGATCTGTATGTTCTTCGCGTTGAGAATCGAGATGGCGAGGCTGGGGAAGAGTTCCTCATGGTCGTCAGGGAAGCAGGCGAGTGGCAAGGAGTGGATCCCGAGCTGGACCTCGTTGATGGCGAGGCGGAAGGGCAACCAGGGAGCGTATCCCACGGGAAAGGAGCGGTTGAGGTGGGTGGTCAGGGCGTGCAAGTATGGTGCAAAGGTTGCTGCGGGGTGGTAGTGTCGGACACGAGAGGCATGATGGACCTCGTATCATTGACTTTGGCAGTGACGACAAGGGCGAGAGTGCAGTTGGCATCTCTTAGGACTCGGGCAGCAATGTTGGGGAATGTGACAGCAATTAGAAGAGACTCAGTGTGTTTAGTGGGGAAGGAGCGAGTAGCATAGAATCTTCTTTCAACAGTGTGGAGTGACTTAGGTGCCTGCGGACAGGGGCGATGTTACGGGCGGCTGCGACTTTGGAGACTGTAGTGGTGTTCTTATTCTTCTTATTCTTCTTGGAGGGCACTGGATGAGGCAACCTGGGCATACAAGGGTTGGGGCTTGGGGCAGTCAGGATCAAGGTGGACCGAGATGAAGCTGGAGTGGTCAGGGTACTTGCCCTCGCGGAACGCGTTGGCTTCCCACTAAGCGGGAAACTTTGTAGCGTAGGCGCGCGGGTCTCTGTAGAAAACACGCCCCATTGGGTCGTAACGGGGGATGTTGTGGTCAAACCCTATGATAGGTGCCTTGAGGGGAGGAGCCCGGGTGGTGGGAGTGCCTTGAGGGGAGGAGCACGGGTGGTGGCAGAGGAGGGTAGAGGTGCCGCGCGTGAGGTTGGGCTAGCCAGAGGAACAACAGGCCGAGCCGGGATAGGTGCACGGGGGGGAGCAGGGGTCACCTTATGTGCCCCGTCGCAAACGGTCACGTGAATCAGAGAAAAAGTGTTTTCCATCGCAGGACAAGTAGGAAGGGTTGCGACTGTGGACTGAACATTGTCCATCTGGGTGGTTAGGGTGTCTAGTTCCTTCGTCATCGACTTAAGCGCATTGAGGGCAGAGCAGAGGAAGGGGATGAGGATACTTACACCTTCTGCAAGGTCGCAGAGCTGCCGGTCATCCAGGATGGGATCTGTAGTCGGAAGAAGTGAAGCCTGTCCCGAGTTTCCTGAAGAAACTGGTGGAGGGGAAGGAGGGTCTGGCATGGGTCTACCTGTTAAGAGAACACGGAGGGTGCCCTAGAAGTGGAGCCGGAGGAAGGCAAATGAGGGAACACTATAGGAATGGCGGGAAGGTTGTGCATCGTAGAGACGGAGGATCAGGGACACGAAGCCTGAGAAAGGGGCAGAAATATAGTGTGAGGGGGGATTGTGACCTGAACGACGTGGTGTTGTAATTTCAATGACTGAAGGTGTAGAGGGCGCGGAGCATGAAGGAAATAGCGGGCTCTTGTTTTCTTTTTTTTCTTTTTTTTTATATCATATATTCATTCTTAATGTACAAGAAATCGCATGAAGCCCTAGCTATGGCGAAAACAAAACCCAAAATCCAAAACAAATAAACAAGGCAAATTTCCATCACCAGTCATCTTCATAAGGGTCTATACCAGTCCCAGGCCCACATGCGAGCGCGAAAGTCAAATAAGTAAAGTAAAGAAACTCTCTTACGAACCAGCGGAAACTACAGGCAACCTAAAAGAATGTAACATAACAACCTAGCCTTCCTGAGATCACATGAAATAAGCGAAGGGGACTACGTTCAAGGAGCGGGAAGAAGCAGAGCTGGCTGAAGAAGATGGGCCGGAAAACATGCGTGGAGGGAAGGAGGCCCTAGTCGACCTGACGAAGCGGGAGAGGGTGCCAAGCATGGGGGTGGAGGACCAGACTAGAGCATCGGGGCCGATGCCAGCAACTGCCGAAAGGTGGTGGGCTCTGACGGGAGAGGATAGGATGGTGTGCTCAAAGGTCTCGGGGGACTAGTTGAACATTAGGAAGGTGGTGGGACCGTGGTTGTCCCAAGTCGGGATTGCGTGGAGGTAGGTCTTCCCTGATCTGATCTGGTAGAGTCGACCCGGGTCGAACTTGTTGAGGCCTATAAAGGGGTGGGGCTTGAAAGAGGGGGGGTATGGGTACCTCGATGGGTCAGGAGCCAGGGCTTCCCAATCTTCCATGAGGAGCCGCTTGAGTTGTGGATATGAGCGACCCTCGTGAGGATCCAGGTACGATTCAGCGAGGAGGTGTTAGGACATGACAGGGAGGGGGGCCAGACCTTCAGAGTCGAACAGAAAAAGAAGTTAGAGGGGGACGGCGTCCAAGAGGAGGTGCACCCCATTTTCTGAGGGGGGCCTCTGCTGGGGCCATGGTAAGGGGAGGCCGCTGCCCGCATTATTATCCAGGAGGACCCTGTGGTCTATGGCGTAACAGCGAAGGAAGGGGGTTTGAACTGAGAGAGCGAGGCGGGCAGTGGCGGGATTCATCTCTCAGTGGGAACACAGTACGCGGAGATTCGCCAGGCTTCTTTTGTAGGAGAGCAGGAGGTCTAGGGAGTGCAGGCAGGACTGAATTGCCAGGATATTGGACAGGGTCCAGGTGGAGGAGTTAGTGCACTACCTCTGGACCTTATGCCAGAAGGCAGACAACCTCTTTACCATGTGGACTGTCGGGGTGAAGACGTTACCTCCATAGCTGAGTATGGGGAAGAGTAGTGATGACGCCAACCGAAGGCATAGGAAAGGGGGGAGGCCCATACCTGGGGAAGATAGCCTTTTGACAGCCATGAAAGCTGCCTGGGCCTTGGCCAGGCGTTTGGTGAAGGGCGGGGTAGTGGACTGCCACGGTGTAAACCAATAACCAAGTCATCTGAGTTCATCTTTGTCGTGGAAGACTTCCCCATCCAGATGGATTGGGGCATGCAAAGGCGGGTCACTGTCCCTATTCGTATGCCGGTGGATCAGTTCGGTTTTGGGGATCGAGAGACCAACACCTAGGCGGGAGCCACTAGCTTTTATCATTGCATACTGTACCAATCCTATTGTTGAGGGGTAGTGCAACAGGCAATGACAGTTGTCTCCTGCGTACGTGAGTCTTGTTTTTCTGTGCCAAGAAGTAGGAGAGTACTATCGCTTCAGATAGTACAGAACTGGCTTGCTTGTCTTCAGTGATCCGTCGAAGGATACTATCTTGTCAGATAGTAAGATGGGTGGATTGGCTTGCTTGATAGAACTATCGCAGTAGTTCTATGTTCGGGCAGCCCGTTGCTGTGACTGTCACAATAGGCTCCGGGTTCTCTCTTAGCGCCTAGGCTCTCATAGATGAGAAGTGTATATAAAGAGAGTAATTCGTAATCGTATTGCAATATCTTAAGTATAGAAAAGTACTTAGATGGTTGCGTGAAGATCCTGTCTCTTGGTTCTTTTTTTCTTTTTTCTTTTGTAATCATGCGTTCATTGTTTCTTGGTACAAAAGGCCTCATGCAGCTCTAGCTATGGAGAAAACAAAACCTATCAGAGCAAAACCACTGGCCGCTTCACCTGTTCAGGGGAAAAATCACACACCCCGACTGCATAGGAAAAATCCCCCCCGCTCAGCACCTAAGATGCTAACACCCCAGACACATATGGAGACAACTCATACAGACATACAGGAGAGAGACCCAAACCCTTCACCAGGCCCCCAGGTAACATTAAGAAAATAATCAAGGAAACCCCTAGATACAACTAGTATTGCCAATATGCCTAATCCAAGAACCCATACGGTGAAAGTCGGGTCAGGGGGGCGGGGCAACGGTTGAGAGTGACCGGAAGGTCGTGGCGCGTCGGCGTTGAGAATGTGGCAGGAAGGTAGTGCAATACCATGACCCATCTTAACCTAAGTGCGGTTGGCGACCGTAAAGTAAATCGCAGGCGGGAGAGAGAAAGATGGGCGAGCGGAGCCATGGGGCAGAGGGGATGCCAGCCGACAACGAGGAGCCGTAGGGTGCCAGCCGGTGGATATCAGCAGGGTGCCAGCCAACGGGTAGCTGCAGGGTGCCAGCCAGAGAGGGTTTAAGCAGTCAGGTGCCAGCCAAAAGGGCAGTATGGTGCCAGCAGACAGAACCTGGAGGGCGGTGCAGGAAGGATCGCGAACTGGCTAGCCACAACCGACTAACCCGCCATAGGAAGGGCTTTTGGGACGACAGGAAAACCAAGCAGGACCGTGATGTTACTAACCGAAGCTTTCCCCATTATAGTGACAAGCCCAGCAAAGCTGAGACCTACTTCAACCGAGAGTCCGGACACCATATCGCCGACCGTGAACGAAGAAAGAGGCTTTCCGCCTATGCAATATGCTAAGCGACGTGCAAAGCGAGTGTGGGGTAAAGGGGTTGTAACATGTGTACATGTTCTGGTAACGGTACACAGGAGCTGGCAGTGCAGGATCTCCTATGTTCAGTTGATTTATATTTGTTTTATTTGATTTGATTTCAGCTCTGCCACTGTCTCTGAGTCAGATAGGATATGCTATCGTATTGTTTTGTTTAGTTTGCTTTGCTGGAAGTGTATATTTAGGATTCCGGGTATCGAATGGTCATGTAACACTGGTGAAGGCTGAGTTTTTGTTTCTTTTCTTTGGTCTTGCAGGATTACAGGAGTCTGGTATGTGCGCAGCTACAGGTAATGATCGTGATTGCAGGAAGGCTATCACTCTTGGGTTTTGTATTTAAACTAGTCTCCTGGCTAGCAGGAGACAGGAGACCTCGACAGACCTTCAGTCTAAGAATACACTTGGTTGAACGGCAATCCCGGAGTTCTATTTGTCCTTAAACTATTATCCTTCTAAGCTACCGGTCCCCTGAAGCCTCCGTTAGCACCAGCGCTAGCAGGCCTACCACCGGTCCTATTGTATTTTCGTTAGACAGGAATAAACCTGTTACACCTTTTTTGCCTACAGCAGGTGAAAACCCTTTGTCCTCAGGATTGGGAACAGCCTGGTAGGATTGATCACCCTTCCAGTATCTTGATAACTAGTTAGAAGCAGGAGCGGCACGGAAAGGAACTCCCGGCTCAGGTGCTACATTCCCAATAGCACAACGCAGGAGCAGAAGCGTTACCATGTCCGGTAGGGCCTACAATCATTCTTCAGTAGAACTCACATACGATACCCCAGAACCAACTACACAGGAACCAACCCCTGGACCCACGCCAGGCTCAGCAGATACACTAGCCAGAACCAGTCACCTCTTTCCAGGAGACTTAGATATAGATTGAGACTAAGACCACGACCTCACAGCTAAGGAACTCATTTAAAGAGAAGCCCGGCCGCTTGAGGAACGACAACCAGTAAGAGCAGCAGCACAGCAAACCTCGGAAACTGAACGCCAACCAGAACGCCCACCAGAACGCCCCACCACAAGCATGTGCCGAGGGCCCAGCATTCTAGGAGTCTTTGGAAGTCAGAAACCAACTAGAGCACCCTCGCGGGAGCATAGAGAGTAACAACTACCCGGTACATTCATCCCAGACACACCAGAAAGACCCAGAAGATCCATGAGCACCAGAGAGCACCCTGACCGACCAGATCCACCACCTCCAGCCCCAGACCCACCTACAGGCACCATGGCAGAACCAGGTCCGACCAGGTTGCCCCCTCCTAAGGTCCCTAAACCGCCCATGTTTAGCGGTGAAGAAGAAGACCTCAAACCAGACAAACTCAAGGAATGGCTTAGAACAGTAACGAAGTACCTACCGAGATCAGGACTGAACAATAACTCCCCTGGAGTGCCGGACTACTATGGCTTTTACACAGAAGGGAAAGCAAGCAACGCATTCCAGACATTGGATCGAGAGGAAGAGAACCTCACCCTACCGCAGCTAATAGACCACTTTCAGCAGCGATTCGAAGCCTCTACAAACACTGATGACACCTATTACAAGTGGCAGAATGTCCGCCAAACCGCAGGTGGACAGCCAGCACGCATCACAAAGATAGCGCGAGAGCTAGCGGACCTCAAAGGATCCCTTCCAGCTCGATCCATCTGAGACTATGCACAGAAGCAGCTATTACCCTAGCGGGAATAGCTTGCATAATCATGCGCAAGGTATATGCCACCATGGGGGAGAGCATATATCCGAACCCAAGCTGTCTGAGAAGGGAGTTCCCGGAGGCATCTGGGAGACTACTCAGGAATCACAAAGAGTTGACGTTTCAAGATATGGCTAACTGATTGGAACGATGATTAGAGAATCAGTTCTCTACTCTTACTAATAGATACACATTATGCATTGATAGATGACTATCGGACTTGATCACTCCATATTCATGATACTCGTGGTATGTAGGCATTTAGACTGCATATGCCATTATAGTCTATCAGGACGAAGAGATCGTAGACTGACTACTGGTGGAGTGGGGACACCCTCAGAAGAAATAGCAGTCGGGAGATTCTCAGACTGGAGCTGGGCAAGATTCAGGATCAAACAATGTTCGCACTTTGTTCTGACAAACTGAATTTCTAGAAAGATACTTCTTTACTAGAGAAGTCAAAGTAGTGTGAACATTAGTATAAATAGTAGGCCTCTCCCCGATGGTTGAGAACATCATCAAGCAACGGAGAAAAGACCCTAACAATATTATAGGTTATTACAATATTCTTCTATTACTTTACCAAACAATTCTTCTTGAGCCTTCCTGACCTATAATCCATTATCTCGAATATCTTCGGCCGAGTTAGCTCGGGATCCTACTGTGTTGGCTACCCCGTAACACTATATTGTGATTCTTCCGTAACCAAGGCTTCTATGTTGACAGACATCCTCGTCAGTTTTATCCTTTACTACATTTTTTTCATCCTTGAAGATACACCACAGGCTGCCATTGTCGCACCTGAACCCATGATCACTGAAGATTCGGATTCCACAGACGATTGGGAACCTGAGTCAGAAGGAGAGACAATTATTCTTTCAACCCAAGTCATCGAACAAGTGGAACAAAATCAAAATGTTCTTCAGAACCTTATTGATGCTGAAGAACAAAATTGGTGCATAACACCACAGGGGTCCTTTCGTCACTCTTTTCCTACTCTAGGAAAGGGTCGAAAAAAGGCTCGACGATATTGGAGAGTTAGAAATCCCCTGCCTAATTAAAGGATCACTAACCTCTACCATGGCCCTTGTGAGCCCCAACTCTCCTCACCCGGAAATAATCCGAGACCCTGATCAACCCATGCATGATAACGACACTTTCACTCCTCATACATCCTCATTGGACTCATCCTCCTGTGCTATAACTGTTACCTCAAACCCAGGTTCGGTCGTACATTGCCCCATGAGTCGCTCCTATAGTGCGCAATATCTTGTCGCAAAAAACCCGTCACGATCAAACTCCCGTCAACCCGCAAGAAACACTACAGACCAAATGGAACTCCTTAAGCAACAAATCGGACTAGCCTTCCAACATATTTCTTCATCCATCAACCAAAGTCAAGACGAGAGCTTGATAGCTTTGGATGCATTATCGGAAGATGGTAGAGCCCAATACACTAACCTACAGTTATTACAAACAAGGTTAGCAAGGAGTGAATTAATTGTTGACAAGAAACTCCAAAATGCTAGAAAAGCGCTAGCAACTCTCGAAGGAGCAACGCATGACGAACAGGAACGGCTAAAAATAGCTATTGCACAAGAATTTAGCCGCCAAGAAGCTCAGCAAAAGGAAAACGCAAAATCTTTGGAAGTCCGAGATAAAATATTAGAAGCCGAAGTACTATCTCTAAAAGCGCAATTTGCTGAACAACTTTAAAAACAGGACTCCGAATGGCCACCTGTTCTGAGACACTAGGAACACCCTGCAGCTGGACTATTAAAGCAACAAAAAGCCAATGCAGCCGATCAATATCAAAAGGACCGTCAAGCAGCAAAGGAGCTTCTGGACAAACAAAATCAGAAATTCCAAAACGCCATACAAGCTTTGACAGACAGAATAGATCATCACGAAAAGCCCAGCTTTACCATCCCGCCTATGGAGGCACGTGCTGGTGATCCAGGACCCTCGAACCAGGGTGAATTCGATCCCTGGATTCCTCCGAATAATCCCAATCCCGATAAACGATCAACTTCAACACCAAGGCACAATAAAGGAAAGCAAGTTGACTATGGAGGAAATTTCCAACCACCTGCACCACCCCCAAGTAATATTGGTGTTGAGCCTGACCCAGACCCTAGTGACCATGACGACGATGACGATAAAGGAGGAGACCATGGCAGGGGCAGAAGAGGCAGACGTCCAGAACGCAACGCTCGAAGACCATCGTTTCCTAGAGATACATCTCCCCGTACGAGAGGCATATTAGAATTCTTGTAACAACTCAGTACACCATCTTGAGCAATAAAGAATGCGGCTGAACCACCTTACTTCTTTCATGGCCAGGATAACCAGGATGTTAGAAACTAGCTAACCGCAGGTGAAGATTATTTTGATCAAAACCCTTATTAATGGGAGAACCACTCTCACCGTATTGTTTTCGCACTCGGTAAAACAAAGGGAAACAAGGTAGCCCCTTTCACCGAAAAATATCGAAAAGTCATGGGAGGAATAGGAGGTTTCACTAGAGATCCCGATTATCCCACTTGGGAGAGATTCCGATAAGATATTATCAAAAGATATATCGGTATCCAAGAAGAGCGACGAGCCCTAGATGAAATGGACAGAATTAGTTATAAGAGCAAAATTGATACATACCTTCTCCTCGAAAATCTCAACATCAGAGCAGGACTCTCAGGAATAGCGTGGAGGGTCTGTGTCGAAAGCAAACTCCCTCAAGAAATATTGCCTCGCCTATCACATTTTTCATTTGCTACCGATGAAGAATGGATGGAAAGATTAAGAAAAGTGGGTAGGCAAGAGGAGGAACTCCTGGAAAGGGCAAAATTAACAAAATCCCAAACGACCCCCCACGCACCCCCTCCTAAGCGAAAATGAGAGGAACCTGACAAACGTTTTAATACAAAATACGAAAAAAGGGGATGGGACAATAAACCTGGAAAGGGACCTTCCTGATGGAAAGCTCATCAAAATAACACTGCAAAAAATAAAAATAATACTGCTGCGAAGACCGAGCATACCGATTGGAAAAAGGCACGCGATGGAATCAAGGACGATGTGGTTGAAAAACGAAAGAAGGAGAAACGCTGCATCCGTTGTAGCATGGACAACCACACCTGGAGAAAATGCGGTAAACCAATCTTGGTCGCAGCAACCTTCGTATACAAAAATAGGGGAAACCCTAAACAAGCATTTAAACCACAAACTAGCACACTCGCGGTGCACCAACCTCCTCCAGCACGACAAGAACAACCAGCAAAGATTAAATTGATACGACGAGAAAGTCCATCACAAATCTGTGAATTATCCGATACAGAAATGTCATAGCTGTACGCTTCGCAAAATATCTAAGGATTTTCTGTCAGCAGTCTATAAGTCCTTATTGATCTCACTTGGCGGACAAACTAGGGCGGATGTCACCGTGTCCTGAAGAATGACAGGGACCTGCGCAAGTCCCGTCCTAGATTCGAGAAGCAAGCCGATACCACTTATTGTTAAGGCAAGCAGGAAGTGATTACGGAGGTTTTTTCACACACGTTACACCATGGGATGTTTCGGAAACTCTTGGCAGAGTCTTGGCGCTTGTACAAAATTTCTCGCTGCAGAATGAGGAGATACCACACCTGCAGAAACGGTCGAACATGGAGTAAGGGGACTAGTCGATAGGTACCTTCCTAAGAAGGAACCTGGGGTTTTGCCTTCCAAGAAAGGACTTTTCGGGTGCCCCCTGAAGGAGGACTTTTTCTTTCCCGCGAAGGGGTCAGGTATTCCTAATTTGGAACGGTTTTCTCATTTTATCGACTTGGGTCTCTTGGGAGAAGGATCAGGGGTCGTGAAACCGCCTGTTTTTTTCCCGGCCCAAGGTGCCACCTGCACAAATTACATTTGCTCGTGCCAGAGACTGGACTCAAACGCCTGACCCTACGGGTGAAGATAGGTGGGCCTGCCCTATCTCACCAACTAGACCATGGTGAATGGTTCAGAAATACAATCTTATAATCACGTGTTATACCCCAACCTCGGGTAACCACAAACCACCAAAAACCGGTTTTATGCAACAACATCCCAAACTATATAACAACAAACAGAGTCGCTAAGACAACCACGTTACACGAAAGCTAAGTCCTGTTTACTTTTATTGTTTGTTTAATTTAAGCTTGTTGGTTTATGCAGCATTGCTAGGCGTTGGTATTTGGCTCGTTTAGTGAGCTTTACATCTTCGGGAACCCCTCAGCAGGGGATAAAGACTGCTAGTAGTGGGTTGCCTGGAAGTATAAAATATTTTTATCATTTGTTATAGAAAGTTTGTCTGAGGAGACCTATGTGGACAAAACAACGCGGGCGTTATAACAAACACCGAACTATACAACACCCACAATGCCTTCTAAGCGAGGTAAACAACGAACATACGATCGCATTAAGCGAACCGATATAATTATCAACAAACCACGCCCCTATAATTGTCCTGAGAGACAAGCACACATGTACATCCGCGGCAAACGCTATCGAATCCCATTCTTGTTAGACTCTGGATAGCATATTTTTCTTATGAACGAACAACTTGTTAAAGACCTTCACTTCCCTTACCATTCGCGGGCTGATGCAGTCCAAATCCAAGGTTTCACTGGAAAAGCAATTTCTTCTGGTGGATCAGACTTTACGAAACCTCTCTACTGTCACAAATCGTGACTAAGCAAGGTAGATTTCACATGACTAATACTTATTAGTCATAAGGTATGTTGGGATTTTACACTATAATATCATTTGACTCATAGCTTTCACATGACTGCGCACTTACGAGTCATTGGTTGATTATGATTGGTTAATGGTTTCATGACTCACGATTGTGACGTCATATGATGTAATGACTTTCGCACATGACTCATATTATGAGTCATCGGTTTCACGTATGGGGCTCATTCGAGCGGATGATCGGGTTTATTGGTTTGGATCGATGGAGATGGATGTGCGCAGTTGACTCATACGAGTCAGGTGATGGATTTCGCACTATGACACATTATGAGTCATAGGGGTTATGTTATGCAAGGTGATGAGTCACCAGGGTTAGGGTTGTGGGACGATGCCTATAAAAGGGGCTTGGTTCCGACCAAGAGATAGGCCACGAACCATCTCTCCTCCACCTCCGGCGATTGAAATCTCAACACCACGGGAAATCATCGTCACCCTCCCCCACCCACCTCTCGTCCCCCATCATGGCTACTGCCTAGGGG
>Ga0307509_10006557_pt1 | contig 15590 bp, 16 predicted proteins | sample 10_EM_MG_FD_202245 | JGI IMG/M metagenome (GOLD analysis project Ga0307509, IMG submission 202245) | Populus trichocarpa ectomycorrhiza microbial communities from riparian zone in the Pacific Northwest, United States - 10_EM | ecosystem: Host-associated > Plants > Roots > Unclassified | place...
ATTCCTATCTTCTACTAAGAGTTGAGATACCTTTGGCTTATTGGTGGTTAATAAGGCCTAGGTACTTAACCTGCATGGAAGTATTCTCTCGTTACCAAAGCCAAAACTCTGATCTTGGCTTGTTACAGACCTCTTGACCTCCGTCTCTACCTGAAAAAAGTGTATGGTATGGTGTGGTAAAGTGATTGTAAATTAACCATTTTTGTGTATGCCAAGCTTACCCGAAACGCCACAGTAACCTACTTTTCGTCAACTTTTTTAACTTTGAAAACCCCTAGTGAGATTACCAAGGGACATGTGGGATAGAAAACTTGGGGAAGGAGGGAAAAAAGCCACTTGAAGCAACGGCTTAATGCTGGTATCGTTGGTATTTATCAGGTATGATATAAACCGTAAGGCGAGTCGGTACTTTTACTATTAAAGGAGACATGTTCTTGGCTCACATGCCAGTCCAGTATTGCAGGGCGCAGCACGGTGCCTTTCGTTTTAGAGTAATTAAAGATTATTACATTTCCTCACGTGATCCACTATTAGATTATCAGCGTATCTGTCCAGCGGAGTTGCGACTTTTATCGCAGCTACTATTGGGGTCCAACACTTGTACGGTACTAGCCGCCTATTCCACGTCGGGTAGGCATCGCTCCTTCTTAGGTGGGCTTGTCTCTGAGTGCGGAGATGGTTCATTACACGGGCGAATACGACCTAGGCTGAGTTTGATAGATACGGATGGAATTGCAAGCCTGGAGTTTTTAAAGTCCTTAACCTAAGCTAGTTGCCACGGTTGTGCCCAGTCCAGCGCTGAGATATGGTGTCGTGGATAGCTTGAGGACCCTATCCCGGTGAAATCCGAAGTCAACCCTTATAGCGTCTTGTATTACTATCGCCAATCATAACAACAACAGCGGTCAATATATACAAGTTTCCTAGTCCAGGGCAGCCTCCAGATGTGCAGCATTTCAACATTCCATCCTCGCTCTCATGCCAGCCTACGTTCCAGAGGACCAGAGATACCTGCCATTCTGCCATTCCAGACACGAGAGTCATTTACATCACCATTCCCATACCAATACCAACAATCACAATGTGACTTAATTCCCTTGGAAAACCGCCACTGACAATACTCCCACCCGTCCTTGCATTTGAGTATACCAAATAGAAGGAAGCAAACCAAAGGAAAGACAAGAGAAAGGCCAGCCTTATTAAAAACCTGCCAGGTTGAGACAGGGAAAAAGAGTACTGCTGTACATGACTGTAAGGAAAGAACAAAAGAAATTAAACAATCATAGTAGATCATATGTATTTCATACCCAATCCTTGAACATGCTTCCAATGTGAATCCCGTGAGAGTGCCTGGGTCACGATGGGTGATCCACATGCCATGAATGTACTTGATTCCAAGGAAAGACTGGCGTAATACCTCCTGAGCCATATGTTCGGGGAGTTGTCCGTGATTTCCGGGATATTTGTTCAAGTCACCATCTCCCATGAGCTCTATGAAGATATAAATGTGGGAGCTCTCTTCATGGCATTCGATATAGGAAACAATAGTGGGATAGCTCAATGGATTAAAAGTAATTCTCCACCATGGTCATGATCACCATCATCATCATTGATACATAGGGTACTCACATGATTTAGTTTTTCGAGAATCTCAACTTCTTTTCGCACCCCAAGTTGTCTCTTACCGCTCTGAGCAACCGGCTTCTTTTGGATCGATTTTACAGCAAGTACATCTCCTGTTCGTGTGTAGACGGCTCTCCTGACTGTGGAAAAGGCTCCTTTTCCAATAATGTCCTCGAACCTGTGCCTTTCTCCACTATCCCATCCGTCGTTATTCATCAGGCACCCGAAAGGGGTTGGAGCTATTTCTGATGCGAGTCTAATACCCTCACAATATTTGTTCGGCATTTGGCCGGGTTCATGAGAAATCACACTGCTTGTGGATAGAGAATATTGGTTGTCTGTGTTCTCTCTGCCATCCGCTCCTCGTCCGCCGAGTTTGGCATAATCGGCCCTAGTCCTGCTTGTCGACATGTGGCGCAACAACACATCTTGCGGGTATACTTTGGCTGGATTTTGGGTGGTGAAGAAGGAGGCGGCACGGAAAATAGCACGAAGGGCGCAAAGGACACCCGCTAGGGAATTTCTGTGAATGGCTGAGGGTGCGATTCTATAGCCATAAGAGAGTCTTCGGGGGGGGGGGGGACAAGGGGCTCGGCGGAACCTTTCGTTAGGCGAAGCTTGGACGATCGTGTCATTAGGCGAAGATTGTGAAAGCCGAGATCAAGTGACAACATTTGCCTGAATTCAGCGGGAATTATGAGGGTTTGCTTCTGGTCCAAGTCGCACCGTCAGAGCCCAACTGTGACTATTACTCAGTGCGCGAGGTTGAGCTTCTGTAGCTGCCAATCTCATGGTAACATGGCATCTGGATATAGCCGTGATAATGTGTGGTCAACGGAGCTCCTCATATCCACCTAGCGTGAAATCCACCATGTCAAGTCTGTCACGTAACTTATGTGTTAGATTGATTAGAGAGGTGTGAGTATTTGCAAGGAGGGATTGTTTTTTGGAGTGTTCTTGGCACCTAAGATTAGCTGAACCAGCGAACCTGATTTGACAGACCCCCGCTTTTCTTTCCTTCACTATCCCTCTTCTCTTCTGCTCCCAGCTCCCAGGAGTATCACCAATCAAGCATACTCAGCAACTCCTCCTCTTAACAGAACCAGCGATAGAGGAGTTGGAGATGTCTCAATATACTATCAACGATAGCAGCAACTGCCTCAATATTACGAACTCTTATAATACTGTGTCGAATTACTATACTGTCGGCAATGATCTGGCTCCGCTCCTAACGTGGCTGTCACCCCTGGATCCCGGCTTACGACATTCCGACATCCAAGAGCGCCGTGTCAGCAATGTCGGGGAATGGCTCATGAGGACTGAGGAATTTAGAAGATGGTGCAGATTGGGTGGGGGAGGTGAATATGATAAGGCGGTTCTGTTTTGTTATGGAAACCCTGGGGTCGGAAAGACATTTATTAGGTAACGAGGATTTTTTCGCACGAGAGAGAAGTGAGCTGGTCCTAACAAGCTGCGATGATAGTTCGCTGGTAGTGGACAAGCTGTGCGATCAGACGGGAGAACAGAACACGCCCGTTACGTGCTTTTACTTCGACTTTGCGGCGCGAAAGGAGCAGAGTGCTACTAGTATGCTGGGTTCCATACTGAAACAGGTCATCGATGGAACGGAAAGGGTTCCGGAGGATATTTGGCGAGCCCTGCAGAAGCAGAAGAAGGCCGTTAGTGGACGCAAACCTCAACTCGGCGATATTGTGAAAATTCTGCAACTAATAACCTCCTCGCAGCCCACATTTATGGTCATAGACGCCCTTGATGAATCTACGGCCGTACAGCGATTTAGGCTTTTTGATTCGTTGAAACAAATCCTTGAGACGTCCCCGGGCGCTCGAATATTTGTGACCGGAAGGCCTCATATTTGCCCAGAGATTGAAACACGCCTCGCTGGATGGGTGACATGTGTATCGGTTGGTCCTGCCAGCGAAGATATCGTCCGGTTCCTTCGTGTTCGACTGAGCGAGGACGAAACACCTGATGCCATGGATGAAAGTCTGAAGGCAGAAATTCTGGAGAAGATTCCCGGAAGCATATCGGATATGTGAGCGGCCATGGTGCTGAGAACCCAATCCCGCATTACCGGCTAATATATATATTTAGGTTTCTGCTCGCTTCCTTGAATATCGAAGCAATCTTGCAGGAATCGACGATATATCGCAGACGAGAAAGACTCAGCAAAATGACCGACGGGTTGGGGTTAGAGGGTGTCTATGGTGCAACAATTGAGCGGATAAGGGTGCAGAGTGGGGATAAACCGAGACTTGGGATGGGGGCTTTGATGTGGATTAGTTATGCGGAACGGCCGTTGAGCCCGGATGAGCTCTGCCATGCCCTAGCAATCGAGCTGGGCTCTGCGTATCTCAATCCCGGAAACATCCCCTCGATTTCAACATTAGTGAGCTGTTGTCAAGGGCTTATTAGCGTGGATCGGTATGGATTCGGACCGAGAGTGCGACTGACTCATTTTACTCTAAAAGAGTATTTTTCCGCCCATCCCAATATTTTTAATAGACCACACTCGGCAATGGCAGAGATCTGCTTGACATATCTGAATTTCCAACAGGTCAAGGCACTTCCGGCCGATCACTATTACCACCTCCACGGCACTCCGTTTCTAGAATATTGTTCTTTATACTGGGGGGTCCACGCAGAAAGAGAACTCTCGGACCCCTCAAGATCACTCGCCCTGGAGCTGCTTCAGGAGTATGATGGCCACATATCCGCCCAAATTCTTTTAAGAACAGAAGAGTCTCCGTTGTTTCAGCATTCTGATACCTGGTCCCCGTTCAGTGGGTTGCACTGCGCCTCGTTTCTCGGAATTTTTGAGATTGTGGTCTCTTTGATCGACATGGGATGTTGCGATCCGAACGGGGAGGATTTTGTCGGATATACGCCGCTTGCATGGGCTGTCTGGAAGGGACATGAGGAAGTAGTGAAAATACTAGTCGGGCGGAAAGAGGTCAAACCCGACAGGCCAGATATTGACGGTCGAACACCGCTCTCTTATGCCGCGGGGGAAGGATATGAGGAAGTGATGAAAATACTACTCGGGCGAGAAGAGGTCAACCCCGACAAGCCAGACAATGACGGCCAAACACCGCTCTCGCATGCCGCTTGGTGTGGAAATGAGGGGGTAGTGAAAATACTACTCGGACGAGAAGAGGTCAACCCCGACAAGCCAGATAATGGCGGCCAAACACCCCTTTCGCATGCCGCCGACAGGGGACAGGAGGGAGTGGTGAAAATACTCCTTAGGCGAGAACAAGTCAACCCCGACAAGGTAGATAATGACGGTCGAACGCCGCTGTCGTATGCCGCTAGGTCTGGGAAGGAGGGGGTGGTGAAAATGCTGCTCGAACGGGGAGAAGTCAACCCCGACAAGCCAGATAATTTTGGCCGAACACCACTCTCGCATGCCGCTTCGTCTGCACCTGAGGGAGTGGTGAAAATGCTACTCGGGCGAGAAGAGGTCAACCCTGACAAGCCAGATATTGCCGGCCAAACACCGCTATCGTTTGCCGCTTGGTATGGACGTGACGCCGTAGTGAAAATACTACTCGAGCGGGAAGAGGTCAACCCCGATAAGCCAGATAATCATGGCCGAACACCGCTCTCGCATTCCGCTCAGTTTGGACACGGGGAAGTGGTTAGGGTCCTACTCTGTCGAGCAGAGATCAATCCCGACAGGCCAGATGATGGCGGCCGAACACCACTCTCGTATGCCGCCGGGAAAAAGTATAGCATTTATATTCCGGGCATATTTGAGGGAGTGGTGAAAATGCTACTCGAGCGGGAAGAGGTCAACCCAGACATGGCAGATAATCACGGCCGAACACCGCTCTCGCATGCCGCTGAAGGCGGATATGGGGAAGTGGTGAAAATACTACTCGAGCTGGAAGAGGTCAACCCCGATAAGCCAGATAATCATGGCCGAACACCGCTCTCGCATGCCGCTCAGTTGGGAAAAGGGGAAGTGGTTAAAATCCTACTCTGTCGAGAAGAGATCAATCCGGACAGGCCAGATGATGGCGGCCGAACACCGTTCTCGCATGCCGCTGAGAGCGGATATGGGGAAGTGATGAAAATACTGCTCGAGCGGGAAGAGGTCGACCCCAACAAGCCAGACAACGGCGGCCGAACACCGCTCTCGTTTGCCGCTGAGGGGAATTATGACGGAGTGGTGAGGGTGCAACTTGAGAATGAAGAGGGCAACCCCGACAGGCCAGATAATGGCGGCGAAATACAAATATCGCATGCTGCTTCGAATGGACCAGCGGAAGTGGTGGAAATGCTGCCCGCGCGGGCAGAAGCCAACCCCGATGGGCCGCATCCTGATGACCGAGCACCGCTCTCGCATTGCTCTGGGGAAGGAGCGGTGAAAATACTACTCGGACAGGAAGAGGCCAGCCCCGATCAACCAGATAATCTCGGCCAAATGCCGCTCACGTTGGCATCTAGCCGTGACCGTGAGAGTGAGACTGTACTGCCACCGCCTCGTAAAGCGGCACCCCTAGCGCCAATTGAGGTTGAAGCAACACCAACTCGTCGAACTTGTCGCTATTTCTTCTTGTTCGCGGCCTGTTGTTCACGGAAGTCGTCATGAGACCCCTCCCCCTTTTCTCCCAGGAACTCTCATGAGATGAGAGTACAGTACACATATATGCTATCACACCCATCAGGTCAAGATTTATAGATTTCTTCACTGTCTGCAGTTCTCGGGGGGTCTGGTCGTCTGGATGAAAGAGTTCTAATGTTGTGGGAAGGCGCAATGTATCGCTTGCTGTTTTTTCCCGCTCACTTGGTATTCAATTTTCCTCTTGCTGCATATTCTCTCTTGCTCTATTTTTTTTTTGCTTCCGGTACGGATTTTTCTTCATTTCCTTTATCCCGCACCCTCTCTCCTACATCATACAGCCGCCTTCGTAAAGTTTTCGTACCCTCCCGAGTACCACGAGTAATTAGAAACGCTTTGCTACCCCTCTCCCTTGATTATTCGGTATGATAAATGGTGATAAGGGTTTACAATGCCCCTAGGGGTATATCCGAAAAATAGTTATCAGAAGGCTTCTTGTTGACCTGTTGTTGTAAATAGGTATTGTTCTTGAGGTACAAGGAGGGGTACGAGAATTTTGCGAACGTGGCCGTCGATCAACCGCATAATATTTATAGAGCTATTGATGGAGGCTCGACAAGGTGCGCAAGTGTTGACGGGAGGAAAGGTTCAGGTGTGTATGTTCTATGGAGGTTGCTAGCTAAGGATCTCTTAAGAGCCTGTTTGGTTGCGACGGAAGATTCCGTTGTGAAACGGTTTGAAATAGAGAAACGGTTGGTGTCAACTCCACACCTTTTTCTCTCAATGGTAAGCGATTTGTTGCTATGGAGAAAAGCTTTGGTTGCCTTGTGAAAATATTTTCATCAGAGTGCAGCTTTGGTTGAAAACTTCGAGCGCGATCAGATCGTTCCCAAATCCACCTCTCTCTAAGTCAGGACGTATAGGATGCATGGGACGTAGAAAATACGTCGCTTGCATCAGGACGCAACGCCGGCGTTTTTGCTGATGATAGTACATCACAGGATCCCCAGCCTGGGCTGGTCTATCTCCAGGGGCTGGATTGAAGACTGTCGAGACTGGATTGACAGTCAGAAGAAGGGCGGAGGACATGGATCACATTGGAAATTCTTTTGAAACAAATACAATGAGTGAAGGAATTGAAAAGCCTATGTGAATGATTTTGATACGCAATAGAAGTAGAAGCCATGCGCATAGGGATCCGGGCTCATCACCTGAAATCCGTAGTCAACCCTTATAGTGTCTTGTATTACTATTGCCAATCATAACAACAACAGCAGTCAATATATACAAGTTTCCTAGTCCAGCACAGCCTCTAGATGTCCCGTCTCCCAACATTCCATACTTTCTCTCATGCCAGCCTACATTCCAGAGATACCTGCCATTCTGCCATTCCAGACATGAGAGTCATTTACACCGCCATTCTCATACCAATACCAACCATCCCAATAGTGACTCCATTCCCTTGAAAAACCACCACTGACAACCCCTGGGACTTGGTGGCGAGCGAGTGAGCGTGTGTGAGAATTGTCCCACCTCTATAGGGTTTCATAGGTATAGTTAGTTTAGCGCTTCCCGTTTGCTCTACCTGAGCTTTTTGTTATAGTATTGAACTAATAAACCTTCATACAGTGCCTTGCTAAGTCGCCTGCATAAGTGGTATCCTATGCCCAACGATATTGGAGTAAATGCCTACCGAAACCTTGATATCAACCCTACCGAAAACTACCGAAAACTTCCTCACGACAGGCCCGCAACTACGAAAACACAGCCGGAATGTAAGAATAATTTCCTTCCGGCTCAACTGCTAGCCACTCTAGTTCTCATTACTGCTACAGCCACTGGATCAACACTGCTCACCTAAAAAGAGCCCACATGGGTACCATTTCTGGATCTGCTGGAACTATACCTCCACCCCCACGCCATGCAGAACCGCTGATCCAAGAGAAATTGCCTGTAGTGATCAAAGGAGTAACACCTGTCCCGCCAAAGCGAATTTTTCCGCTGGGAAGGGGTCTGGGTTTTAGAAAGTGAGGCTTGAGGGGGTGATGGAACCCTTCCTAGGTGGGTTCATTTTTTGGCTTTGCAGGGGTTATGGTGTAGAATGGAAGGAGGGGGGAAGGGTGTGGGGGAGGGTTCTAATGACTGTTAAGATGTTTCAGATGTTTCAGATGTTTCTGTGGAGCAACCAGGGAGGCAGCTACTGGAAATTAATTTTCCTATTTCTATTTGTTTATCAGTTTGAGTTGTGTCTGTAATAGCTTGTGAAAAAAACATCTGTAAAAACGGCCGTGGTTTAGTGCTGTGAGGAGGGAAATGACTTGTGTACGCCAAATCAGCTAAAATCCCCGAAACATCAATTAACTCCATGGCCCCTGCAAATAACTCCCTCTTCCACCAAAGTTCTTTTGTGGCCAATGTGCATACTAGATTCCGCTACCGGTACGTCCTTGCTATGGCTCGAGCGATTTGCCCAAAAGTAGCTACTGGTGAGATAAGGTTAAGCTGGTAGGATTTTTCGGAAGGCAGCTGGAGGCGGGAGCTGTGATTGTGAATTTGAAGATGCATATTGTTAGGTCTTGAGAGTGGAAGGTATAAGGCTGAGGTTAAAGGGGTTATTATGTGTTCCCACCTAGTCCCTAGAGAGGGTGGGGTACACAGAAGGGGCAAATGTTAAAAAACAGTAATTGAGCACAATATTCCGACGCTTGGAAATACTCCTATACATCATGTGGCTTACTGATCAGTCCCCTCCTTCATTCTTCAAGGGTGTTGGGACGAGGAACGAGTGATGGAGAATGATGGTGTTGACTATAAGCGCCTGAACAGGGAAGCGAGTAACCTAAGGATGGAACGGTAGAATCTGGTGGCATAGGATCGGTGGTTGTTTGTCAGATATGTTGCCTCTTTACTCACTAATTTAACGGTGTTGGGGATAGGCTAATATGCGGGGCTTCTGTGAGCCGAGATTTATGTTTAGGTGTTTACTTTAGCGGAAGGGAGAGGAAAAGGAGAGGGGTTTATAAAGTGCAGAAATCAGATATCGCATGCACATAAACTTGGTTGAGTTTTCCGTTGGGAAAGGGAACCAGAGATGTATTCTTGCCGTGCTCTGCCGGCTCGAGATCTGGTGGATGGGGGCGCGGATATTGTTTCTTAAGGATTAAGCAGAGGGAGGGGAGGGCTAGGATCGAGCTTTTGCTTTCTTCCTTTTGTTTTTTTCAGGGGGTTATTACATCCCATTCTAGATAAAACTGAGGTGAGGAAGACTAACGGTATTGGTCGAGGGTTAATTTTTTTTTAACACAGTAGATTTAGACGGTTGGGTGAGTTAGATTCAGCTTTTTGGGGAAGCTGTTCCTCTAGTAGTCTGAGGGACTGGCTAGGGAGCTTCTGATACCGGCTGGGTTACTCGAAGTATTGCTATCAATTATAATTCTCCGGCGCCAAAGGGGGTCTGGTCGCTCCGGGAGGTTTTTTTTTGGGACCAAAGGTTATGTGAGTGATGCGGTATGATGGCCTACCAAGAGGTGTATGATACACGAACTTTGAGTGGCTGTTGCCCGCCTGTTGTCCTATCATACATTTTTTACTCTACCTCCATCCACCACATTCATCCAATGACTAGTCTGAGATCGAGAACAAGTGATAAAGAATTACTGCTAACCATACCCGGCTCAATCTGGCTCTAGCCCCGCCTATTATCTTCAAGCGACTCAAGCCTGTAGCTTTCGGAGGCCGGCCCAGCTGCGGCCCATGGTTGGGCTCTATCAGGCTGGCTTGCCAGAGGGGTTGGATGTAAACCGACTCCGGAAGCTCGACAGACTTCATTGTTTTGAGCAGCACCCCCGAATCCCACCAGCCTATATTGGCATAGTATCCAGCTTATAACTTACGGGATTACAAATCGGAAAGAAAGACCTTGTATAGTTATTGTGGTTAAAGAAAAAGTGCGAGAATTTGTTTCACACAATGCTGCATGAATCAGGACAACTGAAAGATTGTTCAAAGGTTTCGGGAATTATAATTCTGTATACTACTAACCTTGACTTTCAATGGCGTCGTGGGAAATAAGCCACAAAGTTAAAAAGCTTTATCCTTTGAGTACCCGTTTTTTCCCGTTTGAAAGAGAAAAAGGTGTCTGCAACACGATCTCGAGTTATAGTTTCTATACTTTGACTAGGTCCCCTAGTTTTTGTTTTTATTTTTAAGAAATCAGGAATCCATATTTTTTACTCATATTTGTCCATCTACATCTCACGAATAACCTTACTCGCTCGCGAGGCCTTACTCACAACAAAAAACCAGAGTACTTGCAAACTCTACCTCCGCGAAACAAGCCAAAATCCCCCAGACGACAAAATGACTTCCGAAGGAGAAAGCGGCATAGCGTCACTTTCTGAATCGAGCTCGGAACAGCAGAAGATATATCAAGTAGCGGATCTATTCTCCGGAATAAACCGCTTTATCTATGGCACTGAACACACCCTCGAAGATCTCGAAAAGGTGCTGGAAGTCGCAAATGGAAGTATGGAGATTTTGAAGAAGGATATCGAGAACGCCGAACAAGCACTACTGGAAGAGAAGGGCCTTCTGCGCCGTTTGGTGATTGCGAAAATGTTAGCGATACGTCTGGCTGGGGGGGCAATCGGTGAGGGTGATTGGGGGAAAGGTGGGGAAGCAGAACTGGCGGGGACTGGGGCAATTATCGAGGACTGTGGTCAGGCTATAGAACAGGAGTTAGAGGTCGAGACGAAGAAGGAGGAAGGGAAGTACAGGGAGAGGGAGGAAGATCTCAGGAGAGCGGAAGGGAAGATGGAGAAAAGAGAGGAAACTCTAAAGGAAAGAGAAGAAGAGTTGAAAAGATTTGCCCAAGAAGAAGAGGTGCGGAGGCAAGCCAATTCGGCGGAGGAAGCGGCGAAGAAAGGAGAAGAGGAGAGGTTGAAGAAAGAAGCTGAAGAAAGAATACAACAACGAGAAGCGGATGTGGAAAAACGAGAGGAAGAGATGAGCGGATTGCTGGCAGGGATCCTGAGCGAAATGGAGGAACGTAAAAAACAGGATGAAGAGATGGCCAGCCAACGAGAAGAGGAATTGAATAAACGGGAAGCGGAGCTCAACCAGCGTATCGAGGAAGAGGAGACGAGAAGGGAGGAGCAGAGATTGGAGGATGAGGAGAGGAGCATATCTGAAGAACAGGAGAAAAGTTTGAAGGAAGAGCTGAGGAAGCTGAAAGAACAAGAACCTAAGGGACGGGTAGGGGAGGAACCAAAGAGGGGGGAGGGTCGGGGGCGGCGTGTGGAGGACACCAAGAGAGGTGGCAGAGTGAGTGGGCCGGGTAGGAGAAGGGGTAAATGATGTATGACCACAAGCTATCACCCGAAGGCAATTCCGAGGCCTTTTTCGAACAATGTCTCGCTAATTCAACTACTTCTAATGCCAGACTCTGAGATATTTTCTACATGATTTCACATATTGTGTCTCTAAACTAGCTACGGTCAAGCGCAACTCCAGCATGCACAGTTAGGAGGCTATCTAGGGGCAAAATTATGATATGAACGATACTGGCAAAATACCTAGAAATGCAGAGGAACTGAAATTATAGTGACCGAGTTTGAACTTCAAACCTCTATCACCAATCCTGACCTCCGAGTACGTTTTGATGATCCAACTAGACGAATCTTTCCATCACCATAAAGTATCGATAGTCGTGAATCAGCATTTTCACATGTGAAGGCTTCCAAAGCTACAGCATGAACTCGGGGTGTCAGAGGGCAACACCGAGCCCTAATATCTGGAGGACGGTAGAGTGGGCGGGTCGGTAGTAAACTAGGTGGTGATTGACAGAGGCGTGATCGGTAGAATTGCTATCAAGACCGAACTGGGGGGCAATTTCCTGGCGGTCGCCTGAACTCAGGGCCCGAGTTACACAATCTACCTCAAGTCTATCAATGGTGTGGAATAAGTAGTAATACTGTATCAAATTATGTAGCACTAGACACATAAATCCCTTCTCTACCTGCTGAGAGGGTACGAAAAAGGCCACTCACTTATTTTATTTTGTGCTATCACTTTTAAAAGGCCTATGCATACCACCGGAAGTAATGAGCTCGGATTGGCCCTTATCAAGATTCAGGCTCTCACTTGATGACAATCACAAGCTTCGAAATTGTGTGTCGGCCCCCTCCCCACCCACAGGATTAAAGGCTCGAATCACCACCGCCCCCATCACCTCTGCTGCATATTGTAAAATTTGCAATACGAAACTCGTGCTTCGGTCACCAGACGCTTTTCCCGATATCTGTCAGCTGGCGTTTGCTGGTTGGTTGGTCCAAGATGCCGACACTAAATCCCATGCAGTCGCCCTCGCAAAGGCGCAAAGCACTAGGAAAACGGCACGGGTTGGTGCAGGTGAGGAATCCTTGTTTGCCTTCGCACTCTGTAATTGTCTCCTGCAGAGTTCGTTCATTTGTGACTGTAACCGCTTTATAAATTTTATGCTCAAGGCGCAGTTCGTGAGGTATACTCGACTATCAATTACTCACTACGAGCTCAGACCCCTTATCCTCGTGCTGGGGATACTTTCTGTGCATTCCGGGTCTCTCGGTGCACTATGGTATCGCGGTAGTTTAACTTGGATACCCGGATACCCTTACGTATACCGTAAAAACCTTTCGATCCGTTGTCCCTGGCAAATCTATAACATCCCGATTCAAAGTCAAAGGCTCACGTGAAGTGTTAGCGCTTTCGTGACACGGTATATCCTGAACTCTCTGCATGCAATGGATCTCGTTACCTGGCTTTTGCGATTCCGTTACCCTGCCAGACCAGGACCATCACGGGTTGATGTGGTGATTCCCACAGATATTCCGCTAGCGAATCGCAGGTATTTTTACGGTACTATGCATTGGGGTATCGGCAAACTTGAGAGCTAGCACCAACCGGCGCATCGTATCACACCGGTCGAGCAGCGGCACTGAGTGCACCACCTGTGCCCTACTCGAGTACAGTATATCACACCTAGACCCACTTGTGCCGACGGGATGGGGCCATATAAGGTTTGCCAATGCCATCATTACCCCACCCTGTCTAGTCGCAATCCGCCGAAGCAAGGCATTAATCAACCTGGGGTTGCCCGATCCTGGTGTTGCATATTAGTAACCTACAGTAAGTGCGGAATCAATCCTTGTAAGAAATTTATGTGGTGAATACCCCGCACTTAGCTGGGGGGAGCTAGATAAATGAATTTTCCTTGTTATTCGAAAAAACTCAGATTGCGATCATTAGGAATCACTCGCGGCAGAAATCAAGCACATGGGGAAAGGATAATATATGGCTAGAACAACTCAGAGGAACTGCAGGATTGAGGGGTGGAGATAATTGTTCGAATAGGGTTATCCCTGCTTCCCCGGCGACCCCAACGGGGGTGGTTGGTTGGCAATGCACTAGAGATGGTGAAAATTGCTAGAGTTTCTGGGGGGGTCCGATGTGGGGTGGTTGACCATAGTTCCGGGAGTGTTGCCGATCGTTTCATTTGTTCTGGAGTTGACATGACTTGCGGAGAAGGCCCCCCTCCTGGTTATGATCTCGTCTTTCATAACGAGAGTGTTCAGAGGAACGGGGGCATCCTAGAGGCATGGAGACATGTATGGTGATCCAGAGGATGAGGGTCAAGATGCTATTACCATGTTTGGTATAATGCAGAGCCCTGCACCTTCTGTTGGTCTAGGGTACGAGATAAGGTAAAGAAGTTTATGAGCACATCTTCCCTACACTATTTCCAGGCACTGAGTGAATCGGCTCACTACTGCGACTCGATTTGCTAGACAAACAAATAAGCGGCGGCTTAGCCCCCGACGCACCCGGCGGTAAATTTGTTAGTGAATCAAGGGTGGAAGACGGCCCGGCGGGGCAGAATGCGAGGGGTTTTGTGGTAATTTCCCCTCTTCTGGTGGGAATTGGGAAGTTTGGCAATGGAGGCTTGTTGAACAAACCAGGGTTTTTTTCGTCTGAGGTTTAAAGTACCGTAGTACTGCATAGTCCTTGCATAAAAATAATTTAAAGAAGTAAAAATGCACTTTCCTAATCAAATTAAGTATGAAACGCGGTCGGATAGGTGTCCCCGGACTGCTCTGTTACACTGAAGAATTTTGATGTGCAGATACATATTTAATGATAATGTTTGGCTTTAAATGCTGCTCAGGTAACAGGCAATCCGCCACCACACCACACCTACAGATCGATAGTTCTGACTGCGATGCCTTAGATTACTAAACCCACAAGTCACTACCCGCTCGATTTTAGTCATCATGGCTTTCCCACATGTGTTTGGGGTATGGCATTATGCTCTCTATCATATTGAATAGTCCGTACCATTCTTACTCATTCACGAGCTGAGGATAGCTCTCAGAATAAGCTCGCATGAAATTTCGGTCTTTCGAAAGTTTCACCATTCAGGGCGTTTGGTTGGAATGGGCTTAGGTAAGCGCCCTTTCAGACTTTTTCGGCCCAAGACAATAATCAGCAAACGAATGAGAACTTCGCACTTCACTAACTGCACTCTATCCAGATGTGCTTTTAGTCTCTCAATTCTTCCGTACACATTCAGGGTCCAATCTATAACGGAACACCACACCATGTATAGTCAATGTGTCAATTACCCGGGTAACTTAAGGATGGTGGAGAGGTGAGTGAGACGGGCTAATGGTAGGCGCCACTCGGAATCTCGGGCGGGGGTTTCCAGTCCCTCAACATGGAATGGAACTGTCTCGGACTGGTGTATGATAACCCTGTCAAGGAGATTATGCTATGTGGCTGTGTATGCGAATGCAAGTTTCCGTGCGCAAGGTGGCGCGGAACTCTACTTTTGATTTGATGCTTAGTTGAGTTGTGGTGTCTAGGGGTAGCAGAGGAAGAACGCAGGCAGAGCGAATAAATTCTGGAATATCATAATATGATAGTGTAACGGTTCGGTCGGGGCGCTTCCATGGTCTGGTAGATGTTGTATGAAATTCCTGTGCAACATAAGGGCTGCGGGGGTGCTCTAGGGTGTATGTAAAATAACATTCTTTCGCAACCTGTGTTAGTGTTCTACCACTCTGAGGCATCCGTCGCATATACATTGAGGACGGAGATTCTATGGTTTTGGGAGATCCTTTGTATTTGTCAGTTATTTAATTAGTTCTCAAGATAGCACAGGTGTCTAATATGTACTGTACGGCGCTTATCAATGTTCGAAAATCCGCGTACGATCTGATAAGAAATATTTTTTAACCTAAACCACCACGATGCTTCCTTGCTTGCTGTGAGCGGACCCCCCCCGCCCGGCCATAATAATGCATCCCTAGAAAGCCGGGCGGTGTGCAAGCAAGAAAGAAAGAAA
>Ga0307509_10006559_pt1 | contig 15590 bp, 11 predicted proteins | sample 10_EM_MG_FD_202245 | JGI IMG/M metagenome (GOLD analysis project Ga0307509, IMG submission 202245) | Populus trichocarpa ectomycorrhiza microbial communities from riparian zone in the Pacific Northwest, United States - 10_EM | ecosystem: Host-associated > Plants > Roots > Unclassified | place...
AGCAGGCTCGTACTGGGAAATATGGGCGGTATATACCTGTGGTACTAGTCAGCAGGGGTACCTGGCTCAGGAGAGGCATACTCACGATTTGGTCATTGGTGGTGTAGACATCGGGGGCTTCAGATCCGCCAAGTTTATGATGAGATACAGCATCAATCCTCAAAACCAACTTCTCTTGGAATGTCCACGCGGCCACGTCTTTGGAGAATTGAGCATTTCCAGATTTCTTGCCACTGAGAGGGAGGTTAGGAATGAAAATGCATCTCTCACCGACCCTCACCTAAGCGTGTTCTTCTTGGCGAAGTCATCACTGAACAGTTCAACTCCACCGACCCAGGTTGCTCGGGCACCACTACGAGTTTGGAAGCCAGTAACAAGGCTCAAGGAGCTACCAGCCCAAAGACCCTCGCCACCTCTGTCTGCAGCCTCCAAGACCGAATCTCCACCGGAATCTGTGGTAGCGTCAGAAGCGAAGCTCTCGGCGGGGGCACGGAGAATGGGGAAGAGGAGCGGGTTGTTGCCCAGCGCGGCTGGGATACCGGAGAACCAAACTGGTGGTAAGTCAGAGTCGACGATGACATTGGGTTGGGGGGTGATCGGGATAACGGTGGCGGGTTCTTCTCGGGAGGGGACATGGGAGACGAGGGGGGTTTGTGGCGGTGGGAGGATGAGGGAGAACTCGTTTGCGAGGGAGTTGACGAGATTTTGTTTCTGAGAGAGAGCGAGGAGTAGGTTTGTGCCCTTTTCTAGCAGTGAGACCAAAGATTGAGGCGTGACATCAGATGCGAAAACTAAGGTGTTAAGGTCAGTTAAACCAGAAATCTTGAAAGAAGAAGGGCGCGCTTTTTGTATGTGGTGCGAAGACGACAGCATGGTCAAAGTTTGGGGTGTCATACTCCTTGATCGCGGGGGTGCTGTCCCCCGGCGCACGGAAGGTAAGACTATATCCTTGCTCTGCGACAGGAAGTTAACAAGACGGAAGCTAAACTCCTGCCCACACACACCTTCCAGACCGCCGAAGAACGATGAATAATCTGACCGGTTCAGTTTGCTATCCAAGATGACCAGTACCGAGTCTCCGGTGCTAGACTTTGCCTGCAGCAAGCCAACAAAGGCCGCCAATATCAGATATAACGAGATCATTCTCTCGTGTAGTCCAGGACGAGACGAAGGTGGTCTGAGCCAGTGGCAATGTGGGTGTGGAAGTGGAAGTTACGTTGAGTGAACACGTCGACTGCGTGCAACCCAGAGTCGCGTATTCCTTATTTGGGCATCTGCGGCTGCGCCGACCCGACCCAACGCCGACCCTGTCCTCCACTCTCACCATGGCGGACCCTTACCCCACACTGTTCCGTCAGTCACCTCAACATCGTGTTTAACCCGTGGCTTATGCTGACGCTCGACGATAGGCTCGGAGCAGATGAGCTTAGTTCAGCTCATCATCCCGACTGAAGTCGCTCACGACACCGTTTCCGAGCTGGGAGAACTAGGAAACGTCCAATTCAAAGACGTAGCTCGTCTCAACGTTCTCAGTTGATGTTGTATCTGAACCCCAGTTACAGCTGAACCCAAGTGTAAACCCATTCCAACGTTCTTTTATTACCGAAATTCGCCGCGTAGACGATATGGCTCGTCGCGTTCGATTCTTCGCTACTCAGGTCGAGAGGGAGAAGGATACAGTCCTGGTCCGACCCCTTTACGACTCCGCCCCGTTGCTTACCGTCGGACCCCGTGCTGCACAAACCATGGACGAGTTGGACGTCAAGCTTTCTGAACATGAGAAGAGGTTGAACCAGATGAACGACAGTTACCAACTGCTCAGCGACCGCCTCACGGAGTTGGTCGAGGCGCAGCATGTTTTGAGGGAGACCGCTGTCTTTTTCGATAGAGTGGGTTGATTTTTTTTCCGGCTAACTTGGAGACCTGACTGACACTCTCAAGGCTTCCACCCATCAAAGTGAGATACGGACATCGTATGATGACAGTTCTGCGCCCCTTTTGCAACACGAAGACCGAGAGAACAGCTATTCTTCCGGGGCCCAGTTTGACCTAGAGTATGTGTTGTGCGCAGTGGAACGATCTAGCCGCTCACCTATCCCCAGGTTTGTTGCAGGTACCATTGACCGAGCTCGCGTCCCAACCTTTGAGCGGGTCTTGTGGCGTGTACTGCGCGGGAACTTGTATATGAACCACACCGATATCGTCGAGCCCTTCATCGATGCCATGACAGGAGTGGAGACGAGAAAGAACGTTTTCATCATCTTCGCTCACGGAGATACCCTCTTGGCTAAAATCCGCAAGGTTGCTGAGAGCATGGGCGCCACGCTCTACCCCATCGACTCCAATGCCGAAAATCGCGCCGGCGCGCTTCGCGATGTATCCAATCGCATCGAGGATATACGAGTCACACTGTACAACACAGGTGCTAGCAGACACGCAGAACTGGTGAAGATTGGTGAAAGTCTGTCAAGTTGGCAGGATGTTGTGATCAAGGAGAAAGCTATTTACGAAACCCTCAACTTCTTCGGGTATGATTCCGGTCGGAAGACGCTCCTGGCGGAAGGTTGGTGCCCAACCAGAGACATTGCTAACATCCAAACCGCCTTGAGGCATGCCACTGTCAGTTTTTACCCCCCTTTTCCCATCACCTCTTAATACGTATTCTAGGAGGAATCTGGAACAAATATGCCTCCCATTCTCCACGAGCTCCGTACAAACAAAACCCCTCCGACCTTCCACAGGACGAACAAGTTTACCGAGGGGTTCCAGACCATCATGGACAGTTACGGCATCGCCACCTATCAGGAGGTCAATCCCGGCTTGTTCGCGGTGGTGACTTTCCCGTTCTTGTTCGCCGTCATGTTCGGTGATATTGGGCACGGGCTTCTCACCACCATGTTCGCCTTGGGAATGATCATGTCCGAACGTAAGCTTGCGAGAGTTGATCTCGGAGAGGTGTGTGAAATCTCCCTGAATTGGCACCACCGCTCACTCAATTGCTAGATTATGGGGATGTTCTTCTTGTAAGTCGCATCCTGGATCCGATCTCGCATTTGGGGCTCCAATTAGCTTTCCAATAGTGGTCGCTATATCATCCTCCTCATGGGCGCCTTCGCTATCTACACCGGATTCATTTATAACGACATCTTCTCCAAGTCGCTTCATCTCTTCCATTCCGGCTGGGACATCCCGGTCAACGGAACTGTTGGCACTTTCAATGGCCACACCTATCCCTTCGGCCTGGATCCTGGCTGGCACGGAGCCTCGAACGCCCTGATCTTTACCAACTCATACAAGATGAAGATGTCCATTGTCACCGGCGTCATCCACGTAAGTACCCTGATTCCCGCATCAAGGAGACGATTGTTTACATTCCGAAAGATGACTTTTGCCCTCTGCCTGCAAGTTCCAAATCACCTCAAGTTCAAGAAGCAGTCAGATATCTGGACGAACTTCGTTCCGCAGATGTTGTTCCTGCAATCCATCTTCGGTTACTTGGTGGTTTGCATCCTCTACAAGTGGTCGGTGGATTGGTCCAAGTCTCCCACCTCACCTCCGTCTCTCTTGAACATGCTGATCAGCATGTTCCTGTCGCCGGGAACCATCAACCCCGATGAACAGTTGTACGCGGGGCAGGGCGTTGTACAGACGATTCTCCTTATGATTGCCGCCGTGTGCGTGCCTTGGCTTTTGTGCGCCAAGCCGTATTTACAGTGGAGGGAGACAAAAATCCACGAACAAGGCTATGTCGGATTGTCCAGCGATCACGACACGCGACGGACCAGTTCGGATGACACTCTGGAAGCCGAGGAGGAAGGTGACGGGCGAGCGATCGTGGAAGATATGGAAGAGGAACACGTGGGTTCATTTCCGTCAACGGGTTTTCGGTGTTTCAACTGAATCCCACTTACCACAGGAATCGCATGACTTTGGCGAGGTGGTCGTCCATCAGGTCATTCACACCATCGAGTTTTGTCTCGGGTGTATCTCGCACACCGCCTCTTACCTTCGGTTGTGGGCATTATCGCTTGCGCACGCTCAGTTATCAGAGGTATTGTGGAGTATGACTATCGGAGACCTAATACCACCCGAAGGAATAACTGGATTTGTCGCCCTGCTCTTTATGGGGGCCTTCTGGCTCTCGGCCACCATCGTCGTTCTTTGCATCATGGAGGTGGGTTGTGATTCCAGTTTGATCGGAGGGATAATTTCCGTTTAACCGGGAATCACGTTCAGGGTTTATCCGCTTTCTTGCACGCACTCCGGTTGCACTGGGTTGAGGGAAACAGCAAACACTATAACGCCGGGGGATATGTAAGTGTGGCGTCGCCTGTTCGCACGTTCTTGGAGAGGCTGACGTCCGAAATTTTGCCATAGCAATTCGTCCCGCTTAGTTTTGCACGTTTGAAGGAGGAGCAGTAGCGAACGAATCGTGTGGTCCCTGTTACATAAACCTTGATATCCACAACGCATACAGCCTGTTTGTTGGTACGATTCGTGACCAATCTGATGATCCTTATCTCGAACGCATGCGGGGTGACAACAACCGCTGGGGCCACCTGGTATCCGGTCGTCGGTCGGCGCTTTGACCGCCATCCAGTGCCACGGCGCCTCGCTCTGACTGGAACCCGATCCCGGACACTGGAATCACCGGCAACTGCCGATGCCAATTATAAAAACTTCTCTGTAAGTTTTCCAATTTTTCCCATCCCCACTCCGTCTCTCTCTCTACTTTCTCTTTTAATAGAGGTATGCTCTCTCTCCTCCGTCTCTCTCGTCGTCCGCTCACCCTCGTCTTCTGGCAGGCCCTCCTCGGCCGTTTAGATTCTAGAGTCCTCATCCTTGTCGGCCTTCGTGAAGTGCATTTGCGACGCAATAGACTTTCTCAACATAGAAAATTTTTAGGTTAGTCTCGTCACCGTTCAGACGGCCATTTCTCCATCTGACCACCCTCATGACCCCGATTAGACTCGCTAACGTCCTAGAAATGCCAGCCATTACCGCTTCCACCAACCCTTCTTCCATCCCCGATCCAGCCACCCTCAAGGCTGTTAACGCCACACCCACCGTCGATGTCGCCTCCTTCTTCGTTGCCGACAAGGCTGCTCGCGACTCGGCTGCGCAGCTCTTCGCCAATGCTGCCCTAAAAGATGGTCCCTCCAGTGTCGAATCCGCTGGTTTCAACGAGGCTGTCAAGAAGGCCCTTACCGACAAGAAGTCTCCCGCCTCCCGCGAGGGTGCCGCTGGAGCCGTCTTGGCGGTTGTCAATGCCGGTGCAGTCAAGGCCCTGGAGCCCACTTTCATCGACTCTGGTCTCTACGTCACTCTCCTCGAGACCTTCGCCGACAAGATGCCAGCCGTCCGTCAGACTGCCGTAGACGCCGTCAAAGCTTTCGTCTCCAAGATGAACCCTTGGGCTACGGCTCTCGTCCTTCCGGCTCTCCTCAAAGAGATCAAAACCAATGGCAAATGGCAGGTCAAGACTGGCGCTATTGTCGTCCTCAACCAGTTGGTCCAGAGTGCCCCTGCTCAGACCTCCAAGCTCATGCCGGAAATCGTCCCTGTCCTTGCTGAAGCCATCTGGGATACCAAGGCCGATGTGAAGAAGGCCGCTCGCGAATCACTCACGAAGGCCACCGCTCTCGTCTCCAACAAGGATATTGAACGCTTTATTCCCGCTTTAATCAAAGCTCTAATCAATCCGGTCGAGGAGGTTCCCAAGACTTTAGACCTCTTGTCCGCCACGACATTCGTTTCTGAAGTAGATTCTGCTACTCTCTCCCTCATGGTCCCCCTTCTTTCTCGCGGTCTCAACGAGAAGCTCACCGCCACCAAACGTCGCGTTGCCGTCATCACTGACAACATGGCCAAGCTCGTCGATTCCGCCACCACCGTCCGCCCCTTCATCCCCAAACTCCTTCCCGGTCTGATCAAGGTCGAGACTTCCATTGGTGACCCCGAAGCTCGAGGTGTTGTAGGTAGGGCCATTGCTACCCTCCGCCAGATTGGTGAGGTCCCCGCCGACTCCGATGGCTCCAACTTGCCGCCCATCAAGACCGCTGAGCCCACTTCCCTCGCCAACGGATTAGCCACTGTTTACAAGAAGCAGGGTGCCAATCCCGTTCCCGCGGTCGGCGATATCTCTGTTGTCTATGCTTCATGCCTCGCCGCCAACTTGGTCAATGCCAATAACTTCGACGTCTCCGAGTGGGACACTCTCGCCGGACACCTCGATCTCATCGCCCCCACTCCTCAGGGTCTTGCCGTTGCGCGCGAGTGGGTTGTTAAGTCTGCATCAGACGACGACGACGAAGCTGGTGTCGAGGAAGACGAGGGAGAAGGTGAAGATCTGTGCAACTGCGAGTTCTCTCTTGCCTATGGTGCCAAGATCTTGTTGAACACCGCCACCCTCCGCCTCAAGCGCGGCAACCGCTACGGTCTCTGCGGTAGGAACGGAACCGGAAAGTCCACCTTGATGCGTGCTATCAACAACGGGTCAGTATTTCTTACAGCCCCACCCAGAGTCCAGCGCTGACTGTATCGTATGACAGTCAAGTCGAGGGTTTCCCATCCCCAGACGTGGTCCGAACCTTCTACGTAGAGCACGACATCGACGGCTCCGAAGCTGAAACCTCCATCCTTGACTTCATCCTGAGTGACAAGCGTGTCCTCGCTGACAAGGCTGAGGTTATCTCGACCCTTGCCTCCGTAGGCTTCAATGATGAGCGCCAGGGAAATGCCATCGGAAGTCTCTCTGGTGGCTGGAAGATGAAGTTAGCCCTCGCCCGTGCCATGTTGTTCAAGGCCGACATCCTTTTGCTCGATGAGCCAACCAACCATCTCGACGTCGTTAACATCGCTTGGTTGGAGAGCTACCTCACTAGCCTGACTACCTGCACCTCCATCATCGTCTCCCACGACTCGGGTTTCCTCAACAACGTCATCACCGATGTTCTTCACCTCAACCGCTTCAAGCTCAGGAGATACCACGGTAACCTCGAACACTTTATGCAGGTCGTCCCTGAGGCCAAGTCCTACTACACTCTTGAGGCCCTCGAGGATTATAAGTTCAAGTTCCCTGATCCCCCCTTGCTTGATGGTGTCAAGACCAAGGAGAAGAGTTTGTTGAAGATGCGCAAAGTTGGCTTCCAGTATCCCTCCCAGGCGGTTCAGCAACTCTACGACATCACTCTCCAGGTCTCCTTGTCCTCCCGTGTCGCCGTCCTTGGTCCCAACGGTTCGGGTAAATCGACCCTCGTCAAGTTGCTTATTGGCGACATGGAAGCCAACAAGGGTGGTGAAGTCTGGAGGCACCCCAATCTGGTCATCGGTTACGTCGCTCAGCACGCCTTCCACCATATCGACCACCATCTCGACAAGACGCCCCTGGAATACATGCTGTGGCGTTACCAGACCGGCGAGGATCTGGAGGATATGACCAAGGCTTCCCGCCAGATCAGCGAGGAAGAAGAGAAGAAGATGAAGGAGGGTGCCACCGTCATCGTTGAGGGTCAGAAGAGGCTCATCGACGAGGTCCTCGCCCGTAAGAAGCTCAAGCAGTCCTACGAGTACGAGGTCTCGCTCAAGGGGTTGAGTTCTTCCGAGAACATCTGGCTCCCCCGTGACGAGTTGGTTAAGCGTGGTTTCGAGAAGAAGGTTCTGGAGGTCGACACCCGTGAGGCTCAGCGCCTGGGTCTCCTCCGTCCCCTCGTTCGTCGCGAGATCGAGTCTCACTTCGCCGACTTCGGTCTTGAGCCGGAGTTTGTTTCCCACAACTCGATGAGGGGTCTCTCTGGTGGGCAGAAGGTCAAGGTTGTCCTCGGTGCTGCCACATGGCGCCGCCCCCACATTATCTGTATGGACGAACCTACCAGTACGTATCCTATCCTCTCGTTAGTTCCGGAGACCGGTACCTGACATTCCTTTCCAGACTACCTCGATCGTGAATCGCTCGCCGCCCTGATCCAGGCTCTGAAGACCTTCGAAGGTGGTGTCCTCGTCATCACCCACAACAGGGAGTTCTCCGAGTCAATCTGCAAGGAAGTTTGGGCCATGAAGGATGGCTACCTTGAACCCTCTGGGCATAACTGGGTTGAGGGCCAAGGATCTGGACCACGGATCGACAAGAAGGGAGCAGAGGAAGAGGAACAATACGATGCCATGGGCAACAAGGTCGAAGTTAACAAGAAGAAGAAGTTGACCGCTGCTGAGGCCCGAAAGGCCAAGAAGGACCGTATTGCCAGGAGGAAACGTGGCGAGGAGGTCTTCACCGACGACGAGTTGTGATTTCCTACTCCGCCCGTTGATCACTCATGTTTCTCTGATCTATTCTACCCTCACTTGCGTTCATACCCTGTTCTCTCCGTCTTGTTGTTTATGTCAATGTCATACCGTATTGTATACCGAGGATATAATCGTGTTTCTTGTGCTTCTACCCGTGGTACTGAGGGACTCGTGAAACCAACTGCTTAGTATTATTGTATGTCAAATGACCGCAGACCGGGTTCTATCCGTCAGAAACTACTTCGGCTAACGAGGCACTATGGTGAGATCCCCCGGCCTTCACAAGCCTCGCCAGGAGTCCAGAGACCGGGTCGTTAAACCTTCTCACGGCCACGAAACCCCGGAGGGACGGGCAAACGGGTCGCTGGTCCATAGGGATTTCTCAGACCAAAGACCGAGCAGCCACGCGCACCAGCCTCTCAACACCAGAGATTCTAACCGCCGCGACAGTTCAAAAAGTATGTCCCCAACTATACATCGTAGACCACATTGAATGTCGCCACCATTTTCTTCACCGGGAGAAAGGAAGTTCCATGAAACCCTCACGCCAGAACCGACACCGATTTCTATAGTGGGTCGTGAACAGGAGCCTTGATCCCCACAGCCCGTGGAACAACAGGTAGAATATTTCCGGATCCACCCAGAAATCTACGGTTGCGATTTCGGCGAGATTGGGGAGTTGTTCCTCGAAGGAACGAGGGCAGCGCTGCCAGTATGCGGTAGCACCCGGATCGCAATTCGCCCCACAGATTGGAGGGCTAGAACGGAGAGTGGAGGGGAGAAAAGCCTTGGCAGACGGGCGCCCTGGTTTCCGAAGGTGGACAAACGAACCTCTCTCAACTTAGGGAAAACAATCAAACGAAGGGTGGATGTTGGCGGTGGAGGGGGGCGATTCGGACAGAACTCGACGTGAGGGTCCTCCAACAACGGCGACCGTTCAAGCGCTTCCAGCAACGCATCGGTCATCAGAAGCGTGTGGGAGTAGCTCTCCAAGTGGGACCGCCGGGTGAGTCGAGGGAAGTATTGGGACTTTTAGGAACGGAAACCCTGCGAGCCGTAACGTCCCCAACGAAGTAGGATCCCCACAAGACGGGGAGATGGATGAACCGACTCGGGTCCCCAAATACGCCGAGCCTCAATACCGTCAATACCTTCAAGGGACTGTTATCGGCGGACGTTATGCCAATTGTAAACGAAAACGACACCATTTCTGTCAGCGTACGCCCAGGTAAGTCCCCATTCGTTCCAACCCGCCAACTTTGTCCGTACCACTCAAATTCAGCGACCGCAAAATCATGCATTTCTACCGCATCTCCCCTACGGAGATGTCGATATCGTACTTGGGGAATAAGCGACTGCCAAAGTACAGATGGGCTTCACCGATTGGCAGGGACTACCCCGCATCTGAGAACCTCCTGGCGTGTCTACACTTAGGGTGTGATCCAGGGATGATGGGTCTCACCCTGCTGATCATCCCTGACCCCATGAGCGCACCCATGGACTTCAAGTGCGAGGAAGTCGCAACCATTGGGCTTGGAAAATTCGTGTGTTGCACCCCATCTGATATCACGCTCTAATAATCCTGACTGCGTTCACAGGAGAACCATCCGCCCTTTGGAGTAGACGACGAGCTCTTCCCGAGTTGCGTTCCATACACTCACATGCTTGTCGTTACTCATGGTTCAACCTCCATCAAGATCTTCAACATCCCACCTCTCGAGACCCTGCCCACCGACCAGGCGAATAAGCTGAACATTGCGTCCGCCACGCTCATCTGGAAATGGCATTCATCATACACCCCCTCACAGCCCTTCGAGCCCACGATTCTGATGCCTCACACACCGTGTCGGATAGTGCTGCCAGGGGAGACATCCACCCGAAATTTCCATCTAGTGGCTGAGGATACCCTGACCCTCCACCTGATCGAATTCAACATCTCTCGATCGACAAAACCGGGTGTGGAGGTGGAAACAGCGATTCACCATCGGATGCACACAATAGAACGGGATTTCGTCGAGGGAAACACGTACCTTGCACTCAGATCCCATCGTGGGGCCTGGTTGACCAAGGGAGACCACGGATTGACGTTCTCGACGTTGACGTTCCAAGACTACTCGAACAGCTACCTCGAAGGACAAGGCATGGACTATCCCTTGCCCCTCGGATCGTTCGGGATTAACTGCGACCTGACCGATTCACACCTGGTAGATTGGGACTGATGAAGTTTCGGGACGGTTTTGTTTGTTGGTTCATGGTAGCGATGGGGATTGGGGAGTGCTTTTAGTCGATCGGGTTATGGCCTGACTGCATGTCTGTGTTCTTGGAACAAGCTGTTGTTGTTAGAGCCTTGCCTCGGGGCGTTTTTGGCTTGTGTGAGTAGGACGGAAAGTGGGAAATGGGCACTAATTCCGGATACCTTCGACTCAGGACAGAAGGCATAACGGGTCGAGAGAGATGAACGTAAAAAAAAATTGTGCAGTGAAAATGGGGATTAGGTAAATGACAGTGGAAGACAGAAATGACCGACTGCGCGATCCGACGTCCTACTGCTACGTGGGGCGTGGGAGGAACACCAGCTATAACATGACGATAACGCGTTCCCGTTTTTTTCCTGGGAACCCAAACTCCAGGGTCGTGATATCGTAGAACCAGCCTACCTGACTGTAAACCCTCCACTCGAGGGGCATCCACAACCTGTGTTTCCCTTCAGGATCCTTTACCCACCCCTCTTCCATGGTGGTTCGCGAAATTGTCCAGTTCCCTTCGCAGTAATAGCCGGGGAGGTCGAAACGGTAGCATCGGAGGTGGTGCATACCCCTGCACAAACATTCAAAGCTGTACGCCCTGGCAAAATTGGAAGGCATTTGAAAGCCCCGGAGCACTTCCCCGGTTCCCGTGTGGTAGACCTGTGGGATAAATGGACCGCACTTGATGATCCCGACTTGACCCTCATCCTCAAACGTCAGTTTCGGAGCGAATTCCAGCGGTCGTGATACGGTCCAAACACTGTCCGACTGGTCTGCCCTCCTACCACCAATAACGCCGTCCACCGCCCCCTCTTCCGTTAGACGCCAAGCCACGATCGTTTCAGAACATACCGCCAAGAGAACGCTGCCTGTGAGGGCCAGTGCTTCTACGTTCGTGTGCGCGTCGATGAAATGGGGAGGTGTGTGTGAAAGGGGTTTGGTGATTACGATGGCCTGCTGCCCTTTGTTGGCAGTCGCGACGTAAGTACCATCATGAGAAATGACGGCGAGCTGCCGGTGGTCGTCGGGAGGAGCGGTAGGGTGATCAGGCAAACGCCAGACTTGTAGAATGCCCCTGAAAAGACGCAGAATCGATGAACAAGCTGGCGAGAATTGATGAGGGGGGTTAATGAACATGTAGTCCCGACACGGGAATTTCCTCCAAGGAGTGTAACAGTCGGGGGTGTATTGCCAGACACGCATCGCGTCGGCTGGGGAAGCGGCAAAGAGACTCCCGTCGGAAGAGAAGCAGTGCGAACGGAATTTGCCAGTTTCATCCAACAGGCGCCCCGAGTTCCGAACGTCCAAAATGACGAGCTGATCGCCTGTCGAAATGGAAACACGATGAGTGGTTGGAGAGAAAGACTTGATGCTGCCCCGAGACTGGACGGAAAACGATTCCACCTTGGTAAGAGTGGACCCGGCCTCGAAGACGTCAACGGTAAGAGCCTCATCGTCCCACGCCGATGTCATGATCCGAAAAGTTTCGTTGTGGGCCCAAAAGTGTGATTCGCCCCTCAAACAGAGGCTACCGCGGGGCCGTGTCGTACCCGAAGCAACGTGATATGTATGCAAAGTGCACCGAGGGTTGTCAGTACGACGATCCCGCATCTTCATGACGCCTATTGTGCTTCCATCCAACGACCAGAGCAGGGAGGAGTTGTGGGTGCTGCTACACTCAGTTCTTTTGGCCACTCCGCCTGTCTGGATATCCCAGATTATAAGGGCAGTACCCGAGAGACAGGCGAGGGAACGTCCATCCGGTGAATAGGCGAGTACATCAACGAGACCATCACCGGAATTGGTGAGGGTGGAGAGTCGCTCAAGGGTGAGTGAGTCCCAGATCTCCACAGCGTCTTTGGTCTTTGTGGCAATGAACTGGGAACATGGTGACCAAGCACAGGATTTGTATTCACAACCCCTGTTGTAATGCGCTACATCCTGGTCCCATGAATCCTGAGCTCCGGCTACCACCCTTGGTGAGGGAGTGGGGCGCTGGTGATAGTACAACCTTCGGACTGCGGATGATAGAGGGGATAGCTCCAGTGCGGAATGGTAGATGTGGGTGGCAGAGGTGGTTATCACCTCATAAAACTTGGTTGCAAAATGAAAATAGTCTCTGGCCATGTTGAGAAGCTGATCATCCCTGGCAACCTGAGTTATGGTATGTGTTAGTATTGGGTGGTGCTGCAGAGAAATTCCAAACAGACCTCCTGCAACCAAGGCATGAGTTTTTCCAGTGCAACAACAACTCCTCTTGCAGCCCCAAGGGCACTAGCAATCTCTAACCAAGCCAGGAATTTCTCCTCTAGGAAGAACCGCAGATGGGAAACAATGTCAGTTACATTTCCCCTGGTTTCAGTGAGGTGGTTGTGCCAGGACTGGCAGGCATACTGTAAAGCAATGCTGACACAATTTCTGATTCTCATTTCTATATCCTTGACCTCTGAATTCAAGGCATAGTTGGGGAGTGATAGGAGGTTCTGTTCCAGGCTGTCATTCATCAGCCTCAGGCAGTTTATGGCAAGTTGGAGGTGTAGATTTCCAGGGGAAATGTAGAACCTTGTATTGAGGCACCGTGAGGGATTGGTGATGAAGTCAGGAAAGGACTTGTGGAATGGTTTTATGGGCAGGTTGGAATTTTCATCAAGGATGAGCAGTGACTGAACCGGTGTGAGGAACAGTTTGACCTCCTCAGGATCCAGACCAATAAGTTCAGCAATTCCAGATAGTGGAAGGGGGTTGACAAGCAGAACTACAGTGCCAATGGTCAACTGGATCTTGGAGTCCACCTCAGGGTCTTCCTCACTGAAGGCCACCTCAAGGATTGATGTGTATAAAGAATCAAGTGTTGTATTGGGCTTGAAACGTGTCTTGCCCTCAGGGACTGTGCACCCTGGAAGGTTGATGATTTTATCAAGTTGTTGTTTGGGGAGGTGGATGTTGCTATCCAGGAACTTGGCAGTTGCGACAGCATAAATGAAGAGACCACCTGCTCTGTGACACAATACTTCAATGTGTTCATCACTCAGCCAGGTTTCAAGCTGCCGGCGCTGTGCTAATCCAGAAAGGGTGTGTTTTAGATAGAGCCGGATGTCATTGTTAATGGAAGGGGGATGAACATCGTGCAAAACAAAGACATTGGTTGAGCCCACAAGGAGGGGGAGGCGGAACCCTGTCTTGATCCGGGGCTCAGGTCTACCCGTAATGAAAAATTTGACCCTGGGAATCTTTTTGACAAACCGTCCCAGCACAGAGAGGATTGCAGATGATGGCTCCTCATCCTTGCATTCATCAAGAGCATCAATCACAACCACCGTTGAAATGTCAGCTGAGTGCAAGGGCTCTACGATCAGCCTTTCCATTTGGCTGTACAGTGACATGTCGACAATATCTGGGTCGAACTCAAGAAGGGAGACAAGGTGAGATCGAAAGTTGGGGTATTTGTGTGCCAACTGGAAGGCAAGGGTGGGGAATATGAAGTGGAGGTTGCTGCGGTCCTGGAAATCACGTGAACAGAAGAATGATGCTCCTAGTAGCCCGCTGGCAAAGGCACGCTCAGCGATTGTCTGAGTGATTGTCGATTTCCCCGTCCCGGCGAGTCCGTTCAGCCAGAAGACAGGGGACTTTTTGAAGTCTCTGGTCCACAATTCTATCTCCTCCAGCACGGTTTCTCGTGTACCCCGGAGGCAGCCTTGGCGATCGGTATGTTGATATCCAGCTGCACGAGCACGACGACAACCGTTCAACACCGATAGGTCCGCTGCATGGCATATGGGTGAGTTCAGCTTGAGGGGAAGGATGTAATGGCCGAACCTTTGTTCTGGAAGGCACAGACAATGTCAGATACATTCTCAATACATACAGATTAAACGACTCACAATCAACCTGCAACTCTGGTCATAGATCGCCCGTTGCTGAGCCGTCTGTCGAAGCACCCCGATTTAAGTGGCGACGATCGCAGGGTTGTTGTCACAACTAACCTGATAGTCGAGGAGGGCGTCCCGGATATCTTCCACAATTCCGGACACAGCCAGAATGTCATCTTGACATTCTTTGAAGCCCTCGGCATTGATACGATCATGCAGGATGTTTCCACTATCCCTAATCAACCTGAGAGTGCTAGGAGGGAATCAGAATTGTCATGGTCGATTGCAGTTGGTGCTGGCCACCCACTCAAACAGCCCCACCCGTCGCTCATGCTCGTTCTCACCCCACACTGCGTCTTCATCGTCTTCATCGTCCTCTTCTGAGTACAACCTGTTCAACCGTGCCATGACAGAATCTAGTTTGTGCTTCACCACTGGGGATTTCTGCTCAAATGTCAGCCGCTGCCATGATGACTAATTGTATCGCACAACCTCGTGAAGTTTCAATAGTGTGTCGAAAGACGACTTGGGAAAGGATTGACCATCAATGTAAGGAATAGATAGAGGGATATCGAAGAACTCTTACAGCGAGGCCAGTGACTTGGTGATAGATCGCTTGCTGTTGCGATATCTGGTTTCTAGTGAGGCGCTGTACCTAACCCAATAGTACAGTTCTCACTCACTTGATAGTGAGTGATAGCCTCTCGAAGTCCATCGGTGAGTCTCGCCACCTCTTTGGAATCCTCCCCCTTGTCCAAGAGCCGAGCCGCGGTGTGCTTTTCTAACAATATCCGCGATCGCCTCTCGATCTCTTCCAATGTGCTGCGGAGGCCGTTGAGAGGGGTAAGCGGGCGAGTGATCGATGGGCATACCTGGACAACTCCAACCGTCGCTCCTTCTCCGCTTGGTCTCCTCCAACCGCCGCCGTGCTCATGTACTTCTTGAACCTGTTTAAATGCGGGATAAGGTCCTCAATCGTCTCCCTGATATCTTCAGATTGCTGTGGGCGTCCGTATCAGCTGTGCACGACACCCGTCCATTCGACAAATACCTCGTAATGCTTGATGAGCGCGTTCACGCCGCCCAGGGCGGACTTGAGGGGAGGGAACCAATCAGAGGACTCTTTGGCAACATCGAGGAGAATCTTCAAGGCATTTCCAGCCCTCTGCCTCTTCGCTGGGAGTTTCTGAGC
>Ga0307509_10006560_pt1 | contig 15587 bp, 20 predicted proteins | sample 10_EM_MG_FD_202245 | JGI IMG/M metagenome (GOLD analysis project Ga0307509, IMG submission 202245) | Populus trichocarpa ectomycorrhiza microbial communities from riparian zone in the Pacific Northwest, United States - 10_EM | ecosystem: Host-associated > Plants > Roots > Unclassified | place...
TTTTGCAGTAACCGTCTCGACCCCGGGAACTGCCACATATCGCCGGCTATCGGTACCACTCCAATGCTGCGCGCTGGGCCACCATCCAAGTTCACCCCTGAGCGGACCTCGTCCCAGACCCCGGGGACGAACCCGCCGATCCCGGGTACCGAGTATAGTCGAAATCTAGTGACGAACGTTGAAAGAGTGCAGAAGAAACAATCGAGAGCGAATTTCATTGGCTGACAGGTGAGTAACTTTGCATTTCCCTTCGCTACCGCTCCCCTGAGGATACCGATTCACATTTTGGGATAAATTCACGATTTATTCAACGAATGCATTGTCCACTGTCCGCGGTGTCTCGTCTCGCACCCGGCGATTGCATATGCAAAAACGTATCCGTCCGACCAGTAGGCACAAAGCCCAACAACGGAGGGCGATCGTGGGGATAGAACACCGGCTAAGAGCACCTCCCATGGGACCCTCCAGCACTTCCGACATCATTTGTGGGTCGTTTACATATGAGGGTGGTTGAAATCCACGGAATCCCTCGCCAATCATGAGTTCTTGACGAGGCGGGTGATTTGTTGGAACCGTGATCGCTTGGGGGGGATCAGGAACGTTGGAGACCACGAATCTACCTCCACCGGGTGACCAATAGTCGAAGTATGTCTATACATCCAAGTTGAAGTTGGAAGGGGGAGAACGTCGCACGGGGGGATCTGGGATGAGGGGTGCCTACTGGTGCCCAGTGCCCAGTGTCCAATGCCTAATGTCCAGTCTCCGACCACCCTTCCCCCATAGTCGGGGCACAGGATTTCTGTGGAGAATCGGGGCGGTTATCCTGGCAATTTCCAAAGTCCGTCCGATTTCCCCTGAAGAAAACGGTTAGCCTGTCAGCCTAAAATCAAGATTCGTTCAACGTGTAGATAGCCCGTTGCCCACAGTGAGAATAGCGTACACGTCCTCGCAAACTGGTATTCAAATGTCCAACCTCGACACTACATTATATATACGGTATATGTGTCGTACAGTTATCCGTCGTCCCAACTCCTCCGAACGCTCGACAATTATCGATCCCCCTGAGTGACCCCTAGTCAGTGTCCACCTTCTGTCCGCGCCTCTCAGCTTGCTTAGCAGCCAAGAACTCGTCTATACGAGCCTTGAGCTCCGGATCTACATGCGGCCCGGAGGGATTGTGAGTCTGAAATCCTCAAACGAAGCCCCGAGTCGGTACGCACTCGGTATGACATCCTCAATCTTCAGAGGGACCCGGTTAAATGGGTCATTCGAATCCGAAAGCAGATGCGCCTTGATTGTGGCCCTATCCACCACCACACGCGACGTTGGTAGAGTCACGGGATCCTTCATGACAGTATACAATAGCGCATCTGCAGGCCATCCAGGTCCGTCACGCACGGAATCGTCTTTGCGAACGCGTGAGATAGACGTACCTAAGAATTCCTCGGGGACGTCTCCCAAATCTTCCTCGAGCGTCGTTTTGAGGTCCTCAACCTTCTGGACGAACGCCAACAACGTCGCAATCTCATCGTCCGTCTTCAACGCCCTCCTCTTCAAGATCGTCGCCGCCCCATCAAACACCTCCTTCTTGTAGCTCCTCCCGTCCTCTGCTACGGCCCTCGCGAAATCTTCTTCATCGCTCAAGTTCAAGAAAATTTGAATGATATCGCTCAGAAGCGCTTTGGGGCTGAAATTGTACTTCTCCGGGTTCTTGACCTTGAGGTCCTGGTACCTGGGTCCAGTCAGTGCTACCAGGTTGTAATCCAACATCGCCCCCAGCTTTCTAACGATCTCGGGCATCATGAACGGGCTCTTGGTCTTCGCTGTGAACAACTTCAACAGCTCGACCGTAGAGCGTCCAAGGGTGATGTACCCAGTGGCGTGACCCTCCAAAGACAGCAATGTGTTCTCCCGTTCGCGTCTGTACTGAAGAGGTTTGGATGCCCACTCTACCGCATTCCCCATTTCGGTCTCGATGTTGTGAATCTTGGCAAGGTCGTTCAGCGATTCGTCCATGAGGTAGGTGACATCGTTGATCATCAAGTTGGCGAACCGCACGAAGGTATCCACACGTCTATCCAATCGTCGCCATCAACTCATCACCTTTGAACGTTTGAGTGTCACACTCACTTGGCTTCGTCATCCAATGCCTTCCGATGAGTTGGATTATTCCAAATGACCTTGAAGATGTACGCGATGTTTCTTCGAGCACCTGCGCAACACCAACAGAGTCAGGGGGACGAACCAGGCCAATGGCTGTCGACCGACCAAATTTGTCATAGAATTGGGAACTCGCTCCGGTCTGCTCAACCTCTGAATCACGATACGTGTTAGGTCGCTGGCCCAAAGCGCGTAAAATCAAACTTGTCACCACGTACCAACATAGAAGCCCATCAAGGAGCTCATCAAATGCTTGAGAGCCAACGGGTGGCTGTTCAGGGTGCTGTCCAGTACACCTGTGGGGTCATTGGCGTATCCAAGGATCCCGAGGAATAACATCTGCGCGTACTCTCAGCCTCCTATAGCACGCAAGAGTGGAGCACTAGAGGGGTACCTCGACAACCTTCGACTTCAAGGATGGATTCTTAATGTAACATGTCGAGGTGAGGAAAGTGAGGGCGAACGTCATGAGTCCATTTTTCCCAGGGGAATCGAGGAGGTTGGGTGAGTACCTGGAACCATTTTCCCAGTAAGAACAGGTTCATTCCGCGGCATGGGGAAAGGTTCACCGGAGGATGAACAGCAGGTAGTCGATGATATCCCCCAACATGAACTCCGGTAATACCCTGAAGCCAATTGGTATATCCTGTGGCAAAGGGAGACTTCCAGCACCCGACAATTAGCCACCGCGAACACGACCGGAGAACGGGCGTAGGCGTACTCACTTGACGAGAGGGTTCGGGTGCTTCTTTTCCGGATCCGCGAATCTCACGATCCAGGTCGAGACGAAGGTCACGAACACCATTGATCGGGACACATGGTCCGGATCTAGGAGCTGCACCGTAAAGGAGAGCGACTTTGATCTGAGATTATCTAGTTCAAGCTTGGCTTGGTTCGCGAGTGCGTTTGGGAGCTGATTCATAATGCCCCCTAGCAGATCGATGGTCCTCTGCAGCTCGTCTCCGTGTTTTGCGAAACGGTCCAGCTCTTGAATCGTCCTCTGGTAACCAAAGTGGAACATCGCGAGAGAGAGATAGAAGATCTCCGAGATGAAATTAGGTGGAGCTGTTAGGGAAAAGGGGTGAGCAGGGAGAGTTTACGTTGATCCATGTAACGTGTGCCAACCAGCTTCTTTGTTATTCTCTGTTTGCCATGCTGCAACATCCTCGCTCGTGGCCTTGATCCTCGTCTCGTTCCTCAGGTTGATCCTCGTCGAACGAGCGAAGTAAAGCGGGTCGATCCGATCAATCTAGCACGAGAATTGGTCAATCACACCAAAACCGCGATCGAGTTTCCCCACCTTCGCATAACCCACGTCCATGAATGGTTCGGCCAACCGATACAGGACGGTCTGGAGATTCACCATGAAGCTGTCAGTCGCGATAGTGCCTGAACCGACGTGCGACCCCGCCCGTCTGACGTTCAAGCTGATGACCCGTGCAAAATACTGCAAGACAGCTTCCCTCGATTCGGGACTCGCCCTAACCAATTTGTCGAAGATCCGGAAAAGTGACTCCTACACCCGAAGGGTTAGTTTTGCAAGAAAAACGGCGCTGAAGACCCACCTGCAAACTCTTCAACGTTCCTCTCAGACTGGTAACCGAATTCTCCATGTCCACACGGGTCTTCTTATCCAAGTTCCCAAAGTATGTTTCCGGAATGGCCGGCCACTCGTGTCCAAACACATTCAGTCTGCATAAAGGACCCATCAGGCTCACCCTCTCAATACTCGCCGCGGTAGCATTTTTTGGGTTCCAATCATCCAACCTCGTGATCATGGCCGCGATAGGTTTGACCGACACGAGAGCCTCGAGACCGGCGATGACCTGCCTCCAGCGGGAATCGGATCCAACTAAGCCCTCTCGACGGAACAGACACTCGTGGAAGAGGAGGGCACGGGCGACCGGGCCGAGGACACCATCAAGCTTATTGTCGGATTCGAAGTGCTTGGCGATGTCTTGGAGTAATGGAGCGACTTCCGTTGAGGAGAGTTGGCTATATGCACATGGGAGTGAAGAGAGGTATGGCCCTGAGAGCGAGAAGAGAGATAGGAGAGGAGGAACAAGTTCTGTGTGTCCAACCTCACGCCTAAGGCGGTCTATCAGGTGGAGAAAAAGAACAACTAGGAACAACCCACTTCGGTGGTTGGGGGAACTTTTTCGGCTGTTGTAATGCTAGCCCGGTGTAGCTGATCACGATGTCCCGAAGCTTGTCCAGGAGGTTCACGGCTTGTTGAGTCTCGGCTGGGGGTAATCTCTGGGCGGAGTTCAGCTCCCAGACCAGATCCATTGGATCGCCACTTACCTTCTCCAACAACTCCGACCTAATCTTGTTACCTCGTTTCCAGCAGCCCACGAGATAATCGAAGGTGGACTGGTCGTCGGGTAATGAAGCAATAGCGGACAGATACTCGAGATCGTCCCTGCATGCACTCAGCATTGCGTCAAGTGAATATGATCTAATACGCACGACACTACTTTGGGGTCGATTCCGAGCCGTGCGACCAACACCCTATCGGCTAGGTCTGCTGTCAGTCGGAACGGGTTCTGGATCGCTGCAAGTTTAACACAAGCGTGCTTGAGAATTAGCATCCATCGCATGACTACAGGCGGCTGGAGATGGCATGCAACACATACTCGGGTCCTCGGATTCCAACTCCGTTGCCAGTCCCTTGAGCCACACAATCATCCAGTCACTCTCCTCTGCGACCTCTTTCTGTGATCAACAGGTTAACGTGAAACCATCCCAACAAAGCCGACGCGTACCTCCAAGGTGACATTGAAGATACGTTCAATGGTCCCATGTTCCCAAGCGGGTAAATCGAGACGTGGAGGGACGACAGGTGCCCGTTTCTTCGTGATCTTGACCTGAACCTGCCGTGTCGGTGGCTTGGTGGCCTGGGGCTGAACCTGAAGCGTCGGTAGCCTGACGGTTTTAGGGGTTGGAGGAGGGAGGGGCTTTGGCTTTGGAGGCGTAACCACTTGTGGTAGTGTAGCTGGCTTAGAAGGGGTGAGGTTGTTTGTGCTGGAGGCGGCTGGACCCGTCACCGTCGGACGTGGGATAACCGGATCAATTTCTGGGGCGACAACAACCTCTCTCCTGGCTTTGTCCCTCGCTCTCCGACCCCTCAGCGGTAAACAGAGGAGATTTGGGAACCGCATGCTGTCGTCAGGTTGGCATAGGTGGTGGTACAACAACGGACGGTTGGGCTCGTGGCAATCCTTCTAATGAAGGCCGGCGCTTGATTAGCGCGGGTACAATCCGTCGCACTGCATACGTCAAAGGGGTTCAGCTAGCTCCCTTTTGCGCACGTGTTTCTATATCCAACAACACACAAATTAGTAACGATACAGGATCATGGGTAGGGTCATGATAAGAACAAACGCTCGCCCAGTGGATCAGGAGCGGATACGATGATTGAACATGGAGGAGGCGGCGCGGGTGCGATGACCCAAACAGGTTTTTCGTACGCGTCGGAACGAGCTCTGCCACAGTGAACGGTCGGTCGAAGAAGTTCAGCAGATACCACCGATGGTCGGAACGCCGGGAGCTATCTATAGGTGGAGGTGGCTGAAGGCTTTGAATTTCGTTTTGGTGACCGTCGTTCTCAACGACTGCCGATCATCACAAAAGCCCCGATCAATTTCAAAGCCGCCGTAAGCGTCGAGGGTGTGGACAGGGATTGCAAGTACACAAAAGTGCGCCTACAAAAGCCAGGTCTCCAGCTCTCAGAATCGGGGAACCTCTGCAGTGAACGCCCGAATTTGGTGGGGGAAGTCATTGGCAAGTCGAACGTCGCCCGTAAGCGCTCGCACAGCTTCCTGATGCGCCCACCTGAGCGATTGATACGGAAATGAAGCCAGTAGCGTAGACAGTGGCTGCTGATCTTGAGTTTGACAGATCTCCTCTACACCACGATGGGCCCCATGTATTCAAAGCGACCCGGTGACCCCTTTACTGTAAAGCGGCTGTACTTATTCTGATGATGAGCATTGCCACCATCCTTCCATCGCGTAACGATCGTCCCGTCTTGTGACCCTGGCGAGGTGGAGAGCCAAGAGCTCCATTTAGAAGTCCCCGATAGTGTATTGGTGTGTGCACGATGATTTCGAGGTTTCCGTCGAAAGTCAGGGAACGGGGAAACGTAATCTACAATTTCAAAGTTAAGAGGCAGGAAGACAAGAGATGTGCAGTCCGCGGTTTTCGTCCGGAGACTGATGAATCCATCCTCATGCATATGGTCACCCTCTTGCGCGGTTCACTAAACCTACCGAATACGCGGGTACGACTACGATCTCCAACCTGACACAGAATGAAAGTGAAACATGAGATCAACGCGTACCAGTGTCCGGGCGTCCAACCTCGACACTGTGTTGTACAGGACATGTCATACAATGGTCATCCGTCCTTTCCATGCCAATAATCATCCATCCTCTAGAACTACCCCTAGTTAGTGTCCATTTTCTGTGCACGCCGCTCAGCGCGCCCGGCAGCCAAGAACTCGTCTATCCGAGCCTTAAGCTCCGTATCTACAAACGGCACACAGAGGAATGTGAGTTCGAAATCGCCAAACGAAGCTACAGGGGGGAACGCACTCGGAATGACCTCCTCGATTTTCAAAGGGACCCGGTTAAACGGATCCTTCGAATCAGAAAGCAGATGTGACTTGATCGTAGCCCTATCCACCACCGCACGCGATGACGGCAACGTGACGGGATCCTTCATGACGGTGTATAGCAGGGCATCTACAGGACATCCAGTGACCGTCATGTACGGAACCACCTCTGTGAACGCATGAGATAGACGTACCCAAGAACTCGTCCGGGATCTCTCCCAAATCTTCCTCCTCAAGCGTGGCCTTGAGAATCTCGACCTTCTGGACGAATGCCAACAATTTCGCAATCTCATCATCCGTCTTCAGCGCCCTCTTCTTCAAAATATCCACCGTCCCGTCAAATAACTCTTTCTTGTAACTCCTCCCGTCCTCTGCCACCGCTCTCACGAACTCTTCTTCATCGCTCAGGTTCAAGAAAACTTGAACGATGTCACTCAGAAGCGCTCTCGGATCGAACTTGTACTTTTCCGGGTTCTTGACCTTGAGGTCCCGGCATTTGGGTCCGGCCAGGGCCTCCAGGTTATAATCCAACATCGCCCCCAGCTTTCCAACAATCTCGGGCATCATGAACGGGCTCTTGGTCTCCGCCGTAAACACCTTCAACAGATCGACCGTCGACCGTCCAAGGGTGATGTACCCAGAGGCGTGACGTTCCAAAGACCTCAGGGTGCCCTCACGTTCGCGTCTGTACTGAGGAGATTTGGATGCCCACTCTTCCGCCTTCTCCATCTCGGTCTCGATGCTGTGGATTTGGGCAAGCTCGCTCAGCGATTCATCCATGAGGTAGGTGACATCGTTGATCATCAAGTTGACGAATCGCACGAAGTTATCCACACGCCTATCCCGTCATCATCGTCAACTCGTCGTCCTCGAATGCCAGAATGTTATACTCACTTAGCTTCGTTATCCAGGGCCTCTCGATGAGCGGGGTTATTCCAGATGACCTTGAAGATGTACGCAATATTCCGTCGAGCGTCTACGTGACCCAGTCAGAAGACGGCTAACAACGGAATCGACTGTCGACCAACTGAATTTGTCATAGAACTGGGAACTGGCTCCGGTCTGCTCAACCTCTAAACCGTGACGCGTGTTAGGTCACTACGCTAGAGCATATGTCCCGAGTTTGTCACCACGTACCGACATAGAAACTCATCAAGGAGCTCATCAAATGCTTGAGAGCTAACGGGTGGCTGTTCAAGGTGTTACCCAGCACACCTGTACGTTCATTTCCATATCCGAGGATCCCAAAGAACAACATCTGTGCATTTTCTCAACGTAAGGCCACACATGAGGGTGGAGTACGAGAGGAATACCTCGACAAGCTTTGACTTCAAGAACGGATTCTTGACGTACCATGTTGAGGTGAGGAAGGTGAGGGCGAATATCACGAGTTCGTTTTTCCCAGAAAGTTCGAGGGAGTTTGGTGAGTGCCTAAAGGCATCCGCCCAGTTAGAATGCATTCATTCCGTAAGAGGGGCAGCCACCTACCGGACGATGAACAGCAAATAGTCAATGACATCCTCCAACACGAACTCTGGTAATACCCTGAAGCGGATCGGCACGTCCTGTGGCAAAGGGAGACTTGGAGTACCAAATATTATTCAGAACGAACAGGACCGGAGGATAGGTCGAGGCTTACTCACTCGGCAAGCGGGTTCGGGTGCTTCTTCTTAGGGTCCACGAACCTCACGACCCACGTCGAGACGAAGGTCGTGAACGCCATTGATCGGAACACATGCTCCGGATCCAATAGCTGTACAGTAAAGGAGTACGATGTCGACTTGACCTTTGCGAGTTCATTCTTGGCCTGATTTACAACCACCTCTGTGCGTTGCTGAAACGGGGTGCCTTGCCAATTGATGTCGTTTTCTAACCGGTCGATATGCCTCTGGAGCTCGTCTGAATGCTTTGCGAAATCGTCCATCTCTTGGATCGTCCTCTGGTAGCCGAAGTGGAACATTGCGAGGGAAAGGTAGAAGATGTCTGAGACGAAGTTAGGCGGAGCTGTCAGGGGAAAGGGGGCAAGTGTGAGCAGTGATCCCGTCTGCCTGATATCCCTGCCCACCGGCGTCTTTGCCATTCTCCATCTGCCATGTTGTAACATCCTCGCTAGTGGCCTTGATCCTCGTCTCGTCTTTGATATCGAGCCTCGTCGAATGGGCGAAGTAAAGTGAGTCGATCCGGTCGATCTAGGGGGAAATGTAAGTTGCATAATAATACCGCTGGCCATGGTGCCACACCTTGGTGTAATTTGCATCCATGAACGGTTCAGCCAACCGATACAGGACGGTTTGTAGGTTCACCATGAAGCTGTCAGTTGCTATGGTGTCTTCACCGACTTGCAACCCCGCTCGTTTGACGTTCAAGTTGATGACCCGAGCGAAATACTGCAACACAGCTTCCCTCGATTCAGGACTCGCCCTGACCAAAGTATTAAAGACCTGGAATAGCGAATTCTGCGCCCCGAAGGTTAGTCCCAGTGGAAACAACCATACACATCATTCTGAAGGCTCACCTGTAAACTCTTTAAAGTGCCCCTCAGACTGGCAGTCGAACTCTCTACGTCCGCACGGCTCCTCTTATCCAAGTCACCAAAGTACGTTTCCGGAATGGTCGGCCACTCGTGTCCGAACACATTCAGCCTGCATAAAGGACCCATCAAGCTCACCCTCTCAATACTCGCGGCAGTAGCGTTTTTGGGGTTCCACTCGTCCAACCGGGTGATCATGATCGCGATGGGTTTTATCGACACGAGGGCCTCAAGACCTGCGATCACCCGCCTCCAACCAGAATCGGATCCAGCCAAGCCCTCTCGACGGGAGAGACACTCGTGGAAAAGGAGGGCGCGGACGACGGGACCAAGGATATCACCAAGCTCGTCGTCGGGTTCGAAGCGTTTGACAATGTCTTGGAGGAACGGTTCGACTTCTGTAGGAGAGAGCTGGTTAGGTAAAGATGTGGGTGTCGAGAGGAGTGGTCCCGAGAGTGAGGAGAGTGATAGGAGAGGGGTGACGAGTTCTGCAGGTCCAACCTCGCGACTAGGGCGGCCTGTTAATTGACAAGAAGAGGATGTGGTGAACCACCCACTTCGACGGTTGGGGGAACATTTCCGGTTCTTGTAATGTTAGTCCAGTGTAACTGATCACAAGTTCCCGAAGCTTGTCCAAGAGATTCACGGCCTGCTGAGTCTCGGCTGGAGGGAATCCCTATGCAAGATCTAGCCTTCTGACCACGAACATCTGCGCGGTCACCACTTACCTTCTTCAGTAACTCTGATCTGATCTTGTTTCCTCGCTTCCAACAGCCCACGAGATACTCGAAGATGGTTTGTTCGGCGGGTAATGAGGCAAGAACGGAGAGATACTCGAGATCGTCCCTGCATACACTCAGCATTCTGACGAGTGAAGGTGATCCAACACGTACGACATTGCTTGGGAGTCGATTTCGAGCCGTGCGATCAACAACCTATCGGCTAGATCTGCCGTTAACCTGAACGGTTTCTGGATCGCTATAAGAGGACAAGGTGAGCGCATTTTAGAATTAGCACCCATCGCACGACTGCAGGAGGTTAGAAATAATATTGGATGCGCACCTGGGTCCTCGGATTCCAACTCCGATGCCAGACCCTTGAGCCATATGATCTCCCATACGCTCCCCTCCGCGACCTCTTTCTATAATTGACAGGTCAATACGGAATCATCCCAACGAGGACAACCGACACGTACGTCCAGAGTGACGTTGAGTACATGTCCAATGGTCTCGTGTTCCCAAGCGGGCAGATCGAGACGTGCGAGAGTGGCGGGTGCCCGTTTCTTCACAGTAGGGGGCTGAACCGGTTGCGCTGGCGGTTGGGTGGTCTTGGGGGTTGGAGCAGGGATCGGTTTTGGCTTTGGAGGTGCAACCTGCCGTGGTGGTGTAGTTGGCTTAGAAGTCCCAGGGTTATTCGTGTTAGCGGTGTTCTGGAGTTTCGCCAACCGCTTCAGCCGAATCTATCCAAGCCGTTTGAATACCCTGTCACGAAATTTGTTGTGGATTTGCTTACCCTATCGGCATCATCTTGTGGGGTTGGGCCCAGCTGGTTTGGATTTGGATCGGAGCTCATGGTGGTCGTCGAGATTATCGGTGTGCGACCTGGGTACGAGAGGGGATCCTAGGGCGCCTACCCACCAGACGCGCCAAGTCGCCCTGGTCACGCTGTCCACAGCTCCCGCTCCGTTCCCCAATGCTCCTCACCTCCACCTCGGCGACCTTCCTGCTGAATGCGGTGGCAGGTTTCCGTTCCAGCTCAAGGTCGTTCACGACCTCATCTGCACTTTGGTATCCCAAGTTGAAATCGCATTCCGGGACTAAGAAGAGATGGAGAAGCCTCCCGAACGGGCTTTTCAAACGCGTGAGTTTCCGTCGCTGGCTCTTTGCTTTGTCGCTGCCTTCGCGATTGCTGAACACGTATTCCAGGGAAAGGCGGGTCACAGTCATTTGAACGCCAGCAAATCGCCGGCACGCAAGAATAGGCTATCTCAGACAACTTACTCGGAGGGGAGGCAGACGGTTAACCTCAAGAAGTTGCTGCCTTATGGCTAAGGTTCTTGTCAAATCTCTCGTTTTTTGCGCTGTCTCAGCTGACATCCGCTCAGTAGACTACGTCGTGTTCACAGTAACCCCCCAATAATAGTTTATTCAATGTTCCCATCGCTTTCGCTCAGTTACAGGTTTGGATTCTCGACCGTCGGGACGTTTCACCTCTGGGCAACAGGCTCCATATCACAGCGACCACCATTCCCACGCCGAAAACCACCCCCTTCCAAACACACCATGTCTTTCGAGGCGCTCCTCATCGCAGCTGGAGGCATTCTCACAAGCTTCTCCACATCCCGCGGCTCTTTCAACACCATACCAACTCGCCATGCAAAGTCCCTTGGCCATGACCTCTGCCTTGTCGCCGGTGGAATTCGGTAACTCACATCCAGTCTCTCAATCTGTTGTTTTGCCTGAGCCCCAGTCCCGAACACAGCGCGGGCTTTCTCCTGGACAGCTTCACACCATCCAACCCTGGGGAATTATTCTTCTCTGTCCTGCAAACACTTAGCCAGGTTAGTCTTAATGCACCCCGCCGTTCTCATGCTCAAACCGACAAACACCAGATCCTTCCCGAATTTAGGCGGGTAGCTCATGTCCACGACCAAACCTCGAATCAGACCTTCTTCGTCAATACCACTCTACTTCGCAAGAGCTGTGAAGGCGCATATACTCTTAGGGAGGGAGAGACGGAGGAGGACATGCGATTAACAAGTGATGATTGGATTGATTTCGTCAGCCTAGAGAACCCGCCTGTACTGGTAAGTAGCGACACGTCACTCCCACTGCGTATGAACGAGACCCAGGCCCCTCCTTGCAGATGACGCGACAACCTCGACTCCGGGAAATATGGGACCACGTCATCGGAAACCTCACTTTGAACCCATCAATAGTTGCCATCCAGATCCCCTCCAACCTCACCTCCGGACGAGAGCACCTCCTCATCCCTCTCGCCGCTCTACTCCTAGAGTACCCGGTCGGATACGTTCCACTAGACCCGAACCAGTCCGGGTTCTTAAGTAACGTCCCCTTGGACGTGTATGAATTCGTTCTGGAAGACTCCGGGGAGGAACACACGCTGCTCAAATTCTCTTGTCCGCAATGCGTGGGCCAATCCATTACGAGACTCGTGCCAGATGAGGTACGGGGGAGGCTCGAGGATCGTTTCCGACCCAGGCTCGAGGTGGTTGACTACCCTGGAAGGTTGGAAGTTCGATGCACACAGGAAACACTCCCTCGTGTTGGTCTCTGACTCACATGGCCAATTCTCCGTCAGGCTCTAGTACATCGTCCGCCACCTGGAGCGTCCGGGACTACGCATGGGGGACCGTGGTCTCATCCAAAGCATTACTCTGAGCCCTACCCTCCTCCAGCATTGCCTTCCTACCATCAATAACGCCTCCCCCGAAGAACTTGCGGATGTCACTTTGAGCCGGATCGTGGGCGCCGCTACCGACACCTTTCTGGCGTGTCTGTAATCACACGTTGGCCAACCCGCGCGCAGAAAATGAAGGGAACCGAGAACATACCAAGCCTTTGAGATGTTCACGACGGTTCGTGTCCGTCACCCTAACCGCGAGCGCTGGGAGGCCGTTCTCGTCCACCGCAGTTTCACCGACATCCTGCATGATTCATCGTCCTTCGACATCAGCCGCCGATATCAACGTGTCTCGTCAAAAAACACCCACCGCGGGGTCGATCGTCGTTCTTGTCCAGGTGGTGTTCATCAGCCCTGCGTATTGCCTATCCGGAACTTCCTGCCCCTTGGACCTCCTCTCATAATCCAGCCCAACCAAGGCAGCAACCAGCTCGCTTATGCACAAACCGTGGCTGACCAAAGCGACATGAACATCCTCCTTCTTTTCCTTCACGACATCCCTGATAATGGGAACCACGAGTTCCTTAATCGCCCGTTTGGCACGATCCCTCAAGTCGTCAAGACTCTCTCCTTCGGGGTATTTCGCCTGTCGTCCGTCAAGGACGGGGAATAGACCTTTCGCCCAGTGCTCCTCGTCCGTAAGCCCGGGTTCATGGTGGAAAGTCCACTTGTTTCCTTCCGCGATACCGAAGTGCTGTTCCTTGAGAAGTGGGGAAGAAACCAGCTCCGGGCGGGTCGATTCGGGCTGGGCTAACTGGATAGCTTGGGCCGTAGTGTAGGCGCGGAGGAGTGGGGAAGCGATGATATGGGAGAACGGCGTTGTGGATAACGATTCCCCGACAGCTTTGGCTTGCTGTTCGTCGGTTAGATTAGTGGATTATGGACCTTGACAGCAGCTTCCAGATTAGTTATAGTTTGCGTACGTTCATTCCTGATCGTATTGGATATCGGATTTATCGCAAGAATCGACGTCGATCGTGTGTCGATGCTTGTCAGTTGGGGGTACTTTTTACCAACTGAGATTTGGACCCATACCGTGGTTTGAGAGTGGGGAATCCTTCCATCCTGCCCAGACTTCTTTCTGATTTACCGGAAGTACGGGTTAGGTTCCAGTCGGAATCTCGGAATCTCACGCACGAGGTTATCCACGGATTCACCATGTCGAACCTACACGCAGAACGTTAGCCAAAGGCCCTGACGATCCACGCCACTTATCGCCCAGAACAGGCTTCCTGTGCGCTGGTGCATAATTGCGAGACCCGATGCGTCGCAGGCATCGATTTTCACCAGGGCGAAACGTCGGCGACCAAGAGCAGGTTAGGAAAACTAGACTCACGAAAGTAATGACCACGATTGGCATCGCGGAGTGGTGTTGGTAGTGGGGGAAAGGCTTTTGATTCGCCCGCGTAAGTCACCACCTGGAGTTGGCGCTGACCTGACTCACGGTATTATGTACTCAACAAAGGTCCTCGGTTGTTATTTCAATCAATTCCAACCCTCGAAACCCTGGCTATGTACGCAATTCTATGGGTTGAGGTCGCTTTCTCGTCCACCATCACGGCTTCGAACTCCTCGCGAGTTATGAGGTTCAGCGTACCCTAAGAACCGGTTTGAATGACCAACAGGATTGAGCACCGAAGGCCGCCGTCGGGATCGACCGAACAATCACGACCAGCCAGCGTGATCTCCTTATAGGGCGGAAGGTCTTTCAGTAATCCTCTCAAGTTGGGTGTGGCCCGGGACCGACGGGAGCCGGCTATAGTCGTGAACCACAAAGATAGCGAACGGGTTTTGGTGGTGCCGATTCCACACTTCTCGTCCTTTCCCATGCCGATACAGATGTCGTTGAGGTACCAGGCGAAGGACTCAGCACCGTGTCGGTAGCGGTGTAGCACCGCGCTGTTGGAAGCACGTCCGGAGAGGGGACCTAGAACCAAGGACGGTTCCCAACGCCCTGGAAGTCGTGAGGCGCGCCAGCCAAAGGCACGGTCTTCTCATCAAGGGAACCTCTCTCAAGAAACTCCGGGGAATCGGAACTCAAGACCACGTGGGCCACAGTGACGACGGGTGGGACACTCGGAGATATAATTTTGCGGAATTGACCTCCGTTGGTGTAGATGAGGCACCTTGACATAAAGAGATTCCATTACAACCATGCCAGGCGTTATGATCCGACGCAGAGGGGCTGGGCCGCGGGCCTTTCTTCTTATCGCCCCAAGCAGAAGAACCCTCTGACTCTGCCCACGTTTCCAAGGGAACCAGAATAGTGTTGAATTACCTCGCTTGGGTTGGTTTGGGACCGACGGAGGTAGGAGGGGGTTGGGCGAACGGCGGTGGCCATTTCAAGTGCTGTCGTCCTTATGTCAGCACCGGGGTGACGGACCCGTTCATGAAAGAAACCTACGATCATCATCTAATCGACCGCTCGTTATATCAGTGCCGTCTGCGACATAGGCTCATAAGTGAATCACGGTTCCCGCCTAGTGCATGGGACACTTACGCTTCCTTTCTGGCTGCGTTGGGGCTTGCAGTTGGACGCTAGACTCTCCCCAGTTAGAAGTCTCTTCCTTCAACCGACCGAGTATGACGGAAGTCGGTGGACGTTTGGAGGGTCTGGATTCATGCTCCACGTGCCAAGTGGCTACCAGTAGCCCCCACAATTGGTCCGGGAGTCCCGCGGGTGGTCCGTCCGGCCGCTCCCCTTTGAGGACTTTGCACATAACTGTCACGTCCCTGGTGACATCGCTGAATGGATGGCGCCCGGTGACCACCTACACGCATGGTCGTTCGTTATTTTGATTCATGTGAGTGGGGAAAGGACTCACCTCAAGAATTGTCATACCCAAAGCGTAGGTATCT
>Ga0307509_10006561_pt1 | contig 15586 bp, 14 predicted proteins | sample 10_EM_MG_FD_202245 | JGI IMG/M metagenome (GOLD analysis project Ga0307509, IMG submission 202245) | Populus trichocarpa ectomycorrhiza microbial communities from riparian zone in the Pacific Northwest, United States - 10_EM | ecosystem: Host-associated > Plants > Roots > Unclassified | place...
CTGATTGCTCAGACTACCTCATCCGACAACACCATTCACTTCTGCGACTTTCATCGCGAGAGCGTGGAGTATAGAATGTGTTGCCTAACCATTGTCCGTAAAAACGTCCCGTTACTTAGTGACCACATTCGCGACGCTTGTCTTTAGTGCTCAGTAGCTTTATGCGACGTCGACCGGCTTGGCTCGAACCACTTGCGTAAGCTCGCCAAAGGTCTTCCCTCATATATCCTGCGAACAGGATCCGGTCGGACGGACGGCCGCGACGTATACGGGGTTACGAGGAGGGCTCCAATGACTATGTCTTTGGTGTGGGGACGCAAGTATGGCGGCGTCTGCTGATGTAGCGCCGTCCTAACGCTGGTGCGGGAGGGGGGTGTTGGCTTGTCCTTTTTGAACTGAGAATCCTATGGTAGGGTAACTATAGGTCTTTATTCACTAATGGAAGGCTAAGCCTCCCGGTATGCCTAACACTACCCATAGCCAGCCTTTCGGGACACACTCTACCGTGATAAGACTCATACCTCTAGAGTCAAATAACAACCCATCGTAATGCTACAAATCAAGGGGAGAAGGCCTGGGCTGATTACTGAGGTATTAGTCTCCAAAGCACCCTGGCCTTCTGAGACTACCTGAGTACCACTAGGAAGACTACCCTACTACCCGTAGGCAAGAATAGACTCGTAGGTGCCCGAGAGACCATATTTGAGCGACCTCCATTTTGGCGGTTACCCATACTCCCCTTATATATCCTGTGACGGACATTCAGACGGACGGACGTCGACGACATATATGGTGTTACAGCAGCTGCTTCAATGACCTCTTTCAACTAGCAAACGAGCAACTACACAGCCGTCTGCCTATGACGCGCTGTCCCAATGCTGGGGCCACAGGGGGGTGTTAGCAAAACCCTCCCAAGTTTAATAGCATGTTCGGGCCACCCTCATACAGGCGTGGGGCCTCCCCGCGCAGATCCGTGTGGGCCCAAGAACATCTAAGAGCCCATAGAATGTGAGGCAATCGACCTCTAAGTTCTAGCATGACTTTGCCGGTGAAGGTAGGGTAACTTGGACTCCTCAGTAGGGTAACTGGGGTCCATGGGCAAAGTGACCAAATTCCCAAGGTAGGGTAACTTTGCCCTCTCATGCCATTAACCTCTCCGGAAGTCCTCCAGTCAACCACAAAAGTCGTCTCTGAGCTCCATGTAACATTCCCATAATTCCCTTGACCTTATGTGAATGTTCTCCCGAAAGGTTACCCTGCCTAATAGAATGCCCGAGGCTATTCTACTGTTCCCTAGGCCTTGCCTTTAGGCGAACCAGCATTCTTGTATACTAAGTATACTAGACCATACCACCTCTGAATACCTCTTGGTATACCATTAGGGCTAAGGTGCTAGTTATTCTAGCTACCTATCGTAGGGGCATTACACGTGTTCAAGTATGGGGTTTCTCTTTCAAGTGATTGGGCGGAGAAGCCATGAGCCGACAACCTGAGACAGGCTGCGGCTCATTTAGTCTTTCAAGATCAAAGGCAGACTTCTTTCAAGAGTTGAACCAGCGGGTAACTTCAAGTTTCCTGAGTAAGATCGCGGACAGGTCCAGAGGTTCAAAATGTTATTAACTAGTATTCACAGTTCGTTCACGCTTAAGGTTTGGAACAAAACTTCAAGATTGACTTTGTACTCCGGACTGATACCTGAGCAAAATTATACCGGATCATGTGCTTGGCTGGGAAGGTTGTCCTCGGGTAAAATATAGGTTTCCCACAGTGTTCACTCAGGTAGTGCTGCCCTATTGCAGCTTAAAAGCTTATCTGGGGCTTGCCCTTTTGAGGTGATATCACGTGACTTTTCACGATATCAATATTCAAGTTTGTACAGGGCACAATGCTAGAAATCCTACTTAAAGCCTCCTGATGCGGTCTATAATGGCTCTCGCTCTCTCCCTTATTGATCTCCTCTCCACACTCCTTTATTCAACCACAACCAGATCCTCATCGATCCGCCTCTCTATCCCAACAGCATGTACTAGGACCAAGGTCTACACAACCTCTCACCCTTTAGCGATACCATTAGTATATCCTCAGCTTAATTCAGTACTACCAATCTCCATTTCCTAGCTGACTTTCTCCTCACCACCATCATCATTGGCAGAACTCCCCTATAATCTGCACAACTTGCCTTATCGGCTGCAGAACTGTCCAAATTGTCGTGCCGGTCCACTCCTTTTCCATCCTCCTATCTTGCCTAAACATTACCCTTCAGGCTCACAGCACCAGCTAGCAGATCTCCTGTATTAGCTGAATGACAGATTTAAAAGAAGCAAAGAAAAAACTTGTCCGGATCTATCAACTACCCCGCAATCTAGAATCTATTCTAATGGCCAACTCAAAAGTTGGATTGGTTTACCCAAGGACGCCGGGGTATGAAAACGAAGGTGATATTACCTTGTGTAAGTTCCTTTGCGGTTTCCCCCATCATAAGGTTTTCAGTCATGAGTATAGTTCCAGTCGGACGGCTATCAAGGGTAAAATGGAGCTAGACAGGAGCCCAAGCAGGCTGGACAGTATGGACACCCAATGGGACGCCATTCAAGCCTATTGTCTTACTCTTGCACCCATTGCTAGTGCAGGCGGATGCAGGGCAGCGCTCTGGCAACATGACTCTAGACAGGGCAGTGGTTTTACCGAATGCCTCGATTATTTGCTAAAAGATATGGCAAAAAAGCATCGCAGTACCTTAGAAAGACTAGCGAGAGAGCGAGAGGCCGCTGTGGCGGCCCCCATTGTGGCTGGCAATAATTGTGAGTTGACTCAATGTGTCGGCATTGGATCTGTGTATTGTATATTGATCTGTGTATTGTATATCCTAACATGGGCTCTATAGATTTGGCCGCCCCGCGGTGTGTCCCCCTTTGGGCAGAGGAGCTATCCCTTACCTGTCCAGATGCCCACAACCCTCCAGGTTTGGACAAGATCCTGTGGCAAGGCAATGAACAGGTTCATTGGCTGGAGATGAAAGAAACGACCAATGCCAATATATTTAGAGAGATTGACAGAGTCCTACAACCCAGAAACGGAGATCATGTGCTCATTGGTGCCAGACGAGAAGTGACACCTTTGCTCCATTCTGGCACGCCCGAACCGTGGCGGCTTGCAGAAATTGTTCCAATCCAAAGTGACCGGGATGTCTGGTTTTGGTTGTCTGTGAATACGCTGGCTGAACGAATGAATCTGCTGTTCTATGGACATCGTGGTTCGGCTTCGGAATCGGGGACTGATTCTCCTGTAAATATCCATTTCACATGCTGTCACAATAGAGGTCCTTCTCGTGACGTATCACAGAGTAGCAATGATGATAGCTCAGAGGGTATCAACCCAGAGTCGTCCGCAAAGGCTGAAGAGAAACCCCCTTTATCGAAAACCACAATGACGAAGAACAGGACGAGAAATCCTGGAACTGTGCGGCACAGTGTTATGGTAGGTAGTGAAGAGCCGGGATCTGACTCAGATGTTTTTTACGATGCCGCTGCCAATCCGGCCAGCACTGAGATTCAGGCCTTATGTTCCAACACCCCACCCCCTCGTGGTAAGCAATCTTACCCTACTGCTAACCAGAACAGCCATATCTTGCGGTCGGGCCAACAAAAAGCAAGGGGGAATAACATGAAGAAAGTTTCCAAGCTACATACATCAGCAAAACAAACAACCGGCGTCCTGCTACGTCCTGCGCGCCCTATGTATCAGACTCTACAGGCACATACCACGTATACTCCAGTTCTAGGTGCGGACATCCGGGCTCTTTTTGTCCGGACAGAAAAGCTTACATCTGAATCGACTGGTCCCAAAAGCGTACATCAGGACACACCGGACGTAGCCCGACTCAGTTGACATGGCAACCCTGCCCCTAGCGAACAACCTCCTCACACTGCATCTCCAAATATATCCTGTTGCATGCTACCCCTTTCACGACGCCCTGCGATCGCGAAACCCCAGCTTCCTAGCCCTTTCTGTTTACACCTTCTTACCAGCCTTCGTCCTATGACACTATGCTCCCTGCAGACTCCATCCCCCCCCCCCTATCCACCACCCTGCTCCTGTCCTAACCCCACCCATACCCAGGCTTGTTTGCTCATTCCCTCCCGATCACCCCTCATATACTTCCTGGTCCAGAGGACGTTTCCCGACTCTTTACCCTTTTGCTCTCTGCCCTCTGAGCCCTGGTTAGTCCTCCCTTATCCGGTGTGCATCCCTCTACTCTTTCCCTCTGCATCTTCATGCTTCCCTAGTTCTCCGCAGCGCATCCCTTGCGCCGGAAATACTACATTCCATGTCTGCCTTTGACTGTCCGCCAGACATTCTACTGCAAGCTTCCCGCTTTTGACCTTCTGCCTGACCCATTTCCCTATCTTCTATGACTAAAATTACCCCCACCTGATGACCTCTCCATACCTTTGCAGCTTATCATTATCCACCCGACACATTATGATGCTCTATCTGCCCATCATACCTCGTACCACCTCGTACACACCTCTACCCAATACAATTGTCACTTCTGGACACATTTGCCATATATAAGATCTATTTTATTGCATTCTCCTATTCATTCACCATCACACATTAGTGATAAACCAATTTTCCTCCTAGTTCTCTAGTTCAGTTCCACTGGCCTGCAAAGGTGTATCCACCACCACTACTCCTCCCAGATCTACACCTTGATACCTTTGCGGCATGGGCTGCCTATATTGTCTCCCGAGGTCAGCGCGGCTGCCTGCTGTCAATTCTGATACTTCTGGCTCCAGCTCAATTTCAAACTCCCGCCTCAATGCATGGTAATCATTGGAATATCCTGCCATTCTCTCAACACGGTTTCCCCGCTCCTGGGCAATTCTGGCGTCCAGAGAAGTCCTAATACACTTGATGATTAGACCCTGGAATCGCTCACCCATATTCCCCCATGTTTGTATCTGGTGTTCCCGCAGGGCTATCTCCCTATCAGCGGAGGTCTGTATCACCTGCCCTGTGCCCTTGCGTTATTGAACAGTATCTAAATGCCTTCGCCTAAAGGGATCCGGATGCTGTTGAAAACCGCAAGTCGGCTTTATTTACCTTACCTCCAGCATTGGAACGCGTAAAATCCACCTTATCCTCAAAGATTCCACACAGCCAGCCTTGGAGTGAATAGCATAGGATGGCTGCTGTCAGACTGATAAACGGGCAATCAATCTTACCTAAGAATCCGGCATCCGTCATGCCTTTCCTTTTCGGGCTAGAATAAAACTGGTGAAATTTCACGCTCAGAGTCTGTGGCCCTAGGAATCTAATAGCAACAGCCTATCCTCCGAATTAGATTCTGTCTTTCTAGAGTCAGCATAGTCTGCAGCAATGTTGAACAACTATACCTCATATTTGTCACCCATATAACTTGTCAGTGGACTCTAGAAGTCTGAGTCTTATCACGGTAGACTATCTCCCGAAAGGCTCGCTATAGGTATCACCCATTAAGCCAACTATCGGTTACATCTTACCGGTCAAGCTTGCATGTCTGCTTATAACATTGAGTAGTCGTGTAGATTCAATGATGAACTGCATCACTTCTATAGACAAAACTACCAATGGCCCAGTGAGTCCACCACCTATGTATTGACTCCTGTTGTTGTCATGGCAGTTAGCTAATGGTATGACTTCGATAGTAAGTGTTTTTCCACCTGTGGTTGTATTGGAGATACATTGCAGAAACTCATGTGCTGTTGATCAAGTTAAGTGTACCCGAGCTGGGCCGATACTACTGGCAGCATGATTCCTCATGGAAGGTAAACCTTTGACATCCCTGAGAAGGACAGGGTACTTGCACAATGTTGGAGTAGTCGTAAATTTCAAAGGCTTAAATCTGATATCTACTTAAGTTTCAGTGTTCAGCATTTTGCTTCGATAACCAACCATCCTCAAGAGAACTTATTGAGTGAACCTTTCAGCTTAACTATATTAAGTTTTACCGCTTTGATTCTTTGTGAATTATTTACCCTATCTTCATCTTCTATCCTGAGTTTTGGTGCAGTTTCACATTAGAGTCCACCTCTCTATAGGGTGCCCCCTTGACATATCACCTCTTGCCAATTAATAATCCTCTAACTACATGGAATCCTATAATTCGGTTTATTAGGCTTTCTCATAATTATACCCAAACTCCTTCCAAATCTCACACACTAAACCCATCCCGAAACTCCTCTTCACCACCTCTATTACAACCACTCTATAATATTTTACTTCCCACATTCCATACCTTCCCACCTAACCCACTATTCCCAACCACCAAACTGTCTTTCTGATTAAATATACTCTCTCTTACCTCCTCCTCGCCTATCTCCATCTCCCTCTAGTACCCCTCCTCCTCCTGTTCCTCCTCCTCCCTCTTTCCTAATCCTCTTACTATCGCTCTTGTCTTTTCATTATCCTCTTCCACCCTTAAACCTCCTTTCACCTTTATCGGCGGTATATCCACCACAAAATCACTATCCATCTATACCCAAATATACTCATCCCTCTCACTCAAATCATCCAAGTATCTTCTCCTATTTTTCCTCTTCATCTTCTCTACAACCTCCTTAAACTCCTTCCTCACCTTTCTCACCTCTTCTAAACTACTCCCTTTCCTCATCCTGTACCTCACCTTTTCCACCTCCCTACACCTTTATACTTCTCCTAGACATCACCATTCCACCACGTCTTTCTTCCCCACATCCACTTCCGTCCTCCCCTACTCTCCTCTACCTTTTCCTTCAAAAGTTTCTTGAAACCATTTACCACCTCTTCCAACCTCCTCCTATTCCTACTATTGTGTCACGACTTCCTTCTACCGATCTCTTCTCCGCTTCTCACTTCTGCCTCAAATTTCTTCCGATCAATTTTACCCTTATCCTCCTCCTTTTTTACTTTATCCTCCCCTACAAGCTGTATTTCCATCTCGATCAGCCTATGATCCAAATGTACTACCCAATCCTATACTTTTCCTGTTATTGTTCCAGCCGTCTTGATACAACAGCTAGATTAATGTAATAGAAACAACTTGGCATCAAAGGCTCGGCACAAAATAGTCCTGTTGTTTTGGGAATCTGGGTTAAAGTTGAGAGTTCATAATTTGATATTAAATAGAATATAATATGATATTATTATTATTAGTTTTATTTAACTAAAATTGATAGAAAAGAAACAAAAGAAATATAAAGCCGTGTATTGAATACATTAAAGGTTACAAAGGAAATTGAACAGATGAAATAAAATAAGAGAGATAAAGGAAGTACAAAAGAGTGAGAGGGAAAAACAAAGGGACACTATAAAAGAATAAATAGGTATATGATAGCTTAAATTATATACTTAACCTGCACTAGATTGCTGGTGAGATGTGTACATTATAGACATAAGCATCTTATAATTCTCAGAACTATAGATGGTACCAGAATCATAGACACTGGAGAGAAGCAAAGTTATAGCCACAATTTTGACATGTATATTGTTTGGCCGCACCCAAGAAATACTCTATAAAGTTTAGCTCATAATGAAAGGCAGGGTACATCCTTGGTCTCCGCTACACCTCCGGCGATTGAAATCTCAACACCACAAGAAATTATTGTCACTTCCATCCACCCCCCTCTCCCAGACATGCCACATTGCCTGTCTCTGATGAAGCTACCTCCATCTCCTCTTCCTTTCTCTTCTAATAGTCAGGCCTAGCAAGCTTGTTCCTAGGGGTTGGTTGAGTCTGCCTTCACCCCCTCATCTCTGGGCACGCTTAGGTAGCCCTCCACGGTCTGCTACTTTTCACCCAGCAACGGTCGGTCTTTAGTCTTGGGCGATCGGTAATGTAGTTGTCCCCATTCGGACTGCGCTCTGGTATTGCACTATCTCCTCTTTGCTCTGCTGGTATGGTCGGATTTATCGGAACATCATGACCTCGCTTCCGTCTGCCTTCCTCACACTTCTCATGTTGGTTAACCCTCCACCCATCTGCTCCCTAACATGTTGATTGGCAGGCACCCTACTACGCGTGGCTCTACACCCACCCTCAGACCTCTGCTCCCTCCTGATATCCTAGGACAAGGAGAGCATGTTTAAATGTTCATTTGATCCAAGTCCGCTTTCACGAGATAGCGGACCAGATCTTCCTCCAAGTGCCACGCGACTTCCTTCTTTATGTGGTGCTTTCCTCAAACTCAGTTGCTCTTCTTGAGCCTTGGCTGGCAGGGCTATCTACCTCCAGGAACTATTTCCCCTTGTTGTGTCCCCGAGACCTAACATACAGGAGTCCCTATTCCTTCGGAAGCTGGGCCCTGTGGGTTTTCCTACCGTTTATCTTATAGGTGGTTTGCCTTAGGGTGTGGGTGTGTTTTCCTTTGTTGGTAGTGTCTACAGTCAGTTGATGATGTTTTTGTTTTAGACTAGGCTCTCACGGGGGTTGTTGGTTCGTCATTTTCAGGCCCGTGTCCTCATCTCCTTGTAGTTTCTACCCATAGTACCTGGTCTAGGTTTCTTTGTCGGGTAGGATCAGAGGGCATTAGCTTAGGGGTCGCAGGATAGACTGTAGTTGGAGGTTTTGGAGCGCATGGCCCAGGATGGTACTCCAAGCTCCATTAGACCTAATCGTGCAAAGGTTGCGGAGTGCTGCCTCATTCGCAGATATTTGCAGGCGAACAACGTGGGCACTCCTGTGCCCGACAGCTCCCCGGAGGATTGTTGCCCAATGTGACTTTGTGGCTCACCATACTAAATGTGTGGCACAATATCACTTTATGGCTCAGCCTACCTTTGTGGCTTAATACAATCATTTAGCTTAATGTAACCTTTTGCTCAAGAAAATGTCTAAGCTAATAATTACCGGTATTAAGTATCTAGGAAGATTGTAAAAACAGATATAGAGCAGAATAGTATAGTTAATATATTTCTCAGCTTATATTCAGTCACAAAATCACGTAGAGCCACAAATTGGATATGGTGAGCCTCAAGGTCATGGTGAGCGACTGTAACGGGGGCACCCTATAGAGAGGTGAACTCTAAGGTTGCGACCGCACCAAACTCTGAAAGTAGAAGATAAAGATAAGGTAAAATAATTGAGAAGAATCAACGGTAAAACTTAATACAGTTAAGCTCAAAGCTTCACTCAATTTTGTTCTCTCGAGGAAAAAGGTTGGTTTTCGAAGTAGAATGCCAAACGCTTAAACTCAAGTAGATATCAGATTTAAGCCTTTGACATTCACCACTACTCCGACCTTGTGCGTGTACCCTGTCCTGCTCAGGGCTCTCTGGGGTCTACCCTCCATCAGGAATTATCCTGCCGGAAGTAGCAGACCAACTCGGGTATACATAACTCCGTTAATAGGATATGAGTTTCTGCAATGCATCTCCAATACAACCACAGGTGGAAAAACTCTTGTTATCGAAGTCATACCAGTGTCTAACTGTTATGACAACAACCGGAGTCAATACCTAGGTGGTGGACTCACTGGCCCACTGGTAGTTTCGTCTATACAAGCTATGCAGTCCATCATTTAATCTACACGACTATCCAATGTGATAAATTGACATGCAAGCTCCCCTGGTGAGATGTAGCCGATGGTTGGCTAAGTGGGTGCTACCCATAGCCAGCCTCTCGGGACATACTCTACTGTGATAAGACTCATACCTCTAGAGTCCAATAACAACCCATAGTCATGCTACAAATCAAGAGGAGAAGGTGCGGGCTGGTTACTGAGGTATTTGTCTCGAAAGCACCCTGACCTTCTGAGGCTACCTGAGTACCACCAGGAAGACTACCCTACTACCCATAGGTTAGAATAGACTCCTAGGTGCCCGAGTGACCATATATGGATGACCTCGATTTTGGCGGTTACCCATACTCCCCTTATATATTCTGCGAAGGATATTCAGTCAGAGAGACAGCGACGGCGTATACGGTCTTACGGCAGCTGCTCCCATGACCTCTTTTTACTAGTAAACGAGCAACAATGCAGCCGTCGGGCTATGACGCGCCGTCCCCCCGCTGGGCCCAGAGGGTGGTGTTAGTTAAACCCGCCCAAGTTCAATCGCATGTTCGGGCCACCTTTACCCAGGCGTAGGCCCTCCCCATGCAGATGTGTATGCGCCCAAGAACATTTAAGAGCCCATAGGATGTGAGGCAATCGACCCCTAAGTTCTAGGATGACTTTGCCGGTGAAGGTAGTGTAACTTGGACACCTCAGTATAGTAACAGGGGTCCATGGGCATAATGACCAAATTCCCCAGGTAGGGTAACTTTGCCCTCTTATGCCATTAACCACTCCGGAAGTCCTCCAGTCGACCACAAAAGTCGTCTCAGAGGTCCGTGTAACATTCCAATAATTGTCTTGACCTTATGTGAATGTTCTCCCGAAAGGTTACCGGGCCTAATAGAATCCCTAAGGTCACTCTACTGTTCCCTAGGCTTTGCCCTTTGGCGAACCACCATTCTTGTATACTAAGTATACTAGACCATACCACCTTTGACTACCTCTTGGTATACCATTTGGACTCAGGTGGTATTCATTGTAGATACCAATTGTACGGTCGTTACAGTGACAATCTTCCATTAACCTGCCAGGCACTCTATAGGTGTAACAGGGGCACCCTGTAGAGAGGTGAACTCTAAGGTTGCGACCGGACCATACACTCAAAGTAGAAGATAAAGATGAAGTAAAATAATTCAGAAGAATCAACAGTAAAACTTAATATAGTTAAGCTCGAAGCTTCACTCAATTTAGTTCTTCTCGAGGCAAAGTTAGTTGTCGAAGCAGAATGCCAAACGCTTAAACTTAAGTAGATATCAGATTTAAGCCTTTGACATTCACCACTACTTCGGACCTCTGTGCGAGCACCCTGTCCTGCTTAGGGTTTGTCCGATGTCTACCTGCCATCAGGATTTATCCTGCCGGAAGTGTCGGACCAACTCGGGTACACTTAACTCCGTCAATAGGATATGAGTTTCTGCAATGCATCTCCAATACAACCACAGGTGGAAAAACTCTTGCTATTGAAGTCATACCAGTGGCTAACTGTTATGACAACAACCGGAATCAATACCTAGGTGGTGGACTCACTGGCCCAGTGGTAGTTTCGTCTATACAAGCTATGCAGTCCATCTTTTAATCTGCACCACTATTTAATGTAATAATTGACATGCAAGCTCCCCCGATGAGATGTAGCCGATGGTTGACTAAGTGGACGCTACCCATGGCCAGCCTCTCGGGACATACTCTACCGTGATATGACTCATACCTCTAGAGTCCAATAACAACCCATAGTAATGCGACAAATCAAGGGGAGAAGGTCCGGGCTGGTTACTGAGGTATTTGTCTCAAAAGCACCCTGGCCTTCAGAGACTACCTGAGCACCACTAGGCAGACTACCCTACAACCCGTAGGCTAGAATAGACTCCTAGATGCCCGAGACACCATATATGAGCAACCCCCATTTTGTCGGTTACCCATACTCCCCTTATATATCCTGCGAACGACATTCAGTCGGACGGACGGCGACGACTTATACCGTGTTACGGCAGCTGCTCCAATGACCTCTTTTAACTACCAAACGAGCAACTACACAGCCCTCTGCCTATGACGCACCGTCCCAACTCTGGGGCCAGAGGGGGGTGTTAGCAAAACCCGCCCAAGTTCAATAGCATGTTCGGGCCACCCTTACGTAGGCGTGGGGCCTTGCCGCGCAGATGGGTATGCGCCCAAGAACATCTAAGAGCCTATAGAATGTGAGGCAATCGACCTCTAAGTTCCAGGATGACTTTGCCGGTGAAGGTAGGGTAACTTGGGTTCCTCAGTAGGGTAACTGGGACCCATGGGCATAATGACCAAATTCCCAAGGTAGGGTAACTTTGCCCTCTTATACCTTTAACCGCTCAGGTAGTCCTCCAGTCGACCACAGAAGTCGTCTCGTAGGTGTAACATTCCCATATTTCTCTTGATCTTATGCGAATGTTCTCCCGAAAGGTTACCCTGCCTAGTAGAATACCTCAAGGCTACTCAACTATTCCCTAGGCCTTATCCTAGGTTTACCAGCCATTTGTATAATATATATACGAGACCATACCACCTCTGGTTACCGCTTGGTATACTATTTGGGCTAAGGTGATAGTGATTGTAGCTACCTATCGTAGAGTCGTTACAATAGGAGCGCCCAGGTGGTAAACCTGCAAACATCTGGGGTTGTGGCCACACGCCGCAACCTTGGCACAATTATCACTCGCAATGTGCACATTTGTGCCTGCTGGCTCAAATAGAACAAATTAATCAACGAGATTAAAAATAAAAATAACAATAAAAATGGAAGGCAGCATAGAAGACAACTCTGTGTCCTTCAGCTAGAATTTCTTCTTCAAGTTCCCCCTGTTGAGCAACACAGTCAGACTAAGAGGCAAGAAGTGAACCCTCACAACAATTCCCTTCCTTTAGGCATTTGAGATTAGGTGTTGTATTTTCAACACGGGTTTTCATACTATAATTTCTAAGAAATCGGTTTTGGGTTGTTGACCATAGGCTACTCTTCGTCTGTACAGTTTTTAAACCTTCAGGTATTCTATTAGCTTGAACCATAGACTCCCTATAACATCCCTGTGAGTGAGAAGCATGCAATACATAGGTTGTCCACATTGGTCTTTCATGCTTGCCACCATCTGCTAAATTCATCTGTCATACTTGTAAGGCATCACTAGTATACTTGCCGTGAGTTTTTGCATTGTCCCAAAGGAAAAGGGCTTGGCATCCAGGAAGCTGAGCTTCAAATAGAGGTATTTCTTTTATTTTTGATTTGCTCTAAGAGCTTTTTTCCGTCCAACCAACCATCTCCCCGCACTTCAAAGTCTCACATGAAGCTCCATCACCAAGTCAGCCAATTGGTATCAACTGGTCTGAGACATGTAATCCTTCTCCACAAGCTTTTTTTCTTGGCGGTTAATGGTCATCATGTGTCCAAATAATGTGTCTTCCATTATTAGCATTACAGGTACTCTCATCTTGTATTACCATAATGATTGGCTCTAATTCTGGAGACAGTAACTGAGAACTTTCAATTAGATGGATATCTTCCTTCTACTTTAGTAAAGCTGGCTTGATTGTGCTTACAAAGTGAAGAAAGCTCTCATTCATATACTTGACCACCTCTTCACATTTGTACATATCATTATAGAGATCTTTTCAGACCTCTTTCTATTTGAAGCTTAATTTGCAAAGCCATCGCTGGCTGCTACAGCTACTTATTATTTGATGAATCTACGAAACTACTCTCCCATCTGCAGCTGACCTGGTAGTCTGATTAATTTGAGATAAATGATTGCTGATTGCTTGTGCCATCCCATGTGGGTCAACATGTAACTACTTCCTCTAGGGCAGCAGCCTTTCAGAGGGATATCAGTATTCACTCTAACCAAACTAGTGCTAAAATGAGGTCAAGTACCAGAGAGACCAACCAGTAATTGAGTAGACTCTATTCCTTTATCAAAACTACTAAGAGAAGGTCAAGTGCTTTAGGCCTGTGTGAAGCTCAAAGGTTCTCGAATTGAACTCAATAGAAGATAACTGCTCAACCAAGTATATTGAAACTCTGTCTGTCGAAGTCTGATCTCTCTAAGTCCTGAGAGATACAGGTCTTTAAATACACTTGGGATGATCTATCTTGCATTAATCATATCCAAATCCTAAGGCATCAAACAATACCAAACTGTAACAATTCTACCCAGTGGTGGTTATTTATGCAACAGGTAACAAATCGCTTACGTAAGGGTCTTGAACTATCATAAAGTTCTCGTTCGTATATAGACTATCTGGTAGTCTTCGTTCGTGCTTAGACTATCATATGGTCTTCGTATCTTAATCTCTTTTGAGAGAGATGTGAGACAGTCCTTGTCGTAACAATGTCGTGGTTGCTCTGATGATAAGAGCTAGGTTGCTTGCATACAAGGGAGAGGTAGAGGTAGAGATTTTTAAAGTAAAGATATATTGTAGGAAAGTACTTAGATGGTTGCGTGAAGAGCTCTAACTACTGTGACATCTTTGTTTTTCTTTTTTACTCCTCTTATTTATTATTTCTATCGGAGCAAACGCACAACTGTGCTCATCCTACAGTGTTAGGTACAACAGACTGTTAACCAAGTACAGGCCATGTCATTCAAAACCTCCAACAACAGTCCATCCCGCAATCCTCAAGCTAAAGCACTCTGCCCCTGCCCGACAAAGAAAGCTCCGCCTGGTAATATGGGTAGAAACGACAAGGAGGTGGAAACACGAGCCTGAAAATATCGAACCAAAAACTCCTGCGAAAGCCTTGCCTAAAAGAAAAACATCCCCAACCAACAGTAGACACCGCCAACAAAGGATAACAAACCGAATCTCGCAAGTCAAACCACCTATAAGATAAACTGTAGTAAAACCCCACCTCACCCAGCTCCTGAAGGAATAGGAACTCCTGAGTGACGGGTCTCGGGGATACAAGGAGGGGAGCAATAATCCCGGAGGCATATAGCCCGGCCAGCCGAGCGTCAGGAAGAGCGACCCAGTTCGAGGGAAGTGTCGCCAATTGAAGGAGGGTTCGTAGCAATCGGAGGAAGATCCAGTCACCTATTTCGGGAAATAGAACTAAGAAAGAAAGGATAACATCACCCCCCAAGTCTGCGGACATCAGAAGGGAGACCAAGGCTGGGTGTGGGCGTAGAGCCATAGGCAGTATGATGCGAGCTAATCCAAGTGTCGGGGAGGTGCAGGGCGGCAGGCCCACCGACAAGAGAAGTGCGAGGAAGGCAGACAGAAACGGGATGTAACAATCCTACTCGGTTGTAGTTAGTGGTGCAACAGGTAACGAATTACTTACTCTAATATCTCAAACTTTCTTTATAGTTTAAGTATATTAGGATATCTGAGAGTGTTCTTCTTTCCGAGATTAACTTATAATCTCTTCTTCAATAATAGATTATCTTATAGTCTTCGTATCTCACACCAATATCTTATTGGGGAGAGGTGGCGAGGGAACTTCTTCGTAACTCAATATCTTCTCACGTGAGAGAGATGTGAGACTGTTCTTGTCTTAACACGTTCGTTGTGGCTCTTACGCTAGAGAGCTAGGCTGCTTGCATACAAGCGAGAGGTAAAGGTAAAAGTAAAGGTAAAGTTATATTGTAGAAAAGTACTTAGATGGTAGCGTGAAGATCCTATATCTACGGCCCGTCGCGATCCTTTTTATAGGCCTCTTCCCGCAACAACCCTGACCCTAGTGACTCATACCCATGAGTCACACGATCATGACTCATAATGAGTCATATCCGAAATCCATCAGATGACTCCTATGAGTCACTGCCCAACATGCCGTAAACCAATCGTATAACATAAAACATGTCAGGTGTGCAAAGCGCGCCACCTGCGTAAAACTCGTGACTCATAATGTGAGTCACGCGCAAAAGTCATTACATCATTATGACTCACAATCGTGAGTCATAGAAACATCAACCAATCATAACATAACGATGACACGCAAGTGCGAGTCATGTGAGAACTATGAGTCAACTGACTGCATAGTGTGAAAC
>Ga0307509_10006562_pt1 | contig 15585 bp, 16 predicted proteins | sample 10_EM_MG_FD_202245 | JGI IMG/M metagenome (GOLD analysis project Ga0307509, IMG submission 202245) | Populus trichocarpa ectomycorrhiza microbial communities from riparian zone in the Pacific Northwest, United States - 10_EM | ecosystem: Host-associated > Plants > Roots > Unclassified | place...
GCCGCCGAGATCCTCGGGCGCCAGCCGCAGGCGCTGCAGCTGCGCTACCTCGAGACGCTGACGGTGATCGCCGCCGACAAGAACTCGACCATCGTGTTCCCGCTGCCGCTCGACATCATCGGGCCCTTGCTGCGCACGCTGGGCACGCCGCCAGCGCCGGGCGAATAGCGCCGCGGCGCGCTACCTGACTTCATCGTCGAGCTGCGAGAACATCACACCGAAGATCTCGCGGGTCGACACCGACCCTTCGGCATCCTTGGTGACGACGATGAGTTGCTGCGCGTCGGGCAGGCCGGCGGGGATCACCATCTTGCCGCCGCGCTTGAGCTGGTAGATCAGCGACGGCGGGATCAGCTCGGGCGCCGCGGCGACGATCACCTTGTCGAACGGCGCGTGCTCCGGCCAGCCGCGCCAGCCGTTCGCCACCCTGATCTCGACGTTCGTGCAGCCGCGCCGCGCGAGCCGGCGAACGGCTTGTTCGGCGAGCTCCTCGATCAGCTCCATGCTGTAGACGCGCTGCGCGAGCGCCGCCAGGATCGCGGTCTGATAGCCCATGCCGGTGCCGATCTCGAGCACCGTGTCGGTGGCTTGCAGATCGAGCAGATCGGTCATCACCGCAACGATGAACGGCTGCGAGATCGTCTTGCCGAAGCCGATCGGCAGCGGCGTGTCTTCGTAGGCATAGCGCTGCATCTCGAGCGGCACGAACTCGTGGCGCGGCACCTCGGCCAGGGTCGCCATCACGCGCGAACCCAGCGCCGCCTTGCCGAGCTGCGCACACGAATAAATCGTCTTCGCCGCGATGAACGCGAGCATGCGCTGGCGTGGTTCCGAGAAGTCGTCGTCGTCGCTCATGGTGCAACTCCCACCCGGAACTATGCGCCCGCGGCGCAACTCAAAACAGCCCCGGCAATGGATTGTCGACAGGAGACCAAGACCATGAAGCAGATCAAGCATTGGCAAGATCCCGTCAACGCGGTGTTGGGCGCTTGTGTGGTTCTCTCGCCCTGGGCGATAGGGTTCAGCGGCGATACCCTCGCCACCGCCAACGCGGTGGTCATCGGCCTGGCGCTGCTGGCGACGGCGCTCGGCGCGATGCTGGTGCCGCACGCCTGGGAAGAATGGACCGAGGCGGTGCTCGGGCTGTGGCTGATCGTGTCCCCGTGGGTGCTCGGCTTCAGCACCCAGGCCGACGCGCGGCGTGCGGCGGTCGTCGCCGGCGTCGTGATCGCGGTGCTGGCGCTCTGGACGCTGGCGACCGACAAGGACTATCGCCGCATCTGGCAGCGCGACCGGACGGCGCACTGAGCCCGTCGCGCCGACACCGGCGCTGTTGAAACGCGCTTCGCGGCCGGCGTCTCGCTCGCCGGCCGTATCGGTTCGTGCATCTCAAAAAGACCCTGCCGCCGCCGCGATCATTCGATCCGCTTCAGCATACGCAGCGCTCTCGGACGGGCGCTTCCTCTATCGCCACCCCAGCCCATGTTCGCTCTGCGCTACTGGCTTCTCGCCATCTTCGTCGCCTCTGCCGCATACGCAAACCTGCGTGGCCGCGTGCGCTTCGGCTGGCTGCGCGCGCTGACCGACTTCACGGTGCTGCTCGCACCGCTGAATGCGGCGATCTATCTCGCGTCCCGCGTTCAACCCCGGCCCTACCTGAGTGCGGATGAATTCCCCGAGCTGGCGGTGCTGCAGGCGCACTGGCAGGAGATCCGCGACGAGGCCCTCGGGCTCGACGACGCGGGCCACATCCGCGCCGCCGCGGGCTACAACGACATCGGCTTCAATTCGTTCTTTCGCACCGGGTGGGCACGCTTCTACGTCAAGTGGTATGGCGACGACCTGCCCTCGGCGCGCGAGCGCTGCCCGCGCACCGCAGAGCTGCTCGCCGGCATCCCGAGCATCAAGGCGGCGATGTTCGCGTCGCTGCCGCCGGGCGGGCGGCTGGTGCGCCACCGCGACCCGTATGCCGGCTCGCTGCGCTACCACCTCGGCTTGGCCACGCCCAATTCGCCGGGCTGCTACATCGACGTGGACGGCCAGCGCTACCACTGGCGCGACGGCGAGGCGATCGTGTTCGACGAGACCTTCATCCACTACGCCGAGAACACGACCGACCAGCGCCGCGTGATCCTGTTCTGCGACATCGAACGGCCGCTGCGCTGGCGGCCCTTGATCGCACTGAACCGCTGGTTCGCACGCGTCGTGATGAAGACCTCGGCCACGCAGAATGTCGACGGCGAGCCGATCGGCGCGCTCAACCGCGTGTTCGGCCACGCCTACAAGATCCGCCTCTGGGGCAAGGCGCTGAAGCAGCGCAGCCGCGCCGGCTACTACGCGCTCAAGTGGACGCTGATGGTGGGCCTGCTGGTGCTGATCTTCGTCTGAGCGCTGCGCTTTGCGAGCACGCACCGGTCGACGGCCGCGTGGCTCGCCACGGCTGCAGCGTCGGACGACGGCACGCGGTGCCACACCGACTCGCCCGCGACGAACACGCGCAGCTCGCCCGCGGCGAACGGCCGCCACGCTTCGTTGCGCGTGATCGGCTCGGTGGCGACCAGCGCCATGCGGTCTTCCGGGGCGTTGGCCACGCTCAGGTCGAGCGCGAGGTCGTGGTCGACCAGCTGCGCGGTCGGGAACGGGTGTTCGCGCGTGAGCCAGTGCAGCCGCGTCGAGGCATGCACGTACAGCGCTTCGCCGTCGGACATCAAGAAGTTGAACGGCCCGTGCTGCGCCGCGCGATCGGCGAGCTCGGCGATCGCCGGCGCGAGCTCGCGCCAGCCCGGCGCCTGCCGCGCGCCGAAGCGCTTGCGCAGCTCCTGCATGAGCCAGCAGAACGCGTGTTCGCTGTCGGTCTGGCCGACCGGCAAAAAGCGGCCGCTCAGGCGCGGGCGAAAGCCCTTCAGGTCGCCGTTGTGGCAGAACGACCAGTGCCGGCCCAGCCACTCGCGCACGAACGGGTGGCTGTTCGACAGCTGCACCGCGCCCTGCGTGGCCTTGCGGATGTGCGCGAGCACGGTGCGTGCGCGGATCGGGTGGCTGCGCAGAAAGCCGGCCAGCGCCGAATCGCTGGCGCGGCCCGCGTCGACGAACAAGCGGCAGGCGGCGCCGTCGTGGAACGCCAGGCCGAAGCCGTCGGCGTGTTCGCCGGTGTCACCGCCGCGTGCGGAAAAACCGGTGAACGAAAAGGTCACCGCGCTCGGGGCGTTGCAACTCAGGGCAAACAGTTGGCACATGTCGTGGCTTCGCCGCAGAGGTGGCGCAAAACGATTATCGGCATCGAACGCAGCCGCCCGGAGGCTGTTGCGCGCGGCACGTGTCCGGGCCGTGAGATCGTTGGCGAAGTGTCAGGCGGCGATCAAGGGCTCGCGCCCGTGCACGCCCGCCAGGCGACGGCGCCGGTTCACGCGCTGGATCTCGCGCTCGACGATCAGCTTGCCCTGCGGCCACGGGCCGTGGCCCGACGCCTGATTGACGTGGCCCGCATCGCCCAGGTCGATCAACGCGCTGCCCCAGGCGCGCGACCAGTTCACCGCCGAGCCGAACGGCAGCCACGGATCAGTGCGGCTCGCGACCAGCGTGCTCGAGATCGGCAGCGGCTGGCACGGCAGCAGCTCGCCGACGCCGAACTTCAGCGGGTCGGCTGGCGCGACGAGCACGGCCGCGTCGATCCCGGTGGCGCCGCGCAGCAGCGCGCGCACCAGCGCCAGGCAGCCGAAGCTGTGCGCCACGGCCACGCACGGGCCGCGCGGCTCGCCGCGCAGCGTCTCGAGGATGCGGTCGGCCCAGGCCTCGAGGTCCGGCACGCTCCAGTCATGCTGCCGCACCCGCAACGCGCGGCGATGGTGATGCTGCTGCAGAAGCGTCTGCCAATGGTCGGGGCCGCTGTCGTACAGGCCAGGCACGATCAGCACGCGCGCCGCCCCGCCGCAGGCGCTCCATGGTGCGAGGCTCACGACAGCACCTCGTCCGCATCGGCATGCACAGGCTCGGCCGCGACCGTGCTCGGCGGCGCCGTGAGCACCCGGTCGAGCAGGCGCTGCTCGTGCTGCGCAAAACCGCCCTGCCCGCGCGAGCGCGGCCGCGCCAGCTCGATGCGCTGGTCGAACGCGATCCGGTGCTCGTCGATCAGCAGCACGCGGTCGGCCAGCGCAATGGCCTCGCTCACGTCGTGCGTGACCAGCACCGCGGTGAAGCCGTGCCGCTGCCACAGGCTCTCGATCAGGCGCTGCATCTCGATGCGCGTGAGCGCGTCCAGCGCACCCAGCGGTTCGTCGAGCAGCAGCAGGCGCGGCGCATGAACCAGCGCGCGGGCCAGTGCCACGCGCTGCCGCTGCCCGCCCGACAAGACCGCAGGCCAGTCGCCCGCGCGCTCGACTAGGCCGACCTGGGCGAGCGCGTCGAGTGCGCGCTGCCGCCCGTCCTTCGCCGCGAGGCCGAGCGCGACGTTGTCGACCACGCTCTTCCAGGGCAGCAACCGCGCTTCCTGGAACATGATGCGGGTGTCGCTGCGGTGCCCGCGCAGGTCTTGCGCACGCGTCGCACCATCGAAGGTGATGCCGCCGGCGTCGGCATCGTCCAGCCCCGCGAGCAAGCGCAGCAGCGTGCTCTTGCCGCAGCCGCTGCGGCCGACGATCGCGACGAATTCACCGGGCGCGATCCTCAGGTCGATGTCGGCCAGCACGCGTCGCTGGCCATACGATTTCGACAGGCTGCGTGTCGCCACTGCGGTGCCGCTCGACGCTGGCTCATCGTCCAGAGTCAGTGGGAACTTGGCAGCGGCATCGGCCGCGCGTGGCTGACCGCGCACCGGTTCGCGCCGGGTCTCGTTGACCGGCGGGACCAGCGTGCCGAGTGCGACCGCTTCCAGTTCGAGTTCATAGGGGTGCATGAATCAATCCTCCTCAGTCAGGCGCGCGCATCGGCGGCCTGGTAACCGGGGTGCCAGCGCAGCCACCAGCGCTCCAGCCCCTTGGACAACAGGTCGGCGAGCTTGCCGAGCAGCGCGTACAGCAGGATGCCGACCAAGACCACGTCGGTTTGCAGGAACTCGCGCGCGTTCATCGTCATGTAGCCGATGCCGGCCTGCGCCGAGATCGTCTCGGCCACGATCAGGATCACCCACATGAAGCCGAGCGAGAAACGCACGCCAACCAAGATGGCCGGCAAGGCGCCGGGCAGGATCACGTCGCGGTACAGCGGCCACCCCGACAGGCCGTAGCTGCGTGCCATCTCGATCAGGCCCTTGTCGACCGAGCGGATGCCGTGAAAGGTGTTGATGTAGATCGGGAAGAACACCCCCAGCGACACCAGGAACAGCTTGGCCGATTCGTCGATACCGAACCACAGGATCACGAGCGGGATCAGCGCCAGCGGCGGGATGTTGCGCAGCATCTGCAGCGTCGAGTCGAGCAGCGTCTCGGCCGCGCGCGACGACCCCGTCAGCAGGCCCAGCACCAGCGCCAGGCTACCGCCGAGCGCGAAGCCGCTGAGCGCGCGCCAGGTGCTGACGGCGACGTGGTGCCAGATCTCGCCGCTGAGCGAGAGCGTCCAGAACGCGCGCAGCACCGCCAGCGGCGCCGGCAGCACGCGGGTCGACAGCCACCCCGACGCGGACGCCAACTCCCACGCGATCAGGACCACCGCGGGCAGCGCGAATGCCGTGCCGCGCCTCATCGCGCCGCCACCCGCAGCGGGGTCGGTGCGTAGGCATTCGCGACGACCTCGCCGAACGGCCCGGTCAGCAGCTGGCCGCCGAGACGCTCGCGCAGGCCGAGCGGCAGCAGCGGGAACACGAGCTCGGCGAAACGGTGCGCCTCGTCGAGATGCGGGTAGCCCGACAGGATGAAGTGCTCGAGCCCGAGCGCCGCGTATTCCTCGATGCGGTCGGCGACCTGCCGCGGGTTGCCGACCAGCGCGGTGCCGGCGCCGCCTCGCACCAGCCCGACGCCGGCCCACAGGTTGGGCGAGACCTCGAGGCCGTCGCGCACGTCGGCCTTGTTGAGCCGGCCGCGGTTGAGCTCGGCCATGCGCCGCTGGCCCACCGAATCCATTTGCGCGAATCGCTTCTGCGCACTCGCGATGATGCTGTCGTCCAGCTCCGAGACCAGCTCGGCGGCGGCGCGCCAGGCCTCGTCTTCGGTCTCGCGCACGATCACGTGCAGGCGGATACCGAAGCTCAGCGTGCGGCCGTACCTCGCCGCACGCTGGCGGATGTCGGCGACCTTCGCGGCGACCGCGGCCGGCGGCTCGCCCCAGGTCAGGTAGGTGTCGAGCTGCTGCGCGGCGAGCTCATGCGCCTCTTCGGACGAGCCGCCGAAAAAGATCGGCGGGTACGGCCGGTTGAGCGGCGGGTACAGCACCTTGCTGCCCTTGACGCGCAGGTGCTTGCCGTCGAAGTCGAGCGCCTCGCCATCGTGGCTGCGCGCGAGCAGCTCGCGCCAGATGTGGACGAACTCGCTCGACTGCTCGTAGCGCTGCTCGTGCGGCAGGAACAGGCCGTCGCCCTCGAGCTCCTCGCGGTCGCCGCCGGTCACCAGGTTCACGAGCAGGCGGCCGCCGGACAGGCGATCGAAGGTCGCAGCCATGCGCGCCGACTGCGCCGGCTGCACCAGGCCCGGCCGCAGCGCGATCAGGAACTTGAGGTGCCGGGTGGCATCGATCAGGCTCGCGGCCAGCACCCACGAGTCTTCGCAGGAGCGGCCGGTCGGCAGCAGCACGCCTTCGTAGCCGAGGCTGTCGGCGGCGATCGCGATCTGCTTGAAGTAGGCCAGGTCGGCGCGGCGCGCGCCCTTCGTGCTGCCGAGGTAGCGCGAGTCGCCGTGGGTGGGGATGAACCAGAAGATCTTCATGTCGACGCTCTGCCGCGTGCTCAATTGCGGGCGCTGTTGACCGCGGTGCCGGGCAAGGCATCGACGATGCGCACCGGCTTCGGGATCAGCTTCAGCTCGCTGAACGTGTCCGCGACCTTCTGCTGATCGGCCGCGATCAATGCATTCAGCGGCGCGACGTTGAACTGGTGGCGCTGCAGCGCGAGTTCGACGACGTCGGCATCGAGACCCTGCACGCCCGAGATCACCGCCGCGGCCTGCTTCAGGTTCGCCTTCAGCCAGCGGCCCTGCACGACCGAGTCGTCGAACAACGCCTTGATCACGTCCGGGTGCTTCTCGGCGAAGCCGCGCTCGGCCAAATAGAACTGGTAGTTGTTCGCCACCCCGTTGCGGCCGTCGGCGACGATGCGGGCGCCGGTCTGCTTCTGCACCGCGGCCAGGAACGGGTCCCAGATCGCCCAGGCATCGACCGCGCCCTTTTCGAACGCCGCGCGCGCATCGGCCGGGGCCAGGAAGACGGGCTGAACGTCGCTGTATTTCAAGCCCGCCCGTTCGAGCGCGCGCACCAGCAGGTAGTGAACATTCGAGCCCTTGTTCAGCGCGATCTTCTTGCCCTTCAGATCGACCACCGTCTTCAGCGGCGAGTCCTTCGGGACGACGAGCGCCTCGGCTTCGGGCGCGGCCGAGTCATAGCCGACGTAGATGAAGTTCGCGCCGGCGGCCTGCGCAAAAATCGGCGGGGCTTCGCCGACGTAGCCCACGTCGACCGAGCCGACGTTGAGCCCCTCGAGCAGCTGCGGCCCGGCCGGGAACTCGACCCAGCGCACGCCGACGTTGGCCACCGCGAGGCGCTTCTCGAGCGTGCCTTGGGCCTTTTGCAGCACCAGCAGGCTGGCCGACTTCTGGTAGCCGATGCGCAGCTCCGCGCGGGCTTGCGCCCAGGCCGGCGCGGCCGCGAGCAGCGCGCCGCCCGCCACAAGGCTCAGCACGGTCCGACGCAGCAGCAGGCCGGCGTCGTTGAACAAGGTCGATGTCATGGAGAGGGTCCGGTCAATGGTCGATGACCCACTCTAGACAAGGCCTGCCGCGCAGTGAACCAAGAATAGCTGCTGAGCTATGCAGGCCGGGGCGCTCGGGACCAGCGCGCGATCGGCTACGCTCCCACGCTTCCCTCCGACGCTCCCACCACGCAGCCCGATTGCCCGACACCATGACCGACCCTCGCGCGCCCGATCCGGCGCCACCCGCGACCATCCCCCGCAGTGCCGTGCTGGCGCTCGCGCTTGCCGCCTTCGCTAGCGGCATCTCGTTGCGGCTCACCGATGCGCTGCTGCCCTTGTTCGCGCGCGAGTTCGACATCACGCTCGGCCGCGCGGCGAACGCGATCACGGCGTTCTCGGTCGCTTACGGCCTGTCGCAGCTCTTCTTCGGCCCGGTCGGCGATCGCTTCGGCAAGTACCGCGTGATCGCGTTCGCCTGCGCCGCGTGCGCGCTCACCGCATCGCTGTGCGGCCTGGCGCAGGGCTTCGTGCAGCTCGAGCTCGCACGGCTGCTGGCCGGGGCGACGGCCGCCGCGATCATCCCGCTGTCGATGGCGTGGATCGGCGACGTGGTGCCTTACGACACGCGCCAGCCGGTGCTCGCGCGCTTCCTGATCGGGCAGATCCTGGGCCTGTCGGCCGGCGTGTTCGTCGGCGGCTTCGCGGCCGATCATTTGAACTGGCGCGTGCCGTTCTTCGGCATCGGCCTCGGCTTCGTCGCGATCAGCGCGGCGCTGTTTGCGATCGACCGCCGACTGCCCGCGCATGCGCGCCTCGTCAACCGCGTCGCGGGCCATGCGCTGCGGCGCGTCGTCAGCGAGTTTGCACAAGTGCTCGCGCGCCCGTGGGCGCGGGTCGTACTGCTGACCGTGTTCCTCGAAGGCGCGTTTCTCTACGGCGCATTCGCGTTCATCGCGACGCACCTGCACCAGCACTTCGGGCTGCCGCTTGCGGCCGCGGGGTCGACGCTGATGCTGTTCGGCTTCGGCGGCCTGCTGTTCGCGATCGCATCGGCAACGCTGGTGCGCCGGCTCGGCGAGGTCGGCCTGACGATGGTCGGCGGCCTGCTACTGGCCGCCTCGCTGCTCGTGATCGGCGCGGCGCCGGCCTGGTGGTGGGCCTTGCCGGGCTGCTTCGTTGCCGGCCTGGGTTTTTACATGCTGCACAACACGCTGCAGATCAACGCGACGCAGATGGCGCCCGAGCGCCGCGGCGCCGCCGTGTCGGCGTTTGCATCGTGCTTCTTTCTGGGCCAGGCGGCCGGCGTCGCAATGAACGGCGCGCTGGTCGCACACATCGGCACCGGCGCGGTGATCAGTAGCGGCGCGCTCGGCGTGATGGTGGTCGCATCAACTTTCAGCCGCTTGCGCGCGCGGCGCGTCGTGGCAACAGCCTGACGATCTAGCGTGAACGCGGCGGCGGCCGCCCACCGCCACCACCACCGCCACCGGACGGCGCATGGCGACGCGGCCCGCGCTGGTCGAACACGGGCTGCTGGCGCGCGCGCTCCTCGGCTTCGCCGCGGGCGATCTCGAGCAGGCCGTCGAGCTCTTCGTCGGCAACGCCCTTCAGCACGCAGAAGTTCGCGCGCGTCAGCGTCGTGGTCTGGAAGTCGCGCAGCAGGCCGGCGCGGTTGCGCCGCTGCTGCTCTTCGAGCTCGCGGCGCGACTCGTGGCTGGCGCGCCGCCGCGCGAGTTCGTCGAGTGCGATCTGGCGGTGCTCTGCGCTCACCTCGCCGGCGGGCTGGCCGTCGAGGTCGATGCGGTGCGGCGCCTTCGAGATCGCGATCAGGTAGGCCGTGCTGCCGGTGTGGCGCCGAAAGAAGGCGGACAGCGCCTGCTTCGTGAACACGCCCGGCGCGCGCTCCTGGATGTCGACCTGGATTCGCAGCTTCAGCGGCTTGACGGCGCCCGCGAAGAGCGCCGGGAACAAGGCCTTGAGCTGCTGCGCGCAAGCGGCCGGAGTCAGCTCTGCGGGAGCCGGTGACGGCGGAGGGGTCGTCGAAGTCATTGATCGCGTGCGGAACGTGGAAGCCCCGGATTGTGCCTGCGGCGAGCACCCGCCCGATCACGGCATGCGCTCGCCCTTGGCCGAGGCCTCGATCAATGCCGAGAGGCAGCGGAACAGCGCCTCGTCGACCGGCCCCGGCTACCCGGGCGTGCGCAGGCGGAAGCGCTGCAACTTGCCGGTCTCGGTGCGCGGCAGCGTCTCGCGGAACTCGATGGCGCGCGGGTACTTGTAGGGTGCGATCGTGGCCTTCACGAAGTCCTGCAGCTCGCGCACCAAGGCATCGCCCGCGCTGTGGCCAGCCCGCAGCACGACGAAGGCCTTGACGATCTGGCCGCGCTGCTCGTCCGGCACGCCGATCGCCGCGCATTCGGCCACGGCCGGGTGCGCGAGCAGCGCCTCTTCGACCTCGGGCGAGGCGATGTTGTAGCCGGCCGAGACGATCATGTCGTCGGTGCGCGACTGGTAGTGAAAGTAGCCGTCGGCGTCGACCAGATACGCGTCGCCGGTCAGGTTCCAGCCGCCGCTCACGTAGTTCGCCTGACGCGCGTCGTCGAGGTAGCGGCAGCCGGTCGGGCCCTTCACGGCGAGCCGCCCGACCGTGCCGGCCGGCACCGGCTGCATCTTGTCGTCGAGCACGCAGGCCTGGTAGCCCGGCACCGCAATGCCGGTCGCGCCCGGGCGCGCGTTGTCTTCGTCCGCGGCGATGAAGATGTGCAGCATCTCGGTCGCGCCGATGCCGTCGATCAGCTCGAGGCCGGTCGCGTCGAACCACAGCTGGCGCGTGGCTGCGGGCAGCGCCTCGCCGGCCGAGACGCATTTGCGCAAGCTGCCGCCCGCTGACACGGCAATCGCCCGCTCGCGCGCGCCCGCGGCCATCGCGCGGAACGAGGTCGGCGCGGTGAACAGCACGGTCGCGCCGAACTGGGGAATAGCGGCCAGCAGGTCGTTCGGCGAAGCCTTTTCGATCAGCACCGTGGACGCGCCGACGCTCATCGGGAACAGCGTCAAACCACCGAGCCCGAAGGTGAAGGCCAGCGGCGGGCTGCCGATGAACACGTCGTCGGCCGTGGCACGCAGCACGTGCGGCGGGAAGCAGGCGCAAGCCGCCATCACGTCGCGATGGAAGTGCATCGTCGCCTTCGGCTGGCCGGTGGTGCCGGACGTGAACGCGAGCAGGCAGGTGTCGTCGGCCGCGGTGTCGACAGTCTCGAAATGCGCGCTCTGCTGCGCCATGCGCGATTCGAGGCCTTGCGCCGACGCGTCGCCGAAGCAGACCGACTGCGTCAGCACATCGCTCTGCGCCGCGGCCGCTTCGAGCTCGGCGCGCAGCGTGTGATCGCACAGCGCGTGCGTGACGCGGCCCTTCTCGATGATCTGGACCAGCTCTTTCGCGCGCAGCAGCGGCATCGTCGCGACTGCGATGCCGCCGGCCTTCATCACCGCGAACCAGCACGCCACCAGCATCGGCTTGTTCGCCGCGCGCAGCAGCACGCGGTTGCCGGGTACCAGACCCATGTCGCGCACCAGCACGTTGGCGATGCGGTTGGCCTTCTCTTGCAGGTCGGCGTAGCTCCATTGCAGGCCGCCGGGCGCGCGCAGACAGACACGCGCGCCGCGGCCTTGCGCGATGTGCCGGTCGAGCAGCTCGGTCGCGTAGTTCAGCTGCGCCGGGAATTGCAGCCCGGGCAGATCGAAGACGAACTCGGGCTGCTGATCCGGCGGCGGCAGATGGTCGCGTGCGAAGGTGTCGATGTGCGCGCTGCCCGTCATGCCGTGTCTCCGATGTCAGAACAAGGTTGCGTTTGTCAGAACACGCGTCAGAACGCTGCGATGCCGGTGATCGCCCGGCCGAGGATCAGCGCATGCACGTCGTGCGTGCCTTCGTAGGTGTTGACCACTTCGAGGTTCACCAGGTGCCGTGCGATGCCGAACTCGTCGCTGATCCCGTTGCCGCCGAGCATGTCGCGTGCCACACGGGCGATGTCCAGGCTCTTGCCGCAGGAGTTGCGCTTCATGATCGAGGTGATCTCGACCGAGGCCGTGCCCTCGTCCTTCATGCGGCCCAGGCGCAGGCAGCCTTGCAGGCCGAGCGTGATCTCGGTCTGCATGTCGGCGAGCTTCTTCTGCACCAGCTGGTTGGCCGCGAGCGGCTTGCCGAACTGCTTGCGGTCGAGCACGTACTGGCGTGCGCGGTGGAAGCAGTCTTCGGCCGCGCCGAGCGCGCCCCAGGCGATGCCGTAGCGCGCCGAGTTGAGGCAGGTGAACGGGCCTTTCAGGCCGCGCACGTCGGGGAACGCGTTCTCTTCAGGCACGAACACGTTGTCCATCACGATCTCGCCGGTGATGCTGGCGCGCAGGCCGACCTTGCTGTGGATGGGCGGCGCGCTCAGGCCCTTCGCGCCCTTGTCGAGGATGAAGCCGCGGATCGCGCCTTCGTCGTCCTTGGCCCAGACCACGAACACGTCGGCGATCGGGCTGTTGGTGATCCACATCTTGGCGCCGCTGAGGCTGTAGCCGCCGGCCACTTTCTTGGCGCGCGTGACCATGCTGCCGGGGTCGGAGCCGTGGTCGGGTTCGGTCAGGCCGAAGCAACCGATCCACTCGCCGGTGGCGAGCTTGGGCAGGTACTTCTGCTTCTGCGCCTCGGTGCCGAACTCGTTGATCGGCACCATCACGAGCGAGCTCTGCACGCTCATCATCGAGCGGTAGCCCGAGTCGACGCGCTCGACTTCGCGCGCGACCAGCCCATAGCAGACGTAGTTCAGCGCCGCGCCGCCGTAGGCCTCGGGGATGGTCGCGCCGAGCAGGCCGAGCGCGCCCATCTCGCGGAAGATCGCCGGGTCGGTCGTGCCCTCGCGAAAGGCCATCGTGACGCGCGGGGCGAGCTGCTCCTGGCAATAGCTCGCCGCCGCATCGCGCACCGCGCGTTCGTCGTCGGTCAGCTGCTGGTCCAGCAGCAGCGGGTCGTCCCAGTGAAAAGAGGCTTTGATCGCGGCCATCGTCAGGCTCCAGTTTGATGTAGTGAACACTGAATGATATGTCGAGCCGCAGGCAGTGCCCGCGTCACTCGGCCGGGATCACGGCAGTGGCCTCGATCTCGACCTTGGCCCGGTCTTCCATCAGCGCCTTGACCTCGACCGCGCTCATCGCGGCGTTGTACGAGCCGATGATCTCGCGGTAGGCCAGGCCGACCTCGCGCCCCGCCGCCAGGTACTCGCGCTTGTCGGTCACGTACCAGGTCACGCGCACGATGTGCTCGGGCTTGCCGCCGGCCTCGCGCAGCACGTCGACGATGTTCTGCAAGGCCTGGCGCGTTTGCGCAACAAAGTCGTCGCTGTGGAATACGCCGTCGGCATCCCAGCCGATCATGCCGGCGATGAACACCTGGCGGCCGGTCGCGGCGACGCCGTTCGAATAGCCCTTGGGCCGCGGCCAGCCGGCGGGGAGAAGCACTTGCATGACAGGTTCCTTCAGTCGTCGAATCAGTGGCTGCTGCGCACGTCCTTGAGCAGCTCGCGCGCGATGATGAGTTGCTGCACCTCGGTCGCGCCCTCGTAGATGCGCAGCGAGCGGATCTCGCGGTACAGGCGCTCGACCGGCTGCTCGCTGACCACGCCGAGGCCGCCGAAGATCTGCACCGCCGCGTCGATGACCTGCTGCGCGCCCTCGGTGGCCGCGAGCTTGGCCATCGCCGCCTCGCGCGTCACGTTGCGGCCCGCGTCGCGCTGCCAGGCGGCGCGGTAGGTCAGCAGCGCGGCGCCGTCGATGGTGGTCGCCATCTGCGCGAGCTTGGCCTGCGTGAGCTGGAAGTCGGCGAGCACGCCGTTGAACATCTTGCGCGTGGTCGCTCGGTGCAGGGCCTCGTCCAGCGCCCGCCGCGCAAAGCCGAGCGACGCGGCCGCGACCGAGGTGCGGAACACGTCGAGCGTGCGCATCGCGACCTTGAAGCCCTCGCCGGCCGCACCGACGCGCTGCGTCAGCGGCACGCGGCAGTCGGTGAAGCGCAGCTTGGCCAGCGGATGCGGCGCGATCACGTCTATGCGCTCGGCGATCTCGAAGCCGGGCGTATCGGCATCGACGATGAAGGCCGAGATGCCGCGCGAACCGGGCGCTTCGCCGCTGCGGGCGAACACGACGTAGAAGTCGGCGATGCCGCCGTTCGAGATCCAGGTCTTCTCGCCGTTCAGCACTGCGTGGTCACCGTCGATGTGGGCCGCACACGCCATCGCCGCCACGTCCGAGCCGGCGTCGGGCTCAGACAATGCGAACGCGCTGATCGCTTCGCCCCGCGCCACGCGCGTCAGATAGCGCTGCTTCTGCGCGCTCGTGCCGTCGAGACTGATCGCGCCCGAGCCCAGGCCCTGCATCGCGAACGCGAAATCGGCCAGGCCCGAATGGCGCGCTAGGGTCTCGCGGATCAGGCAGATCGCCCGGGTGTCGATCACGTCGCTGTGCCCGCCGTGCTCGACGCCGCCGACCGCGTGCTTCAGCCAGCCGGCCTCGCCGAGCTGGCGCACCAGCCGCCGGCATTGCGCGTCGACGTCGGTGCCATGCGAGATGTCAAGCTGCTGAGCGGCCCACGCGTCCAGCGTCTGCGCAAGCGCGCGGTGGCGGTCTTCGAAGAACGGCCATGCGAGGTGGTTCTGGTCACTCATGTCAGTTCCCCTCGAACCGCGGCTTGGCCTTCGCAACGAACGCGTGATACGCCCGCGAGAAGTCCTCGGTCAACATGCAGATCGCCTGCGCCTGTGCCTCGGCCTCGATCGCCTGCTCGATCGTCATCGCCCACTCTTGATGCAGCATCGTCTTCGTGATGCCGTTCGCAAACGTCGGGCCGGCCGCGAGATCGCGGGCCAGCGCGAGCGCATCGGCCAGCAGCGATTCCGGTGCGCACAGGCGGTTGAAGAAACCCCAGCGCTCGCCCTCTTCGCCATTCATCGAACGGCCGGTGAACAGCAGCTCGCTCGCGCGCCCCTGGCCGATCAGGCGCGGCAGGATCGCGCACGCGCCCATGTCGCAGCCGGCGAGACCAACGCGGTTGAACAGGAACGCGGTCTTGCTGCGCGCCGTGCCCAGGCGCAGGTCGGACGCCATCGCCATGATCGCGCCGGCGCCGGCGCAGACGCCGTCGACCGCGGCGACGATGGGCTGCGGGCAGGCGCGCATCGCCTTCACGAGATCGCCGGTCATGCGCGTGAACATCAGCAGCTCGGGCGCCTTCAGCTTCACCAGCGGGCCGATGATCTCGTGCACGTCGCCGCCGGAGCAGAAGTTGTCGCCGGCGCCGACGAGCACGACAGCGTGGATGTCGTCGGCGTACTTCAGGCGGCCGAACAGGTCGCGCATCTCGGCATACGAATCGAAGGTCAGCGGGTTCTTGCGCTCGGGCCGGTTCAGCGTCAGCGTCGCGACGCCGTCGGCAGCGGCCCACTTGAAGTGGTTCGCGCGGTAGCCGGCCAATTGCTGGCGATTGCCTTGGATCAGCGCCGGGTCGACGCGCGCGATGGTGTCGGTCATGGCTTGTTGTCCTCTGCCGTTTGGTCGCCGTGCACCAGATGCACGCGCAGCGCACCCAGGTGCGTGTAGAGCTGCTGCACGGTCTTCGCGTCCAGGCCGGCGAAGAGCTCGAGCACCCATTGCTCGTGCTCGTTGGCCATCGCGTCGAACATGCGCCGGCCCTTGGGCGTGAGCCGCAGGATCCACGC
>Ga0307509_10006563_pt1 | contig 15585 bp, 18 predicted proteins | sample 10_EM_MG_FD_202245 | JGI IMG/M metagenome (GOLD analysis project Ga0307509, IMG submission 202245) | Populus trichocarpa ectomycorrhiza microbial communities from riparian zone in the Pacific Northwest, United States - 10_EM | ecosystem: Host-associated > Plants > Roots > Unclassified | place...
CTGTTATTTTTTACTAAGCCAACTTGAAACCTTAATCCAATCAGATCTTATAAACACGGATATAATTAAATCATGCATGCAAGAACATACTCCTTCAAGATCCGTTTATTTGCTAGAAAGTAGTTTCTTTTTAGAAAATAAATTCCGGGAAAATAAATTCTGGAAAAGTGAATTATTTTAAGATGTTTGGTGGTGTAATGGAAAATAACATGGAAAACACTTTCCAGTGTTTGGTTATGTCATGAAAAATAAACTGAAAAATAACTTATTAATATTTTATTTTTTTCAAGTTTATTAAGATAATGAGGAACAAATCTTACAAATTAAAAGGTTGAATGAGAATGAAATTGAAAAAAATATATAATTTCATAAATTATCTCAAATAAAATAAATAATAATCAAAATAATAGAGATCAAATCTAAAAAATAAAAAAAATTAAAAGATGAAAAAATTAAAATAATAATAATTAACATTTCATAAATTATTTCAAATAAAATAAGTAACAATCAAAAGAATGATGACCAAATTTGATAGATAAAAAATTTCAATTAAAAAATGATAAGGGAAAAGCAAATAACAATTATAAAAATGAGGACCGAAATTAATATAAAAATTAAATTCTAAGAAATGAAATTGAAAAACAAATATTCAAAACAAAATATATAAATCAATCAAAAGGACCAAATTTGATATAATCAGCAAATAATATGATATTTCTAATTTTTTCACAATTTCTGGAAAGTGTTTTCCGCCTAAAATAAAAGGAAAACACTTTTTTAGAAACCAAGCAAATTTTTCTTTGACTGGAAAGTGTTTTCCGTTGACCAACTTTTCTAATGGCAAACAAACACAAGAAAGTTTGGAAAATGATTTTCCGGAAACCACTTTTCGGGAAACAAACGCAGCCTTAAAGTCGATCATAGGGCCCAGACAGCCTATGAGTCTATTTTCCTAAGGTTACAAAGAGTGGGCCCAACATAGAACCCCAAGCAATCTAACAAGCACACACTGTCACACAAGACAGGGTGGATTTTTGGGAAATTTAGAAGCTCTCTAGTGTGATGTCTCCTTATAAGTCTGGTTACCCACTGGCAGGAAGCCCCCATTGTGCCTCTCAAGATGGGCTAATTAAGCTGGCCTGCCTTGCCTTGCCCGTGCTTTGGAAACCCCATCGAAGTCGAATTCCCATTCCAGGCCGTTCTGTTCGCTATCCGAGTCAGTTCCAGTCTAGGGTTGTTGATGTTTATACCGATCAATCATAGAAGAAAAATTATGATTCATTCTGATTAAACTTCCTTCCTATTAATCTGGAAGTTCTTCTCAGATATAAGGAAATGTTTCAGTTCCAGAGCCAAAGATCGTTGTTCTTGAACGAGCAATCGAAAAGATTCTAGAGCATCCTCAGGTTTAGGTATTGTTTGTCCACTGATCGTAGTACCAAGCACTTCTTGGTGAGCTCTAACATGATCAGATTTATAAGTAAGCATCTCTTGTAAAATATGAGAAACACCAAACCCCTCTAGAGCCCAAACCTCCATTTCTCCTACCCGTTGTCTCCCTTGTTTAGACCTTCCTCTAAGGGGTTGTTGTGTAACAAGTGCATAATGCCCACTAGTACGTCCATGTATTTTATCAGCAATTTGATGAATTAATTTCAAGATATAAGGCTTTCTTATTATAACAGGTTGCTCAAAAGGATCTCCCATTCTTCCATCAAATATTCTACTTTTTCTCAGGCATTCGGGTTTAAATACCCACGGATTTGCTGTTTGCTTACCGGCTTCATATAATTAAGAAAATATTGTCCGTCAGTATATCTTTCGTCAGTAATGCCCCATTATGTCGCTAAGTTTGTTGGAGAAAAAAAACAATTACTGATGGTTTTATAGACGGAAAATGCGCGAAAAAAAAAAGTTCCCGTTGGAAATATACCGACGGATAAATTCCGTCGGTGATAGTGGCATATCCAGTAAATATTTATCAACTCTCGGTAAAATGTCGATGGACTGTATCCGTCTGTGAAGGTGTTAATGATTATGGCATTTTTAGTAAATATTTCTTAACTTTTGGTGAAATGCCGACAGAGAAAGTCCGTCGGTGGGGTTTTTTAAGATTTTTTTATAAAATTTTATTAAACATCAAAAATAAAAAAATAAAGTTAAATAATATTCATTACAAATTAAATGTGTTTCCAAAAAAATATTAAACTAAAACAATGGCGGAGCTGGAGAAGGAGGAGGAGGAGAAGGTTGGTTGTTCCTGGGACCATACGACCAAAAAGGGGACGCACATGTATCATCCTTCTGTGATGTAATGTTCATGATCATTTGACGGAGTTTCTCATTATTCGCCAAGAGTTGCTCGTATTTTTCGATGAGAAGAGCCGTGTGTTGTTCATAATTCATCGATAGTTGCTCGTATTTTTCGATGAGATGAGTCGTGTGTTGCCGCAAGGCTACGAACTCCTTAGATTGGGTGCTCAATACTGATTGGGAGCTCCCTGTTGCGGGGGGGCGAGCCGCGACGTCGTCTGGTGATGACGGAGGCTTTTTTCATGCCTCCTGTGTGAGGTATTGTATTGGAAAGGTTTTTTTGGATTTAATCATAAAATTATGATTAATGTTCAGGAGTCGCCACCTAGTATTATGGTAACTAGGAACCTGTGGTCCGTGAGAGTCTGGGTAAGGGACTGGTTGTGCAAGGGAAAGACGCATCACCCCCAGTGCATCCTACCTAGGGCAAGCTGCATTGTTGTTTGATTGTTTTCTAAGTCGAGTTTCTATTCGTTAGTCTTTCCTAAGGTTCAAGACAGATCTCTCTTTCATGAGAAAGTCTCTACCTTATTGGGTTAAATTCTAACCGTTCTAAAGTCTACATTTTAGCATCGTATTTATTTACACCTTGTATTTTTAATACTTAAGGGTATACTTTATCGTGTAATTTTACACCCACAAATATTAAAGTCTACATCTGGATCCTAAAAGAAAATAGAAAAAAAGTTTTTGATATTTTGGCCAAACCCTAATGGATGATCATAAATTGGTTATGATATCCGTTTTTTATTTTCAAAACATGAGAAAGATGCAATTTTTTTAATGAAAATATGCTTGGAAATTTTTTAGGATTTGACCGTATGCATGAAAACATTTTTTTTTTTGAAATATTTCAGAGAAAATCAGGTATTTTAATACCGGATTTGTATTTTACAGTGTAAATATATAACCCGATGTTATGCAAAATTGGTAGAAAAATATTTGAGAAAATCACAATTTTTTGAAATGATTTTTTTTATTTTTTATTTTTTATTTTTTATTATTTTTTTATTAAAATATATTATTATAAATAAAAAATCTACATGGGCTGGTCCCAACTAACTAGGCCAGGCTCAGCCACACAAGAGGCTAGGTCGATTTCGGCCCAAAATGGTTGGGCTGATCTCAGCCCAACACATTTTTATCTATTTTTTTGGGGTCGGGCCGGACCTGGCCCAGAAATTTAGGCTGGGCCAGATATGGCCTGATCCAACGTCCACTACATGAGCAGTGGGCGTGAATTATAATTCACGCCCACTGTTCTTGTGAACAGTAGGACGTGAATTATAATTCACGCCTTCTATTCACGCAGTGCACAGTAGTGAAGAAGAAGAAGAAGAAGAGGGAGGGGAATAGGAAGAGGAAAGTTACCTGGCGTGAGGGTGGTTTGACCAAGGAGGACGACGTGGTGCAAGCGGTGGCAACGGTGGAGAGTTGAGCTGCCGAAGTTGCTACTGCTTGCGTTGCTGGTGCTACTGCTATCGTGGTCGGTGCTGGGGTTGCTTACGGTTGGAGTAGATGAGGAGAGAATCGTCGCCTCTGCTGTTGCTGGTAAGGGTGGAAGCCGCTGGAAAGGGTGGTTGCTACTACAGCTGGGGTCGCGGTGGTGAGAGGGAAAAGAGTTTCGCAGAGAAGAGAGAGAGAGAGAGAGAGAAGTGGTGCAGCCACCACGTGAGGATGTTAAGTGTCTGAATGTGATGTAGATTGTAGTGGGACGGACGATGGTGAGAATGGTGGTGGCCGAAGGTGTGGTTGAGAAGTAGAAAACAGAAAAAGATGAAAATAGGGGAGAAAGGCTGATTTTTGTCAACTTTACACTCGATTTTCTTCTCCCTCCAAACATGACATCCGCTCCTATTTATAGGGGTGGAAGAGGGTAATCTTGTCTTCACCGGAGAAAAATTTTCAGCCCTTGATTTTACTGGAAGAATCCAAACCGTCAATTCAAAGTGTGTACCTTGAACTGCCAAATTTGACAGTCCAAGGCTGCCCGAGTTGGCTACTTTAGGCCAGTCACTAGAGCAGTTTTGACGTTTATAGGCCTGAACTGACAATGCTCGGGGATAGAGGGATTTCAGGTGGCCATTTTGGTGCATGTGTTGTCAATTTTGGGAGACATACGAGGCATTAAATGCACCTGTAAAACTGTTACCCGGGCAGCGTTCACGGGGAAGACAATGAACAGTGACCAGGCGACGCGTCCCCTGGTCTCTCTCTGTTTTTTTTTAATTCAAAAAATTTCCATTTTGGGTTCAATAAAGGAGTTTTATCGAACTTCAATTGAGTCCTTCTTTCGCATCCGTTCAATTGTACCGCTAATTAAGCCTAAACCTTTGATTTAGTGCAATTTAGCCCCTGCCGAAACTTCAATTGGAACCCCAAGTTTGCGTGCCTTTTACAGTGTAGTCCTTGGTCTCGGATTTATGCAATTTCACCCCTAATTCACCATTAAATTTTCAAATTCTTCAATTTCACCCCCGGTTTTTTGTCAATTAAGCCCCTATAGTTTGGTGCCTTTTGCAGATTGGTCCTTGGCTACTAATTTTGTCAATTTAACCCCTAATTGACCCCAAAACTTCAATTTTCTTGCAATTTGACCCCTGATTTCAATTAATTAACTTTGTAAAAATAAAATTTGGTCTCTTAAAATTCTAATCTTCTCAATTAAGCTCAAATTAGACTCCTAAACTTATTTTTTCACCAATTAAGCCCCAAATAAAATTAATTTGACCCATTTAAAGTATAATTAAGTCCTTGCACTTAATTAAATCCTTCAATTGGGCCCAAATTAATTCTTAAACATAATTAAAATTCAATTTGGCCCATGATTAAATCAAATTGGCCTATTGAAAATTTAATTATGTCCTTGGACTTAATTTTTATGCAAATTCGTCCAATAATCATTTAATTTGACCTTAAATTTGCATTTTTTCTTCATTTTTGGGCATAATGGGGTACAACCAGGCCTTGAATTTCCTCCAAAATTACAGCTTGATTCCCCAATTTGCTTTCTCCACGTTGCCAGCCTTTATTATTATTATTTTTTTATTTTGAAAAAAAAATTGATTTTTTTTGGAATAACCCAGAATTGAGTTATGACAGTTGCCCCCCCTCTTTACAATGCTTACGATAGAAAGTCTCATAAGAGACTTTAGATAGTAAGCGTTGTAAAGAAGAAAAAGAAGAATGAGAGATGATGGACTCATCATATTGAGAAATGATGAATCCTTTTGAGGGCTAGAAAGCGCACTCAAAGTAAAAAAAAAAATGGAAGATTTTTCTTTTGAAAATTTAGAGATTTTAAAGTAGTCGAATTGTCTTGGGTGACCTACCCAGAGAAACTTGAAAAAAAAATAATTTTGGAGGTGGTCTTATTGTAATAGGTGACCTTCACATATGAAAAACACAAAGATTTTTCGAAATGGTGAAAAATGCATAGATTTTTTCAAAGTGGTGGAAAAATACAAAGATTTTTCACAGTGGTCTTGTTGTAATGAGCGACCTGCCCAGGTGAAAAACACAAAGATTTTTCAAAGTGGTGAAAAATGCATAGATTTTTCAAAGTGGTCTTGTTGAAATGGACGACCTGCCCTGTTAGAAAATTATCAAGGTGATGAGAAATACAAAGATTTCTCAAAATGGTTTGATTGTAATGGGCTATTGACCCAGATGTAACATTTTTAGAGGCGATGAGAAATGCGATGAATTCTCAAAATGGTTTCATTGTAATGGGCAACCGGCCCAAATGGAAGATTTTGAGGGTGGTGAGAAATGCAAGGATTTCTCAAAATGGTTTCAATGTAATAGGCAATCGGCCCAAATGGAAGATGAATAGAGTTTTCAACGAGGTCTGATTATGATGGGTGACCTACCCAGGTAAAAAAAAATGAAATGTCTTGAAGAGATGACATGATAAGGCTCGAAGGCGCACTATTCAAGAGATGGAAGCTCAAAGGAGCGTTTGAAAAGAGATAGGACTCGAAGGGGAACGAGAGCTGAAAAGCGCTCTCGAAAGGAGGTAGGGTTAGAAAACGCACTACCTGAGGGGCGAGGGCTCAAAGGCGCACTCGAAAGGAGGTTGGGTTAGAAAATGCATTATACGAGAGATAAGGGCTCAAAGGCGCACTCGAAAGGGGGTAGGGTTAGAAAACGCACTACCTGAGGGGTGAGGGCTCAAAGGCACACTAAAAAATAGATAGGGTTAGACAACGCACCACCCAAGGGTGATGGCTCAAAAGCGCTCGAAAAGAGGTAAGGTTGGAAAACACACTACCTATGAGGTGAGGGCTCAAAGGCGTACTAAAAAAAAGGTAAGGTTAGAAAACACATTACCTAAGGTGGTCGAGGGATCTAAGGCGCACTCAAAAGAATGTAAGGTTAGAAAATGCACTACCTAAGGTGGTTGAGGGCTCTAAGGTGCACTCAAAAGGAGGTAGGGTTAGAAAACACATTACCCAAGAGGTGAGGGATCCAAGACGCACTCGTAAAAAGAGAGGTAGAGTTAGTAAACACACTACCCAAGAGGTAAAGCGTTATGGTAATGGGACACTAATCTGTTAAAGGTGACAGTAAAGAATTATGATCCAGATGCATGTATACTTACCTGTTAAATATAGGTCCCCTTTATTTACTGATTTTCCATCTCGAAAATTCGAGTCTTTGTAGTAAGCTTTGGTGGCTTTCTCACTCTTGCTTACTTGAGCCACGTCTTGTGATCTTAACCCCTGGGAAGGATATGACATCAACATACCTCTTTGCCAACCCAAACCTTTATTTGAAGGATTGTCATTTGTGCACCATATCTCTTGTTTTCTTAGAAAGGGAATCATGGAGCCAACCCTATGTGTTCTGCTGGATTGCCCCTCAGCTTGATCATGCCCGCAAGTATTTGTTTAGGGTTTTCTTTGGGGGTAAGACTTTGAAAGAAGATTTGGTTATTTACAAGGAGTTGTTTTCACAAAGAACTTTTGGAATTTCAAAGTTATTTCGAACAAAAATCATTTTGATGTTTGTTTAAAACAAACTTGTTCTGAAAATTCAAGCGATTCTTATGGATAGGCTTGCATAAGTGTTTTTTTTTGGGTGAAAATGTGAAGTGATGTCTTGTTGGTTAAAAGGGGTTCAAGATCCAATCTGAGGGTTTTAAAGAATCGGTTTTCAAAGTTTTCATTTTGAATGCATGAATAATGACTTGTTTCGCGTGGGAAAGCATTGCCCATTGATCCAAACTGCCTGCCTTTGATCAGAAAGGGCTTGATTAGGCACGTAACGTAGGGTTAGGCTCTTGGTTATGAAGAAAAAAGATATATATCTGCTCGAAAGGTGTTTAAGGGACTTTAAGACTAAGGATCACTAATGCTTATTTCCCAAACTCTTCTTCTTCTTTTTTTTGGTTTTTTTTTTAATTTCTAGACCTTGGAATTAATTTGTAAAATGGTCCATGGTGCCCCCCAGTGTTGGGCTTTTTCTTCTTTCGGTTTAGAGCATCATTATATTAGCGATTTTTTTGGCACGCTCAAATCGTTTTGGAACTTTTTCATGCCCTCCAGATTTGTTTGGGCACTTTGGATCTAGATCATTGAGGATTTTTTTGCATGCCCCCCCAATGTTGTTTGGGCACTTTTATCATTGAGGACTTTTTCATGCCCCACGGGGTTGTTTGAGCACTTTTAGTCATTAAGGATTTTTTTTGCACTTGCCCCCCAATGTAGGGTGTGATCCTAGCTAAGGTTGTTTTTTCAAGAAAAAGTTATAAAGCTCAAAAGAGGACTACAAGGGATTTTTAGCATTGTGAAAGGACTACAAGGGATTTTTAGCATTGTGAAAGGATGATCAAAGATGGCCTTTCTTCATTTCAAATGCATGCAGTTAGAATCGACAAACTTTGCTTTCTCACATGCAGATATTCAAAATGGTTTCTCATTATTCATGCAGCCAAAACTCAACTTTGAAGTCATTTCATGGCGTTTGGGTTGTTTTTCAGGTTTTATGGGTGTTAGGATATCACTTGAGTTTTCAAAACTTGTTTGTTAGAACAAGCACCAATTTGATTATTATTTTTTATTTAAACTTTGATTTCCCAAAAATCCTTGTGAAAATATGAGGTCATGCATAGTTTTTTAGGGGGAACACACTAAAGAAATCTTGGCCAAACTTTAATTTTATTGATTGATAAAGGTAAATACATCAAGCATAGTACTTCTTTACAACATCTGAGTTTTCAGGTCTAGGTAGATCCTTTCCATCCATATTAGTCAAAATTAAAGCCCCTCCAGAAAAAGCCTTTTTCACCACATATGGCCCTTCATAGTTTAGTGCCCACTTACTGTGATCTTCTCTTGATGCTAGTGAGATCTTCCTTAACACCAAATCCCCCTCCTTTAACACCCTTGGTTTGACCTTCTTGTTGTAAGCTTTGGCTATCCTGCTTTGGTATAACTGGTGATGGCAAATAGCTGCTAGTCTTCTCTCATCGATCAAGTTTAGCTGCTCAAATCTTAACCTTGCCCATTCTGATTCGTCTAGTTCTGCATCCTTCAGGATACGCAATGATGGGATTTCTACTTCTAAGGGCATAACTGCCTCCATTCCATATACTAAAGAATATAAGGTTGCATTTGTAGAAGTTCTAACTGTGGTGCGGTACGCATGAAGTGCGTATGGTAGCATCTCATGCCAATCCTTGTAGGTGACCACCATTTTCTGGATAATCTTCTCGAGATTCTTATTAGCTGCTTCGACTGCCCCATTCATCTTCGGTCTATAAGGGGAAGAATTGGGGTGTTTAATCTTCTATTTAGTGCATAGGTCGTTAATCAGCTTCCCATTGAAATTCTGAGCGTTATCAGTTACCAATCTTGCTGGCAAACCATAATGACAAACCAAATCCTTTTCAATGAATCTCTTGACTACTTTCTGCGTTACATGGGCGTAAGAGTTGGCTTCTACCCATTTGGTGAAGTAGTCGATGGCCACCAAAATGAATCTATGCTCATTGCTCGCTTTAAGGTTGATTGGCCCTATAATATCCAAACCCCACACATCAAAAGGCCAAGGCGAGATCATATTGAACAGAGGTGTTGGAGGCGCATTTATCTTATCACCATATATTTGACACTTATGACATTTTCTAACATAGTTTATACAATCTCTCTCCATGGTCAACCAGAAGTATCCTGACCTTTGTATTTGTTTTGCCATTGTATGCCCATTGGCATGTGTAGCACAAATCCTCTTATGGACTTCTTTTAATGCTTGTTCAATCTCATTTTCATTCAGACACCTGAGCAGTGTCCCATCAAATGACCTTTTATATAAAATTTCTCCATCTAAGTAAAAATTCATGGTCATTCTCCTCAAAGTCTTTTAATCTGTCTTGGAAATCCCTTGAGGGTATTCTCAATGCTGGAGAAACTTCTTGATGTCATTATACCATGGTTTCCCATCTGGAGATTCTTCAATTAAACAACAATGGGCTTGGAAGCTTCTGACTTCGATAACTATTGGTTGGATCTTGCTTCTAAAATCAACTTGTGTCATAGAAGCTAAGGTTGCCAAGACATCAGTAAACTGATTCTTATCTCTGCTTATATGGGTGAATCTAATCTCTTCAAATTCATTGGCTAACCTCAAGAGATAATTTTCATACAGCTTCAATTTCTCATCCTTGGTTTGCCAATCACCTTTAACTTGGCAGATGATTAGTAAGGAATCCTCAAAGACCTCAAGCTTTTGGCTTTAAGTTCTAAAGCAGCTTCCAGGCTAATGATGCAGGCTTCATACTTGGTCGTATTATAGGTACATTCAAACAGTAACCTTGTTGAAACAGGATATTGCTTATTTCTGGGGAAATTACTACCGCTCCTGCCCCATTTCCTGATACATTTACTGCACCATCAAAGTAAAGAGTCCACTAATCGCTTTCCCCACCTCTATTCTCGATTACTATCACATCTTCATCTGGGAGGTCAAAGTTTAAAGGCTCATAGTTTTCCATGGCATGATCTGCAAGATGATCGGTAATTACGCTTCCTTTTACAGCTTTTCTTGTCATAAAGACAATTTCATATTTTGCCAACAACACTTGCCATCTTGCTATCTTATTGACAGGTAAGGTTTTTCATAGATATACTTGAGCGGATCTAATTTTGAAATTAACCAGGTTGTGTAGTATAACATATACTGCCTGAGTCTTTTCGCACTCCAAACCAAGGCACAACACAACCTTTCAATTGTTGTATATCTCGACTCATAGTCATTGAATTTTTTACTCAAATAGTAAATGGCTTGCTCTTTCCTTCCTGACTCATCATGTTGTCCCAGCACACAGCCCATAACTGTTTCTGTTACTGTCAAATACAGGATCAAAGGCCTCCCCGGTGTTAGAGGTACTAATAGTGGTGGATTTTGCAAGTACCTCTTTATTTTATCAAAGGCTTCCTGACAATCATTGTTCCATACTCCAGGATTTTTTTTCCTAAGCAAACGAAAAATTGGTTCACAGGTCACTGTCAACTGAGATATAAACTATGTAATTTTGGCGCCCAAGGAAACTTCTTACTTCCTTTTCTGTCTTAGGTGCAGGCATCTCCTGAATAGCTTTGGCTTTATCAGGATCAACTTTTATTCCTCGACCACTTACAATGAAGCCCAATAATTTTCCTGTTTTCACCCCGAATGAACATTTTGCAGGATTCAACTTTAGCTGGTATTTTTGTAGCCTTTCAAATAGTCTCCTTAACACTTGCACATGATCTTCCTCCTCCTTTGATTTTGCAAGTATGTCATCCACATAAACTTCCACTTCTCGGTGCATCATATCGTGGAACAAGGTAACCATTGCTCTTTGATATGTGGCTCCAACATTCTTCAATCCGAATGGCATTACTTTATAGCAAAATGTCCCCCAAGGTGTGACAAAGGTGGTCTTCTCTTTATCTTCTTATGCCGTTCTAATCTGGTTGTAACTAGAGAATCCATCCATAAAAGAATATGTAGCATTTCTTGCAGCATTATCAATGAGAATGTCTATATGGGGTAAAGGAAAATCATCTTTTGGGCTTGCCCTGTTCAAATCTCTATAGTCCATGCACACTCGGATCTTGCCATCCTTTTTTGGGACTACAACCACATTAGTTACCCATTGAGGATATTGGACTACATCTAGGAATCCTGCATCCCACTGTTTTTGTATCTCGGATTTTACCTTGAGTAACATGTCCGGGCGCATTTGCCTGGTTTTCTACTTAACTGGTTTGCTTCCTTCTATTAAGGGAATCTTATGTACTACTATGTCAGTATCTAGACCAGGCATATCTGCATAAGTCCAGGCGAAAACATTTGCATACTCATGTAATAGAGAGACCAGTCTATTTCTTTCTTCAGTTGTAACAAGGGTGCCAATCTTTAATTCCTTCTTTTCTTGCTTGTTTCCCAAGTTAATGACTTCTAGTTTCTCACTAGCAGGTTCCCAGGCTTTTTCGGAATTTTCTACCAACTTAGTAAACTCTTTTATATCTTCCTCTCCCCATTCTTAATCATACATTACGATCATATTATCAAAGTTTGGCCAATTATTCTTAGTGCAATGGTTTTGTGAATCGATGGAACTTTCAAGATTCCTGAAAGTGCAAGGTGTGCTCGTGTAAGTGTGATTCGTGAAAAGATAAAAAGATGCAGGCACATATTAGACACAAGAAAATGCATGATCTCATTAAAACAAAAGTGCTCAATTAACATAGAAAATCTTGCGGTATCATGAGCTAAATTACCGACAAGATCAGCACAAGTCAAAACAAGGCAAAACAAGGTCGAACATGATCAAACAAGAACAATTACTTTTTAAACACAATAGGAGCATGCTCCATCTTCCAGTTCTGGTACACCTCTCCTTCAGCTAATCTTCGCATGAAAAATCTGGTAGGAGGTTCATCAATGGTGTGAATGGAAAGTTGTGGCAAAACTTCATCCTTCACTTCCAGATCCGCTTCCTCTATCCATTTTTCTTGGCTCTCCAGGGTATTGACGTGGAGATCCATTATGCCGGATCTAATCACTTCTATAGCCCTTAGAAAAGATACTTGGAGCGGTGGGATGACAAGTTCCTCTTCTTTTGGCTCTCTTCCTTCAATCCTCGCCATTCTTGCCTCCCTTTTAATCTGAGTGACTCGTTTGTAATTGTCTTTCTTGGGCTTATATCCAAGCCTAAATCTTTGATTTGCATACTTTAGCTTGATCAGTCCAGGCATTCCAGTCTCAGGATTACATTGAAAAGGAGCCCCATTCTTTAAAAAGCATTTGGCGGCCATCTTTGCCGTTTCTGGGATTCTAGGCTTTCTGAGCACTGCACCTTCAGGAACCCATTCTGCGTTCACAATTTCAAAAGCGTGAATATTCCCATCTCTACAATCTTCTGCTTCAATAAAGGGTATGGCCACATTTTTTATCATGGAAACTGTCTCTTCAGCTTTGACAGTTATCAGCATTCCATTCATGATATACTTTAAACACTGGTGCAATGAAGAAGCCACTACTCCAGCTGCATGAATCCACGGCCTCCCTGATAATATGCTGTAAGATGGGTGAATGTCCATTACCTATAATGTTATCAAGAACATCTGCGGCCCCACATATAGCTCCACTTCTAGGGTCCCAATTATCTGTCTTGGCGAACCATCATATGCTCTCGCCATCAAAGTGCTAGGTTTCATGTGTGACTCATCGACAGACATTTCTTTCAACATATGCATTGGTAGGACATTCAGTGCGGAACCATTATCAATGAATACCTTTCCGATCAGAATGTCCTTACAACACACTGTAATGTATAGTGGCTTGTTGTGCCCGGTACCATCGAGACCTAATTCATCTTCAGTGAAGTATACGTAATTCGAGGCCTGGATTCTTCCCACTAAATGTTCCATGGCTTTTTGATTGATGTCTTGAGGAACATATGCTTCATTCAATACCTTTAGTAGAGCCTTCCTTTGTGGCTCAAAGCTTAAAATCAGAGACAATAACGATATTCTTGCTGGAGTTTTCTTGAGCTGCTCAACAACACTATATTTACTGTGTTTCATTAGCTTTAAGAATTCATTGGTTTCCTCTTCCTGACAGGTTTGTTTATTTCCTTAGTCACGCCAACCCCCTCTTTACCCTTAGTTTTTCTTTGTTTTTCCAGCTCTTCTAGAGTGAAACACCTGCCGCTACGGGTCAATCCTCTAATTTCTGCTTGAAAAACAGGCGGTTGCTGAGTGCTTTTGAAAGAATACCCATAATCATGAGGTAAAGCACTATAATTCCCTTTATGTGCCACTACTGGTTTGGATAAAACCAATTTGGGTGGTCTTCCTGTAGTGAATTGTACTCGACACACCTCTTTATTTGGTGCCTCCATCATGAACACCTCTTCGCCTGTTGCTTTCTCGATTAATAGCAACCCACGACTCATCATTTGCATCACTTTTTTGTGAAAGCCCTCCCACTGGCTGATCATATGGCCTTCTATATTGTGATGCTTACAGCACCTCCCGCTACCCTCTTTGTACTTTGCATCTACCATCATTTGATAGATCCTATCCATTGGCACCTTCAAGCTTTTTGAGTGTTCTATTTCTAACATGTTTACAAACCCACTACCTGAAGCATGATTGGGTAGAGGGTTCGTATTCACATTAGGGGCATCTTCAAATGTTATCCACCCTGCATTGATTAATTGCAAAAGTTTTCTCTTAAAGGCGTTGCAAGTATGGATACTATGTCCAGCTACACTGGCAAGATATTCGCAGGTGAGATCTAGCTTATACCAGCTGGGGTAAGGTGGTTGTAGGGGTGTCAAAGGCACAAGGGCTACTTATCCGATACTTAGTAGCTTTTGGTACATTTCATTTAGGGGTAACTGATTAATACTTAAAAGTGCATTCTTATTAAGGCTTTATATCATCATATTGCACCAAAGTATCATTAAATTCCCTAACTAAAGCATGTTTTATAATAACAAGTCTGATAATATAATATATCTTTAATTTATGGTAAATGCTTGTTTTGAATGCAGGTATATCTCACAATTCAAAGGATTGATTGATGTGATTAACTATTGAAAGTGAAGACACAAGAAGAGGATTAAGCTAAGAGAAGAGATGTTGGGTCAATTCCAAACTGGAACACCATTCGGTTATTGGATCATAACTGGAGCTGTAGACCTTGGATTTTGGTCTGCTTTATATGGATGGAAAGCTAAGACATAGACCTAAAATGTTCATGTGGAGTGCAAGACTCAATTCTACCGCTTTCAAGTTCAAATCTTAGCAACAACGGAGAAGTCGGAATCTGTCCTGCAACTCAGACACTGTTCGTTTTTCAGTTCATATCTTGAGTTCTAGAAGTCCAAATGAGCTCTGGTTTTTTTTGTTGGAAAGCTAAGACAATTTCCCATAGCTTTCATGGAACAAAGGGCTCAAATTATGATATTAGCAATGATGTTTTGGCCAGCCAACAATGTCAATAACCAACCAACAATGTCAATAACCCGCAGCCAACAATGTCAAAAACCAGCCACCAAATCAATGGTTGGCCACCAACTAAATAGTTTGTCAACCAATCAATAGTTCCAAATTTTAGCCTATAAAAGGAGGCATTTGCCATATATTTAGTCATCTTGGTTTTTAGATCAAGATCATGTTCTTGCTTTCTTTCTTTATATTTTTGTAATGCTTAAGTTTTGCTTTCATTAATCTCTTGTTTAAGCTTTTCATCATAACTATGTTCTTATCTTGTTTATTTATGTTTTTCTTCTTCATTATTTTTAGCTCAGTTAATTATGTCAAGGTGAAAAAGTTTCACTGATGGTGTTAGAATATGTATAATATAAACTCAACATGAACTTTAATGTTTATATCCAAGAAAGATTGTTATTAACATGTTTTATCTTTTTATCTTACTAATTCTTAATACCTTGCTTGTTAAATGGTTAATCTAGATTTGTGTTGTATAACACTTGGTACATCAATTGCTTGATCCTTCATAGTCTTCGGCCGACATCGTTATTATGATAGGAACTTGATTTGTTGTTAACATAAGCTAGCAACATGAATGCCTGATGATATTTATAAGTATGGTGTTTCTTAGATAAGATGATTAATATGATTATGTTAATAATTTATAATGAGCTAATAACGATAAATCATTCGATTGGAACCTCCTTTGTGTGTGGTTTCCAGTTGAGTAATAAAAAGAGTTTATATTATATTTATTTGAAATACCATTAGTGAATCC
>Ga0307509_10006564_pt1 | contig 15584 bp, 12 predicted proteins | sample 10_EM_MG_FD_202245 | JGI IMG/M metagenome (GOLD analysis project Ga0307509, IMG submission 202245) | Populus trichocarpa ectomycorrhiza microbial communities from riparian zone in the Pacific Northwest, United States - 10_EM | ecosystem: Host-associated > Plants > Roots > Unclassified | place...
TTAACTTTATTTTTTGATATTCTATTTTCTCATAAGATGCAGATTAAATTATAACTTAACTGATAATTATGTTATATATTTTAAGGACAGGGGCCTTAAAAATGAAAAGGTGGCAGTGGGTTTTTGCTGTTGCTATGGACCGTACGGAAACTTATTAGACAGAACTGTACACGCGCTGTAACTTTCGTAAGAATGTCACATTACATTTTGACCAACTCTTATGATAGTATATCTTGCAGCATCTGTAGCCCTATGCAGCTCCGTTTGATTCACGAGCCCCCACTTGCATACCATGCCCGACAGCCTGCCCTGATATAGCCTGCAATGAGGATCCGGTTTGACTGACGGCCGCAACGTTTATGGTATTATCAGATAGGTTCCAATCATCGTGGTCTTTAGTGGTGTGACGCCACTACCCTACTATCTGGTAGTGACCTACTCTTCCAACACAGGGGCCAGAGAGTGTGTTATCTTTATTCTTCCCAGTTTGTGTGTGATGAAGGTTGGGTGACTTTGCCTCTTAAATCCTTACAGGGAGTCTGTACCCCTAACCCACCCTTAGTGGGATTACATTTTCCTATCTGATGATTTTAATATTACTATTGATTCATTGTGATATCAGAGGAATTCTCAGATGGTTCAGCATTGATATATCATTCACACGAGAAGGAGAGCCAGGATAGGCATCTTCTTTTCAATCCTCAAAACGGTGCTTTGTGAAGGGTGTACGTCTAGGGATACAGATCTTACTTCATGCGGGCCTGTCTCACCAGCCCGAATGTTATTCCATCCCTGGCTTAGCGTTTGGTAGCTTGGGTATTGGTTTACCCCTTAGATGGAAACCGCAACTCCCTTCCAGAAAAGATTGGTTCTTACTTAGAGAGCATTTTCAATTATCAAACAGCTATCCCCTGTGGGAATTGGTCCTGTCCTCATCTGAATCGGCAACTTGCCTCTGGCCTAATCCTCTGTATCATCACCTATAGAGCAGATCTCTTTGCGCCTAAAACATCTGCCCTTCGTAAAATGGCTGTCCTTTGTAACAAAGAGCTCTGGTAGGTCACCAACTGTTTCTACTGGACTTTGATGAGCATCCTCGCCTGTGAAGTATGTCTTCCCCAGCCTTACTTCCTTCTTCATCCGCAACACGCTATCCTCCCTCAGATGCAGTGGCTTTATGTCCTGACTCTCATACTCTGGACTCAGTGTCCTGTGGGTCCTATGCGTTCTGTACTTCTGGGAAAAGAAAATATGGTTAGTGGTGGTGCCAGGTGAGATAGCTGTCATACCCTGAATCTTAAGTTTGCTCTAAAGTCTATGAGTTCTATTTTCAGAACATTATCTTTGAATGAGTGAAATTGCCACCGCACTCTACTTGCGCATTCCACAAGTATTCAGATGCCTTGGCCCCAAGATTCATGGCCCAGGCACATACCGAGCTGGCTTGGCGCCAAGGCATCCGGATACTTGTGTAATGCGCAAGTAGTCTGAAAACGAGTGATACCCAGGCTACTCCTGAGTCTGGTTTCCTGGCACTGAACCTCAGTTGCAAACACAAAGCACTCTTTCAGCTCAACAATTGCACTCCTGATCCACATTCGCGGGTCCCATAACAAACCACACAATCGATCGTGAATCTGACACCTGGAGGTTACTCAGTTTTAGGCTAGCTATATACTTGTATAAGATGCATCTATCCGCAATTTTATTCATGAAGTTACAGGGCAGAATGCATTGCAGTTCTGCTGATGTTAGAACTCGATGGAGGATTCCTCCACAGCCACTCCTGCGATCCTGGATCTGATTACCGGGGAGTGTTAGGTTCGACCCCAGCTACCCCGCAGTATAAAGGCCCTGTCTGTGGCATCAAAGCTCGTGAGTTCACTAACCCTTGTAGGAGTTGTCTTTAAAGGGATCCTCACGATCCCAGAACGCGATGGCAGATTCCTCCACAACCGGTTCCCCTATCCTAGATCTGATTGCTGGAGATGTTTGGCCTTGACACCAGCTACCCAACAGTATAAGGTATGTCTCTATGGCATCAAGGCTCAGGAATTCGGTTTCTTCTATAGATTGGGTATTATGTTAGAAGCTGGCAATACTTTACTCGAGGGCATATGGCTCGACAACCGCTAGCCTGATCTTGAATGTGTATGCGGAACATTGGTGGGCTAGGTGCCAACTACGCCATGGTATATAGTACGTCTCTATTGGATCTTGGTCCATGAATCAGGCACCCTTGCTAAGAGTGGTCAGTGTGACCCAAGGAATAAGGAACGCGATGGCCGATATCTTGACAACCGCTTGAGAAATTCTGAATCTGATTGCGGGAGATTGTTGGCCCCGATGCCAGCTACACAATGGGATAAGGTAAGTCTCTGTCATATTGCAGCCCATGAATCCACCAACTTATCTGTGAGTAGTCTTACTAAGGTTCGCAGAGCTTGATGGCATATTCCTCGACATCCGGGGAACCGATTTTGAATCTGTTAAGGGTACCTTGGTGGGCTCGGTACCAGCTAGACAAAGGTATAAGGTATCTCTCTGTCGCATCACAATCCAGGAACCCTGCCATCTGCAAAAACCCCTCCTGCGTCAGATACGCGGGTGTTGCTTCCTGAATCTAGTTGTTTTGACTCTGCGTCCTCTCCATCCTGTGCTCCGGGTACTCAGGCACCATCTGTGGTTGCATCGGGTGCATCTAGACACCCTTTTCAGTACCGGGTTCCGTCCAGACACAAGCAACCCTGCCCCCCATGCATCCAGACATCAACCTCAACACTATCGCACATGAGGATTTACCACTACCCCTGAGTACCTTTCTAGCCTTCTCAGAGTCTCAGGCCCAGCCCTAGGGTGAGAAAGGTGTATTTCTTGGCACAGAAAATATGGTTAGTGCTGGGGCCAGGTGAGAAAGTCATGGTACCCTTAATCTTAAGTTTACCCTGAAGACCCCGGGGCAGTGTCCCACTGGCCGTCAGTATTGTATTTTCAGAACATTATCCTGGAATGAGCGAACATGCCAGCTCACTCTAGTCTGAAAGCGAGCGGTAGCCATAACACCCTGTAGTCTCTGGTGGTTTCTCGGCACTTAGCCTCAAACTGGAGGCGACACGCACTCTTTTCATAATCACAACACGCAACATCAACACTCCGGGGTCACAGCTGCAACACTCCACCACAGCCACACAATCAATCCTGAATCTGATACATGGAGGTTCCTGGGCTCGATGCCCGCTATGCAGCGGTATTAGATTCATCACCAGAGGCTTATTATTCATGAAGTTACAGGGCTGAATGGGGTGGAATTGTTAGGCGCACGGAATCACCGTAAGGATGTCTGGGTCAGAGGTACCCTACCTTGATGCGCACGAACTTTGAAGAATAAGGATAACACCCCCCTGCCAGCCAGGTGTGGGGACGGCACGTGATCTCCAGCCGCCCAGGTAGTTGCGTCCCAACACCAAAGACCCCTATCATTGGAACACATCTTATAACACCGTATACGTTGCAGCCGTCCGTCCGACTGGATCCTCCTCTCGGGGTATACGGGGGAGGCATCCGGGCACCTTATGCAAGTGGAGGCAGTTGAATCGGACAACAGGGCATAAGGTTATAGACATGCGAACACAGATTCTCATAACAGTGGGTCGCAGGTAATGGGACACATTGTATATAAGTTAGACCCCTCATGACTACAAAGACGCGTAGGGCATGCAGGAGGTAACTATGCCCAGTAACCGGAGCGGGTGACCCCCGAAAAGAGAAGTTGGCAAAGGATGGAGTACGAGGGAAAAAACCCATTGGTGCCATCCCGAGGACAAGTCATGTAATGCCGCAAGACAAGAATACCACATGCGGTTGCAGGTCGAATTCTCTACTGAGCTAACCAAAGAATGGCCATCTGTTCTCTGGTGATTTAGACTACCTTTGAAGAGCACGGGGGCAAGATAATTCGTAATCATTGTTGTCAATGGATAAACAGATGGGCTAACACCTGACGTGGTCCACACACTATCAGGAATCACAGTACCCCAGACCAATAAGTTGACTAGGTAAGGAAACAGGGGTGCTAGAGAGTTTTCAGTGTCTAGGAGTGGTCGGACGCGGAAAGTGTTCCTGGAAAGATTAACGAGATACTTAGTTGGTATAGAGATAGCATGTATACCGCGATTGCTCAGATGTGGAATATTAATATCGAAGCATCATGGCTGCTATTAAAAACAACAAGCACGGAGAAGCGATCTTATCAATATAATAGGTTTACTACATTATTGTTACCAATACTTGGACTATCTATCCTGAAGTACCCGATTGTATCTAGCCTACCTTACGCATGTCTTCTTAACCTGTTCTCGGATATAATAACGCTTCAGGTTCGAGCTGTCAGAATACCTCACGCCGGAGCTACCGCCCAAGTGTATATTGATACTTCTCATTGTTAAGGAGATGAATCTTTGGCAGAGACACTTATATTCCCAAACCCGTGATCCTATTTGAACTAAGCTCATTGAGGGCGAGCTCAATAGCACAAGTCTACTGCCCAACTTTCATAAGGGAATTAGGCACAAAAGACCCCTATCACGAAACCTACGTGTTCTGGACAAACCCGGAAAACATTATTACAACCGACGACCTGATCGCCTTGTATCGGCCTTGGGAATTTTTTTTTTTTTTATATCATATATTCGTTGTGAAGGTACAAGAAATCGCATGGAGCGCTAGCTATGGCGAAAACAAAACCCAAAATCCAAAACAAACAAACAAAGGAAACATCAGGCACCAAAATTCTTCAACTGGGGTCCGTACCGGTCCCAGGCCCACATACGGGCACGAAATTCAAGTAAGTATAGCAAAGGAAACCCTCCCCAAAGCAGCGGATAGCATGAAAAACAACAAACTTTAAACCTAGCTTTCCTGAGACCACATAAAGTAACCAAAGGAAACTACGTTAGAGGAGCGGGAAGAAATAGAGGAAGAAGCGGACTTTGGGCGTGAGAACATGCCTGGAGGGAAGGCAGTAGGCGTGGACTTAATAAAGCGGGCGAGGGTGCCCAACAGGGCGGCCGAGGACCAGACAGGGTGTCAGGACCGATGTCCAGGACCCCCTGAAGGTGGCGAGTCCTGCTAGGTTCCTTAGCTGAGCAGTGGAGGATGGCGTGCTCGAATGTCTCTGGGGCAGCCTGGCACTTGGGGCAGGTGGTGGGGACATCGCTGTCCCAGGAGGGGTGGGCGCGGAGGTAACTCTTCCCAGATCTCATCTGATGGAGGCGGCCCGCGGAAAACTTGTCTAGGCCCATGAAGGGGTGAGGCTTGAGCGAGGGGCGGTATGGGTACCTGGCTGGGTCCGGCGCGGACTCTTCCCATTCTTTGAGGAGGAGACTCCTGCAGTGGAGCTTGAGCAGGGGGTAGGAGCGGCCCGGGGGGGGCTCGGGGTAGTGATCAATGAGCAGGTGCTGGGAGGTGACCGGGAGTGGGCTGAGCCCGTCGGGGCCCAGGAGCAACAACATGGAGTGTGGGAGGGCGTGGAGAGGGAGGTGGGCCCTGTTCTTCGAGGGCGGCCTTGCCTGTAGCCACGGGAGTGGAAGGCGGCTGCCGGCGTTCCTCGTACTCAGGACCCTATGGTCTGGCGAGTGGCGGTAAAGGGATGGGGTTTGCACAGAGGGCGGGAGCCTCACGGTTGCAGGATTGATCTCGGGGGGGGAGCACATAATTCTAAGGTTTGCCAGGTGTCTCTTGTACGCGAGGAGGAGCTCGAGCGGTGGGAGGCAGGCCTCGATGGCCAAGATATCCATAGGGGTAGACATGAAGCAATTAGTCATCCATCTCTGGGCCTTGTGCCAGAAAAAGGAGAGCTTCCTAACCATGGGGACGGTGGGCACGAAAACGTCTGCGCCGTAGCTGAGGATGGAGAAGAGAAGGGAGGAGGCCAGTCAATGGCAGATGAAGGGGGGGAGGACGATCCCTGGAGGGGAGAGACGCTTGACAGCCACGAAGGCCGCCTGGGCCTTGGCAAGCCTTTTGACGAAGTGGGGGGTAGTCGAGAGTGAGGGGGTGAACCAGTATCCCAGCCACCTGACCTCACTCTTGGGTGTGAAGACCGACCCGTCAAGGTGGACCGGAGCATTGGAGATGGGGTCTCGGTCCCTGTTCGTACGCCAGTAAATGAGGTCCGTGTTAGGCGCACCGACTCCCCGTAAGGATTTATAGGGAAAGGTTAGCCTACCTTGACGCACACGAACTTCGAAGGAAAAAGATAACACCCCCCTCCAGCCACGGGGTTGGGACGGCGCGTCATCACTGGCCGCGTGGGTAGTTGCGTTCCAACGCCAAAGACCACTATCAATGGAACACATCTTATAACACCGTATACGTCGCGGCTGTCCGTCCAACCGGATCCTGTTCGCAGGATATATGAGGGGAGACCTTTGGGCACCTTATGCAGGTACAGGCAGGTGGGTCAGACGACGGCGCATAAAGTTACAGACACTTGAAGACAGGCAGTCGGAAGAGTGGGTCAAAGGTAACGGGACGTTTGGCACGAAAGTTAGTCCCCTCGTACCTACAAAGTCTTGTAGAGTATGAAGGCAGTAACTATGCCCAGTAAGTGGATCCGGTGCATCCACAAAGGACACGCTGGTAAAAGATGGAGTCCGAGGGAAAATGCCTATAGGTACGATCCCGAGGGCTAGTCGTGTAATGCCGGAAGACGAGAATACAATATGCAGTTGCGTGTCGAATTCCCGACGGAGCCAACCAACGAAGAATGGCCATCTTCGGTCCAGCGAGTTAGACTACCCTCGGTGAGCACGGGGGCAAGATAATTCGTAACCATTGTTGTCAACGGATAAACGGATGAGCTGACACCTGACGTGGTTTCCACACCATCAGGAATAATGAAAGCGCCGACCGATAAGTTGACCATGGGAGCAAAAAGGTGTGGTAGAGAGTTTTCAGGGTCTACGAGTGTTCGCACTCAGGTGAAGTTCGCAGAGTTGCGGGCAAGGTACTTAGTTAGTATAGAGTTAGTATGTATACCGCGATTGCTCAGACGCGGAATATAAATATCGAAGCATCTTCGCTGCTATTAAGAACAACAAGCACGGAGAAGAGATCTTATCAATATAATAAGTTATTCTACTCTTTTATATCGTTACCAATACTTCGACGATCTATATCGAAGCAAGTCATTATATCTACCCTACATTACTCTTGTCTTCTTAACTAGTTCTCCGATATAATTACGATTAAGGTCCTAGGTGTCGGAATACCTCACGGCGAAGCTACCACCAAACAGTATATTGATACTTCTCATCGTTACCGAGACGAATGTTTGACAGAGACACTCATACTCCCAAACTCACAAAACCCAGAAAACACCGTTACCCTCGAAGTTATCACCACACTATACCAATACCACTACGGTGAAAAACTTTACCTACCACACACCCCGTACCCAAAAAGCGACCAACACTCAAGTCAGTGTTTTGAGATACCAATAGTCTGGGAAGGAAACAAAAGATAAGTTTTCATTATAGAAACCACACAGATGGCTTCTGACCCCAAAGCGCCTGAAGTCATGCACTGGCGATAGGCAGAAGGAGGCGAAGGAAGCGAAGGAGGTGATGAACTCTCCTCCGTCCAAGCTCCAAGCGTGGAAACCACCGTCACCCACCTCGTTCGATCGCATTCGGCCGACCGAACACCACAATACCCTGTCGGATTAGGCTTCCTAGAAAAATACTGAAAAGGACGACGACCAGGAAGTCGCCGAACGCCCGAGCCTGCCGGCGAATCTCTCATGGCCGTTCAGATCAGAAGATTAGACCAAATCCTCAGCCAGTTTGACCCAAAACTCACCACAAGCCAGGATAGAGAACATCTTGCATTCAGCTCCCTTCCGACCAATATCTTATTAATGGCCCAGGAACTGGTAACCGTCAAAAATCAATTGAAGTCCGGGGTCCAGATAGTTGGTTGAGAACTCACCCGAATAGACGAGCAAGTGCAGCTTTTGGACTTGGAGTCTCAGAAGGTCCAAGAAAGCTTCGCCAGCCAACTCGCGGAACGACTTGGTGAAACAGATGAGCGATAGACCAAACACGAGGCTGTCACCTCTCACCTCCACGAAGCACTGCAAGGAACTGGCGAACAGTCAATGCACCGGGATCTACTCCTCGACCAGGAGATTGTTCGAATAAATGAACAACATACAGGGGAGATGGAAAATCACGAGATAAACATTAATCTCGTAAGGGATGAGCTGCAGCACCAACAGGAGTCTAGAGAAGCCCAAGATGGTGAGATCGCGGTGCTTAAGGCCCTGGTGGAACAGTTGCTGGGACAAGTGAAAGGGAAAGGCAAGGTGTCAGATCCGACACTAGAGGCTTCGGGGGCGGGAGGAGGAAGACCACCACCACCACCACGACACGGAGCGGCAGGAGCTCCAGGCGGAGGAGGGGGAGGAGACCCCGATGATGACGGAGAAGGATCTGGTAGGAAATCAGATGAAGGTAGAAAAGGAAGACGGGACGAGAGACCCGCACCCCAGCCAGAGGAAGATGGTTATGACGCCGCAATGGACGAACAGTTCAACCTGTTCTCAAGGGTCATGGCCAACGCCTTGGGACAACGAACCAGAGTCCGAGCGGAACCCCCTGCCATGTTTAGGAATAAGAAACACCAAGATATCCGCATGTGGCTAATGACATGTACGGATTACTTTGGACGAAATAGTTGGCAGTGGGAGGACAAGGCACAACAAATCCGATACCCCATAAGCCGAATGGACGGGAATGAAGTCGCACCGTTCGCGTTGACCTACTGACCACAAATGACCGGGGAAATAGGTTATACGAGACAAGAAGGATACGAGTTCTGGCATGTTTTTGCAGAACAAGTCCTGCGACGCTTCGGACCCACCCATGAAGCGGAAAAATCCCTCAGAGAAATGGGATCGGTCAAATATCGCGGTGATGTCGCCAAATTCTTGATGGAAAAGGAAAATCTCAATATCCATGCAAGAGTCACCGGGATCGCCTGCAGAAAAATGATTGAAGACGAACTTCCCATTGAAGCATTGCGACAGCTCTCACACCGAGAATATGTCGACGATGGGGAATGGTGAGAAGCAGTCAGGACCGTAACCCGAGCGGAAGAAGATTTCAAGGAAAGAAAAGATCTTCGAGGAGGGGGTCCCTCCGGCGCGACACGAGGCGAAAAACGGAAATTCGAGGATTCGAAGCCCACGGTTGCCACAAAGCGTGTAAAAAAGCAGTACACAGCTACGGAGAAGGCAGCCTATCAGAAGAAAAAGGCTGGGGAGAGAAAGGTGAAAAAGGAAGGGTCGGTGGCACCAACGGGGGAGGTTAGAAATACGGTGTAGTCGGAAGCACACCAGGGCGTCGCCCAGAAGGTTGTCGATAAACGGAAATCTGACAACGAATGCACACGATGCGGAATGACAAAGAACGTGTGGAAACACTGCCGAAAACCAATACAAGTATCGGCTGTGTATCGAGGGCAATCGAAGCCCAAACGACCATCCACATTCGTGCGAAAACCACCCTCCCAGGTAGCCACTATTGCCGTCGATGGCAAGGGAGAAAACTCGAAGCGAGCGGGGAAAAGGCCCCCAGCATGGGCTTTTGACGATGACGACATTTTATAAAAAGTCATCCAGGTAGGGACAACGACGGTGATCCAGTAGTGAGGTTGCTGCCTCGAATCAAAAGACCAGCGGCGTAGTCAGTCACGAGATCCCACCGGAAGCCTAAAAGACCAAAGGATCGCGGTTGCCAATTTACATCCAAAATTGGGTAGTCCGTGCTCACCACGGGAGCCATAAAAAACTACAAGAGAAGAAAGCAGTCGACGAGACTAAAAGGGAAAAAGAGGATTACCATTCACCGGAACGGAACTTGAGTTGCACGACATGGGTGAGGAGGGTCGAAATCCAGGGCAACCTGACTTTCTCTCCGAGTAAAAAAGCCGGGCAAATAGAAGCTGGGGGCGCCTCTATTGGGCACAAGGTTCATGCCCGACGAATGGTGTCACAGAGGGTCTCGGGAGTGAGATCAAACTCGAAGGCGGAGGTACGGTGGACTCGTCACTGGGGACAGTCTCATATGAGGGCTACGACGACGATAAAGGACCGCGCATCCTAGTCGCGAACTCGAGAGGTACTCTAGCGAACCACCACTCCTGTGATATGGGAACTCCTGGGCAGGAGGTAAAGACCGCTAATAGTGGGCTGCCCGATATCCAAATATTAGACACTTATTGTAAAAGTTTGTCTGAGAAGGCTTTAAGAGCCGAAACTGCGCAGGCGCGGTAACAAACCCCCACATTACTTGAAACCGCGACGATGAAAAGATTTCATCATGAATCGAGCGAGAGCTCTAGACCAATTAAAAAACCAAAGCATTACGCCTGCCCTGAGGGGAAGGCATTTATTGAAATTAAAAAACGAAAACACGCGATAAACGTCCTCCCAGATTCTGGTTCAAACATCTTTCTCATGAACCAAGATACCGCACTACGGCTTGAAATCCCGACCGAAGCTAGGGATTCACCGTTAACAATTACCACCTTCGATGGCGAAACCACGCCTACCGGAGGAATATTCTATACCCACCCTATTCTCCTAGAAATCGGTGTCAACGGCCACCGAAGTATGATATCCTGCGAAATAGCGAATGCAGGAAGGTATGATTTAATCATACCCTTTGGGTGGTGGCATGATGATCACCCCCTTAAAAATATCGCGGACCCACGTAAGTCGGCCTTTGAAGAAGCAAAGTGCCACGCTCATATAGAAGATGAAGCAGTGGCGGATATGTTTGAATGGGATGAAACTGTGGCTTATGATGAGGAAGCACAGTACGTAGGAAGGATAGAACGGGAAAGTGAAGGGGGAATACAGTTGGAGAAGCTGCCAAAACCATATTGGCGGTATAAGGAGCTTTTTGAAGAGAAAAAAGCAAAAACGTTGGCGCCTTGAAGGACCTTCGATCACGGCATCAACCTTAAAGAAGGGGCCGAGCCCCCATGGGGTCCAATTTACCCAATGTCGGCACACCAGTTGAACGAGCTGGATAAGTACCTCAAGAAAATGATGGCGGAGGGAAAAATAGCTGACAGCGAATCCCCTTACGGCGCTCCAATCCTTTTCGTCCCAAAACCAGATGGAAGTTTACGGCTATGCGTAGACTATAGGAACCTCAACAAATTGACGATCCTGAATTAATACCCCCTACAGCTCATGGATGAACTCCGAGACCCTGTTGCTGGAGCAAAGGTGTTTACCAAGCTCGACCTAAAAGATGGATATCATCTTATCCGAATGAGGAAGGGCGACGAAAACAAAACAGCCTTTCGTACGCGATACGGACAGTACGAATACAAGGTCATGCCTTTCGGGCTCGTGAACGCTCCCGCAACGTTCCAAACAATGATGAAGAAAATCCCAAGGGACTTCTTGGACCACGGAGTAGTCGTCTACCTAGACGATATCCTAATATACTCAGAAAATATGGAGGTCCACATCAAACTAGTCCAAAAAGTCCTTGACCGACTCGAACAGCATGACCTGGCAGTCTCGTTGAAGAAGTCGGTGTTCCACCAAGAGGAAGTCGAATTCCTAGGCTACATTGTCAAGACAACCGGTGTCACCATGAGTGATAGAAAAGTGAGAAGCGTTCAAAATTGGGCACATCCGAGATCGGTTAAAGAGGTCCAAATATTCATTGGATTCGCAAACTTCTATCTTCGTTTCATCAAAGATTTTTCAAAAGTTTGCAAGCCAATAACCGAAACGTTGAAAGGAAGCCCAAAGGATTTTCACTGGGGAAGAGAGCAAGAAGAGGCGTTTGAGGAGTTGAAAAGGAGGTTTACAATGGCACCAATTTTATCGCATTTCTACCCAGGAAGAAGAACGGTGGTCGAGACAGACGCAAGCGACTTCGCGCTTGGATGTGTACTAACACAATATCAGGGAAGACGGCTTCACCCGGTGGCTTTTCATTCTCGAAAGCTGAACAGCGCTGATAGAAATTACGAGATACACGATATGGAGTTGCTCGCAATAATGGAAGCATTTATAGAATGGAAAAGATACCTCTGGGGTGAACAAGAACCTGTGACAGTATACACCGACCACCAAAACCTACAGTCCTTTTTGACCAAGAAAGTCTGGGACCAACAACAGATTCGTTGGGCACAGGAGTTGACAAACTACAACTTCAAAATAGTCTATCGACCAGGAAGCAGAGGCGGGAACCCCGACGCGTTAAGTAGACTGCCGGAGTACCGTCCTGAGGAGGGAGCTCGTCACAGTCAACAGTCGATTTTGAAATCGGAACATTTTCAAATTTCCGTGATTCATCAAAAACGAAACGCAGAGACAGCCCTCGTCCCAGAAAAACGCGAACCTACAAGCCTCAGGATAAAGAAACTTTCGGATAAGGCTATGATCCCGACGAAAGGATCGCGGTTTGCGGCCGGTCATGACATCTACGCCCTGAAAGACGGTATGGTACCAGCAAAAGGACAGACAATGGTGGAAACCGGTATTGCAATAGGATTGCTGGAAGGAACCTATGGAAGGCTAGCCGCGAGAAGTGGTATGGCTAGCAAGATGGGAATAGCAGTGGGCGGTGGTGTAATAGATGCAGATTACACCGGAGAAGTCAAGGTCATACTTCGAAATCATGTCGAAGCGGACCGCGTATTTAAAGCAAGAGATCGGGTAGCACAACTCATAGTTGAGAAAGTTGCCAATGGCGACGCCATGGAAGTAGACGAATTGGGGAAAACCGAGCGAGGAGAAATGGGCTTTGGATCAAGTGACATGAACCCCAAGCGATCCATCACGGCTAAGGAAGAAAAAGTTAAAATATGTTTCCTCCACACGGCCACAAACGGAAACGAATTCTTTAGTGCAGCTGATATCGGCTATCACCCTTGGTTAATGAAGGAAAGAGAAATGTTATCAAGCGCTCACGTCAATGCAGCCCTGACGCGAACAATGAACGATGCATTTCTAGACAAGATTAGAGCGGATGGGAAGGAGGATGAGAAATGGCAGGACCGAGGCCGTGAACTGGTTAGGTTAAGAGGAAGCGGGAAAAGGATGCCGGACGACTGGATAGAAAAGGATGGGTTACTATATTACAAAAATGGGTTGTACATCCCCAAGGACGAAGCCCTTCAAACAGAGAGAGCCCAAGGCTGTCACGACTCATTAGTAGCAGGGGACTTCGGACAGGAGAAGACGATTGAGACAGTAACGAGGGACTTTTACTGGAAAAAACTGGCAGATTCGATCAGAGACTATGTACGATCCTGCGACGAATGTCAACACAGTAAATCCCCACGGCATGCCAAGTACGGATTACTTCAACCATTAGAAGTACCTTATACCGCCTGGTCCTCCATATCGACGGACTTTGTCACGCAACTACCGGAATCGCAGGGTAAGACCCAGATCATGGTACTAGTAGACCGGTTCACCAAGATGGTTCATTTTATCGGCCTCCACGAGAATGCCACCGCAAGAGATGTTGCGGATACCTTCCTTCGGGAAGTTTGGAAACTTCACCGATTAGCGACCGAAATCATATCGGACATGGACGCGAAGTTTTCTGGCGAATTCTGGGAATCATTGTGCAAAATGCTAGGAGTTAAAAGGATCATGTCACCGGCGTACCACCCTCAGACTGATGGACAAACGGAAAGAACCAACCAAGTGATGGAAGGCTACTTACGAACATTTGTCAACTATGATCAGAACGACTGGTACCAACTATTGCCGTTAGCAGAACATGCCTAAAACAACTCGGCTACCAACTCGCACAAAATGACCCCCTTTTTCGCCAACTACGGTTTTCACCCACAGACAGAGTGGATGAAAGAGAGAGCAGCTCATAAGCCCGTCCGACAATGTATGCTCACTGGATGCAGGACATACAGCAAAAGGCGAAACAAACCCTAGAAAATACGCGGGAATCGATGAAGAAATACTATGACCGGAAGGCGACGGAACAACCAAACCTCGAGGTCGGCGACTTGGTAATGTTGAATGCGAAAAACATACGTACCAAACGACCAGCGAAGAAGCTGAGTCCGAAACTGTATGGCCCGTTCAAAGTCTTTGAGAAGAAAGGAAATCGGGCATACAAGTTAGAAATCTCGCCGCGGTGGAAAATTCATCCTGTGTTTCATGTTTCCATACTGGAACCCTACCGAACCTCGAACCGACCAAATCACGAACAACCCACACGAGACCCCGAAGAGATCGAGGGAGATTTAGAGTGGGAGGTAGAAAGGATCGTCAAGAGTGAGATCATTTCCTATACGCGAAAGGTTCGAGGAAGGAATAAACCGATGAAAGAGCTCCTGTATTGTGTGAAATGGAAAGGCTGCGCGGAGGATGAAAATACGTGGGAACCCCCCGAGGGTATGGGGAACGCACAGGAAGAGGTGGAAAGGTTTGATAGAGAAAACCCGGAGATGCCGGGCCCGAGAGAGGTCGAGTAACATAAGAAAGGTTTTCCATCTGTGGACCAGTAAAGGCTGGTGGTTTTTACCCCTCCTATTTGGAGCTCACGATGGGAAATAGATTGTATAATAGACATAGAGTATTCGGGACGAACACTTCGAAGAGGGGAGCTCGTGTTAGGCGCACGGACTCCCCGTAAGGATTTATAGGGACAGGTTACCCTACCTTGACGCACACGAACTTCGAAGGAAAAAGATAACACCCCCCTCCAGCCCCGGCGTTGGGACAGCACGTCATCACTGGCCGCCTGGGTAGTTGCGTCCCAACACCAAAGACCACTATCAATGGAACACATCTTATAACATCGTATACGTCGCGGCTGTCTGTCCGACCGGATCCTGTTCGCTGGATATATGCGGGGGGACCTTTGGGCACCTTATGCAAGTGGAAGCAGGTAAATCGGACGACGTCGCATAAGGTTACAGATACTTGAAGACAGGCAGTCGGAAGAGTGGGTCGAAGGTAACGGGATGTTTGGCACAAAGGTTAGTCCACTCGTACCTACAAAGTCTTGTAGAGTATGAAGGCGGTAACTATGCCCAGTAAGTGGATCGGGTGCATCCACAAAGGACAAGTTGGTAAAAGATGGAGTCCAAGGGAAAATGCCTATAGGTACGATCCTGAGGGCAAGTCGTGTAATGCCGGAAGAGCAGAATACGACATGCAGTTGCGTGTCGAATTCCCGACGGACGGAACCAACGATGAATGGCCATCTTCGGTCCAGCGAGTTAGACTACCCTCGGTGAGCACGGGGGCAAGATAATTCGTAACCATTGTTGTCAATGGATAAACGGATGAGCTGACACCTGACGTGGTTTCCACACCATCAGGAATAATGAAACCGCAGACCGATAAGTTGACCATGGGAGCAAAAAGCTGTGGTAGGGAGTTTTCAGAGTCTACGAGTGTTCGCACTCAGGTGAAGTTCGCAGAGTTGCGGGCAAGGTACTTAGTTAGTATAGAGTTAGCATGTATACCGCGATTGCTCAGACGCGGAATATAAATATCGAAGCATCTTCGCTGC
>Ga0307509_10006565_pt1 | contig 15584 bp, 13 predicted proteins | sample 10_EM_MG_FD_202245 | JGI IMG/M metagenome (GOLD analysis project Ga0307509, IMG submission 202245) | Populus trichocarpa ectomycorrhiza microbial communities from riparian zone in the Pacific Northwest, United States - 10_EM | ecosystem: Host-associated > Plants > Roots > Unclassified | place...
GTTGTGCGGGAGTGGGCTTGGCATGGGATTTCCTTTAAGTAGTCTTCTCTCTTGTACGACTAGTCATTAACGAACATCTCACCTCACACACGTATCACACACACATCCCAACAGTGCTTACTTACCCTAGTCCTCGAGGTTCTTCAATCCCGGAGGTGAGGCTGGAAGGCTGTCTACACTTCCTAGTCTTACCCGCGGGGGGGGGGGGGAACCTAATGTAGTCAGTAGTCTCTCCTTACCCTGAAACCACCTTCCCATCCTACGGGCACCGGTATAATACCCTACTAGTTAACCGTGATTGCGCAGCCCGCCGCGCTATAGAATCTCGAGTTATGATACAAGCGGCCCTAGGAACGATATCCTTTTTCTCATACAGACCACAACACATCTTTCTTCACGGGGATCCTGTGTCTGGTGCTCGTGGTGAACGCCACAAACCCATACGATCTCCCGAGCCGTGTTAGATATGTGTAGAGATACGGCTGTCCACTTGGGTTGTGTCTTTGAGTTAGAGTAGGGTCGATCCGAGGTTGGGTTCAGGTCAACCATCGGGTGTGCGGGAATGGGTTTGGCATGCATGTCTCCAACTTATGATATATACGATAGCTTTCTCTCTTGTACAGTACGACTACGGTAAACAACAGAAAAAGAACCCTTCTCTCTACATAATCTGGGCGTTAAAGTTAGTGTCCAAATGACATTTTGCGCTACCGTGAATTTACAGCCGTAGGGTAGAATATCGGGGAGTGATATCCGGCACGCTAAAATTTGGGCACGGCTAATAATAGCATCTTTCCCCGCAGAGGTTTGTGTCGTAGGGAGCGCTGGTGAGTTAGGGTTCCCTATTCCAAGAGGATTCCGGGATCGCCGGGACGTAATGGTTAGAGGGTGGTTAGGCGGAGGACTCGGAGGTAAGGCTTTGGTAGTTCGGTGAGAAGATTGTGTGTAGAAGGGCTTGCTGGAAGGGGTTCAGATCAGCTCAACGATTCTTCTACCCCGCAATCCCGGGGATAAATTGAGTGTTTTTTTAAAAAAAATTAAGCCAGGGTTCCATTTCCTCCTCCTCCGAATCATATGGATAAGCTCCCCGCTCTTACATCGCAATTGGGATCTAAGGTGCCCTTTTTATACTGGCCCCGCTCACCGCATCTGTTAGCTTTACGGCGGGCTACTGTGTTATACCGTGTTGTTCTGTGTACGCCGGTACGCTGTATAGACTTGCCACACGAACGAGAGAATGAGATAGATGACGGTCTATGGCGGTTTTATAAAACGACCGAGGAAAGGGTGGTGATAACTAAGCCACCAGCTTAGGGGTAGTGCCGGTAGTGTTAGAAGCGCGGTGCGGCGAGATGAGTGTAGCGGGGATAGTCTGTTTGTGAGATGGTTATTGAGGTGCAGAAACCGGGATAATGGAGATTGTAAAGCGGAGCGATGAGCGGGAAAGTGTGGGCGGTGGCTACAGCTAAGATGAGGAAAGTAGAAAGGTAAAAGATAAATAAAGGCCATAGGTAGACTAGATAGATTGACAGTTTTGCTATACGGTAGAAGGATGATGTTGGGATCAGAAGTGTTAAGAGAAGAGAGTTTAGGAAAAACGACAAGAAGTACCGCTCGATGACTAAGCAACAACCACAACAGCTTCCCTCGCGCTGCCGAACAAATACCAGGCATACGGTAGTACTCGAGTAGTGTGTATGGACTGGCTGAAGCAGTGTTGATCTTTTCTTCTTCTTCTTTTCGCCTATATTGTTCTAGTTATACCAGCTTTGTCTATGTTTTGAAGTTCATACTGTAATTTGTTTTAGAGGTGTTTGCTGGATATCTGCCGGTACAGTACTTCGCCGTCTCGGTTACCGTAGTTAACTTACCGCAGTTTGGGGTAAGCCGTTGGTCCCAGGTCCTGAGTTATCCTGGGCCATGGTACTCGAGTACTCGAGTACATGATACAGACCTTGCGCTTAAAACAAGTCATGGTATAATACCTGCAACCTAGCAAAGAAAGCATGAGTATCTTGACATAGTAAAAGTAATAAAAACTAACTCCGCCTTCTCCTCTCAGTCTCCTTGCTACGATTCTTGATAAGTGTGAGTAGGGAAGCTACAAAGTTGTGTTGAGCCCCAAAGTTACGTGAAGCTCTCTTTTTTTTCTCTCCTTTCAACACTTTATTCCTTTCCGACTTTCTGTGGGAAGTTATGAGATAAAGTTATCAGGCACTCTTTACGGAGGTACAGCGCCTAAGTTTTGTATGTTCCACAGGCGAAGTTTGCTGCTCTTAGACCCGTGGAACATACAACATTTAGGAGCTGTACCTCCGCAGAGGCCCCCCCTGGTTGTGGGCCTCCGGGGGTGTGGCGTGCAGCCACAACCTTGGCAGGAGTATCTCGATTGCATCAGCTTTCTCTTTTCGCTTATTAAACAAAATACCCGAACCCTATTCGCGAACTTGATCTTTTATCCTCCCATATCTTTGAGGTAAGGAGCTGAACACTTATTTTTAGATATATACGAGTATATATGAGTAAAACAAAAAAACAGATTTTACTCTTAGAGTCCCCGGATCGGGTCTGTTTCTTCTGGTGGACTCGTACACAGTGCGAGCCAAGACCGGAGAATACCGTAAACGTCCTTTCACCCCCGCCTGCCGGTAACTCATCTCAGACCTTTCAAACAACTCACTCAACGACCGCCGAAACCTGCTTGAGTTACTGAATCCGCAGCATATCAAGGCTCTCACAATCTCCCAGGCCCTAAGATATTCCTACTTATATTCCGGAGCACACACGAAACGAGAACCTTCCGGCCGCCCTAAATTGCTTGCGCGGGAGCAATTCGACGACTATCAATACGGCATACCCACTATAATCCTATTGGAAGAGCAGGATAGCTACTTGTGGGCTGTTGGTTCCGACAAGTCTTGGCTGTTCGGTGGACTACTCTGTGCCTCTGTTTTCGGGGTTGTCGAGATCGTTTTTGGTTCGGCGAAGGGGAAGGCTGTGATATCAACAAAGAAGACTGTATGGCTTCCGGTAATACACCTCTCGCATGGGCTGCCCGTGGTGGGCATGAGGAAGTGGTGGAAGTGCTACTCAGGCGGGGCGACCTCAACCCCGACAAAGCTGGTCACCACGGCCAAACACCACTCTGGTGTGCTGCTCAGAATGGGCACCAGGGGGTGGTGAAAATTCTCCTCGGACGGGGCGACGTCGATCCCGAGAAACCTGATAATGATGGCTTGACACCACTCTTATGTGCTTCCCGGAATGGGCACGAGGAAGTGGTGAAAGTGCTACTTGCACGGGGCGATGTCAACCCTGACAAATCAGATAACTACGGCCGAACACCACTCTGGTGTACTGCGGAGAATGGCCACGAGGGAGTGGTGGAAATACTACTCGGACGGGGGGGGGTCAACCCTAACAGACCGGGCTGGTTCGGTCGAACACCACTCTGCCGTGCGGCCCAGAATGGGCACGAGGGAGTGGTGAAAATCCTGCTCAGACGGGGCGATGTCAACCCTAACACCGGGTGCTGGTTCGGCGGAACACCACTCTACTGCGCTGCCCAGAACGGGCACGAGGGAGTGGTAAAGCTGCTCCTTGGGCGGTGCGACGTCAACCCCAACAAACAAAACGACCTCGGCACAACACCACTCTGCTGTGCTGCCCAGAATGGGCATGAGGGAGTGGTGAAAATATTACTCGGGCGGAGCGACGTCAACCCCAACAAACCAGATAACAGTGGTCGAACACCACTCTGGTGGGCTAGCCAGAGTTACCATGCGCGGATGAGGGCGCTGCTACAGCCCCCAGAATATGCCACCCCCAGCGCGACCTAGGGCCGGGGATGCATTACCCTTCTCATCGCCTTCAAATCTGGATGGCTTATTCCCCATTTCCGCAAGCGTCATAACTATTGCATAAATATGTTCGCAGTCGCCATTTCCTCTCTCTTCTCATTTCCATTCAACCCGCAGTGTCTAGTGCAGCATTTGCAACAACTACCGTATTTCCTTGCCTTCTGTGGAAAGCCTGTCCCGCAAGTCATCTCAAATATTTCCTTCGGATCCGGGGAGATGGTGTGGTGGGCACCCATATCTACCGCATATACCTCCAACTGTCTCAATTGTTGAAATTTACTACGGCCGGCCCTGGTGTTTCTCGTCCTCGCTCAAACCATCGGGTGTTTTGAAAACCCTTTCGCCTGTTTGACTTGTATAGTGGAAGCATGAAATATTTGATATCAAACAGACTAGCACTAGATATCAGCCATGACACTCAACTAGTATCGGTATTGTTTGGGATGCGAGACAGTGGAGGATTTCCTACATTTCCTTTCCCTCTTTCCTTTTCTGTCTCTCTGACTTTCGCCGACTCTGTCTTTATAAGAGACCCTCTTGTTCATGTTTCTTTTCATCATAACGCTTATTGTCATCGTGTCTTCTTTCCTTCACTCGTTAGATACCAATCTATTTTTTTCGCGCACTCTGTTGCTCCCATACCGAAGTGAATAAATCGATAGCCCACTATTCACCCCACCAAATCTGTCATCAATAAATTTTCTCATGTTGTGGAGCCAGTCTGATCAAAGGTGCGGCGGCATTGGTGGCGGGCTATTACTCCTAGATTGAGAAAAGCTTGTGCGGCTTGAAATTTCCACCATATTTGCATTTCTTTTCGTTTCTTAGTTGTAAACCCTCGTCGAACACTTGCAGTTCATTTGTTTTTCCAAGTGCTCTGTGATTTCCATTTCCCCCTCCCCTATAGCATACAGACCTGGGGGCTGTTTAGTTAGAGAGAAACAAAATAACCTACCGTTTAGTTAAGATAGAAGGAAATGCTGCGCGATAATCACTAAAAATCACTCGCTGGCAGGTATCCACCTTCAGCCCCCGCTTAAAGCCCCCCACCCTCAAACTCACACGGTCATCAAACGCCATCCCCACCGCATTGTCCCCCATTCCCCGACACGCCAACTTCACCCACACCGGCCGCGCCTGTTGCTACCAACCCAAGTTAGTCCTAAGCGGGACTCCATATTTCGGGATCCTTTTTTTCAATACCTAAGTCTTAGAGTGAAAACCCCCAGTCCAAGATCTATACAAGTGCATTGTGAAAGGCTATTGTGGAAACTTATTGGGCGTTATTGTGATACAAAGCCGAGAGTGAGCCGTTTTGGGATAAGAGCGGAAGTGGATGGGGGACTACCGGTACCCCCACCTGCTGAAAGAGAAACGTGCGAAAGGTGCGATTATGTTCGCACACTCCCAGAATTGCTTAGATTGTGGAATTTATGGTCTAATTACTGGTGTTGGGGTATTACATAATTATTTACTTGAGCTTGTATTCCATGATAGTCGCGGAAGGTCGAGGTGTGGGTTGTCTGTAAGGGGGTAGAGGGGATGGAAGATTGATATAATAAATTGCGGGTATCATACTTGGCTGACTATGGGGTCTACTTTATAATTTTACTTTCTATTCTTATATGGCTTGGATTTTGGTAACGCTTGGTTTGCGTCCGTCTTATCCTTGGTAGAATAGACAGCTTTATAAACCTTATAACCAACACAACTCGAACACTTTTACCAGGTTGAAATCTAAAACTGCTTTCCAATTCCCTCATAACTTGAAATAGGTATTAAGAGCCCTCCGTAATATCTTTTCCCCCTTTCCTACCCGTACTATCTTGAGAAAAGAGGAGCATTATCGAACGAGGATCAAAATCCCCTCCATCATAGTTTCGGAGGAAGCCCGTCTTGTATATCTGACTGCCAGTGAGTACATGCTACTAGTCTTCTACCGCAGGTACAAGTGCGGTCTTTACCTAGTTTTTAGGAATCCCCACAAGAATCCTCGCGCTATCATACACCACATTTCTCTATTTAAAAAAAACACTATATTATGCAGCTTATCTATCATTGGGGGGGACAGCAAGGAAACGAAGAAAACTATACAAGAAAAAAAAAAGATAATGTCGTGTAAGTTAAGTATTTACAGAGAGAGAGAAGAATTAAATGTGATAGGCGAAATTTGCAAGCTATGTATAAACTCGGCCTTCTCAAAGATAGAAATTTCACTCGGGCCAAACACTAAGGGACATGAACTCGAGTAAACGGAGACCCGTAAATCCTCACGCAGCCTCGAAAGAAATGGCCAAGAAGGGGAAAGAGGGGAGGGTATGATATATATCTGTATTCCCAGGTCGTGGGATTCCCGCCGCCGATAGAAGGGGATGTTCAAGTGCAGTATATTGGGTGACGATGCAGGGAAATGGAAGGGGCGGAGGGTATTTCGACGAGGTGGTGTCTCCTAGGGTTCAAATGGTACTGGGGGTTACCGATTTGCGAGACTGTAGGAGCGCTACTATCCTCTCGTGTCCATTCAGGGTGGCATACGAGAGAGGTGTGTGGCCCCAAAAATCTGGCTTGTCGGGATTGACCTCTTCCCGTTCGAGTAGTATTTTTATCACTCCCTCCTGTCCATTCAGAGCGGCATACAAGAGCGGCGTTCGGCCCCATTTGTTTGGCTCATCCGGGTTGACCTCTTCCCGTCCGAGTAGTATGTTCACAACTCCCTCACGTCCATTCTGAGCGGCATACGAGAGCGGCGTTTGGCCCCATTTATCTGGCTCGTTCGGGTTGACCTCTTCCCGTCCGAGTAGTATGTTGACAACTCCTTCATGCCCATTCTGAGCGGCATACAAGAGCGGCGTTTGGCCCCGTTTATCTGGCTCGTTCGGGTTGACCTCTTCCCGTCCGAGTAGTATGTTGACAACTCCTTCATATCCATTCTGAGCGGCATACGAGAGCGGCGTTTGGCCCCATTTATCTGGCTTGTCCGGGTTGACCACTTCCCGTCCAAGTAATATTTTGACAACTCCCTCACGTCCATTCAGAGCGGCATTCGAGAGCGGTGTTTGACCGTGTTCATCTGGCTTGTCGGGGTTGACCTCTTCCCGTTCGAGTAAAATATTCACCACTTCTTCATGTCCGTTATACGCGGCCCATGAAAGTGGTGTACAACCAAAACAGCCTTCCCCGTCGAGATCAGACCCTCCTACCTCAATTAGAGCGACTACCAATTCAACAATTCCAAAGAACGATGCGCAATGTAGCCCACTAATTACAGGACAAGTATCGTAGCCCTCGGGATCCAGGTTTGCATGAGTAAGGAGTAATTTGGTCGATATCGGACTATAAGGTTCCTTTAACAGCTCCAGCGCAAGTGATCTCCCACAGCTCGAGAGCTCCCTTTTCGCATGCACTCCCCAGTATACTGAACAATATTCTAGAAAGGGTGTACTCTGAATATCAGGAGAATGGGCAGCTGAAAGGGCCTTGACATGTTGGGAATTCAGATAGGTCAAGCAGATTTCGGCCATCGCCGAGTGAGGTTGACTGAATATATCAGGATGAGCGGAAAGATACTCCCGCAGGGTAAAGTGGACCAATCGCACAGTTAATGCCTCCTTGTCCACAGTTACAAGTCCTTGACAGCAGTTCAACAATGTCGATATCGAAGGGATGTTGCCAACATCGAAATCCTTGGAGCCTAGCTGGACTGCTAAGGCGTAGCAGAGCTCATCCGCGTTCAACGGCCGTTCCGCATGGCTAATCCACATCAGGGCCGTCATCCCGAGTCTCGATTTGTCCCCATCTTGCGATTTTATCCGCTCGATCGTCGCTCCGTAAACATCTTCCAATTCCAATCCATTTGTCATTCTGCTGAGCTTTTCCCTTCTTCGGGAGATTGTTGATTCGTGTAAAATTGCGTCGATATTCAAGGAAATCAGCAGAAACCTAGATTCATATCTATTAGTGGATAGTGTAGGGGTGGGATTCCTAGTATTATCGCCTACGTACATGTCCGACATTGTTTTTGGAATCCTCTCTAGAATATCTGCCTCTAAACTCTCTTCCATAGCGTCTGGCGTTACATCCTCGTCCAGCCTAACACGAAGGTATTCGACGATATCATTTTTGCTGGGACCTAGAGATACACTTGTCGCTCGCTCGGGGAGACGCTTCTCAATCTCAGCCCGAATATGAGGCCTTCCGGTAATGAATATTCGTGTGCGCGGCGACTTCTCGACGATTTTTTTCAGTGAATCAAGGAGCTTGACCCGATGCACCGCCGCACACTCGTCCAGAGCGTCTATGCATACAAATGTGCGTATTGAGGACGTGATAGTCTGTAGCATCTTCACGATGTCCGGAAGTCGCGGTGCCCGTCCACCAATGACCTTTTTCTGCTCTTGAAAGGCCAGCGATATTTCCTCTGGAATCTTTTCCATCCCGCCGGTGATCTGTTTCAGCAAGGAACCCAGCATACTGGTCGCAGTCTGGTCCTTTCGGTCTGCGAAGTCAAAGTAAAAGCAAGCAACGGCGGTGCTTCGTCCTCTGGCATGATCGCACAACCTGTCCACCACCAGCGAGCTGACATCGTGGCCCGTTAGCACTGACTCTCTTTTCTTCTCTTCTCGGAGAATAATTCTCGTTACCTGATAAAAGTCTTTCCGACTCCTGGCCCTCCATAACCAAACAAGACTGCCTTATCATCTTCACCTTCACCTTCACCACTCCCGTCGTGCCAGCTTTTGAATTCCTCAGTTTGAAGGAGCCATTCCCCTACATTGTCGACGCGGCGCTCCTGGATATCCTGGTGCCGTAGCCTGGGCTCTAGGGGTGATAACCAAGCTAGGAGTTGGGACCGATCATCGGCAACATAGTTATTCTGAACATTAAAAGAATTCCTATTATTAGAGAAGGCGCTGTTGTCGATGGTATATTGAGACATCTTCCGTTTTTGCTGCTCGCGCTGTACTAGAGGAGGAGCTATTGATTATCGTCGGTTGATGATATCCTGGGAGCTGGGGGAAAGCGGGGGTCTTCTAGCATTAAAGCAGCCTTGCACATACAGTGTCACTTTGGGGAACACCGAAGAAAAGTGATGCATCACACAAACGGCCATTCACAAAGAAACCCCAAGCGCAGGCCGTAGAGAAAGCCCGACTAGATCCATACATACGGTAGTCTACTTGCCAAAAAAAGAAGTTTGGGGTGTTGCCACAGGCGAGTTAGTTGCTAGCGAACACCCCAAACTTTGTTCTTCGGCCCGTAAATGATAGCAGCCTTAGTCCGACACCGCGAAAAGCAATCCTTGGTGGAAGCCACGAATATCATCCCAACTATCGAGTTCCAACTTAAGATATACAAGGCTCTCAAAAAGAGATAGTCTAGAAGTTCGCCAATAGCATAGATGACCACTACAATTACGAGTAAGAGTCACCATTTTTCTTATCAAAAGTTTGGTGCCCCGGGTAAATCACGGGGGTCTTGCACGACGCGAAAGATACTTTAATCGGTTATGAAACCACAATAGCCTTTTACAAAGACTCCCACGATTCCCCAACCGATACCGCACCCGGGAGCACGTATCTCGAAGGAAAATGGTTTGTAGATCCGTAACCTCTTAGGCCGCCATAGGAAACCCTTTTGGTCTTGCGAAAAAACCGCAGGGCTAACGTGCTAACCAACTTGAAGCGGTGCAGGGAAGTTCTATCGGGGGTGTATCCAAATATTAGAAAGCTCTTGCTTCCAACGATGGAATGTCCTATCGACACAATCTTACGGAGGTACAGGGCATAGGTTTTGTACGTACCGTAGGTTCCACAGGCGAGGTTTGCTGCCCTCACCCTATGTGTAACCTGCAAAACTTATGCCCTGTACGATCTTGGCGCCAAAAGAAATGGACTCCCCCCATTTTACACCAAAAATGAGCGTTTTCACCTCATAAAATCAAACCCACTTGTTTTGCAAAAAAATATTAAAATTCCCCAGAGTCTTTGGATCTGTCTAGATATTATCCTTTTTTTGTGACACTATCTTGTAACCAACAGAACTCGAAGACTTTTACCAAAATTAGAATCTAAAAATGCTTTCCAATTCCCTCATAACTTGAAATAGGCATTAAGAGCCCACCGCAATATCTTTCCTCTTTTGCTACCTGTATTGTCTTGCGAGATGAGGCACTATCGGGTCAGGATCAAAATCCGCCCTATCATAGTTTCAGAAGAAGCCTTTCTGGTATATGTAGCTGGCAGTTAGTAGGGGATACTAGTCTTCTACCACGACACAGTACTGTCTTTACCCAGTTTTCAATAATTTCCACAAGAATCCTCGCACTATCATACACCACATTTCTCTACTTAAAAAAAAAACACTATAGTTATTATTATTATGTATCGTTTGGGGCAGGGGGAAAGGAAGAAAAGGAACGAAGAAAAAACCATACGAGAGAGAAAAAAAGAATACTGTAACAATTTACAGAGAGAGGAGAATTAAATATGACAGGATAAAATCTGCAAGCTATGTATAAACTCGACCTTCTCAACCAAGGAGAGAAATTTCACTCGAACCAAACGCTACGGAACATGTAAACGGAGACTCACCCAGCTGCGAAAGACAGTAGCCGAAAGGGGTAAGAAGGTTGATATATATCTGTACTCCTAGGTTATGGGGTGACCCCGGTCGACGGAGGGTGATGTCCGAGTGTATCGCAGCGGGTAAGATGCCCGGAAAGACGGCGGTTATCCCCACGAGGAGGTGTCTTCAAGGGCTTAAATGGCACTGGGCGTTACCGCTTCGCGAGACTGTAGCAGCTCTACTATCCTCTTATGTCCATATAGAGTGGCATACCAGAGCGGTGTTTGGCCCCATTTATTTGCCTTGTCGGGATCGACCTGTTCCTGTCCAAGTAGTATTTCTACCACTCCCCCCTTTCCTCTCTGAGAGGCACCCGAGAGCGGTGTGTGACCCCATTTATTTCGTTTGTTAGGGTCAACCCCTGCCCGTCCGAGCAGTATTTTCACGACTCCCTCACATCCATTCATAGCGGCTTCAGAGAGCGGTGTTTGGCCCCATGTATCTGCGCTGTCTGGGTTGACCTCTTCCCGTGCGAGTAGTATTTTTACCACTCCCTCATGTCCACCCCAAGCGGCACCGGAGAGCGGCGTTTGGCCGTCCTTATCTGCCTTGCCGGGGTTGACATCCTCCCGTCCGAGTAGTATTTTGACAACTCCCTCATGTCCATTCCAAGCGGCGTGCGAGAGCGGCGTTTGACCGAATTTATCTGCCTTATCCGGATTGACCTCTTCTCGTTCGAGTAGTATTTTTACCACTCCTTCATGTCCATTTCGCGCGGAATTTGCGAGTGGTGTTTGGCCCCGTTGATCTGCGTTGTCCGGGTTGATCTGTTCCTGTCCGAGTAGTATTTCTACCACCCCCTCATGTCCACTCAAAGCGGCATACGAGAGCGGCGTGTTGCCGAATCCATCTGCCTTATTCAGATTGACCTCTCCCCGCCCCAGTAGAATTTTCACCACTTCTTCATGCCCATTATACGCGGCCCATGAAAGTGGTGTACAATCCAAATTGTCTCCCCCGTCGATATCGGAACCTCCCATCTCTATTAAAGCAGCTACCACTTCAACAATTCCAAAAAATGATGCGCAGTGTATCCCACTAAACCGAGAATAAATAGCGTCGTCCCCGCGATTCGGGTTTGCATGCTCAAGGAGTAATTTGGTAGATATCGGGCTATAATGCTCCTTTAACAGCTCGAGCGCGAGTGATTTCCCACAGTCCGAGAGCTCCTTTTTCGCATGCACTCCCCAGTATACTGAACAATATTCTAGAAAGGGTGTGTTCTGAATATCAGAAAAATGGACAGTCGAAAGGGCATTGATTTGTTGGGAATTCAAATAAGTCAGGCAGATTTCGGCCATTGCCGAATGAGGTTTACTGAATATATCGGGATGAGCGGAAAGATATTCCTGAAGGGTAAAGTGGATCAATCGCACGGTTGATGCCTCCTTATCTACAGTAATGAGTCCTTGACAGCAATTCATCAATGTCGACATCGAAGGGATGTTGCCAACGTCGAAATTAGTGGAGCCTAGCTGCACTGCTAAGGCGTAGCAGAGCTCATCTGCTCGCAACGGCCGTTCCACATGGCTGATCCACATTAGGGTCGTCATCCCGAGTCTCGACTTGTCCCCATCTTGCGATTTTATCCGCTCGATCGTCGCTCCGTAAACATCTCCCAATTCCAATCCATTTGTCATTCTGCTGAGCTTTTCCCTTCTTCGGGAGATTGTTGATTCATGTAAAATTGCGTCGATATTTAAGGAAACCAGTAGAAACCTAGATTCATATCTATTAGTGGATGGTGTAGGGGCGGGGTTCCTAGTATTATCGCCTACGTACATGTCCGACATCTTTTCCGGAATCTTCTCTAGAATATCTGCCTCTAAACTTTCTTCCATGGCGTCTGGCGTTACATCCTTGTCCAGCCTAACACGAAGGTATTCAACGATATCATTTTTGCTGGGACCTAGGGATACACTTGTCGCTCGCCCGGCAAGACGTTTTTCAATCTCAGCCCGAATATGAGGCCTTCCGGTAATGAATATTCGTGTGCGCGGCGACTTCTCGACGATTTTTTTCAGTGAATCAAGGAGTTTGACCCGATGCATCGCCGCACACTCGTCCAGAGCGTCTATGCATACAAATGTGCGTAGTGAGGACGTGATGGTCTGTAGCATCTTCACGATGTCCGGAAGTCGCGGCACCCGTCCACCAATGACCGTTTTCTGTTCTTGAAAGGCCAGTAATATTTCCTCCGGAATCTCCCCCATCCCGCCAACGATCTGTTTCAGCAAGGAGCCAAGCATTTTGGTCAGAGGCTGCTCCTTTCGGTCTGCGAAGTCAAAGTAAAAACACGCAACGGCGGTGCCTTGTCCTCTGGCATGATCGCACAACCTGTCCAACACCAGCGAGCTGACATCGTGGCCTGTTAGCACTACCTTTCTTCTCTTCTCGGAGAATAATTATCGTTACCTGATAAAAGTCTTTCCGACTCCTGGACCTCCATAACCAAACAAGACTGCCTTATCACCTTCACCTTCACCTTCACCACTCCCGTCATGCCAGCTTTTGAATTCCTCAGTTTGGAGGAGCCATTCCCCTACATTGTCGACGCGACGCTCTTGGATATCCTGGTGCCGTACCCTGGGCTCCAGGGGCGATAACCAGGCTAGGAGTTGGGACCGATCATCGACAACAAAGTTATTCACATTAAAAGAGTTGTTATTATTAGAGAAGGCACTATTATCGATGGTATATTGAGACATCTTCCGCTTTTGCTGCGCGCACTGTTGTAGAGGAGGAGTTATTGAGTATGGTAGGGGGATGATATTCAGCTAGGGAAAAGCGGGGGTCTTCTAGAACCACCGTAAAACAGCGTTGCACATCACTCTCCGGAGGTACAGCGCCTAAGTTTTGTATGTTCCACAAGCGAGGTCCGCGGCTCTTACTCCCTGTCCAACATACCAAACTTAGGAGCTGTATCTCCGCATGGAACACTGAAGAAATGTGTCCATACAAACGACCATTCACAAAGAAACCCCAAGCGCAGAGCATGGAGAAAGCTCAACTACTCGCACACTACTATCGTAACACTCGGTGGTTGTGGCGTATTGAGCCCGCCTTGCCTGCGCATCTCGATTGTGAGCATCTTTCCCGTTTAGCTTACAAAAATACTTGAACCCCATTCGAGGACTTGATCCTTCGTCCGAGCCATTCTCACAACGCTGGACTCACAACAGCTCGATAGCGGAGCTTCTGCGGCGGCAGTTTTCCTAGCGGGCGACCAGGCCTCCATCATAAACGTCCTTCCACTCCCTGCCGACTGATCCCAACCCTTTAAAACAAATTACTCGACAATTGCCGAAACCCGCTTGAGTTATCTGAATTCGCAGCATCTCAAGGCTCTCTCGGCCAGTCCCTCTCCCAATCTCCAAAGCACATCCTCTCTAAGATATTCCTCCAGCACTTACGTTCGGGAGCCCACACGAGAACATTCCGATCGCTCAAAGTTACCTGCGGCAAAGCGATTCGACGACTACCAGTACCACATACCAACTGCAATCCCGTTAGAAAGGCAGGAGAACTACTCGTGCACTGTTGATCCTGGCAAGCTTTGGCTGTTCGGCGATCTACACTGTGCATCAGTTTTGGGGATTGGAGAGATTGTTTTTGGCTCGGCGGAGGTGCAAGGCAATGATGTCAAGGAAAACTATGGATGCCGGTAATACACCTCTCGCGTGGGCCGCCGGTAGCGGGCACGAGGAAGTGGTGGAAATACTACTGGGACGGGACGACCTCAACCCGAACAAAGCGGGTCAGCGTGGCCAAACACCACTCTGGTGTGCTGCCCGGAATGGGCACGAGGAAGCGGTGAAAGTACTGCTTGCGCGCGGCGATGTGAGCCCTGACGAGCCAAATATCTACGGCCGAACACCACTCTGGTCCACTGCTGAGAGCGGCCACGAGGAAGTGGTGAAAATACTACTCGGACGGGGCGGCGTCGACCCTAACAGACCGGACCTATTCGGTCGAACACCACTCTGCCGTGCTGCCCAGAAAGGACACGAGGGAGTGGTAAAGGCCCTCCTCGGACGGGATGACGTCTGCCCCGAGAAAGCTGATAGGGACCTCCTAACACCACTATTATGTGCAGCCCAGAGTGGGCACGAGGAAGTAGTGAAGGTACTGCTGGCACGCGACGACGTCAACCCTGACAAACCAGGTTCCGTTCGCCGAACACCACTCTGGCATGCTGCTGTTAATGGCCACGAGGGAGTGGTGAAAATACTACTCAGACGGGGCGATGCCAACCCCAACGCAGAGTGCCTCTTCGGCACTACACCACTCTACTCTGCTGCCGCGAATGGGCATAAGGGAGTGGTGGAGATCCTACTTCGGCGGGGCGATGTCAACCCTGACAAGAAAAACAACCAAGGCATGACGCCGCTTTCCCGTGCTATCCAGAATGGGCGTGTTGGAGTGGTGAAAATACTACTCGAGCGGAAAGAGGTCGATCCCGACCGACGAGATACGAGTGGTCGAACACCTCGCCTGTGGGCAGCCCAGCGTGGCAATAAGCGAGTGATGGCGCTATTGCCGCCCTTGGATTCTACCATTCCCAGCACGACCTAGCCCTAGGGAAGCACCACCCTCCTCACCGTCTTCAAATCTGGATGGCCTATTCTCCATCTCCCCAAGCGTCACAACCATTGCATACACATGTTGGCCACCGCCACGCCCTCCCCCTTCCCATTCCCACTCAACTTCAACCTACAGTCTATATTGCCGCATTATGATAATTGTCCTGTTTCCGTGCCTTCCGTGCCGCTACATGCCATCCTAAATATTTCCCTTTATCTGGAGTGGGAAAGCCCATATTTGTTACATTCCCCTCCTACTCTCTATGAATACTCTTATTTTGCGGGGTCAGTTGGATCCAGGGTTCTGCGTTTGTTGGGGGTTGTTGCTCTTGTATTGACACAGGCTGGCGTGGTATGAATTGTCCATCACATTTGATTTTCCCGTCGCTTCCTAGTTCTAAATCATCTTTGCATCTTTGCTCTTCATTTCTTTCCAGCATTCCTTTATCTCGTTCGGGGGGGGGGGGGGCGCGCCGGCGGGGCGCCCGGCGCGGGCGGGGGGGGGGGGTGTGGGTTA
>Ga0307509_10006566_pt1 | contig 15582 bp, 11 predicted proteins | sample 10_EM_MG_FD_202245 | JGI IMG/M metagenome (GOLD analysis project Ga0307509, IMG submission 202245) | Populus trichocarpa ectomycorrhiza microbial communities from riparian zone in the Pacific Northwest, United States - 10_EM | ecosystem: Host-associated > Plants > Roots > Unclassified | place...
TCGGCGAGCTCGTCGACACCGCCGAGAAGCTCGGCGTCATGGAGAAGTCCGGCACCTGGTACTCCTACGACGGCACCAAGATCGGCCAGGGCCGCGACAAGGTCCTCGCCCACCTCGACGAGCACCCCGCCATCCAGCAACAGCTGCGCGACCAGCTCATCCGCCAGGCTCGCCTCGCCGCTGTCACCCCATCGGCCGCTGCCGCCGCCGCCGCCGGAGCCGCATCATGAGCGCCCCCACCAACCCCCGTGTCCCGCTCTCGCCGGCCGCGCCGGATCCGGTTTCGTCGCCGCCGGCACCCCTGACGCCGCCGACACCACACACCGGCGCGCCACCGGCACCGCCGCCTGGCGCTCCGCCGGCGCTGCTCGCGGTCGACCAGGCCGCCGATCTGCTCGACCGCGTCGTCTACGAGCAGATCCTCGAGTGCATCGACCTCGACGAGCTGTTCCACCTCGAGCAGTCGCTCGCCTTCACCGCCAGCAGCCTGCCCGGCGTCAGCCATGCCCGCTCCACCGAGTTCGCCAGGTCGCTCCTCGACCGCGCCTTCCAGCGCCTCCCCGACGACATCCGGACCTACCTCCGCGCCGTCGAAGCGCTCGCCTGCGACGGCTGCGAGCTCTGCGAGGAGGAAGCCCGCGAGGACCAGGCCCGCGAAGCTCGCCAGGCCCGCGCCTCGCGCAGCTCGATCAGCACGCGCCGCGGCGCCCGCTTCAAGAGCTGACCTCGGACCTCGCAGGACGCGCAAAACGCGATCGGAATGTCGCGGTTCGGGGGCGCGCTCAGAACACCCAGCCGACGCGGGTATAGCCCTCGGTCTCCTTGACCCGACGGTGCACCGGGGTGGTCATTGCGGTGCCGCGGTAATCGGTGGTGGTGGAGTGCCCGGATTCACGGCCGCTCGACCCGCCAGCCGCGATCGCGATGACCACGTGCTCGCCGATCAGCCAGCTCCAGCCGATCAGGGCGCGGCCGCCAACTTCGGTGCTGTTGGTGAAGGTCTTCTCCTCGAACTCGGGCCAGACATAGACGTCGCGGGCACGGCGCAGGACGCCAGCCTCGAGAAACAGCCCTTGCCACGCGCCCTTGGGATACAAGATCGCGGAGACGCCGAGGTCGAAGATGCTCCCGCCGTACCCCGTGCCGCTGCCGGACAGCGCCGCGGCCACGGGTCCCGCTGGCCCGTTGCTCTGGTATCTCGCGATGTTGGCGCGCAGCGTGACGTGGCCGCCGAGGCGTACGTAGGCGGATGCACCGAGCGCGCCGATCAGCCAGCTCGTCGGTCCGCTCACGGTGAGCGCAAACCGTCCTCCGGGATCCTCGGCGGGCATCGAGACCGACACACGCGCCGCGACGACCGCGGGTGCGGCGATCGGCTCGGCGTGTGCGCGCGCGCAAACCGCGGACACAACGGCAATCACGGTCACGACGTGGCGCATGGAGAATCGGTGCTGCACGAGCGAGGCCAGCGCAGCGAATCCCGCGGCGCTGGCCGGCGAACCCTCAGACGGCGCGCGGAGCAGGGATGCCGAGCCCCGGCCACAGCACGCGATCGCTGCGGATCTCGCCGGCGAACCAGTCGTGGTAGCCGCGCGCGAGCATCCACTCCAGGCGATCGCCACGCCAGAAGATCTTGCGCCGCTCGTGCGCTTCGCCGCGGATGAACGCGACGAGGAACACCTTGGCCCGCTGGAGATCCGCGGCGAACGGCTCCAGCCCGCGCAGCCGCGTGAGCCAGTCGTGCAGCCGCGGAAACCGCGAGGGATCGTGGCCGAGGCCGAACGCGCGGGTCGCGGTCAGATGCGGGAACAGCGCGACGTCTGCGATCGAAAGCGCATCATCCGACACGAACGCGCGGCCGGTCAGGTCGCGCTCGAGCGCTGCGTACACCGCGTCGAGATCGCGGCGCGCGGCGTCGAGCATGCCGCTCGGCATCGAATCGTCGCGCTTGGCCCACTTCCAGTACGAGACGTTGATCAAGATCGGATCGATCACCGTGTCGGCGCAGCGCTCCCAGGCGCGCGCGTGGACCCAGGCGGCGCCGTCGCGCGGGTACAGCGGGCGCGCCGGCCAGACGCGCTCGAGGTACGCGATGATGTCCGACGAGCCGACCACGATCACGCCGTCGTGATCGAGCGCCGGTACCTCGAGGCGGCCGTTGACTGCGGCCAGCCGGTCATGGTTGGCGAGCAAGAGCCCGTCGACCACCTCGTGCGCGATCTCCTTCAAGACCAGCGCGAGCCGCACCTTGCGCGCGAACGGGCTGAACCCGTTGTCGTAGAGTGTGATCACGCTCCAAACCTAGCACCACCGCTAACCTTCCCGTCATCAACCCGCTGGCGGGTTCAACCGCAAGAACTTGCGGCCGGCCTGCCGTCGAGTCCGCATGGGGCCGTAGCGGCGGCCGCAGCTGCCGCGGTTCGATCTCTCGCGGCTGTAACGCGCGACGCGCTGGTGGCTCTTCCTGGGCAGATCACCCAGGAGCTGTTCATGCGAATTCACATCTGGTTTCTCGTCCTGGCCGCGACGGCCGGCTGCGCCCTCGATCGCGGCGACACCGGCGATAGCGGCGCCAGCCTGGAGGCCGCGTCGACGGTCGCGGTGACGCGGAGCCGCCTCGAGCAGAACTGCGACGCCCTGCTGCGCGCGAACGGCGGCCGTGGTTGCGACGTGGAGAGCGGCCGGCAGATGTGCGTCGTCACGACCGCCGTCCGGCCGGCGCGCGTACTGCAGATCGGAGACCCGGTGCCGTCGTCGACGACGCTGCGCCTGTGCAGCGCCGGCACGTGCAACCCCGTGCCACCGGTCGCGTCGCCGTACGGGTTCCACTGTGCGACGATCAGCTCGTGCCTTCCGATCTCCGTGGGCTGCAGCAACGGCGGGACGATGACGTGCGAGCCCGTCGAGAACCCGTTCGGCGGCGAGCCGGGGCTGTCCTGCAGCTGCGATCTCGCCGATTGACCGGCAGGTCGCAGCGCTAGCGATCCTGCGCAGAGACGATCTTCACGGCGAGCGCGAACCTCAGTGGCACATCGCGGCCGACCAGCCGCCGGCATCGACGAAGTACGGGCTGCCGCCGGCGATGGCGGCTATGAGGAACGCGTAGCTGACGTCACGCATGGCTGTCCTTTGCGAGCTCTGTTCGCTCGGTGTACGCGGCGACCGCGCCGGGCCGATATCACGCCGACCTCAACGCAAGGCTCGACGGCCACGTCGCTCCGGAGTTGGTTCGACCACTGGACGGTCCATTGCCCACCCAAGCATCGATTTCGATTTGGGCTCGATCGATACTCGTGCGGCATGCCAGACGGCCCGTCACGTGAGGAAGGGCTCGCCAGCGAGCGAGACTTCTACCGCAGGCTCCTCGACCTCGGCGGCAAGGAGGAGATCGAGCCGCTGCTGGATGAGGCGCTGGCCCTCATCGTGGAAGTGACCGGCGCGAGCACCGCGTACCTGGAGCTCTACGACGATGAGGCCAATCGGCCGCGGTTCTGGAAGGGGTACCACTGCAGCGACCGCGATGTGGCGTCGATCCGGGCGTCGATCTCGCGCGGGATCATCGCGCGGGCGATCGGTGAGGGCCGCACGATCGAGACGCCGTCGGCGTCGCTCGACGCCCGGTTCTCGCAGCTCAGCAGCGTGCGGCAGCACCTGATCCAGGCGGTGCTGTGCGCGCCGGTCGGGGTGCAGCCGCCGATCGGGGTGATCTATCTGCAGGGACGGACGCGGCCGGGGCCGTTCACGGCGATCGACCGCGAGCGCGCGGAGCTGTTCGCGCGGCAACTCGCGCCGCTCGCCGACCGGCTGGTGCGCCGCGATCACCACGATGCGGTCGACTACACGCGCGAGGTACGCGAGCGGCTGCGCTGTCCGGAGATCATCGGGCGGTCGCGGGCGCTGGCGCAGCTGCTGCAGGCGGCATCGCACGTCGCGCCGCTCGACGTCGACGTGCTGATCACCGGGCCGTCGGGGACCGGCAAGTCGATGCTGGCGCGCGCGATCCACGTCAACAGCCCGCGGTCATCAGGGCCGTTCGTCGAGCTCAACTGTGCGGCGATCCCCGAGGCGCTGATCGAGAACGAGCTGTTCGGCGCCGAGCGCGGCGCGCACTCGACGGCGATGCGCAAGGTGACCGGCAAGGTGTCGGCGGCCGAGGGCGGCACGCTGTTCCTCGACGAGATCGCCGAGCTGACCGCCGGGGCGCAGGCCAAGCTGTTGCAGCTGCTGGAGACCCGCGAGTACCACTCGCTGGGCTCGACGACGTCGATCCGGGCGGACGTGCGGATCCTGAGCGCGACCAACGCCAAGCTCGAGGAGCGGGTGTCGGCGAAGCAGTTCCGCGAGGACCTGTACTACCGGATGCACGTGGTGCCGCTCGAGGTCCCGGGGCTGGGCGAGCGGCGCGACGACATCGCCGAGCTCGTCGACCACTTCTGCGTCGAGTCGTGCAAGCGGCACCGGCTGCCGTACCTGGCGGTGTCGCGCCGCGCGCTCGCGGCGTGCCGCGATTCGCCGTGGCCCGGGCACACGCGGCAGCTCGCGCACGCGATCGAGGCCGCGGTGATCCGCGCGAGCGGCGAGCGCTCGACGACGCTGCACGAGCATCACGTGTTCCCCAAGGCGTCGCGCGACGAGCCGGAGCTGGTGACGCTGCAGCAGGCGACGCGCGAGTTCCAGAAGCGCCACGTCCGCGCGGCGCTCGAGAACAACGACTGGAACGTGACCGAGACCGCGCGCAAGCTCGATCTCGCGCGCTCGCATCTCTACAACTTGATCAACGACTTCGAGTTGCGGCGAGAGAAGAAACCCGACCAGGGGTAGCGTCTGCGTGTCACGACGCCGCGCGGTGGTCGGCGATCAGCTGGTGCTCGACCAGGCGGTGGTACGTCCCGCGCCGCGCCATCAGCTCGTCGTGGCGGCCCTGCTCGACGATCCGCGCGCCCTCGAGCACGACGATGCGGTCGGCGTCGCGCACCGTGCTGAGCCGGTGGGCGACGATGATCGTCGTGCGGCCGTGCATCAGCCGGGCGAGCGCCGCCTGCACCGACGCCTCGCTCTCGGCGTCGAGGTTCGAGGTCGCCTCGTCGAGGATCAGCACGCGCGGGTCGGCGAGCAGCGCGCGGGCCAGCGCGATCCGCTGCTTCTGGCCGCCCGACAGCTTGGTGCCGCGCTCGCCGATCATCGTCGCGTAGCCATCGGGGAACCCGGTGATGAAGTCGTGGGCGTGCGCGTCGCGCGCCGCGCGCTCGATCTCGGCGGTCGCGGCGCCCGCCTTGCCGTACGCGATGTTGTCGCGGATCGTCCCCGAGAACAGCACCGGCTCCTGCGCGACCATCGCGAGCGCGCGGCGCAGCTCGCCGAGCCGGAGCTCGCGGACGTCGACGCCCTCGATCAGCACGCGGCCGGCATCGACGTCATAGAACCGGTAGAGCAGCGACAGGATCGTCGACTTGCCGGCGCCCGACGGGCCGACCACCGCGACGACCTCGCCGGGCGCGATGTCGAGGTCGACGTCGGTCAACACCGGCTGGCCGCGCCGGCTCGGGTAGGCGAACGACACCCGCTCGAGCTTGATCGCGCCCTTGCCCGGCGGCAGCGCGCGCGCAGGCTCGGGGTCGCGGATCTCCGGCACGGTGTCGATCACCGCGAACAGACGGTCGGTCGCGCCCGCCGCGCGCTGCAGCGAGCCCCACAGATCCGAGACGTCGCCGAGCGCGCCGGCGACGATGAAGGTGTAGAGGAAGAACGCGATCAGCTCGCCCGCGGTCAGCTCGCCGTGGATCAGCGCGCGGCCGCCGAGCCAGAACACCGAGGCGACGCCGATGTAGCCGGCGGTCATCGCGGTCGACATGAACCACGACCGCCAGCGCACCATCTCCAGGGTCTTGCGGAACGCGGCCTCGACGCCGCTGCGGTAGCGCCCGGCCTCGTAGCCCTCGCGGACGAACGACTGCACCGTCGCGATCGCGCCGATCGATTCCTGGACCTGGCCCGAGACCTGGGCGAGCTCGTCTTGCACCGCGCGCGCCATCTTGCGGATGCGCCGGCCGAAGTAGATCGTCGCCAGCGTGATCGGCGGGACGATCGCCAGCATCATCACGGTGAGCCTGATGTCGATCACGAACAGCATGACCAGCGCGCCGATCAGCTGCAGCGTGTTGCGCAGCGCCATCGACAGCTGGCTGCCGACCACGCCCTCGACGACGGTGACATCCGACGCCAGCCGGCCGACGAGCTCGCCGCTGCGCCGCTCGTGAAACCACGCCAGCGGCAGGGTCAGCACGCGGTCGAACACCAGCCCGCGCAGGTCGGCGACGACGCGCTCGCCGAGCCAGCTGATGCTGTAGTGGCGCAGCCAGACCAGCACGGCGTTGACCAGCACGACGCCGATCATGATCAGCACGATGACGTCGAGGTTGCCGGTGGTGTTCCCGGTCATCCCGATGTCGACGACCAGCCGCCCGGCCCACGGGTAGACCAGGTTGATCGCCGACGCGCCGCACAGCGCCGCCAGCGCGAGCGCGAACCGGGCGCGGTGCGGCCGGAGCAGCGGAAGCAGCCGCCACAGCACGGCGAGCCGGCGGCGATCGCGCGGCTGATCGGCCTCGGCCTCGGGAGACTCGACGTACGCTGCCACCACCAGGTGGCATAGCGCACCGCCTCTCGGCTGTCACCCGGCCGCCGACGGCAAGCTCGCTACTTGGCCGGCAGCAGGATCGGCTCGAAGAACTGCTTGGTGTCGAGGTAGCGCTTCGCGGCGGCCTGGACGTTGGCCGACGTCATCCGCGCGATCATCTTGCTCGGATCGAGCACCAGCGCCGGGTCGTCGCCGTAGGTGTACGCCGAGGTCAACCAGCCGATCCAGAATCCATTGTTGCGGAGCTGGACCTCGCGCTCGCGGGCGAACGTCTGCTTGACCTTCTCGAGGTACTCGTCGCCGATGCCGGCCTTCTGGACCTGCGCGATCTCGTCGAACGCGGCGTTGATCAGCTCGGTGACCCGCAGCGGGTCGCAGCCGAACGAGATCGAGAAGTTGCGCTCCTGGAACGGCGCGCGGCTGATCGCGCCGCCGACGCCGACGCCGTACACGCCGCCCTTGTCCTCGCGCAGGATCTCGCGCAACCGGATCTCGAGCACCTGGCCGAGGATGTACATGTCGCGGTCCTTGTCGCGCGTCCAGGGCTCCTCGGCGTGGAACAGGACCTGGACCCGCGCCTTGGGCTCCTGGCCGAGCATCCACGCCTGCTTGACCACGCCGCGCGCCTTGCGGATGTGGAGGTCCTTCTGCTTCTCGTGGCGGCCCTTGCCGGGCAGGCTCGCCAGGTAGGTCTCGACCAGCGGCCGGAGCTGCGCCGTGTCGAATGCGCCGACGATCACGAACGTGAAGTCGCTGACGTCGCCGAAGCGATCCTTGTAGAACGCGAACGCCTTCGCGGGGTCGAGCTTGTCGACGTCGGTCGGGCCGACCGGCTTGCGCCGCGCGTTGCCCTGGTAGAGCACCGCCTGCGACTGGATCTGGAACTGGACCTCGGGGTCGCGCAGCCGGTTGAGCAGCTGCTCCTTGAGGTTCTGCCGCCACACCGCGATCGCACGGTCGTCCTTGCGCGGCGCCGTGATCTCGAGGTGGACCAGCTGGAACATGGTCTCGAGGTCGCGGACCGATGCGCCGGCCTCGACGGTCTCGGTGGTCTCGCCGATCTCGGCCGCTGCGGTGACGTGCTTGCCCGCGAGCATCTTGCCGAGCTCCTCGGCGTCGTGGTCGCCGACCCCGCCGAGCGCGGCGATGTTGTCGGCGAACCGCGCGTCGGGGTAGAGCTTGTCGTTCGCGGTCGCGACGCCGCCCGGCGAGCTGCCGAGCAGCGACACGCGGTCGGCCTCGAAGTCGCTGGGCTTGAGCACCACGCGTGCGCCGTTGGACAGCGTCCACTCGGTGATGCCGACGTCGTCGCGCTTGGCCTCCTTGACGATCTTGCCCGGCTTCGGCAGCTTGTCCATCAGCTTGGCGGTGACCGCGCGGTCCTCCCACGGCTCGATCGTGCGCTTGCCGAGCGCGTCGATGATCGCGAGCACGCGGTCCTTGCTCGGCAGCGCGGCCTTGCCCTTGTCGGCTTTGTCTTTGTCCTCTGGCCCGTCGACGAGGATCACGCGGTTCTCGGCGCCGCCGAACGACTTGCCGAGCGCGTTCATCTCGGCGAGCGTGATCGTCGGCAGGATCTTCTTGGCCAGCGCGCCTTCCGCCTTGCGGCCGATCATGAACTCGTGCTCGAAGAAGTTGCGGGTGAACTCCTCGGTGTAGTTGCGGCTGTCCGAGGTCGCGTCCTCGACCTCGGCCTGCTCGTAGAACCGGGTCTGGATCGCCACGGCGCGGTCGAGCTCGCTCTGCGTGACGCCGTGCTGCTCGACCCGCAGCACCTCGGTGAACAGGCTCTCGAGCGCGGCCTCGACCTTGCCGTCCTTGGCCTGCGCCTCGCGAACGAATGCGTCGATCTCGCGGGTCGGGCTGTCGATGCCGGCACCGGCCTGGCTGAACGGCGCGTCGGGGCGGCGGGCGATCGAGCCGAACCGCTCGTTGAGGATCGACTGGTAGACCAGCTCGAGCAGGATGCGCCGGAAGTCGCGGTACGACGACTCGGCGCGGTGCGGGACGACGTTGAACACCGAGACCAGCGTCGCCGGCATCTCGCGGTCGGTCTCGACCGAGACGCGCGTGCCGTCGGCGGTCGGCACGCCGGCGGCGATCCGCGCGCGCTCGCCGCCCGGGTTCTTGAGATCGCCGAACCGGGTCTGGATCTCCTTCTCGACCGCGCCGACGTCGGCGAAGTCGCCGACCGCGATCACCGCCATCAGGTCGGGTCGGTACCAGTCCTTGTAGAACTTGTGCAGCCGGTCGCGCGGCGCCTTGCGGATGATGTCCGGCACGCCGATCGGCAGCCGCACCGCGTAGCGCGAGCCCTTGAACAGCACCGGCGCCTGCTTGTCGAACAGCCGCTGCTGCGCGCCGCGGCCGAGCCGCCACTCCTCGAGCACCACGCCGCGCTCCTTGTCGACCTCGGCGGGGTCGTAGCTGACGTCGCCGGCCCAGTCGTGCAGGATGTCGACGCCCTTGGCGAGGAACGCCTTGTCGTCGGTCGGCACCTCGAGCTCGTAGACCGTGTCGTCGAACGTGGTCCGCGCGTTGAGATCGGCGCCGAACCGCATGCCGATCTTCTCGAGGTAGTTGACGATGTCGGCCTTGGGGAACCGGCGGGTGCCGTTGAACGCCATGTGCTCGTCGAAGTGAGCGAGGCCGCGCTGGTCGTCGTCCTCCTGGACCGAGCCGGCGTTGACCGCGAGCCAGAGGAAGGCGCGCTTCTGGGGCTTGTGATGCGCGAGCACGTAGTAGCTCAGGCCGTTCGCGAGCGTGCCGTGCTTGACCTCGGGCCACAGCGGCAGCGGCGCGTCCTCGGGGTCGGTCGCGGCGGGCTTCGTCGGGGCGGCCGGTGCCGCGGTGGTCGCGGTCGCTGCGGGCGGCGCCGCGGCCGGCTTGGCGCCACCGCACGCGGCGGCGATCAGGGCCAGTACGAGCGCCGGGACGGCGGCGCGCGCGATGCGATGTCGGATCATGGCGAGACAGTGCCATGCCCGGCGCGCAGCCGCACGGTGTAGGCTGCCGGCGATGGACGCTCCACCGTGCTTCGATCGCGCGGGCATCGAGGCGCTGGCGCGCGAGCTCTACGGCGCCGTCGCGGCGGCGACCGAGCTGGCGAGCGAGCGCGATCAGAACTTCGTGCTTGCCGTCGACGGCGAGCCGCGCCTGGTGCTCAAGGTCGCGGCGGCCGACGAGGACCGCGGGTTCCTCGCCGCCGAGCAGCGCGCGATGCACCATGTCTCGGCGCGCTCGACGCTGACGCCGCGGGTCGAGGCGCTGCGCGGCGGCGGCACGCTCGCCGAGGTCACCGCGCCCGACGGCCGGCGCCACCTGGCGTGGGCGGTGTCGGTGGTGCCCGGCGCGCCGCTCGCCCGCGTCGCGTATCGCTCGCCGGCGCTGTGGCACGGGCTCGGCGCCGCCGCGGCCGAGCTCGCCGGTGCGCTCGACGGGTTCGACGACCCGGCGCTGCACCGCGACTTCCACTGGGACCTCGCACGCGGCCGCGCCGTCGTCGCGCGCCACCGCGGCCTGGTCGATGACGCCGCGCTCGGCGCTGCGATCGACGCGGCGATCCGCCAGTTCGACGGTCACACCCAGCCGGTGCTGGCGGGGCTGCCGCGCGGCGCGATCCACGGCGACCTCAACGATCACAATGTTCTGGTGAACGACCTGGTCGCCGACGCCGCGCCGGGCGATCTGTTCGCGCGCGGCCAGCGCGTGTCGGGGGTCGTCGACTTCGGCGACATGGTGCACGGCATCGTGATCGGCGACCTCGCGATCGCCGCCGCGTACGCGATGCTCGACGCCGCCGATCCGCTGTCGGTGCTGTGGCACCTGGTGCGCGGCTATCGCGACGCGCGCCCGCCGAGCGAGGCCGAGCTCGACGCGGTGTTCGGCCTCGCGATGCTGCGGCTGTGCACCAGCGCGTGCGTCGCCGAGTACCAGCAGCGCGAGCAGCCGAGCAACGACTACCTCAGCGTCAGCCAGGTTGCGCTGCGCCGGACCTTGCCGCGGCTGGCGCGGATCCCGTTCGGCATCGCCGCGGCCACCGCGCGCAGCGCCTGCGACCTCGAGCCGCTCGCCGCCAGCGCCCGCGTCCAGCGCTGGCTCGCCGAGCGCACCGCATCGTTCGCCCCGGTGCTCAGCGTCGACGTGCGAAGCGAGCCGCCGCTGATCCTCGATCTCGGCATCGCCAGCCCGCTCGTCAGCGGCGACGACACCGCCAACGCCGAGCCGGCGTTCACCGCGCGGCTCGACGCGGCGATGCGCGCGGCCGGGGCGCGGGTCGCGGTCGGCCGCTACGCCGAGCCGCGCCTGCTGTACCCGACGCCGGGGTTCGCCGCGGGCGACGGCACGATCGCCGAGCGCCGCACCGTCCACCTCGGCCTCGATCTGTTCGCCGCCGCCGGCACGCCGGTCCACGCGCCACTGCCCGGCGTCGTCCACTTCGCCGACGAGCAGACCGTGCACCTCGACTACGGCGGCGTGCTGGTGCTGCGCCATACCACCGACGACGGCAGCGAGTTCTTCACCCTGTACGGCCACCTCCGGCGCAGCTCGTTCGACCACCTCGCGGTCGGCCGGCGCGTCGCGCGCGGCGAGCGGATCGCCGAGCTCGGCGCGGCGGAGCACAACGGCGGCTGGACACCCCATCTGCACCTGCAAATCATTTGCGATTTGCTCGGATTCGGCAGCGAGTTCCCCGGCGTCGCCACCGCGAGCCGGCGCGACGTGTGGTGCAGCGTGTCGCCCGATCCCAACCTGCTCGTCGGCATCCCGGCCGAGCAGCTCGCGCCGCTGACCCGCCCGCTCGGCGAGACGCTGGCTCGTCGCCGCGCCAGGATCGGCGGCAGCGTGCGCATCGCGTACCGCCGGCCGCTGCGCATCGTGCGCGGCTTCCGCCAGTACCTCCACGACGACGACGGCCGGCGCTACCTCGACGCCTACAACAACGTGCCCCACGTCGGCCACTGCCACCCGCGCGTCGCCGCCGCCGCCGCGAGCCAGATCGCCGTGCTCAACACCAACACGCGCTATCTGCACGACGGGCTCGCCGACTACGCCGAGCGGCTGACCGCGACGCTCCCCGCGCCGCTCGACGTCTGCTTCCTGGTCAGCTCGGCGAGCGAGGCCAACGAGCTCGCGATCCGCCTCGTCCGCACCGCCACCGGCCGCCGCGACCTGGTCGTGCTCGACGCCGCCTACCACGGCAACACCACGACGCTGATCGACGCCAGCCCGTACAAGCACGCCGGCCCCGGCGGCGCCGGCGCGCCCGACTGGGTCCACGTCGCGCCGCTGCCCGACGACTACCGCGGCCCGTACCGGCGCAGCGACCCGGCCGCCGGGGCCAGGTACGCCACCGACCTCGCCCGCGTCATCGACGCCGCCCGCGCGCGCGGCCGCGAGATCGCCGGCTTCCTCGCCGAGACCTGCCCGAGCGTCGGCGGTCAGATCCTGCTGCCGCCCGGCTACCTCGCCGCCGCCTACCGTGCGGTGCGCGCCGCCGGTGGCCTGTGCATCGCCGACGAGGTCCAGACCGGCCTCGGCCGGATCGGCAGCCATACCTGGGCGTTCGAGGCCCACGGCGTGGTCCCCGATCTCGTCGTGATGGGCAAGCCGCTCGGCAACGGCCATCCGCTCGCTGCGGTGGTCACCACGCGCGCGATCGCCGACGCGTTCGACAACGGCATGGAGTACTTCGCGACGTTCGGTGGCAACCCGGTGTCGTGCGCCATCGGCACCGCCGTGCTCGACGTGCTGCGCGACGAGGCGCTGCAGGCCCACGCCGCCCGCGTCGGCGACGCCCTGCTCGGCGAGCTGCGCGGCCTCGCCACGCGCCACGCCCTGATCGGCGATGTCCGCGGCGCCGGGCTGTTCCTCGGCGTCGAGCTGGTCGGCGATCGCGCAACGCTCGCGCCGGCGACCGCCGAGGCGGCCTACGTCGTCGAGCGGATGCGCGACGAGGGCATCCTGATCGGCAGCGACGGCCCGTGGCACAACGTGCTCAAGGTCCGCCCGCCGATGCCGTTCGACGCCGGCGACGCAGCCCGCCTGGTCGAGACCCTCGATCGCGTGCTCGGCGAGCTCGGCGAGCTGGCCTGAGCTACCCGGCGACCGGAGCCTGCGCCGCGGCCGGCGACACGTCGAACAGCTGCGCCAGCTCGTCGGCCTTCAGGGCCGCGTCGTGGCGGCCGAGCTCCATCAGGTCAGAGGCAAACGCGCCGTCGAACAAGATGTACGAGAGCAGATCGCTCTCGTGGCGCGCCTCGCCCGCCGCGAGCCGCTGGATCAGCCGCCGCGCCACCAGGCCGTGGACCTTCATCCGGCCCGAGCGCGCGAACTGCGCCGCCAGCGCGCCGATGTCCTCCGACGGCCGGATGTGGACCGCCTGGATCCGCCGCAGTGGCGCGCCGCGCAGCCGGAGCAGCGCGTGGTTCATCATGTCCTCGAACTTGTCGCCGAACGACGCGTGGCCGGCCTCGAGGATCAGGTTGATCCGCTGCATTCTGGCCAGGTCGTACTCGGTGTGATCGAGCAGCAGCGCGTTGAGCGCCTTGCCGGCCAGGAACAGCGGCTTGGGGAACGCCTCGGCGTGCTCGCGCTGGATCTCCTTGGACTGCGGCGCGACGTGGCGCAGCGACACCAGCAGCAGCCGGTCGGCGCCGAGCCGGATCGCCGGCGACATCGGCGTGTTCTGGCGCAGCCCGCCGTCGGTGTAGTAGTCGTCGCCGATCTTGACCGCAGGGAACAGCATCGGGATCGCCGCCGATGCCAGCACGTGGCGCGGCCCGATCCGCGCCGTGCGGTGGCGGACGAACGGATCCCGGCTCCACTCCCGCGGCACCGGCTCGGCGCTCGACAGGAACACGACCGTGTGCCCGGTGCCGATGTGGGTCGCCGACACCGAGAGCGCCTGGAGGTGGCGGCCGCGCAGGCTGCGGTCGATGCCGCGCCACGGGATCGCCCGCAGCACGAAGCGCTCGAGGCCGCTGGTGTCGAGCAGGCCGCCGTAGCGGAAGCTGCCCGGCGTGGGCGGCGGCGGCTCGCCGCCGAGCATCAGCCGCGCCGCGCGCAGCACGTCGACCGGCCGCAGGCTGATCAGCTCCTCGATCCGCAGCGCGCGCCACGCGGCGGCGAGCAGCTTGGCCTGCTCGTCGGGGTCGGCCATCGTCGCCGCCAGGAACGCGGCGTTGATCGCGCCGACCGAGGTCCCGCTGATGATGTCGATCGGCACGTGGCGACCGAGCCGCTTCGCGAGGTCGGTACGCAGGTAATGAATGATGCCGGCTTCGTACGCGCCGCGCGAGCCGCCGCCGGACAGCACGAAGCCGATCTTGGGTCGCGTGAACGGCTCCTGCACCAGGCGCCATTGTAAACCAACCCGCGGGGCCGCCGCGGTCAGTGGTTGCGCTTTACCGCGTCCTCGACCCGCTTGCGCTGGTCCTTGCGGAGCAGGCTGCGCGCCTTGACCCAGGTCAGGATCCGCGCCTTGCGGATCGTCGCCTCGACCTGGCTGATCGACTCGATCTGGTGCGCGATGTCGTCCTCGCTCGCCGACGCGTTCCGGAGCGTGTCGTGCAGCCGGTTCGACATCACCTCGAGCTCGCGCTTGGCGTCCCGCACCTTGGCCTCGGACTCGGTCCGCAGCTTGGTGAGCCGGGCGCGCTGGTCCGCGTCGAGCGACATGCCCTTGATCGCCGCGATCGCCGGCGCCATGTCCGACTGGATCGCCGGGTCGCTGTCGACGCCGGGCCCGACCACCGCGACGCTGTCGCTGTCGTCATCATCGTCGTCGTCATCGTCCGCGTCGTCGCTGTCGCTGCCGGGCTGCGGTCCGAAGCTCTTGGCGAAGTCCTTGCCGAACTTCTGGGCGATGCTCTTGCCGACCTTGTCGCCGAGCTGCGCCAGGTCCTGATCGAGCCCGGACATCTCGCGCTCGATGTCGTCGCCCATCCGCTCCATCTCCGGGCCGAGCTTGTCGAGGTCCATCGACTTCAGCTTGCCGAGCCGCGCCTTGATCTTCTCGCGCACGCCCTTGATCCGGACCTTGAGCCGATCGCGCACGTCGGGCGGGACATCGGGCAGGCTGTCGAGCGTGTCGAGCGCCTTCTCGAGCGAGTCCTGGACCAGCTCGGCGATGCCATCGACCTCGAGCTTGCCGTCGTGGATCGAGAACGTCATGCCGCCGTGGCTGCCGCGGCCGCTGTGGCGGCGCGTCGGCGGCACCGGTGGCACAGGCGGCGTCCCCGCCGTCGGCGGCACGGGCGGCACGGGCGGCACGGGCGGCACCGGGCGCACGCGCGGCCGCGGATCGGCCTGCGCCACCAGCACGCGGCTCGTCGCGGCATCCGACGCCGCGGGCCAGTAGCCGAGTGCGCCGTCGCGCCCGGTCTCGGCGTGACCGAACGCACTGGCAAACAGGAACCCACCGGCGATCGCCGACGGCAGGATGGTGAGGAACAGCGTGCGGGCCCGGCTCACGGCACAACTCCTTTGAGCAGTTTCTTGTACGGCGACAGTGGCTTCTTGATGTGGCCCCAGTGGGCCGACAGGTGACTCGATCGCTCGGTGTCGGCGAGATCGACCAGCGCCGCGAGGTCGGCATCCGCCGGCTCTTCGGCCGCATCCTTGCGAAGGTCCTGCTCGGTCGGCGCCGGGGTCGGCCGCGCGATCGTCGGATCGGTCGGCGCCGGCGCCGTCGACTCCGGCGAGCGTGCCACGACGAACACGCCGAACATCCCGGTCGCCACCGTCGCCGCCAGCCCCGCCGCGAACCGCCGCCGGCGCCGCACGCCCAGCAGGTGCTGCGCGCCGACCGTCATCCGCGCCGAGAATCCGAGCCCCGGGTCCACCGCATGGTGGGTCCCGCCGAGCTTGTTCGACACCGCAACCAGGCCCTGGCAGCTCTCGCAAGACGACACGTGCTCCGACAGCTCCGACAGCTCCTCCCC
>Ga0307509_10006567_pt1 | contig 15581 bp, 25 predicted proteins | sample 10_EM_MG_FD_202245 | JGI IMG/M metagenome (GOLD analysis project Ga0307509, IMG submission 202245) | Populus trichocarpa ectomycorrhiza microbial communities from riparian zone in the Pacific Northwest, United States - 10_EM | ecosystem: Host-associated > Plants > Roots > Unclassified | place...
TGTGGCAAAGGCCAGTATTGATCATCAATACATAAGATTCAGCAATGCTGACGTTTTTTTTTTTTTTTGGACTGTATGAATTTAAGCGCTAAAACGCGCCAGTGCCGAAGGTACTCAAAAGGACCCTATTTCAACTGAAAATTCGGACTGATCCACCAGTACTAACTTTTCACGCAGTGACAGTCCTCTGAGAGGCAGTTGAATGACCAAAGTGCGATTTCCAACGACCTGATTCAACGCTCAACCTTGTCGCTGCTATCGGGGCATCGGGATTGCAAGTAAAGTGTGCTACCACCAACCACCTTGAGTAGGCCGACGTTGATTCCCCACCGAATATCCGTTCCATTCCGCGTCGGATGGGGCCCTTCGGGACCCGGTGTAATCAGATAGCGGTGCAGGCACCCCCCGGTAACCATTCGGTAAATGCGTCTGAGGAACCCTCTGCCGCCGTCAGCCATCCTGCATATTCTCGGCGTCTTGAGGAATGATGGGGTTCATATATACTTATGTATTAGAGGTTTCCCTGTTCCATTTGACAATCCGGCCCCACTTCCCCGGCCCAATAACGTGGCCTAGTTGACACTAGTTCGAAGGCATGAGGCGTGCTGGGTAGGTCCATCCGACAGCTGTAGCGTGGGTGGACGGGCGGTTGGCGACGGCGTGCCTATCTCCTCGTACCTTAATTTTCCCTTAATTCCTTTCCTTTCACAAGGGATCCCTTTCCTGCAATATCCTGACTTGGAAACCTTCGAGTATGTGGGTGGCCATTCCCTTGACGTCCTTCCGTGAATCTACGCCAGCCGCGTGTTGTTCGGATTTGTGTAGGTGTACTAGTAGTAGGATATCGACGGGGGAGAAAATGTGATCACTATGTTTGATGCCAGCCGCCCCTGGACGGACAAGGTCGGTTCATTCCCCCACATGTGGCTCCACCACCTAACCAGTAATTCGGGTTATGTTGACAGTGCTATCCTCCGACCGCCAATTGAGCCCGATGTCAAGGCCGCCCGCGATCACGACTATGCCATGCTCTTTGATGCCAGCCACGCCTGGACGGAGAAGGCCGGTTCATTTCCCCCTACGTGTGGCCCCATCACCCTCTGGCCGCTAATTGAGCCCGATGTAGAGGCCGCCCGCGATCACGACCATGACAGCCGCGCTCGGATCGATGCCATACCACATCTGAACGGTGGTGTTGCCGTAGTGTTGTCGTGCACCTCCAACGGGTACTTACATACCCCTCACCCAATCTAATAGAAATGGGTGTCGGCATCCGTTGGGGGGTGCCTCCGCCTCCGGATTGAGAACCCTCAAACACGCCTTGATAGACCCCCTGCTGTCACTCGGCCCTTTCCACTGGCACACCAGCTCTATGGTCGAACCTTATCCACGGTGGATATATAAACCCCAGTCACTTTTGGGGCACTGTCAACAACCCTCGAGACAACAGCGGTCCGGTACAGCAAACATGCCTTGTGGACCGGGCCTTTCGGGTACGCTTGAGTCCTCTCCTTCGCCTACAGTGGACAGACCGTTGATTCATCCTATCACTAGACGTGCAGTTCTGGACCGACATCTTCTCGACGGAGATCACTTCGAACGAGTGTCTCACAAAAGTTCGGTCTCTTCTGAGTTGCCCATCCAAAATCACTGTCGCCAGGAGTTTCTGGGGAAACGAAGCCCAAACGTTTATCGATTTCCTCGACCGAGTGAGTAAATGACGCACTCAGTGTCTCGACAGCTCATGACGCGGAAGGTAGGTTCTTGCCCAGTCATACCTCGATGATAAACTCCGGATGCGGGCTTTGCGGCTCCTTTCCAAGATCTGCAAGGCCCACGGGATCATACCCGTCTCATACATTCTTCAACAGGAGCTCATACGCGTCGGGAGAGTTTGCTGCTACGGTGGGCTCGCAGACGTGAGCGATGGAGAGTACTTGGGATTCCCCGTGGCCATCAAGCGACTCAGGTTGAACGAAGGGGATTCCGACGGGAGTTTCAAGGTACCTTCGGTCAGCTCCGACGCTGCCATTGCTCAACTTCCACCCCAGCGGTTATGCCGAGAGATCATCGGTTGGAAATATCTATCCCATCCGAACATCTTGTCTTTGCTGGGGATTTCTGTGTCCGCAGACCCACATTGTATCTGCATTCTCACAGAGTGGATGCCCGGCGGGAATGTGATGCAGCATGCAAGATCAAACCCAGAGGCAAACCGTTTACGGTTGGTGAGTGTATGCTCTTTCACCACAGTTTTTATCCTATCCACCGACGTCCTTTAGCTCTCCGAGGTCATGTCTGGTGTGTCCCACCTTCACGAGCTCAAGATCGTTCACGGGGACCTCAAGGGAGTAAGCCCGGCGCCCTTGACGCTCCCTTCGCTTCACTGACGAGCGAAGCAGGCAAACATCCTTGTTGACCGCACAGGCATCGCTCGTGTTGGGGATTTTGGACAGATGGCCATGGTTGACCTGAGCACGGTCTTATCCGAGACTCTTATTTCCACTGGGGGGACATTTTGCTGGATGGCCCCGGAGCTGCTGGATCCACCGCGGTTCGGTTCCAACGGCCGTCCAACTCGTGAATCGGATTGTTATGCGCTTGGAATGGTCATATACGAGGTGGGTCAGGTGATTGCGCTCTTCACGATGTTCTCTCATTCACGCACCCCAGGTTTTGACTGGTCTCCGACCGTTCCATCGTCTGTATACCTATGAACCAGTGCCTGCCGTACTGAGGGGTGAGCGCCCAGAGAAACCTCCTGGCGCCGAATCTCTGGGCCTCATCCACGAACTTTGGGGGTTGGTGGAGTTGTGTTGGAGCGAGTCGAGTTCAGCCCGACCAACCGCCCAGAAGCTGTTTGACCACCTTTCGCCTGCCTCTCTTGCCTGGACCCCCTCTCCAGCGTACCCCGTCGATGGGGCCGGTGCCTTCGGCAACAGCGATTCAGATTCATCTGGCTTTTCATTTTCAGATCCCCCAACGAGCTCTACGGACGAAGTGTAGGAGCTAGTAGTGCAATATAAGGTTCGATTGGCCCGTTATGTCTTGTTTATCTCTCTACTTGTTTCAGTAAATCGCTCCTGTTATTTAACTTCTGTTTCGTTACCCCGTATGCACTGGCATCCGAGCCCTTATATTTGCCTAGCGTTGTGGTCGGTTATTCTCCGGTGTGTGATCCTACTAGACACTTACGATCAAACTATGAAGCGTGCCAGATGTGGGCATGGGAGACTCTTCGATTGGGTTCCAAATATCCTCGGTCAAGCTCGGATGCACCGGTTGCCCCGGTCGGTTCTCTGATAAAATGCCCACTGCCACTGTGGTGGGTCTAATATCGTGGAACGGTACCTCTCCGGCGAATACCTTATGCCAATGAGTGCCTGCATTGGCTGGGATGGGGTTATGAGGCCATACCTCGACCACGACCATCGCAAACGAATAAACGTCCGATTTCTTGCTGACCGACAGCTCCCTATCCAACATCTCTGGTGCGGCCCAACGCACGGTATGGCCGATTTAGCAGATCCGAGTTCTGGTGCGACGGCAGCAAGACCGAAGTCGGTCAGACGAGTATGGCCCGTACCCATCACAAGAACCCTTGGCTAACGCTCGGCGCGTGCCGAAGAAGTTTCATCGAGCCAATCGACATCCCAGTGCGTGATCTTAGAGACGGTGAGCTACTTGGGTCCTCCAGAAAGCACTCGGCTGCGAATTTTTGGGCCACGCTACCCTCAACACAACAAACGAGATACCCGATGATAGATATATTAAATAAATGAAAGTTGTTCCCATTTGCCGCTGGTACATGCGCATTCATAAGAGCCGTGGTAACGTGAATTAAATAATGTCCAACGAACGAAAACACCAGTCCGTGAAGAAACCGAGACCGCGATAGGTCTTGGCATTCACTGATTAACGTGGCAGTCGAAGTAATTTCCGGGGATGACAGCAGGACAGCCTTGGGTATCTTTATTAGTCGGGCAGTCGTTGGGATCATCGCAGCACTTGATGCAAGCGCGGGGACCACGAGGTTCGACGAGCTCGACGTAGTGCTTGTAGCCCAAGCAGATGCTGTCCTGAGGGTTTCCCCGTCCACCTGCGCCTCCGCTGGAGTCGTATTGACCTCCTGCGTCGCTAGGGTTCAGTCTGCTGAGCTTCTCAGGACGGATGCATCCAGTGACTGTGGATTGGAGGTCAGAATCAGTTATTGGTGAATGTAGAGGTAGGACTCACGTTGGGCATAGCGTCCTCCACCGGGTCCCTTTCCAGTTTTGAACTCGACGTTCTTCCAGAAGTCAGGAGGAAGCTGGCCTTGCTGGGAGGAGTATCTGCCAGCAGGCGAACAGTACGTCTTCATTCCACCACTTTAATCACGATCGAGAGAGTGAGAGGGTCAGGAAGCCAGGTTCACCAACGCCGGTCAAGGATAGACTTACGGGTATTCACTATCTCCAATATTGACGTGTGGGTATCTCGGCATGATCATACTTCATTCCAAAACACCGTCAGAACGATCGTCACAAGGTAAGAGAAGACGGATCGGCCAAAGACTCACCAGAACTTGTTGGCATCCGTGACGTAGACGATGTTCTGCACGTCCTCCCTAACATCCAAATCCTTCTCGACGAGAACGGACCCAAAGACGGACGTCACAGCTGACGCGACGAACGCGACCAACACAGTAGCTTGGAGAAAGCGCGTCATGGTCGTAGGCTTCTTGGGGTGAGAGGGTTCGACCGTTCAACGAGTAGGAGGGTAGTGAGTGGGGGAGAGCGAGGACGGCGGGTGAAGGACGAGCGGAAGGCAACCCCAAACCGGACAGGGTTTTATGTGTGGGTGGCGGTCAGCCCATGATGACAGCTGTCACGACCACGGAACTTACGAGCGATTGCCCCGCGCGTTTCATTCATTCACTGAACCAGGATGGCGGTGTCTCCAAGAGCCCCGCGGCCGCCCAGACGCCTGTGGGCGGGACAAGAGAGGGGGCGCGGACAGACAGATTGCCCAGTGAGCGACGCCAAGACCGCGTACGGAGGGGCGGTGGTGGAGAGCGACTGCGCTCGAGGCGAATCGGCATCGGGCTGATCGACTCCAGACTCTCAGACCGACCGGGCTTGGGCGATGCTGATGTAATCCGAAAGCACGCACTTCTGATGGTACCTGGGGGATCGGTGGCGGGTGCAGCCTGTTTCATCTCAACAGTCTCCATCGTCCAGAGAACGCAACCCAAACTCGAAGAAAACCGTTCGCCATTCAGGCCAAAAACGACTCATCCAGCAGATCTATAAATAGCCCGTTCGTTGCGAACCTAGGGCCGGGCCCTGTACTTGAGGACCTGTGGCGAACTCACAAGACCGGCAAACAGACTTTGTGAAACAGAGGTCGCGGTTCCGCTCGAGTTTATTGTGTGTGCGTACATTTTAATCCAACGCGGAAGTAGAGCTGGTACACAGTGGTAGACAGTGCTAGCGTAACCGAGAAAACCCAAAGCGAACGCGCGCTAATGGGGCAAAACTAATTAATAGGACAAAGGAGAAGGAACGAATGATGCATATCAGGTAGTACAATGGCGTCGCACGAGGGAGAATGTCCTTCATCGAAGAAGGGGGAAAGAGGGGAGTTGGCGACACGCGATGGGTACAGTCGAGAGGGAGAACCAACCAAGAAGCGCAAGACAGGGAATAGTATGTACAGGTATATCCGAAAATATTAGCAAGACGAGATTTTGGAAGATGAGGGATATTGTTCAGATGGGGAAGGTAACCGATCTGAGATTATTACTTTGTGGACGAAACGAGAAGAGACGGAGGGTAGTTGATACAACCGAGATGAAGATGACGTCAGGGAAGGCGAAGGGAAGATGGTGAGTTGTAAGATTCGAAGGCTAACAAAGGAACGAAAATGATGTCAGCCTCAACGATCATATCAGAGATAATCCAAAGCGGACTCACCATACGCGGGACCAGAAGAAACGGAAACAGGGCGAGATATTAAGAGGGCATGATAGCGTACCCATCAAGGGTACGCAAAAGCGATGGGGAGGCAGCAGAGGGTAGCCCGGATCCTCAGACGGTTGCGGGATCGAGTGGGTAAGAATCCATATGGCCAACACAGGGAATCTTGGGGTTATCCACGTGTCTCTTCAAGGCGTCCCTCCTAGCGAATGTCTTCATGCAACCTCCAATCATCAACTGTCCCCTGAACTCGTATGCCCCAGCTTCGATGCACGCCTCCCTGGTCATCCCCTCCTCGATGCCCTTCCCGTACAGGTGGGCCCTATTCATATCGACCCCACAGCACGTCCACTCGTCCGGCTTCAACCAGCGATCGTGAGTCATGACGTGACGCTTGAGATCGGGAACGCGCTGATTTGTCTGGATGTAGGAGCACCCGAGAACCGGACAATGGAAGTCGGTCTCCTTATCGATCAACATGACACCATCGATACGTTGGAGGTTTCGGGATGTGGTGCGAGGCCTGTAAGGGTGCGAACGCCTGTGGGCGCGAGGAGAAGAGGGGCTCTTCTCGGATTCGGAGGAGGTGGAGAGCGCCGGAGAGAAACTCTGACAGCGGGGGGACTTGGATTGGGAGGGCCCGGTCCTGGACTTCTTCTGCTTCTGGGGGGAAGCGGCCTGAGTGGGACAGTACTCGTCGTCGTCGTCGGAGGGAGGAAAGTAGTCGGCATCGCTTTCGCCATCCGATTCGGAGCTATCGCAGCGGGAGGACGAGGTGTGGGGGGTAGGAGGGGGGAGGGAAGCGACGCTTGCGTTACCGGGGGTGGTCGGGATCTTGGAAGCGTCACAACCATAATCGAAGTAGGGTGGATAGGTCGTCATGGTCGAGGGGCCAACGGGGCCCGACGGCGAGTGGGTATCGGAGAGGACCTGGATGGTGTCGGTGGCAACGGATTGGTCGTAATGAAGGGGCTGAGGGGGTTCGTAAATTGGCATCGCCTGTGCCGGTGCGTAAGGGATATTGTCGTTGTGGAACATTTCGGTGTAGGCGGCCTGGTAAGTGTGGTCAAAGCTACGTGATGAGAGAATGAGGTGCGGTCAGTCGTCATGGGTTGATAACGATAGAGACAAAGAGAAAGTCGCGTACAGGTCGTCGGGTTGGTCGCCGTAGGACATGTTGGACGCGTCCATGGTGAAGTCTGCAAAGTTGACGCGCTCAGCATCTCCGGATGTGGCGGAGGGTGGACCGATGTCGTCGTCGTATGAGAGTAATAGATGGTCTGTGGTGGGCATTGGGGGGGCATCAAGGGGTCCGGCAGTACCCTCAAGCAGAGAGAACGGTTCGTTGTGGAAGCTGGCGGAGATCACTCCGTCGGTCCATGGGGATTCCGGGGTGAACTCTTCCGTGAGCTTGGCCTGGAGGAAGATGGTGGACTGCCTGCGCAAGGGAGACATTTGGCAGAAGAGGAGGAGAGCTGGGGATGAGAAGAGGGGATTGGGGATGATGAGGACCGAACTGACCTTGACCCATGAGCTTTTATCTGCGACGGCCAAAGGGCTTTCCTCAACCTGGATCACTTGTCCCGCACATTTTGTTTCCTCATCCGATCAATGGCCTAAAACGGTGCTGTCCTTATTATCTCGGTCAGTTTTTAAGCTGCGACCTTGGATCTTTTTCTAAAATCCGCAGAATAATCTCACCTCTCCGTTCATATCGAAATCCGGTGGGGTCGAGGGGGAGGGGGAGACAGGAAAATAGGAAAAGAGAACGAGTGGCAAATGCACGAGGCCGTACGTCAGCAACCCGCAATTCAGTTTTAGCCCTCGATAGCTGTCACGTCCTGCCTCGTTTCTTCCAATCAACACATTGCAGACGGGATCCCTTCACATCTTTCCTTATACGCTCAGAGTCCAGCAGGGATCCCGTTCGCCAGAGTCCGATTCCCGGTCATGACGCTCACCGTTCGGGGCTGTTGCGTTCACACCCCGGCTCTGGCTTCCGTCCAGATCCTGCCTGATCATCTCATTGGTCTGCGATAACGATCTCACCGCTTTCGCCTCCCCACCTGAACCCTTTGTTCACACAGAAGTCGACAGTGACGGTTTCATCGCCAGCTTCGGCCCGTACAATGGCCAGGACCTTACGGACGTTGTTCAGATCCCCCCAGGAAGCTTCGTCCTCCCCACATTCTGCGACCTCCACCTCCACGCTCCCCAGTTTCTGTACCAAGGCACCGGCCTTCACCTGCCTCTCATGGACTGGTTGGACGAATACGCGTTCAAAGCGGAGGAGAAGCTCGACGCGGATTCGGACTTAGCTGAGCGCGTGTACCGCCGGCTGGCTCGACGCTTGATTGAAAGTGGCACCGGGGCCGTATCCTTGTTCGGCACTATTAAGGAAGACACAAAGTCTGTCATAAGCTTTCGCTATGGAAATGCACCGAATTCAGTGAATTCTCATCCCGATCGCCCTTTGTCGTTAGTTTGGTCCTGGCCAAGGTCATGAAAGAGGCCGGCCTTCGAGCGTTTATCGGGAAACTGTCAATGGACATTTCAAGCCGACCATCGTATGTCGAACCTTCCGCTCAGGCTTCCCTCCATTCCGCAATGTCGTTCGTCGAGAAGTGTTATGCATTGGACGAGGCAAACGGTCCTCGTCTCATCGAGCCAATATTGACACCCCGATTCGTACCCACCTGCTCAGACACTCTACTACGCGGACTCGGAGACCTCGCCGTTCAAGGGAGGAATTCTGTCCCATTACGCATCCAGAGTCACCTCGCCGAATCCGAAGATCAAGTCGCGTGGGTCAAATCAACGAGGCGCGCAGACGATATCGACGTCTTTGACAAAGTTCGTCCATTGATGCGAAACCGAATCTCACTCATACTGATGATCTGTAGCATAAGCTGCTAACGCCTCGCACGATCCAGGCCCATTGCACGTTTCTCCCTCCCCCGTCCTTGGACCGCATGTCACAGACCGGAGCGGCAGTCGCCCACTGCCCACTCTCAAACGCGTATTTCTCATCGACCGAGATCTTCAGGCTCCGTGAAGCTCTCGATCGAGGTGTAAAGGTAGGATTGGGGAGTGATATCGCTGGAGGGTATGATCTCGGGATCCAGGGCGTGATGAGGATGACTGTCGCGGTCTCTCGACTTCGCGAGGGTCTCTTGAAGCGCGAGACTGAAGATGGCGCGTCTCAGAACCCGAGGATAGATTGGAAGGAGTCGCTATATCTTGCGACTAAAGGAGGCGCGGAAGCGATGGATCTCCCTCGAGGCTCCGGATGGTTCAATGTCGGAGCGCCGTTCGACGCTCAACAGAGTGCGTGGATCCTCGGTCGATCTAATAGGCCGTGCCGCTGATTCCACCCCCACAGTCCGCCTCTACGACCCAACGACCGGAGATGGTATCGGCGCGCTCGATTTTCTCGACGACAACGACGAATCGCCCCTTCTACAGTCAAAACTGACAGAAGACGTGATCGAGAAATGGTGGTGTTTGGGAGATGTCAGGAATAGAGTTGCAATGTGGGTCCAAGGCAATCCGCTCTTGTAAAGCCTTCGCGTCTACATAGGGACTCGTACAGATTTTTGAAGTCCAGAGCTCTGGCCAATCACCGTCGAACCCTTTACCCTCTTCACATTCACATCACATCACCTTTCACAACCCGTTTTGGATGATGGGCCGGACGGCCCGTGTGAAGCATCAGAGAATCGCTTGTCATTGTTACGTATTTGCTTCCGAACTCCTGGGACTTATCCCAAAGGTCAACGCCCCTCGCACAGCCGGGACTGTGGTGTTCGACAACGCACGAACGTTGACGATCAGGGCAGGGATGATAGGAGGGAAGGAGAGGAGGATCGGTCAATGGATGGGAACTTTGACCTCGGAGGCAGTGAACACTGAAACCTGATTACGTTTGCAATTGGTGAACGCTGAAAACCGACCGCAAGGGTCGCGTGATCATTGGACGATCAAAAACAATTCAGCCTCACCGGTACCGGAACGTTGATTGTTGATGTTGTTGTACGTTATGTAATTACAGGGCGCTCATTTGGCGTCCGGCTTCTCCTGTCATTTCGCGAATGTTTCGGGAGGGTTTTCCCCGGTGGCGCCTTCTGGACGTGGACTGTAGTCACGGTCAGTGGGAGATAAGGCAAGGTACCGTCGGACGATGGCGTCGCTGAAAGGCACCCCATATCGTCCAAGAAGAGACAAGGCATGTCAGAAAAAATAGGTGGACTGGATATTATCATATCTTGTTTTTCATTCGATAAAGCACGAAAAAATGAATTTCTAGGTCCCCTGGCACCACATACCAATTCACCCGTCGAGAATTTATTATAGGCAACATCAATGACCACTCACTCTACTACGAACTTCCCGGTCGTCGCTGTGGATGAATGAGCGCTCACTGTCCCTTGTGATCCAACAGTTTGGATGGCGTTCCGGAGAATTCCGGTTCACATGTTGGTTGGTGGGGTGGGTATCATCGTCCTGGACGTCGGTGTTCATTAATCGTCGCGCAAGTGTGTACGGGGTGGTCGGCGAGAGAATGAGATGGACTATTTGGCTTCGGACGATGAAAGACACGAAATAACCCCCACCTTCGTTAGAGGAGATTGAGTCCGCCGCATTCCGCCCGGGGAGGGGTCCGCCGCACTCACATTCATCTCCCGACCAACCGGAAAGGCCGATCCCGTTGTCTCATCGTGTCTCAATGTCGGAGCGCTATTCGACGCTCACAGAGCGCGTTGAACCTCACTTATCCTAACAGGGCGTGACATTAATCCCGTCCCTACGGTCCGCCACTAGGATCCGAGGCCGGGGAAGGCATCGGCACCCTCGATTTTCTTGATTGTGACGACGATTCACCCATTCAATACTAATTCCCCGACCGAAACTGACGAAAGACGCGATCGAGAAATGGTGATACTTGGGATTTCAGGAATAGAGTTGCAGTGTGGGTCCAAGGCAATCCGTTGCCGTGAGCCTTCGCGTCTAGGAACTCGTCCAGATTTTTTTGAAGTCCAGAGCTCTGGCCAATCATCGTTGAACCCTTTCCTCCCTTCACGTTCACATCACATTCCCTTCACACCTTGTTTTGGGCGATGGGCCGGCTGGCCCGTGACTTCAGCTCGTGGATTCGAGGGGTCTCCCATCGTCAACTCGTGGGTTCCCCGCAGTTGGCGCATTTCATCCGCATGTCTGGTCTGTCCAACCTGCGGGGGCCTTCGGTGGTCTCCCCAAATACTGGTATTTCTCGTGATGAACACCAGCGCAAGGTTCCCACGTACTGTCCACGAAGAGGTCAGCCAGGGGAGATAGGTGTTTCTGTGGGCTCGGGGAACTCCGATTCCCCATAAGTACTCCCACATAAAAATTGGGCGTTTCCCACGCCGATAATCATCTCCTTCACCCCACCATCTTTCCGTCCGATCCCTTTCGATTTTGTCCCGCCCGGAATGGTCAACCGATCCAAGGCGTAACTGGATTTCGCCAACCGTCGCCCTTCAAGTTGTGGTCACTGATCATAAGGACGATCGGCCACTATGTTTATTCAGGTCATCGGAGGCTGCGAACGCCGTGGATGCTTTCCCTGATACGGGTTGCGACCTCGTTACGTATTTGGCCGATTGAGAATCGATGATCCTACAAGGTTCGATTCAACGCCATCCAGACCCCGCTGCACTTGTTCTAACAAGACGTGTTGCAATGGGATGGTGACTTCATATACATCTCATTTGTTTTCGGAGATTCTAGACACCCGCGTCCGTCTCACGGGTATCCAGCAGTTCGAGGGTAGGGACCGAGACAAAGTACGATTCGACTCTATGTGGTGGGGTAGCTCTTAACTAAATAAAGAGATCTAGGTATCTTCTTTCCTTCGAAAGGGCCACTGTCGACGCATAAGTTCAAGGTCGTGACCGTTGGATCACTCCGGGAGAGCTGTGAGACCTCGGAGATCTTTCAACACTGGGAAGTTTTGGGTAAGTGGAATGTCGTTGGAACCTCAAGTGATCGTGATCGTGCTTACCCTTCCGCAATAACGGTGGTCGCGTCCACTCCTCCTGGCCCGGTTCCAGTCGGTAATACCGACTGAGCTCCCGGTACAACTCACGCTCCACAGTCCTTCTATCGCACTCATCGTCGGCGGTTTTCTTACCTTTTTTAGTACGGTAGCTCTTTCCCGGCTTCAGGCGGTGTTCTGGGTATTCCGGCTTCCGGATCGTCCGAATGATCTTGACCGCACCTGCGTCACAGTCGATCTGGTCAGGTGCGTCGTCCGAAGTGGGATATGCACTTACTGTTGAGAGCCTGGTTAAGGCTTGGAGTGTGCAGGAGCTTCTCTTGCCGCTCCACCCAGTCGCACAGTTTGTGGCCATCCCCCCGCGTCAGTACAAGGGATGGACGAGGTTTCCCTTGGCCATGGGGGAGCCTCCTCCGCTTGGGCTTCTGACGCCGAACGACCATTCAGTTACACGAGGAATATGAGAACAGTAAAAGTTACTTACTGTGGCCCTATCTTCTTCTGTTACATGTTTGGTTTGGTCGGCGTCAGCCGTCGCCTCGGATGTCCCTCCGGAGGGTTGTAACGTTGGTTGGTCAACGTATGGGACGGGTGGGAGCACCAGGGCTGATGGCCCCGCCTCCGCGTTCCCGTAGTTGTTCAGGCGGGCACGGGGCGTTCCGTATGGCTGGAACCTCCCCGCAGGCAGTGACTCAGTCCTAGTCGGACCGGCACTGGACGGATAGAACGTAGGTACGTTTTCCTGAGTGAAAGTTTCGAAGGTGTTGCGCAATGGCCATTGGACGCCATAATACCCCACTTGGGAGGCGCCAGTAGAAAGCCTACTCTGGTCGGCCCACCAGTGGTCGAACGGAGCTGTTAGAGGTTGGTGAGTATTAAATCCCTCGAGGTTTCAAGGTGGGAGCGACACTCACCGCTACTGGGGATAGGTGCCACAGCGAGTATCTCCGGTACTGCTACATCCGCGAGAGGAACGTCCCAGCCCGAAAAGCCGGGGTGGCAATATCGGGTTTGTTGGATAGCGCCTGGCAAATGGTAATCGGGGTAGAGTGGCTGGCCATAACCGTTGTCCCAGGACGAGTACGAGGTGGCCGAAGCCACTTGGTCTGGAGGTTCACGCGTCAGACTCTGGTCGACGAAGGGGTGGAACTGACACTCACCGTAGCCGCTGGCCGTATCCCAGAGGTTGGTTGGTGAACATGCCACAGGTTCCGGCTGCCCAACCATGCTCCACCTATCGGAGAAGGCGGAGTTGTCGAGCATGCCGACCTCTTCAGTGCCGGACGTCTGCTCCGCGAACGGATAGAAGCCGAGCTCTCCGGGAACGTCGGAGACGGGGTGGAAACTTGCGTTGTTGGTGTCGTTGAAGTAAGCCATTTGGATTGGATCAGAAGTGTCGAGGAGAGAGAAGAACGAAGTTGTTGTGAGCGCAGGGTAGATGGTGTTGGATATGTGGGGAAAAGTCCCCCCCATTCTCCGTGGCTTAAATACGCCTCGACTGTGGGAGGTGGCCGGCGAGTGGCACCGTCAAATACACCCTTTTCGGTCATGGATCGAGCCTTCATTATTCATCAAATCCCGGATTGTGGCGCCAGCACACCCTCAGGCCTCAGGCCCTATAGCCAAACGGGCGGTTCTCATTTGACTGATCTGGTCACCCCCTCGTGTTTTTGGGACAAACGAACCCGTGCGTGCGATGGACCCAGTCCATGGCTTTGTTCGAGTGAGATTCTGTGGCCATGAATTATGGGTTTGAAAGGTCGACGAGTAGCGATGGTTACGTAGTAGCGCCGGCCTCAAGGCCATGCACGAACCACGGCCCGATTAAGATGGAATCAAAGGGAGTGAAAGCTATGTCCACGTCCCTCCCAAAGTGCTGGATTCTATTCTGGGCGTATCATCCGTGGATTTTCAGACAAAGGAAAGTGAGGGTGCGAGTGATTCGGTGATGGGTGGGCGAATTCTCGAGGATTGGCAGGGAGAATGGCCATCCATTTCAAAAGCCGCGCCGTGCTTTGATATTCGGGGGCGCTAGTAGAAATCGCCGTCAAGAAACTGAAGGCACCCTGATTGAGGTGATAGGACCTTGGGCGATTCGTCTCGCCAGCTTGGCTGGTCCGACCCCATCCCGGTTCCTCTTCTCGCTGCTGTCCCGGATCCCTTCGAGAAGCGGGAGATGAGACACAAATGCGCCAGAGCAATACCCATAAGTCGGCCTGATCATGAAATTTGGCCCGGTGTTTCCGATCACCAAAATAGAGGGCCATGGTCGAGTGGCTCACTAGAATTCGCCGTTCGACCCTCACAAAAACCCACACCCACCCCCGGCAGTGTACGAAACGCTTTTTGGGACGCCTCTGAAGCGGGCTGGCCACCGAGGTGAGGCTCGAACCTATGGATACCTTCGCGTTTGCGATCATGCTCGTGGATAGAAGTGTTGATGGGGCAGGAAACGTTTAGGCGTTCGAAAAACTCGCACGAACAAGTCACGACACACTCGTGGGGCTGAGGCGGCCGAATTACGATTCGTGGCACATGGCGTCATGCGGAGCGTGGAACAAGCGTGCGCGAATAACAATATGGAGGGGCTGCAACCTGGACGTGCCTTCGGTTTGAGTGGCCTCTTTGCGAAGGTCGATCACCATTTATGTAACGTTTAACCGCAAACCGCGTTCTACGCGTAGCAACTGGAGGGGGCGATGGTCCGAAACAAGTTTCTGGAACTCGACTATCGTAGGCCGTTGGGGCACTAGGACACTTCCCCCCACAGGCATGACTCCTAATTGACGGTGTACTGATCGGCGTAATGGTGGGGGATTCAAGAGACGCGGGTGATATGGCGTGCTCAGACTCCTGAGTCATATCCGTGTCAGCGAACAGGAACAAGTCCACCATCGTCTTTACAGCCATTTTACTGTACGACTGGTACCCTAAGCACGTCGTGACCTGACCTGAAACCCAGAGCAACCCTCATAAATGCGCGAAAAATCAACAATGGAAGAGCCACCGAACGCGCCCCCATCAGGAAATTGGTGGATTACTTGTAATGCCTTGTAAGCCGCCGAAATTTGTTATAAAGCCCCGGAAGGGTTATAACGGTCCAGGCTCCGCTGTGAAGGATTACGAGCCCACGCGAGTTTCGAAATAGTTACAGAATCCAATAACCGTTATAACCGATTGCGAAATTTCAAGTTCTCCTGAGCCTCACATTGGCTTCCATTCCCTTGTGAGCCCATCCGAGATCCGGTAAATTTCCTTGGACAGGCGTAATTCTACGATCTGGATGTAACTTCATTACGGGCCTCGGGTGTTGTAACAGCTCGCGAATTCTAACTAGGATCGGCCGGTTCTAGTTATGAGGTTGGAGCATATATTTCATCAGGAACCGTGACTACAAAACAAGATATAATGCTATCCAGGTCAAGTGGTTTCCTGACTGCCACCTTCGTTTGAACCCGGCACGAGGTTCTCCCCAATGCCCTGCGGGTGTGGCGTTCAGGTAATTTCGTCTTCAGGAGGGTGTGAGCGATGGATCCAGTGAACAGTAATTGACAATGTTGGACACTTGCTCATTCGGCCGGTCCAGG
>Ga0307509_10006568_pt1 | contig 15578 bp, 14 predicted proteins | sample 10_EM_MG_FD_202245 | JGI IMG/M metagenome (GOLD analysis project Ga0307509, IMG submission 202245) | Populus trichocarpa ectomycorrhiza microbial communities from riparian zone in the Pacific Northwest, United States - 10_EM | ecosystem: Host-associated > Plants > Roots > Unclassified | place...
TCAATGGAGTACCCCTGGGCAGCAGCCTGCTCCAAGGCTTCTACCCTTTTCCGGATCATCTGATCGGACATAGCTAGCTTGCGGAAGTTCTTTCGCTGGTATTCCATCCAACGATTAGCGTTTTCCATGATCTCAGTTTCAAATGCATGCTGATGCTCTTCAGCACGATTGCGGAGATTGCTTTGTGCATCTTGCATCTGCCGTGTGATTTCCTCAAGTGTGTATGGTTCCACGAGATCTTTTGTGAAATCAGCGAAAGTCATCTTCCATTGTCTATTCTGGGGTATTCTCCATCCTACTAATGGGTCATGAGTGAAACTTTGGAGGAAGGCGCAAGGGTCTTCAATCTCCATCTCTTTGACCGTACGAGGTATTTCCTCCTCAAAGGTAGGGTCATTCTCAATGTCATATGTCAGGAGCTGCTGGATTGGCCGCCAACCTAATCTCTTCAGGTCTGCTCTTGCAGCGGCACGAGATATTTCTCGTTCAATACCAGTCATGCGCTTAGGATGAGAATGAAAGCAGGACACAGCCATAGTTGAAGACATTGTTCTTTCCACCCGATGCTTCTTGTACCAGACAAGCGACTCGTAATCAAACAATGTCCAAACTGTAGGCTAAAACAACAATTCTCAGAAGAGAGTTAAGCGAGTGCGCTTAACTATATACTGTACCGGGGGCACCCTGTAGAGAGGTGAACTCTAAGGTTGCGACCGCACCAAACACTCAAAGTAGAAGATAAAGATGAGGTAAAATAATTCAGAAGAATCAACGGTAAAACTTAATCTAGTTAAGCTCGAAGCTTCAGTTAATTTAGTTCTCTCGAGGAAAAGTTACTTGTCAAAGTAGAATGCTAAACGCTTAAACTTAAGTAGATATGAGATTTAAGCCTTTGACATTCACCACTACTTCCGACCTTGTGCGAGCACCCTGTCCTGCTCAGGGTCTGTCCGAGGTCTACCCTCCATCAGGATTTATCCTGCCGGAAGTGTCGGACCAACTCAGGTACACTTAACTCCGTCAATAGGATATGAGTTTCTGCAATGCATCTCCAATACAACCGCAGGTGGAAAAACTCTTCCTATCGAAGTCTCCCAGTGGCTAACTGTTATGACAACAACCGGAGTCAATACCTAGGTGGTGGACTCACTGGCCCAGTGGTAGTTTCGTCTATACAAGCTATGCAGTTCATCATTTAATCTACTCGACTATCCAATGTGATAAATTGACATGCAAGCTCCCCCAGTGAGATGTAGCCGATGGTTGGCTAAGTGGGCGCTACCCATAGCCAGCCTCTCAGGACTTACTCTCCCGTGATAAGACTCATACCTCTAGAGTCCAATAACAACCCATAGTAATACTACAAATCAAGGGGAGAAGGTCCGGGCTGGTTACGGTATTTGTCTCGAAAGCACCCTGGCCTTCTGAGACTACCTGAGTACCACTAGGCAGACTGCCCAACTACCCGTAGGTTAGAGCAGACTCCTAGATGCCCGAGAGATCATATATGGGCGACCTCCATTTTGGCGGTTACCCATACTCCCCTTATATATCCTGCGAACGACATTCGGTCGGTCGGACGGCGACAACTTATAAGGTGTTACGGCAGCTGCTCCAATGACCTCTTTTCACTAGCAAACGAGCAACTACACAGCCATCTGCCTAAGATGCGCCGTTCCAATGCTGGGGCCTGAGGGGGGTGTTAGCTAAACCCGCCCAAGTTCAATAGTATGTTCGGGCCACCCTTACACAGGCGTGGGGCCTCCCCGCGCAGATGCGTGTGCGCCCAAGAACATCTAAGCGCCCAAGAACATCTAAGCGCCCATAGAATGTCAGGCAATCGACCTCTAAGTTCTAGGATGACTTTGCTGGTGAGGGTAGGGTAACTTGGGTTCCTCAGTAGGGTAACCGGGACCCATGGGCATAATAACCAAATTCCCAAGGTAGGGTAACTTTGCCCTCTTATGCCTTTAACCGCTCAGGAAGTCCTCCAGTCGACCACAGAAGTCGTCTCGGAGATCCGTGTAACATCCCCATAATTCTCTTGATCTTATGCGAATGTTTTCCCGAAAGGTTACCCTGCCTAATAGAATCCCTCAAGGCTACTCAACTATTCCCTAGGCCTTATCCTACGTTTACCAGCTATGTATATACTAAGTATACGAGACCATACCACCTCTGGTTACCACTTGGTATACCATTTGGGCTAAGGTGATAGTGATTGTAGCTACCTATCGTAGGGTCGTTACAGGTGTAGGGGAGAAGGTTCATGGTAACCAGCCAGGACCTTCTCTCCTTAATTTGTAGCATTACTATGGGTTGTCAGTGGACTCTAGAGGTATGAGTCTTATCAAGATAGAGTATGTCCCAAGAGGCTGGCTATGGGTAGCGCACATTTAGCCAACCATCGTGTTCGGCATACCAGAAGGCTCAGCCTTCTATTAGTGAATAAAGACCTATAGTTACCCAACCTTAGGATTCTGAGTTCAAAAGGACAAGCCAACACCGCCTCCCGCACCAGCATTGGGACAGTGCTACAACGGGAGACACCGCCGTAGCTGCGTCCCCTCACCAAAGACATGGTCCTAGGAGGCCTCCTCGTAGCTCAGTATACGTCGTGGCCGTCCGTCCCACCAAATCCCTTTTGCAGGATATATGAGAGAAGACCTTTGGCGAGCTTGTACCAGTTGTTCAAGCCAAATCGGTTGACGTCGCATAAAGTTACTAAGCACTAAAGACGAGAGTCAGGAATGTGGTCACTAAGTAACGGTACGCTTTTACGGACACTGGTTAAACAACACATTCTATACTCCACACTCCCGCAATAAATGTCGCAGAAGTAAATGGTGTTGTTGAATGAGGTAGTTTGAGAAATCAAGCATACTCGCACTCACATACATCACTAGTATTCTTTAGAAGCTGACGGAATCATACGATAACGATATGACTATGAAGAGATAATGGCCATTGGTGCGATTATCGGGACAAGTCTATCTTATGCCTAGCAGCTGTCAAGTACAGGAAACACCTGCAATGCTAAGAGGTTTGATAACAAAGCTGGCACCTTTATTGGTTTGATCATGGAGGCCAGTCTGCGTATACAGTGGTAAGCAAGACTCCATGCCGACAAAGATGGATCGTAAACAATGGACTGATGTGTGGGAGCACCATCTGGAAAACTCATATTGTTGCATTTCGGAAGTCAAGTGTGATAACAGAATTGTCCGGGTCAACTGGTGTTCGCACTTTCAGGGGAACCTGGAATTTGTTAGCAAGTACTCAGTTAGTATGAGAACTAGATGTAGCCCACGACTACCCAGACGCAGCATATAATTATCGAGGTACCTCCCAAGCTGTTTAAACATCATCAAGCAACGGAGAAGAGATCTTATCAATATAATAAGTTTTACACTATAAAATCTTTTATCATTCTATCTACCTCTATTTATGATATTGAGCCTTCCTAGACAATCTCTGTCTACGATTAAGATTATCGGCCCGAGTTATCTTGCAAAGAGTTTGAGATAGGCCTCCGCCTAACACATCGGCTACATCTCATCGGGGGAGCTTGTATGTCAAATTATCAGATTGCATAGTTGCGTATCTTAAATGATGGACTGCATAGCTTGTATAGACGAAACTACCACTGGGCCAGTAAGTCCACCAGCTACGTATTGACTCTGGTTGTTGTCATAACAGTTAGCCACTGGTATGACTTCGATAGAAAGAGTTTTTCCACCTGTGGTTGTATTGGAGATGCATTGCAGAAACTCATATTCTATTGACAGAGTTAAGTGTACCCGAGTTGGTCTGATACTTCTGGCAGGATAATTCCTGATGGAGGGTAGACCTCGGACAAGCCCTCAGCAGGACAGGGTGCTCGCACAAGGTCGGTGTTGTGGTGAATGTCAAAGGCTTAAATCTGATATCTACTTAAGTTTAAATGTTTGGCATTCTACTTCGATAACCAACTTTCCTCAAGGGAACTTATTGAGGGAAGCTTCTAGCTTAACGATATTAACTTTTACCCTTTGATTCTTTTGAATTATTTACCTTATCTTTATCTTCTACTTTGAGTATTTGGTGTGGTTGCAACCTTAGAGTTCACCTCTCTATAGGGTGCCCCCGTTACATTTTGACAAGGGGCAGGATGTTGAAGGCTGCGCTGAGGCTAGCTAGGCTGAACAAGCAGAGTGAGGTATCATACTAGACATGCGTCTATTCCGGTAGAGACAGCGCCAGTGGAGGGGTTTGGATTTACTTTAACTGAGGATTTTTGCTGGGTTTTGTGGTGCAGGATTGAGACAAAGAGGCAAGCTTTCTCCTGGTAAGAAGGCCCAATAAGGAAGTGTTAGAGGGTCCGCGACTTACCTGCTTGACATGGCATTGCTGGTGAGCTATCACAGCCCCAGGAATGTTATTTCACCTCCTGATTGAAAAGACTATTAATTTTCCCACAGAGTTGGCATTTTTCTTTCTTTTCCTATTTTATCAAAAACATCCTGAGAATAAATTAGGGCCGACAATGTCTTCTCTGCGAGCACCACCATCCCAGTCAACATTGCTGTTGCCAAGTATGTTTTTACCCCTCCAGCTTCCAACTTACTTCCATCCTCCCCAGCTCAATCCTCCTCTCCCTTACTCCTTCCTCCTATAACCCTAAAATCAAACGATCCCCTAATTAACATATTCCTAAATATGTACTGGCACAAGTACGACACAAAGCTCAATCATTCCACCAATGCCTCTGCCTTCCCAGCTGCCTTAAGAATGGACATAACTGCAGCCTGTTGCAGCACTTGCACGGGGAATTCCCACTAGCCAAATGGTTAAACTCAGGACCTCTCTGGAGTGGGCAAACTGCATACTTCACAAACTCAAATCTTTGAGCAAGAGCTATGAGGACACCAATCTTGTCCTTCGTAAGTTGAGCTTGTACTTTGTTCATGCTGTTTCTGAGGACAACTTCCCTACTGCAGCTGAATATGCATTCACTGCTGCAGGCTTGACAGCTTTTGTTTGGCCTATTGCGGATTTGTATGAGCTGCCTAAGTGACTGACGTAGGTGTCCAAGATCGCAAGACAGGGCTCCGGATCAGGTTGCAGATGGCCGTTTGGTGGATATGTTGCTTGGAAGATAGGTCAGGTGGTGGATGGGAGCAGTTTGTACGCTGCTCAAGTGGTGCCGGTATCTCAGTAGCTGGATATGAAATCCGCTAATCCCGCCATATCCATAGCGAAGAAGGTCGTTTGTTCTATGGCTGGTATGCAGGCTATCGCATAAGCTCAAACAATTGAACCCTAAACTATATTGTTGGAGTTAGCTCCTATGGTAAGGTCTGTTGTTTTCCTGCTTCTATGTTTCCTACAAGGGTTGAGCAGATCATTTTTGCAGCGGTTTCCCCCCTTTCCTGAGATAGGGAATTTTCAACTACATGATACATAGTTCCATTCTTCAAGATTCTAAGATATTAACTAGCGAGTGATAATTTATGAGGATAATGACATCCTAGGAAGACTTTGAGGAGCTGACTTAAAAAAAAATGTATTTCATATAAATGAGCAAGAGTAATTATGCCACAGACGCAAGTTAAGCTAACAAGACAGCCAAACAATGAAACCAACAAGCCATCAAATGCAACCGTTATGCTCTCTCAAGCCCAACTTACACAATTCAATCCCCCCGCAACCATTACCTCTCCCACACCTCCTCCCTTCCCCTCTAATCACATAATCAAACCCCGTAAATAATATTATGGCCAACAGGGAGTCTCCAATCCCCATTCATCTTCTTCCCTGCCACCTGGGGTGCTGCACTCTCACTGAGAAATCTCAGGAGAGGTGGTTTTTGTCTCTTCCGTTTCTTATTCCCCTATCAGTTCTTCCGCTCTCCGTCTTCCGCCAACGATAGGAGCTATGAATTCCTGGGACCCTCAGAGGAGCCAGGTGTGCTGATGGGGAAACCTTCTAGCTTAGTAATGTCTCCACGAGAGAGAATGGCCTAGACCGCGGATGAGTAGGAGCTGGTGGTCCTCCGGACCCCGATAGCTGCACCTCGAAGTTTATGATAAAGTGAGAAAGATGGGAAAGCTGGGATTACGCTACTTCCTAAGCAACCCCCTAGGCAGATGGCCTCTATAGGAGACGTTAGAGGATTAGGAGGGGAGGGCGGGGTTAAATGTCCTGGAGTTCGGGAAACCAGGGAGAATTGTGTTGGGACAGTGAATAGGATGAAGGGCATGATGGAGAGAGTCCCGGTGCGGGGGTGGGGCTTGAGAGATGTTTAGTGGTGGAGGCCTTGGAACCGGGCGGGGACGATCTAGACCTCGAGAATTCCCAATCGGAGGGCTCAGAAGTTGGATCAAAGGTTGGGTTAGGGGAGAAGGAGGAAGGCGGTTTAGGACTGGTAGACGGGTTGGAATTTTGACCCCCTGTCGGCGGTGCCTTGGCCATTGGCAGGATATTGGCTGTCACTAGTGGTATTGCTCGAATTGGGAGTGAAATGGTGATAGGGTTTGCGTGGGAGTGGGGTAAGGGTCGGCTGAATAGCTAGGGGTGAGAGCACCTCTCTGGGAGGCCTTGGTGAATGGCAACTCCTATAGCTGGAGGAGCGGGAGCTGTGATTGAAGGTTGGACATCTGTACCCCCGCCTCATCCTACTTCCCATTCTTTCGGTCCTCTCCTTTATTGATAACTGGGATGTCAGGTGTGTTATGGCTGCCAGGAGTACCCGGGCCACCTAGTGTATCTTGAAGTCTAGGAACCGCAACTCACTATGAAGTAAGTGGCCTGTTCAGCTTATGGGGGGCGGAAAACATCCTCTCTCTATTCCACCTCAGAATATTCAGAACCATAACCAAAAAGCATTGCCCGGGGGCGACAGAAATACTGTCTTTCGAGGAGCAACGTCTCCATCTTGAGGCCCCCATATTAGGTATCTGGAGCAACCAGGTACGTACCTCCAGAGGGTGCACCCCACGAGTGTCAAAACCCTCCTCCGCCATGCCTCCATGGGCATTCATCTGCTGTGTTTGATCCTGTACTCAATACTAAACATCAATTAGCCGCTTTGACTGATCCACAATCTTTTCTTAGAAATGCCCCAGATGTGCAACTTCGTCCCCACAAGAGCAGATTCCCGGTCGAGGGTCATTGACGGCTATTACCACACTACAACTTAAGCTTATTTGGGCTTCGACTCTCTATTTACTCAAAGTGCACAATTCGGAAACTCGTAGAAGGAAAGCCCGGCTCGATTTTGGTTCTCAAGTCGAAACCCGAAAGTGCGCCCAAGAATCAGTCTAGGTGAACCCAAAGACATAACCGCTAAATAAGGCTATTTCCGAGTCGCTGATCCGTTCAGTCGCTGGAAGTTTTGGGACCAATGTAGCTAGTACTAGGGAGCTTAGTTAACAGTTTGCGGATTCTGTGGGAAGAGCTTAACATTAGATACCCCTGTGGGAGGAGATGTAGTGAGGTGAGGTGAATCAACTTCTCGGGGTGTTAATTGTCGGATGGTTTCGATTCACTGGATCTGCTTTTGTAAATGGGGTGTGGGCTATGAGGTGGATGGTCAACACTTTCCGCTCATGGTTTAGAATAGAAAATGGCGGGCTGGAATTGCAATGGGGGTGGTAGAAATTGTGGATTAGGGGCCTCAGTGAAGAGACAGCCAGTTGCCATATAGCTGCCGTAGTGTATATAAGGGATCTGACGACCTCTACCCCTCACATAGCCTGCCATCATGCCCTGTGCCCATTGACAAGCCCATTTTGCCACTGTCCTAGTTGTTGGAAGGAAATATAAGGAGCATAATAATAATATTGTACCATAAATCGAGAAGAGCATCTCACTTACTTAAAATTCTCTAGCTATATCCTACTTCTTTCTCGTGTTGAACTATATGATATGTATTGGATAGTCGAGGATCATGGGTATCCAGGGGAGGCTTGCCTCTCGGTGTATCATAACAATCCCGGAATACTCAGGAGCCACTACCTGATTCACCCAGACAAGACCTCCTCCTCCGAATATCGATATCTACGAGGTTATTTCGACGAAAAATGGCGGGCCCCTCGGGGCACAATTTAGACGGGTTTTGCTAAATGGATTGGGGCTGCCCCCCCTCCTCCACATTACCATTCATAAAGATCGAGGCCGGCACACATACCTCATGTTTTTACCATTACATGCTTTTCAAAAGTCTGACACTGAAAAACACCACCATCCATGGGATCAACCACTGATACTAGCTTCCCGTCGCAAAAAAACACCCCAAAGCCACGCTTGGATATTTATCCCTTTTTAGACCCGATTCATGGGCTTAGTTTCCTCGAATAAGAAGATGGCTGAACGGCGAGGAAGGATTAGAACACCCCAAACTCAGCCCCCAAAACAGAAATAATTTACACAGGGCCTCGCCGAGAGAGGGGGGGCTACGAAGTCCTAATATTACTTCTCTTATACTCGAGTAAATACAGTGCCTGATAATAGTCCAATTCGCTATCAACCAGGTTCCGAGTGATAACTTGTGACCAGTTTGGCAACAATGTCTTGTATCATATCATATGATGATAACCTACAATAACCTAGTCCTGTTCTTCATTACTTTTCAACAATAAAACCCTCAACCCCCCAACAAACCTAATCGCAGATCTACAAAGTGTCCGGGCGCAAACCCCTCTCTCCTCCTTTGCCCCCCTCAACCCCCGAAGCCTGGACCGGCAGACTCTCTCTAGTTTAACGAATAAATGGCAATTGAAACCCCCCCATAATAAAGTTTGTTCCAGACATCCCCACGTAGCAACCTCGAAAACCCACCACCTTAGATTTACCTCGCTTCCGTAGAATACCCTGCTTTTCCCCTCCGACCTCACCCACCCTTGCAGACCAAGAAAGACCAGACGTCACCCCTCTCGCTTACCTAAACAATAACGATCCCATCAACCACATCAACCGCTACAACCACCACCTAACCTCGTCACCACCGCCGCCGCCATCACAAGAAAAAACATGCCCCCCACAAGAGCATTACTCCTCCCCGCCACGCGGCGCTACCGCTACCGCTGCATGTCTAGCAGCAGCAACAGTCACAGCCACTACGACCCGCCAAGCGGGTGGTTCCTGAACGTCCCGCCGGGGGAAAAACCCGTGAAGGAGGGGTGGGAGAACGTTTTCTACTGGGGCTTCCTTGGAGGATTGTTCGCTGCAGGAGTCGCATACGCGTATAAGCCTGATACTTCGTACGTTTTTTTTCCTTTTCCCTCCTCGTTTGCTGGGATGGGAGGGAGGGTGGCTGGGTGGGGGCTGATGATGATGTGTGAATGTAGCATTCAGACGTGGGCGCTTGAAGAGGCTAGGAGGAGGTTAGAGGCTGAGGGGATTTTGGAGGATCCGTCGAGTACAGGAGCTTCGAAGCATAAGATTAGGACTGTGTCTGGGCTTGGGCCTGGGGGGAAGGCGTAAGGGGAGTCCGCTCACGGGAGGTTGGTGTTGGATAGATGGATTGGTGGATTGATGGGTGGATGGATGGACGAGGGGTGTAACTATTTGGGATTTTGCTTTCTCTTTCTAGTTTTTCATTTTTACTAAGCCTTTTACCCTGCGACGGCGAAGACTCAATTTCGTGGTATCTTTTGTTACGGACGGCGGTTTCTTTTGTTCCTCGTTGGGCTGCTGGGTTGTGGGTGGATTTGGTTAGACTGCGTAGGGGATCAGCCTGTGGGGATCTCTTCTGTAAAAAGGGACAAAAACACAAAAAAAGCAACAATGAGATGTATCATTTCTATTTGAGTTAGCATGGGCGCTTTCCCGGAATAATGGCTACAGTATCTTATGTCGAAGAACGTCGAAGGAGAAATAGAAAAGTGAACGGAAGAAAAAAAAGGTATATAAAATAGTAAGAATCTAATTTCCCCTCAACACCCCACTCCCAAACTGAAGGAAATAAAATGGAAGCAAAAAAAAAAAAAAGTATCTATCTAGATCAAATTAGAGATTGTTTTCGGGAATAACGTAACTATGGAATTATTAGTTAGTTTATTATATCAAAGTGGGTGAGGAAAAAATAACCTCCAATCGCTCTCGACGTCTCCGTACTGTCTCTCCTCCATCCACTTCCACAATCTCTCGGCGAGGACACCCGCTTCCTTACCCTCCTGCAGGGGGATCATGATGTCTCTAGGTGTACCACCAATACCACCATCCCAGGCGATACGTCTAATCGGTGATACAACCGCTGCGGTTCCACTCCCGAAGGCCTCAACCAACCTGCCTTCATCCGCGGCTTTGGCCATCTCACCGACAGTGAATTTGCGCTCGTTAACCTCCCAACCCTCTTTGGTGAGGTGTTCCCTGGCAAGCGCAAGAATACAGTCTCTGGTGATGCCTTCGAGAATGGTTCCGTCCAAAGGAGCGGTAACAATTTCCTTCTTGCCTTCAGGAGTGATCCATGCAGTGAAGAGGTTCATTGTCCCCACTTCAGTAACATATCCTTCTACGCCAAAAAGCCAAAGGTTTTGATGGAAGCCGCGAGATGCAGCGTCAAGCTGAGGAAGGATACAAGGAGCATAATTTCCGCCGAGTTTCATGTCTCCAACGCCACCGGGCCAGGCGCGGATGTAGCGACTGGTCGCCTCGAGACTGACGGCTTTGAATCCAGTAGGGTAATACGGGCCTACCGGGGAAGCGATAACAAATAGCAATGCGCTCTTCGGTTGGCCAACACCTAAAGTCTTCTGGGTTCCAATCATGGTGGGTCTGAGATAGAGAGAATAACCCCGCTTATCCGGAATGAACTTTTGCTCCAAGTTGACGAATGTGGCAAGACATTTGGTCATTTCCTCAATAGAGAATGCCGGGAGAGCAATGCGAACAGAAGATCTACTCAAGCGCCGCATGTTGCTGTGAGGGCGGAACATGCGGATACTGGGCTTTCCTTTTACAGTGGAACGATAGGCCTTCATTCCTTCAAAGCATTCGAAACCATAGTGGAAAACACAGGTTGCCGGATCAAGGGAGAGATTTTGATAGGGAGTTATCCTAGGGGCCGCCCAGCCAGATTGAGCGGTCCACTCGATTGAAAGCATGTGGTCTGCATTCTTTATTGTAAGTTTTCTTGCCTGATTTCGCGGTGGGGGAAGCGGGGATACCGGTGAAGTTGCGCCCAAAGATAAGGTCCTCCGGTTTCGCCGGGGTCTTTGGTGTTTGGGTGCGTGTAATGGTCAATTTTGAAGCATCAATGTCGGGGAGCCCAGTTTGAGTGCTGTAGGCTCTCAGGGCCTGTGGAGTGCGGATCATCCGGAGGAGGGAGGAGCGAAGCATTTCGTGGGATGCTTAGAGATGAGCGGGAGTTGTGAGGGGAGGCGGGGGGGGTTAGAGAGGAGGAAGAGGAGGGGTGAGGATAGAGAGGAGGGTGAGGGGGGAGGGTGAGAAGGGTTGGGGTGTAGGACTAGGTTCTTAATTGTATAATAGGTGGAAATTAGTGGCGGAGGGTAAAGGATCTAGTATAGTTTTGCTGCGGTAAATCGGCATTGGGGAAAAAATTACTCGTAGAAGCCTTTCCACAAGAGATTTTTGGACTCCAGACTTCCGTATTGGATCCTAGTATTGTGTGAGTCTGCGTTTTGTTATCCGTAGCGTGGAAAAAACAAGACAGACATGAAACTACAAGTTATCTCAAGACTATTGACCCTTACCTAAGCAATGCTTTCATACTTTGGGAAGGTCTTATTGGCTGACAGGCCGACAGCACTGGAGATGTGCCCTATTATAGCTCGGGATATAATTGCTCCTATCATCAATAAATTTCTACATGACACAGTCATTGTCTGCCCTTTTTTTTTGGATTTTTTCTCTTTTGACTGGTAAGTATGGTTTTCTGGCTACGGGACCGATGGGTAAAAAGAAAGTTTTCACTTCTCTTGGGTTTGTCGAAGACTTTTTTATGGGCTTTACCTTTTCAATCTAAATCCAGTTGACTTATCAGGAGCGGAAGCACAGATGGAGTTTAAAGGTGGGGGAATTGTCGGCAATTGTAGGTGGCGCGGGGTTTTGGGCCCTCGGCCTAGGAGAATCCCTTTGCAATGACTCTGATTTCAATACAATTCTGGTAGTGATAAGCTTTATTATATAATTATCTAGATATACTCGAGTCCTCTTGCTTCCTTTTACCGTGCCATTTAATTCTCCCTGTCAGCGTCGTTCTAGGCATATGTAGCTATCAGGTTGCGGAAGCGCTGATGTCGATACTACTCGTACAACTAGCTTGCGTGTTTGCTTGCTCAGCCCAGCCTCCCTTTCCTTCCTTTAATACAGTATCAACTCCTTTTGTACCACCTCAAACTTCATCCCTCCTTATCCTTTAACAGAGAGCTTCGCTCCAGCTTCTCCTGAGGAGGCAGAGGATAGCGACAGAAATGTTCTCGAACGCCCTGAAGTCGTTTACTTCGAACATAACATCAAATTACACACTTTCACCTTCCCCGACCGGCCATTCGGGGCCGTGGAAGATTTATGATGCAAAAAAAAAGAAAAATCCGAACCAGGCGGTTAGTGTCTTTGTTTTTGAACGAAAATCTCTTGATTCAGGCGGATCTTCCGGGGGCCTTTCTCTTCGTGGGTCCACTTCCAAAGATGGTTTGAGGACAGCCCAGGACGAAGTGGTCGACCGATTGAAGAAGGAAGCAAGCCTGCTTGCCCGCCTACGACATCCTTCTATTCTCGAGCTTGTGGAACCGGTGGAGGAGATGAGGGGCGGTGGGCTCATGTTTGCAACGGAACCTGTTATGACGAGTCTGGCCGTCCTGCTTGCTGAGAAGGATGAGGAGGAGCGGAGCAGTGGGGGGAGATATGTTGTCGATGATGGGAAAGGCGGGCGGAAGAGGCGAGAGGTTGAGATTGATGAGTTGGAGATTCAGAAGGGGCTATTACAAATTGCAAAGGGGTTGGAGTTCCTACATGAGAGCGCTGCGCTTATTCATGGGAATCTAACACCGGAAAGCATAATGCTCAACGTCAAGGTTGGTCCTTTTCTTCTAACCCCAGTGAATAGTTTAGGGCGGTTTATCATCCACAACGTTTTACAACTTACTCGAGTACATAGATTATAGCTAACTTGTTGTAGTCCGACTGGAAGCTTACCTCCTTCTCGTTCACAGTAACGTCTGCCAATCCTGCACTTCCGGCACCCTACGACCCTCGTCTGCCACCATTCGTCCAATTATCACTCGACTACGCATCTCCGGATCTAATACTTGATCAGAATTTGACGCCTTCTGCAGATCTGTTCTCTCTGGGCCTGCTGATTGTGGCGCTATACAATCACCCACACCGCTCGCCTTTAGAAACCCATCATGCAACGTCAACATATCGCAGATTGTTGGCTTCTGCTTCCACCACACCAAATAGTGGAAACAACTATCTATCTTCTCGTCCACTCCCACGGTCGCTTGTTGAGACGCTTCTCTCCAGATTGCTAACAAGACGACCGGCGGGCAGGGTTACAGCGCGCGAATTCCAGCAGAGTCCTTATTTCGACAATATACTTGTTTCAACACTACGGTTTCTAGAAAGCCTCCCAGCTAAAACCCCGTCTGAGAAATCGGCCTTCATGCGTGGGTTACCAAAAGTTCTCCCTCAATTCCCCCGGGGTGTTCTTGAGAAGAAAATCCTTCCAGGGCTTGTTGAGGAACTCCGTGATGGCTCAATGCTGGCTCTGGTTCTCCCAAACATATTTCTAATTGTGGAGAACGCTAGTGCAAGGTTATTCTCCGAGAAGGTGCTCCCGAGACTGAAAGAAGTCTTCGTGGGTCATGTTCCAAGCACAACGGAGCATAAGACCGCTGCTGCAAAGATCGCTGAACGGGAGAGGGAGACTGGGCGTGAAGGCGGGCTAACGGTGCTACTTTCAAACCTGAATATTATCAAGGATAAGACTACTGCAAAGGAGTTTAAAGAGGATATATTGCCAGTACATCACGCAGCACTCGAGTCCCCAACAAATGCCTTGCAAGATCTAGCCCTTCGCTCCATTCCAACAATCCTTCCAAAGCTTGACTTCCCAACTCTAAAAAACGAGCTATTCCCCGCTGTTGCTGGTGTGTTCACAAAGACCTCATCCCTCGGGATTAAGATTCGCGGGCTAGAAGCCTTCAAAGTGCTCTGTTCGCCGGCTGCAGCTGCAACCTCAGACGCACCAGAATTAGATAAATACACCATCCAGGAAAAGCTTATCCCGCTGTTGCGTGGAATAAAAACCAAGGAACCAGCTGTCAGTATGGCGGCACTAGACGTGTTCAAGGTCATTGGCAAGACGTGCGATAGAGAGGTCGTAGCCATGGAGATTCTTCCGTGTCTCTGGAGTATGAGTTTTGGGCCCTTATTAGGCGTAGAGCAGTTCACGGCGTTTATGGAGGTTGTGCGGCAGGTCAGTTCCCGGATTGAGGCAGAGCAAATACGGAAGCTGCAGGAGCTTAGGACAGATGACGAGATTGGCGCTGGCGCGGGTGACATCTTAAGCTTCGGAGGTATGCCCGGAATGAGCTCTGGAATTACAGGAGGTGGTGCAGGTGGTGGGGACGATAGCTTTGAAAATCTAGTTTTCGGAAGGGGAGGCGGGAATAAGACTCCCCCAGTTAATAACGGCGGTTTCGATGTCCCGTGGAATAGCACGAATGCAGGCGGGGGTAGTACACTTACTGCACAAAAGTCTGAGCCAAAGTTTAGTTGGTCCACTCCTTCCTCGACGACAAATCTCCATTCATCCTTCTCGCTCTCCGGGGGAGTATCACAAGCTCGGACGATGACCCCAGAAGCTAAAATGAGCTTCCAACCTCTGACCCCAACCTCTGCATCTCACCCCACCGCCTCAAATTCTACGAACACGAGTGCGTTCTCTAACCTTAACCTCGGCTCAGGTTTTGGGAGCACGACGTCTCTGCGCCCTCAGCCTTCCCACTCAGAGAGTGCTCGTAATACAAGTTCTAGTGACGGCATAGATTGGTCTGCTGCAGCAGCAAGGCGGAGCTTCCCTTCAACGACTTCAAACACAAACATCCAAGCTAGCACCCTCTGGAACACCCCGCCATTAAAGCCCACCCAATCACCCTTAGGTGGAGGCTTCAAGCCGCCCATCCAGCAGAGCCAAAAACAGAGCCACCCTACAATTCTGTACGGCCAGACGAGGCAACAACCCGCACCAGCTACCTCAACCGGGGCATTCTCCGGCTTCATGATACCGCCCCCGCCCGGGGCTGGCACAAGTAATGCTGGAGGGGGGACGCCGGGAGGAGGGTTTACGTTGACACTGCCGACCAGTATGAATAAGAGTACAGAGAAGAAAGGCTTAGATGCCTACGAGAGTTTACTATGATTTGTTTTGTCCCCCCCCCCTTTCTGTATTCCCTTTTCTTTGTAAAGGTTATCTTATTTCCTGTAGGGCGTAGTAGTATGTATAGATTGGCCGGAGTACTCCTTGATAGGTAGTTTAATTTTCAAGCAAGCAAGCAACGAAGCTTATACCATACCATGCCTACAAGTGCTCCCCTCTTTCTACTTTCTTCCCTCCTCGCAGCAGCCCC
>Ga0307509_10006569_pt1 | contig 15578 bp, 14 predicted proteins | sample 10_EM_MG_FD_202245 | JGI IMG/M metagenome (GOLD analysis project Ga0307509, IMG submission 202245) | Populus trichocarpa ectomycorrhiza microbial communities from riparian zone in the Pacific Northwest, United States - 10_EM | ecosystem: Host-associated > Plants > Roots > Unclassified | place...
ACCTCGGACCGGTTGCCAATGCAGGCTCAGATATCAGCATCACATTACCTACTAATAGCACAACGCTGAATGGTGGGTCATCAAGTGATCCTGATGGTTCAATTGTAAAATATGCCTGGGCTAAAACAAGCGGACCGTCAACATTTACCATAGCCGATGCCAGTGCAGTAACTACTGCGTTGACCAACCTGGTTGCTGGCACTTATGTATTCAGATTGACGGTTACCGATGACAAAGGCGCTACGGCTACTGATGATGTTAATGTAATAGTAAATAATACCAATACGCCGGCCAATCAACCACCTGTTGCCAATGCCGGAACTGATGTAGCCATTACATTGCCAACCAACAGCGTTACGTTGAATGGCTCTGCATCAAGCGATCCTGATGGAACTATTTCAAAATATGCCTGGTCAAAGGTCAGCGGACCTACTACGTTCCTGATTGGCAGCACTGGTTCAGCTATCACTGTGATAAGCAACCTGGTAGCCGGTACCTATGTTTTCAGATTAACTGTAACTGATAATAATGGCGCCACTGCCAACGATGATGTTACCGTTGTAGTAAATGATACGGCCTCTCCTGGTAACCAGGCCCCGATCGCCAACGCAGGTACTGACATTACCGTTCAGCTTCCTACTGCGGGCATAACATTGGATGGTTCTGCTTCTTTTGATGCTGATGGTAAGATCATTTCTTACAAATGGGTAAAAATAAGTGGGCCTACAACCTTTACTTTGTTAACACCATTGGGAATGACTACGCTGCTCAGCAATATGGTAGCTGGTACATATGTATTCAGACTGACTGTTACCGATGACAAAGGTGCAACTGGTACTGATACAGTTACTATAACAGCGCTGGATTTGAAAGCGCCGGATCTTGGAATATTAACAGTGACACCTTTTCCAAATCCATCAACAACTACATTCCAGTTGAAGATAACTAGTGCGAATACGGATTCTATTTTTATTCACATCTATGACTGGTCGGGAAAAGTAGTGAGCTCCATTTATAATGTAAGCAATAATACGACTATTACAGTAGGAGCTTTCTGGCGCGCTGGAACATATACAGTGGTTACCTGGCAGGGAAGTTTGAAAGTTATAACAAGATTGGTTAAATATTAAACAGGATATTTTCGATAAAATAAGCAAGGCTGCCCCGGTTGGGGCAGCTTTTTTATTTTACGTATTGTATTTTGATAGGAGTTTGTAGAACAGCACCTGGTTAAAACTGCTGCAAAAAAAAAGAGCAGGCTTACAGGCCTGCCCAGATATGGTTTCGAAAATAAAAACCGGAATTTTACATTTCGGTTTGAATCCTTGATGAGGCTTTTTCGGCAGTTTTTTTACCATTTTGCCACATGTCGTTAAGACGATCAGACAATTTACCAGCTGAGTCTTTAATGTTTTTTCTTAAATCAGCTCCTTTTTCAGGTGCCAATAACATACCTACTGCGGCGCCTACAGCAGCAGCGCCTACCAGGCCCAGAATAACTTTAGTTGTTGTAGTCATGATTATAAATTTAAAATAAGTAATAGATATTGTTGTTTTTAATAGCTTCAAATCCTATTCCGCAATAATGCGTTGACCTATAGGTCTATATGCCCCCTACACTGTGCATAAAAATCCCCATTGAGGGAATGGAAACTGATCAGGTTGTTTTTCGGGCGGCTGCCACCAGGATCACGACCCCACAAGCTGCTACGCCAATACCGGCGTAAGTAGGCCAGGCTACCCTTTTCTGCTCTTTTTTGTTTAATTCAATAGGGCCCAGGTTGGCCACTTCTTTTTCGGTCGTAAAGTTTACTTCTCTTATTATTAACATGGCGATGCCAAGAACGATCAGGATGATACCTACTACTTTCATACTAGTTGGTTTAAGTGTTAACAATTTCACCGCCGTTGGGGTGAATTACCTGTCCGGTTATATAAGATGCCTCATCGGAAGCAAGAAAAACATAACTGCCGGCCATTTCAACCGGTTCACCGGCGCGGCCTAGCGGCGTGTCGGAACCGAAAGAAGAAACATGCGAAGGTGGAAAAGTAGCAGGGATCAGGGGAGTCCACACGGGGCCTGGTGCTACGCCATTCACCCTTATATTATGTTTGGCAAAATAGGCCGACAATGATCTGGTGAAACTTACTATAGCGCCTTTGGTGGCGGAATAATCCAATAAATGCGAACTGCCCCGATAGGCTGTAACAGAAGTGGTATTTATAATAGATGCGCCTTCCTGTAAAAAAGGCTCTGCAGCCTGTACCAGGTAGAACATGGCGAAGATATTCGTCTCAAAAGTTTTTTTAAGCTGATCGGGCGTAATAGCTGAAAGCTCTTTTTGGGGGAATTGAATGCCCGCATTATTTACCAGAATATCCAGTTTGCCAAAGCGATCAATGGTTTGCTGAACAATCTTTTTACAATGTGCCGGTTTACTGATATCACCGGCTATCAGCAGACATTGTTGCCCGATCGATTCAACACGGGCCGCTGTTGAACGGGCGTCTTCATTATCCGCATGATATGCAATCACAATGTCGGCGCCTTCTTTGGCAAAAGCTATAGCAACAGCTTTTCCAATACCACTGTCACCACCGGTTATAATAGCGATCTTATTACGCAGCCGCAATGCATCCCTTTCCTTTTCAAACACCGGCTGGGGTTGCATCTGTTTTTCTTTTCCCTGCTTTTTTTTGATGGCCTGGGCCGGGCGGATCTTTCTTTTCTTTTGTCCGTGTTGCATTAATACAATGTTTTGCCTTGTTCTGTTTTCTGATCTTTCTTCACAACAGTTGCGCCAATGAGCGCAGCAAGAACCCCTAATACGGCATTAACGGCAATGGTGTTAGAGAAAATAATAAATAAAACATCACTCCGGCCGCTTTGAGGCGGGTTGCCGGCCTGGTCATTTAAACCTGTGAAAATGGAATCAATGATCAATACCACTCCGCAAAGCACCATAGCGATCAAAATTCCATAAATAGTGATCTTGAATCCCATCATAAACAACGACCGTACACTGGCGGTATCATGTATGCGGTGATTGCCTCTGAATACACCAATCAATACCACAGAGCTAAACAGGATATTACCCACATACAATAACCATGTATTCGAATATTGGCGATAGAACAAGTAAACAATGATGCTTACCGTATTTAATATAGCTGCCCACAAAGAATACTTCCAGTAAAAAGTTTTCAGTGTCATATGCCTTTTTACATATGTGCTAAAATTTCATGCCTGTAAAGAATGAAGGGTATGTAGAGATTAATCTACAGCGCGGTTAATGAATAAAATAGAGCATGCAGGTCACGGTATTGCAGTTGTAATTAAGAGGCCAAAATAAAAAATTAAGGAGGAAATCATTAATAGACTCCCTCCTTAATGGGTTTAATAATTCGTATGAATTCTGCTTCAACGCCCATGGCATTTCCATGGCGGATAAGGTATAGCGAGGATAAGGTAAGCGAGGATAAGGCAAGCATCAGAGGAGCAATAGTGCCAGGAGCATTTATTAAAGGAACGTAAAGTGATTTTCCGGAATTTCTCTTTACCAATTCCTTTAAGCTCTTAGCCTGGGGTTGCTCACCAGAATAAGGACAAGGTTAAAATAACAAGGACCAGGTTAAAAAGCTAAGAGCGATAAAGGAGCAAAGAGTAAAAAGAGGTTTATGGAAAGCGCTCATTAATCTTCTTTACTCACTCTATGCTCTTAGCAGGAAAGGACAAGGCTAATAGTAACGGCTAAGAACATGTAAAAACAAAGGAAAACGTGCTAGCTATATCCCTTTTGCTTTTACGTACTTAGTTTTTAGGACAAGGTTAATGGTGACATCAGAAATAAGTGAAAAAATGGAACAGAGATGTGGTAGCCTCTTTATAAATTTTTTAATCAAGATGCATGGTTTTAATCTGGTAAAAAACTTTGCCGGGTGCATACAAACAGGTTACAAACGGCATATTGATTATAAACCTGTTCTTCAAACTGAAATCCGGCTTTCAATAATATTTCATTAAACACTTTATTTTCAGCTTCGGGTTCTGCAATGATTTGCCTGATCTCAGGGAACATAAAGAAATATTCCATACAGGTTTGAAGGGCTTTGAGGTGAAGTGGGCGAATTGTTTTTCTTTTGGTATTCATTAATATCCGGATAATATAGTCGCCGGTTGAAGTTGGATAAGCATCATACAATTCATCTTTATCTGCAGCACATATATCCACCTGGCAAATAGCTACCCGGTTATTTACCAATACCATGAACGAACGGGCAAAATCAGAACTGCCTGCATATAAATAGCTTGCGGCTACTGTATTGGCTGCCCGGCTTAGCTTCCATGCCCAACTGTAAATAGCCGGCATATCGTGGGGTATGCAAAAAGGGCGTAACGATAGCGTAAACGAAGGATGTTGAAAGTGTTTGGCATAAACTACTTCCTTCTTCGTATTCAGGCCGGTTGAAGCGATTAACCCATCCTTCAGGCCTGTAAATCCTGGTATAGAGCAAACTATTTCCATAAAGAAAAATTTAAGCTCCCGGTTTTGAGCCGGGAGCTCTTAGTGCCTAACCAGAGCCTTTGTGTTTTACTTCAATGAAATTTAAGGCGCAGTAATCGTAAATGAGTTACTGCTGCTTATTTTAAGCAACACATGGATATAAAACACGGAAATATTACTTTATGACAATAAAAAAAGTGTGAAAGTTGTTTATTTACAACTCAACCTGTAGGGGGCGATACATAGAATCACTTAGTGCATCCATTGTCGGTAGGATTCCTTTGATAAAGTACGATTTGGAGCAAGAATTTATTGTAATATATAACGTTTTATGATCTTCGTTAGTATATATTAACAGATTTTTATTGGTCATTCGGTGCCGGTCAAAAAATCTGTATTGGTAACCGGGCCAATTATGATCAACGCCGGGTGCGTAATTTGTTGTTCAACGGCCAGCCGCGGTAAGTCTTTGATCATTCCTTTTGCCAGTTTATGGTAAGGTAACGAAGCATAATGAATAATGGCAGCGGGCATATCGCCATACCCTTTTTCAATATAGGTATTGGCAATTTCAGGTAGTTTTTTCATGCCCATATAAATGACCACAGTTGCTTTGCTTTGTATAGCCAATTGCAGATCAGCAGATAAAGAGCCATCTTTTTTTGTGCCGGTAACCACCCATATACTTTCACTGATATTGCGGAATGTTAATGGAATATCATACAAGCCGCTTGCCTGCATACTGGTAATGCCTGGAATGAACGTTGTTTTTATACCATGTTGGCGGGCGTATAAGATCTCTTCGAACCCTCTGCCAAAAATAAAAGGGTCGCCGCCTTTTAAGCGCAACACGCGTCCTTTTTCAAATGCTTTTTCCCTGATCAGTTCATGTATTTGTTCTTGCGGCGTATAGGAACCGTAGGGGAGCTTGCCCACATAGATGTTTTCGCAATCGGATCTGGTATGCTCAAGCAGGGTTTTATTAACCAGGTTATCATAAAGCACTACCGGAACTTCCTGTAAAAGCCGGTAGGCCTTCAGCGTGATCAATTCAGGGTCGCCCGCACCAGCGCCTGCTACGATCAGTTCGGGTTGAATAGGTGAAGCTGCCACTTAATAAATATTTTCAGATGAAATCAGTTGCCGTTCCAGCCTGCATATTATATAATAATATGGAAGGATCATTCACCGGCATGTTCATTCAACTTGGATGTATCCAATACGCAAATATTTTTGCCCGATAAAGAGAGAGACCCTTCCTGCACCAGTTCATTCATAATTCTAAAGACCGTTTCATAGGTAGTGCCGGTATAGGATGCCAGGTCCTGGCGGCTCAGGTTAATATTTATAAACCCTTCCTCTGTGGTGCCGAATTTTTCGTGCATTGTTATTAAGGCCTGGGCAATTCTACCCTTGACGGGCATATGGGCCAGGTTACGCATTCTTTTTTCTGACTCCTTCAGCTCGCCGGCAAAGAACATCATCAGCTCGTACAGGAACTGGTAATTCACTTTCAGGGTCGACTGAAAAAAGCCGAGGTCGATGAAACAAACTTCCGACGGTTCCAGCGCAGTGGCCGACACCGGGTAATAAATATCATTACCCAAACCGCGGTGACCCAAAATGGCGCCGTTCTTCGCCAGTCGAACGATCAGCTCCTTGTCATCGGTCCATTTCTTATGAACCTTAAACGTTCCTTTATATATAAAGTAGATACCGGTAACCTGACTGCCTTCGGAAAAAAGCATTTCACCTTTGTTAACATGAAAGCTTTGGCGATGAATATCTATTGCCGGAAGCCAGTCCTTCGAACAAAGTCTGCATAAAAAGCAGCTCTTCAAATCACAGCCATGTTTGTTCTTCTTCACAGGTTAAATTATATATGAAATTATTTAATGTTAGTTCTTCCAGCAAATCCAATTTGCAAAATCGGAATAGCAAAAATAGGTATTGATCCTTCTATATTCTGACTTCAAAATTGGTACAAAATCATAAATCTTTACACATAATTAAAATAAATATATTACATAAGTAAGATATTACTATCAAAATAATAACAAAAAGACCGTATTTTTATTACACAGATCACAAAACAGTGGTATTTTTTTTATTGAATTGCCATTTTAATATTACATGTGGTTTTATTTAATGTTTAACGATTGCTGCGGAAAATTAATATTGATCCAAAAAAACGCAGATTATGAAAATAGTAGTTATTGGCAATGGAATGGTTGGTTACAAGTTTTGTGAAAAACTAACATCCAAGGCCCAGGCGGGGCAGTTTGACATCGTTGTTTTTGGGGAAGAAACCCGTCCGGCTTATGATCGCGTGCATTTGAGTGAATATTTTGCCGGAAAAACGGCCGATGATCTTACCATGGCTGGTCTCGATTGGTATGCTGAAAGAAATATCAGGATTTATCTGGGAGATCCCATCTCTTATATAGACCGCGAACAAAAGACTGTTCGTTCTCACCATGGTATTAATGAATCTTACGATTATTTGATTTTAGCCACCGGTTCTGCGGCTTTTGTGCCCCCCATTCCCGGGGTTGAAAAGGAAGGCGTTTTTATTTACCGCACTATTGAGGACCTGGAATTGATGACCGCTTATGCTAAAAAGGCAAAGACCGGTGCGGTGATTGGTGGTGGTTTGCTGGGACTGGAAGCTGCCAAAGCCATGATCGATCTTGGTGTTACGAATACCCACGTTATTGAATTTGCTCCGCGCCTCATGCCCCGGCAGATTGACGAGGCTGGTTCTAATATATTAAAGGCAAAGCTCGAAACTTTGGGGCTTTCCATTCATACCAGTAAGAATACTTCTGAGATCTTAGGCGATCAGTTTATTACCGGAATGCAGTTTTCAGACGACAGCAAGCTCGATGTAGATATGCTGGTGATCTCTGCCGGTATAAAACCCCGCGATGAGCTGGCAAAACTGGCCGGCCTGGAAACGGGTCACCGCGGTGGTATTGTAGTGAACGACAGATTAGCCACTGATGACCCATTCATTTTTGCCATTGGCGAATGTGCTTTACATGGTGGAATGATCTATGGCCTGGTAGCACCCGGTTATGAAATGGCCGATGTAGTAGCCAGCAACTTAACCGGCGGCGACAAGTCGTTTACCGGTTTTGATATGAGCACCAAGTTGAAACTGATCGGTGTAGATGTTGCCAGCTTTGGTGATCCTTTTGTAGCGGCTTCTGAAGGACGCAGTATTGTGTTGGAAGATCGCATGAAAGGAGTGTACAAACGCATTAATATTTCACCCGACGGAAAATATTTATTAGGCGGTGTTTTGGTGGGCGATGCAGATGCATATAATATGTTGCTGCAAACAACCAAGAACAAAGTGATTTTACCGCCCAACCCTGAAGATGTAATTCTTGGCGCCCGCGGCGGATCGGGCGGTGAAGGCGGCGCTGGTGTTTCGAGCCTGCCCGATGATGCATTAATTTGCAGTTGCGAAAGCGTTTCCAAAGGTGATATCTGTGGCGCAGTAGGCGATGGGGCAGAAACTATGGACGCCATTAAAAAATGCACCAAAGCAGGTACCGGTTGCGGTGGCTGTGTTCCTATGGTGAAAGACCTGATCACACATACATTGAAGTCGCAAGGTAAATATGTACGTAATGTATTATGCGAACACTTTAATTACAGCCGGCAGGAACTGTACGACCTGGTTAAAGTGCATAAGCTGATGACGTTTGATGAAGTGCTGACCAAACTGGGTACCGGCGATGGCTGCGAATTGTGTAAACCGCCTGTTGCTTCTATTTTAGCCAGTTTGTGGAATGAAATGATCCTGGCCAAGGGGAATGACACCGCCCAGGATAGCAACGATCGCTTTTTGGCAAACATTCAAAAGGGAGGTACTTATTCTGTAGTACCGCGGATACCTGGTGGAGAAATTACACCTGAAAAGCTGATCGTTATTGGACAAGTAGCTCAGAAATACAATCTCTATACAAAAATTACCGGTGGTCAGCGTATTGATCTGTTTGGGGCTCACCTGAACGACCTGCCTGAGATCTGGGAAGAACTGATCGCTGCCGGTTTTGAAAGCGGTCATGCATATGGTAAAGCATTGCGCACAGTGAAAAGCTGCGTGGGCAGTACCTGGTGCCGGTTTGGTTTGCACGACAGCGTTAGTTTTGCCATTCGGATAGAAGAAAGATATCGTGGCTTGCGCGCACCGCATAAAATTAAATCGGCTGTTTCGGGTTGTATCCGTGAATGTGCCGAAGCGCAAAGCAAAGATTTCGGCATTATCGCTACAGAAAAAGGATGGAACCTGTACGTATGCGGAAACGGCGGTTCAAAACCACAGCATGCCTTGTTACTGGCTACCGACCTGGATTCTGAAACCTGTATTCAATATATCGATCGCTTTTTGATGTTCTATATTAAAACAGCCGATCCGTTAACCCGTACTGCTACCTGGTTGAATAAAATGGAAGGCGGTATAGATTATTTGCGCAATGTTGTATTAAATGATAGTTTAGGCATTGCCGCACAACTGGAAGCAGAAATGCAGCTGTTGGTAGATAATTATAAATGCGAATGGAAAGAAGCGGTAGAAAATCCTGAGATACGCAAACGTTTCTCACATTTCGTAAATGCACCGGAAGCAAAAGATCCTTCGGTACAATTTGACGCCATGCGGGAACAGAAAAAAGCGAAGGAGTGGAAGTAACATGATTGGTGCCTGCCCGGCCGACCGGTCTTGCGCTGAAACCTGTGTTGTATGCGAGTTATAAAAAAAGATGAACTGTAGGCCTCTAACGATTTGACTCTAATAGTCTTCTGATATACTAAAACGCACACTCAATGCCATGTAGCTGACCGGCTTTTTGCCAACTTCAGCTGCCTATACTAACGATTGCTTGCCTGCATCAAAAAATGCAGCGGATTTTTATATTTCCCCATTTTGAATGCCATTGGAAAAATGATCAGCGAAAGCTGAATTGGGAATTTTTTGTAAACACAATGTACATGCTATGATACAAGACAAAGTACTTACCTGGTTTTTAGCCTGCCGTACAACAGACGTACCCGAAAACGGTGGTGTATGTGTGAAATATCAGGATGAACAAATTGCGTTGTTCAATTTTAGCCGTCGCCGGGAGTGGTACGCTACACAGAATATGTGTCCGCACCGTCAGCAAATGGCCTTAAGCCGCGGCATGATCGGTACGCAAAACAGTGAGCCGAAAGTAGCCTGCCCATTTCACAAAAAGACTTTTTCCCTAACTACCGGAAAATGTTTGAGTGGCGATGATTGTGGTGATATAAAAACATATCCCGTAAAAATTGAAAATGACTGGGTTTATATAGGAGTAGAAAATAATGAATAATACCTCGAGCCCTGATAACGCGGGGTGAGGTTTTTCAAAGAATGATTCTATCGGTTGCCTGCTTATGAGTTCTAAACGATTGCTTGCCATGTATTAACCAAAACCAAATTGACTAACTAAAATAACCACATGGTAAAATCAAACAACACCCAAACCGATTAAAAAACCCCGGCAGATGGCAGTCTGGCCGGGGTAAGCAAATTTTAAAATGAATCATCATCTTAAAAAAACCAAAACAAAAGTATGAGGAAAAAATTAATTTTCATGGCAGTAACCGGAATTGTGTGTTTTTTATGTAAACCGTTCAACAGTGCCGCGCAGTTTTCACTGCAAGGACAGCTGAGAACACGTACCGAATACCGCGATGGGTACGGAACACTCAATCCAATGGGTACTAAAGCTGCAGTTTTCACCTCTCAGCGGACTCGTTTAACTTTTGGGTACAAATGGGACCGTTTAAACTTCAATTTCTCTGTTCAGGATGTACGCGTGTGGGGACAAGACGCTTCTACTATTAATAACGCCGACGGAAACCGCCTGATGGTTCATGAAGCGTGGGCAGAAGTTACCCTCATGAATGTGGCTGATACCACCATTAAAACAAAAGGTATCGACAATCTTTCTTTCAAAATTGGCCGCCAGGCTTTGATATATGATGATGTGCGTTTACTCGGTGACCTCGACTGGTTACAACAGGCTCGCCGCCACGATGCCATACTGGTAAAAGCCATGCATCATGGCTGGCAGGTTGACCTGGGAGCCGGGTTTAATCAGAACAGCGATGTAGCCGGTGTAACAGGAACTTATTATACAGCCGGTAATGTGCCTCCCTATGTTACCAATTCGCTTGGGGCCCTGGTTGCAACGCCTGCAGGCCTGATACCGCTTTCCGCCAATGGTACTATGGGGGCAAAAAGCAGCTTAGCAGGCACACCGGTGCTGGCTAACAACGTAAGCACCAATGGTATGAACCAGCAATACAAATCCATGCAAATGGCGTATATAAGCCGCAAGTTCGGTCAAACAAAATTTGCAGGACTTTTCTTTAAAGACGATTTCTCAAAATACCGCCTCGATTCAGTAGGCGGCGCTTCCAGCGGTTATGTATTCGGCAGAAGATATGACGTAAAAGGCGTAAACAGCCGCATTACTTATGGGTTGATGATCAATGGCACTATAGGCAATGCCTCCGGACTGAAAAAAGCATGGCAGGTAGGCGCTTATTTTCAAAGTGGTAAAGATCGTGATGGAAAAGACCTGAAGACTTCGCATTATACCGCATCGCTCACCATGCAAAAAGGAAAATTCAGCTTTGGTCCCGGCTACGATTATTTATCAGGAAACGATCCTTCAACACCGGCCACAGAAAACCATCGTTTTGATCCCCTGTACGGAACACCGCATAAACATTGGGGATATATGGACTTTTATTATGTAGCTACCGGTTCGCCCGTAGGCGGTTTACAGGATGCTTACTTTAAAGTAAAATACCAAAGCAATTTATTTTTTGTAAGCCTCGATGCACACAACTTCAGGCTGGCTAAGAATGTAACGAATTCACTTGACCCCGATAAAAATAATATCGACAAGAATTTAGGATACGAATTTGATTTTATAGCCAATTATTCACTAAACAAATTTACCACACTGGAACTCGGCTTGTCATACATGAAGGCAAACAACAGTACCGAGTATATCAAAAGAACAACCATGGACCAGGCGCGCCACGATGCACAATGGGCCTACCTGATGATCAACATCCGTCCCGATTTCTTCTTCGCTAAACCAGTGGCAATTAAACAATAACATGGCCTTAAAATCAACTGACATGAAACGCTTTAATATATCAAAGATACTTATAGTTACGCTGGCTGTTTTTGTTGTGTCAACGTCTTTCGTACAGCACGCAGCGTATAAACCAAAACCCACCAGGGTTATCAAGCTCGGTTTTATTCCTTTAACAGATTGCGCCCCGTTGGTGATTGCCAAAGAAATGGGTTTCTTTCAAAAATATGGGTTGGATGTACAGGTTACCAAAGAAGCATCATGGGCCGTTGTACGCGATAAAATATTAAATGGCGAGCTCGATGGCGCCCATTGTTTGTTTTCAATGCCTTTCTCCGTGTACGAAGGCATAGGTGGCAAAGCGGGTTCTGAAATGCGCATTGCCATGATGCTGAATAACAACGGCCAGGCGATTACGCTTTCTAAAGATTTTTGCGGCCTGGTTGGATTTAAAGAAATTAAAAAAGTAGCAGCTGCTGTAAAATCAGTGCAATCAAGAAAGGAAGTAACGTTTGCCATGACCTTTCCCGGCGGCACACACGATATCTGGTTACGCACCTGGCTGGCTGCCTGTGGTGTAAATTCCAAATCTGTTGGCATCATTACCATTCCGCCGCCGCAAATGGTAGCCAACATGCGGGTTGATAATATGGAAGGATTTTGTGTAGGCGAACCCTGGAACGGTGTTGCAGCAATGCAGAACGTTGGATTTACCCATATCGCAACGCAGGACATTTGGAAAAATCATCCTGAAAAAGCATTGGTGGTAAATAAAGCATTTGCCGAAGGTAGCCGGGAAGACCTGAAGAAAGTGATGATGGCTATACTGGAAGCCTGCAAATGGCTCGATAATATGGGTAACCGCAAAAAGGCCGCTCAGATCCTTTCACGTCCGAATTATGTAAACGCACCGGTAAATGTGCTGGAAGCCCGTCTTATGGGAAGCACTGACCTGGGCTGCGAATTGGGTGTACAAAAATACAAAGATGATTACATGTTGTTCCATAACAACGGTTTAGTAAATGCGCCGCGTAAAGCGCATGGCATCTGGTTTATGGCGCAATATGTTCGGTTTGGCTATATCGGCGCATTACCGGCTGACTACAAAGAAATTGTTGATAAAATAATCATGGATGACTTGTATGCTGAAGTAGCAAAAAGCATGAACATACCTGTTCCGGCCGATGATATGAAGCCATTCAAGTTGAATATTGAAACCGTAACGTTTGATCCTAATAACCCGAAAGCGTATATCGCTGCTTCGCCAAAATAAACCCGATTATGTAACCATTCAATTGAAAAAAATGAAAGCAAAAGCAATAAAAATAGGGTGGTCAGTTTTGTATTTCGTGGCGGGCATGTTGTTGTTGCTGGGAATGTGGGATATGGTTTCGCGTATTACTAAAGGTGAAATTCCGTCGCCCATAGCAACCTGGGCTACTTTTAAAGAAGTAATGACCAATCCATTTCAAAATGATCCCGACTATAAAGGTATTGGTATAAAATTATTGAGCTCGCTGGCTCGCGTGGGTGTTGGCTTTGGTTTGGGGAGTTTAATTGCCATTCCGTTAGGATTAGTGTTGGGTAGCAGCCGGATCATGATGAACATCATCAACCCCATTGTACAAATATTAAGGCCAGTGTCACCCCTGGCCTGGTTTCCATTGGGGTTGGCCATTTTCCAGGATTCACCCAAAGCAAGCATATTTATGATCTTCATTTGTTGTTTGTGGCCCACGCTCATCAATACCTCTTTTGGGGCATCGAGCATACCGCAGGATCATAAAAATGTAGGGAAGGCATTTGGATTTTCGGTTTGGAAATACATTACTAAAATAATGTTGCCCTATAGCTTGCCACATATATTCACCGGTCTGCGGTTATCAATTGGCGTGGCCTGGATGGTGATCGTTGCCGGCGAAATGTTATCGGGTGGAATAGGACTTGGGTACTTTGTTTGGGAAGAAGGATTTAACGGTGGCAGTGTAGGAAAGATACTTGTGGCGATTTTGATCATCGGCGCTGTAGGATTATTGCTTGACAAGTTATTTACCAGTTTGCAAAAGCGGTTCACCTATGCGGTGTAGCTATCTATTAATTTATTAAAAAATTAAAGCCGACAAACAATGAGCTCAGCAACCACTAAAATAGCAACACGAAATATTGCCGACTCCATTCTGGAGCCGGTATTAACGCCATCAACAGCAATAAGCGTCAATAACGTTACGGTAAGTTTTAAAACACCAAAAGGAACCTATACAGCGGTTAAAGAAATTTCATTAACCGTACAAAAAGGCGAGATCGTATCACTGATCGGTCACTCGGGTTGCGGAAAATCAACCCTCATGGGTACTATCAGTGGTATGGTGAAACCAACCGCGGGGGAAGTAATAGCCAACGGTAAACGAGTAAATGGTCCGGGACCCGACAGAGGCATTGTTTTTCAGAATTATTCTTTGTTGCCCTGGTTAACTGTATACAGGAATATATATGAAGCAGTGGACTCTGCCTTGCGTGATCTATCGAAAAAGGAAAAAATCGAACTGGTTGAGCGCAATTTGAAAACGGTGCATTTGTGGGACCATAAAGACAAATTACCCGGGCAATTATCGGGCGGAATGAAACAGCGGGTGGCTATTGCTCGGGCTTTCGCCATTAACCCGACTATTTTATTGCTCGATGAACCGTTTGGCGCTCTCGATGCATTGACCAAAAGTAACATGCACGTTGAGTTGCTGAAATTGTGGAACCTCGACAACCGGGAGAAAACGATCGTAATGGTTACCCATGATATTGAAGAGGCCATCTTTTTGAGCGACAGGGTAGTGGTTATGAATGATGGACCGGCGGCGACGATCAAAGAAATTGTGCCTGTTCCCCTGGAACGGCCGCGCAATAAAAAAGCCATCGTGCACGACCCGGTTTACATGAACATTCACGATAATTTACTCAACCTGTTGATCGACAAATTTTCGATCGATGATATCAAGGAATAACCAAAGTAAATTTTTTATAACAGCATTAATTTTTGAGACATGAATCAACCGCTTGCAAAGCTGAACATTTTTACGGGTAAGGGCATACAGATGCGCACCTTTCACATTACCTGGCTTACCTTTTTCTTTTGCTTTTTTGGCTGGTTCGGCATAGCACCGCTGATGCCGCTGGTACGGGAGCAATTGCATTTGAACAAAGCGCAGGTAGGCAATATTACCATCGCATCTGTATCTGCTACCATTATTGCGCGGTTGATCATCGGCCGGTTGTGCGATACATTGGGCCCCCGGTTGTCATACACCATACTGCTGGTGCTGGGAGCCATACCGGTAATGTGTATTGGTTTTGCCAATAGTTACGAAACATTTTTATTGTTCCGTTTGATCATCGGTATCATTGGGGCTTCCTTTGTAATAACCCAGTTTCATACTTCCGTCATGTTCGCGCCGAATGTAGTAGGTACGGCTAATGCGGTTGCTGGTGGCTGGGGTAACCTGGGCGGTGGTGTTACCCAACTGGCTATGCCTTTGATCGCCGCTGCTTTTGTTGGCGCCGGCTATATTGACAAAGCCAATTCCTGGCGGATTGCCATGATAGTACCTGGTGCTATATTACTGGTAATGGCATTCGTGTATTATCGTTTTACAAAAGACACTCCGAACGGTAACTATAAAGAAATTCAACGCCAGACAAAAGAAAAAAAGAAAGGCACTTTTATAATAGCGTTGAAAGATTACAGAACATGGATACTGGCGGTTGCTTATGCCGCGTGCTTTGGTATTGAAATTACCGTTGATAACGTAGCAGCTGTTTACTTTGTAGATAATTTCAAGGCAACTCTTATTATGGCCGGAGCCCTGGCCAGCGTTTTTGGTTTTATGAATCTGTTTGCGCGCGCCCTGGGTGGTATCATCAGCGATAAAGTTGG
>Ga0307509_10006570_pt1 | contig 15578 bp, 21 predicted proteins | sample 10_EM_MG_FD_202245 | JGI IMG/M metagenome (GOLD analysis project Ga0307509, IMG submission 202245) | Populus trichocarpa ectomycorrhiza microbial communities from riparian zone in the Pacific Northwest, United States - 10_EM | ecosystem: Host-associated > Plants > Roots > Unclassified | place...
ACCTAAAAACACTTGGGGGGGGGGGGGGGGGCAATTTTCATTATTAGCATTGCCCGCACAACTAGCTTTTCATAGCGTTGGCGTAGGTGCCCACCACAGCGGAGAAGAAGAAGAGGGTCTTGGTAGCTATGGTACTACTGGATGCTCCGCTGTGCTGGTCGTGAAAAATAGAAGTTGTATCGGCTATTGATTCTCGTACTCACGCCAGTGAGCCAAAGTGATAGGTATACATTCTTGTTCTTGCTCACTGCCCGATGTGTATTATGTTGGAGTGGTGTAGACAGCTTCTCTTTTTCGCTCCGAATGGGGTTTTGCTGGAGACGGGAGTGATAAGGCGCGACATGTCTGCGGTATTAAGTTATTAAGTTGCTATATAAAAGCTTAAGCATAATCCTCAGTAAAAAAAAGTGTATTCGCCGCGCAGTCAGTATTGGTGCGGTGGCATAACGTTGTGATTTAGCCTCTCTCTCGCGAGTACATTCCTTTTAGCCATATCTAAGTGATATATCGTGACCATAGAGTTAGAGGAAATGGTTTTGGGTGGGGGAGGTAGTGAATTTCTCGGCGGGAAGGACCGAGGGGACGCAAACTGCTCAATTGGCTCTACCATAATTCCGAGGGATATCATAAAACATGTATTGGGAAAGAAGAAAACCCCATATTGATATCCGCTAACCCGCAGTGCTGAATCCACATATGGCGGCTATCATGAAATAACCCACAAACACCCAGCTTCGCTCGTAAATCATCGGAAACAAAGATAAAATAAAATAATCACGCCGTCTCACTCGCTAATAGCAGAAAAGAGGGAAAAGGATAGAAAGCTGTAATTACGGGAAGCCGGTCGGTACAGATGGGAATGCTCCGTTGCGCAATCGGTCTTGATTTAGCTTTGCTAGCTGGACTTGCCGGTAGCGGCGGACGCGGGATTCGAAGACTATTCTGTTATGATCCTACGGATTAGCATGCCCGCTGGTGCTAGCACGAGAAGTTAGTGCTTGGGAATCCACTTATGCAATGTAAAAATCCTCGGTTCCTCATCCTTTTTCTCCTTCTCCTTCTCCTCCTCCTCCTCTTTCTCCTTCTTCTTCACTTCCTCGTCATCCTTCACTCCCTCATCCTCCTTTTCCTTCTTCTTTTTCTCCTCTTCCCCTTCCTTTTCTTTATCTTTCCCCTTTCCCTTCCCCTCCTTTTTCTTCTCCCTCTCCAAAAACTCCTTCTTAACCCTTTGCACTTCCGCCTCCAACTCCTTCTCCTCCCGCACCTTCCGCGCACTCTCCGTCTCCTCCTGAATCGCTGCCACAACCGCCGTAGCGAAGCCCCGGTCACGTGTGTGCGAGAGGCACACGTAGAAGAAGTCCTTCTGGTCCGGTGTTATCAAGACTTGCGGGGTATGCTTGTAGCATATTGTGCAGGGCTTTGATGAAGTCTAGGCTGTTTGTTAGTTTTTAGCCGAGGAAGAGGGAAGGGGGAAGGGGAAAGGGGGAGGAGGTTACGTCGGCGACTTTGCGGAGATGGTAGGTGTTTCGGAAGGGGGTTGCCATTCGGCGGAGGCGTGTCGTTGGCGTTTGTTGTGGAGCGATAGGTATGAACTGGAGGGGTTAGGAGAGAGGAGCAGAGGGGAGAAGAGGAAGTGGCACAGGGATGGTAAGGCAGGGGTTGTGGTTGAAATTGGGTTTTGAGGCTGAGTTTTCTGTGGTCTGTGCGTTGCTCTCGAAAGGAAGGATTAGCGTTGGTGTGGGGGGTGGGTGAGTTTGTGCGGTAAGGAACACGGTAGGCTGGGTAACTTATGCTGGCTGCCGGGTGGGTCCCGATATCTTGTGCTATGTGCTTTCCTTTTCTGGGTTGAGTTGGGATCAAACTTTTTTCAGAAAATCCGGGGGGATGTCCAGTGAATATGTGAACATGATGAGCTCTGGTCACAATGCCACGTCTCAAAGTCCTCAACTGCAGTTCGACGAGATTGTGCAGATCCAGAGCTACCAACTCCCGACTATCGACAATGGATGTATGATAAAGGGAGCTTTTTACCCACTATCGTATTCAGGCTGTACACTACTAAATCCACTACTTAATCATCCGAAACATATCGCGCCGCGATCGAAAAACTTCTGTGGCGTTTGGATCATATCGTTCACATCATAACTCCAGCATGTTCAAACACCCCACCCTGAAGAATGATACCTTTAAAATAAAAAGAGAACTCCCCCAAAACCTATGAGCCAACATAACTTTACAGAGCTGAATTTATTGCTACCCGCCTCGGCAGAGCGAAGAAGGATGGATGGAAGAAAACACGAGAAATAGCAATAAAGAGGAGGAAAAAAGAAAAAAGCGAAAAAAAAGCCCGATATGCCCACCAACGCACAAACCCCCCATGTAGAATAGAACAAAATATCAACGCGAGGCGACCCTGTATTCCCATCCAACCGGTACACCGACCATTTCCAGTCAACAAGGCATAAACAGACTTGAAAGTTAGAGAAATTGTGGCGAAATTACCTCTTGTTCCTTCATTTCTGGTATCAGAAAGGGGTAGGTAGAAAGGAGAGGAAGGTATACAGTATAATAACAGAAAGAGAAAGCAGAATGGGAAAAGGCAAATATAAAAAGCACGAAAGAAGCAAAAATGATGAAGTGAGGGGTTGAGATCCCAGTGATAGCGCCATACTAGAACGAGTTATGCTTTAGTATACCGAGTTGAAAGACCGCTGTTGGTGGAGGTGCTGAGCTCGCCCACAGATTCCGTTTTCCAGCGACGGAGTCTTCCAGACACAACTATACGTTATACGCGGTCAGCTAACAAACCGGAGGACATGAAGGGAGAAGGGAAAACAGACTTTCATATGTGATCAGAGTCATGGCACTGGCGGGGACCGCACGGAGCATATTAGTTCCCATCCCAGCGTAAAATGCCCTCCAACCTTCCTCCCGATACACTGTCCTGGCACTATCAATGATGCCACGATAGCGAGGACGCGTGTCTCCATCCCTATGAGTTACCTTTTGTGTCTGAAGCCTTGTGCGTAGCACTTCGTGCGGATATGTTGCCGAGCTAGCGCATACTTTACTCAGGCAGCTAGCGGCGAGAATACCCCAGAAATGAGTAAAACCACTTGTGCCCTTCTCTAGCTGTTCGCTTCCGATGAAGAGCTTCTTGAATGCCTCGTATAATGGGAATTGTACTGCTACATGGGAGAGTCCTAACAACGCTGGAGCGAGTCCCGAGTAGAACGATCTAATGCCTTCATGAAGGTACATCTTGCGCGCAGCATCAAGAGTGGAGGTGTAGTGATAGGGAACCTTGATATATGCCGATGAGGTATTCGAGATGGGGGAATATTGTGAGGAAGAGTTGGCTGCATTCTGCGACATGAGACGGGTCTTGATCACCCAGATTGGATTCGTGACGAGGGTTGACGAGGTACCAGCTGCCACTGCGGATATGGTATTGGTGAACCAAGTTGCACCACCGAATTCTTCATGTCGACAGTTAGACCCCGAACGTGAATATAAAGGCCATATATCCCACTAGGCTGTAAATAAACAAGGCCAAACTTACGATTCCCAAGAACGTCCTTCGATTTTTCGTACACAGTGAAATATACCGTCCATGTGGGGAGATAGCCCAGAATCAAGGGCCCCAATCCACGATACATCCCCCTAACACCCTCTTCCGTCCAAATTGTCCTAGCTGTCCCCACAAGTCCTCTATAAGCAAGAACCCTTCCTCCCATCGTCGCCCGATCAGCCATTCCTCTTCCAATCGCGGCACTCCCCACGCCATGTCCATGCGGCGCCAGCCTTTTACGCATCGACGAGAATCCCCCTTGAGCCTGTAGTTTTGTCTTGATAACATCCAGTGGACAGACGATAATCCCGGAAGCTAACCCGGCTATAGCGCCCGAGATGGCGGAAATTAGAGGGTCGGTAATTCGGGCGGGAACTAAAAGAGGGTAGATGCCAGGGTGGTGAATGGGATGACTAGGTGTCGAATCCCCCGTTTTGGTCGAAGATATTGATGGAGCCATTGGTCGGTTTGCTTTCTCGTTGTCTCCCAGCTCTTTATCGCCGGATGTGGGAACAAACGAGGGGGGGGGAATGGAGGGGGTGTTTCCTTCCCCTTGTATTTTCTTGGTTACGAGAAATTATAAGATTACCAGAGTGCCGCAATAATTTCTTGCGCTTAAATTTTCAGACGACGGAAGGGAAAGTAAGGAAAGGATGAAATAAAGCGGAGTTGAGAGGGGAAAGGTTTGTCCGTTGGTTTAGCAGAGTTGGTAGTAGGCAAGGTATCGTGGCAAGGCGGTCCGTTTGTATGGGGGAGAGCTGGTGTTACCTCCGCCGTCTGCAACTCAAAAGGAAAACTATTTTTTATTTTTTCTGTTTTGACACACCCCAATCCCCCACACAACCGGATCCAGATTGCACCCTGAGTGCGGTAGAAGAAAAAGTATAAGATGGAGAGAAAAAAAGCAATCACAAGCGGCGACTAATTCAGCTTTGTCGTCGATTTGCCGGTGGTGAGGTGAAAGAAAATAATGGGGGAAAGGAAAAGTTGCCTGATGATATATCGCAGTACTTGTTGCTGCGTTGGTAAATTGTAGAGAAAAGGCTCGCGGGGCTGGCTTCTTTTTATTCTCTATCAAGCTTATAAGGGGAGAGTAAAGAGAGGATAGGAAGAGCGGACCAGAGGAGAAGAGGGGGTAGGCGGGGATGGAAGTATTAATTCTGGCGAGGAGCAAGTATGATAGGCATAGGAAGATTAGATACGGTAGCCCTGATACAAGGCAGCGGGGAAAGGGGGATTGGGGGATGGGGGATGGGGGATGGGGGATGGGGGATGGGGGATGGGGGAAAGGGGGCTCCGGAGCAGCTCAAGAGGTTAGAGAGAAGATGGTGTACCAGTATGGTATCATAATGGGAGAGGCGTCTTCACGTTAGGGCTGGATTACAACTATGGTACCGGGAGTCGGTAAGTTAATCGATTATCGACATCGGCATCATATCTATCGCATTGAATCAGCTTTACGTGTGCCGTCCCCAAAGCGTTGCCAAAAATCCCCTTACCCCAGGGTCAGTAAAGATGAGAAAACTATTTCTGCTGATTCCACGCAATTCTCTATAAAGACAAGAGTTAGACTATGATCTCCGATTATTGATAGTCCCCGGGTGCAGCAGACTCTAATTCTACTTAGTATGAGCTTGCTTTCATTCTCAAAGTCTCCCCCAAAAAATGGTGCGCAGGAGTGAAAAACTCGGTTCTGATCTGGCATCAGTTCGGGACGCCATGTCATCCGGGAAGATACCGGTACCAGTATCGGAAACCCCTCTATTCTCGATCAGATAAGATTAGATCATCTGGAGGGACAAGCCCTTTCTTTTTTTCTTTCTTTTCTCGCTTTTCAATGCCCACATTTACTATCACCCGTTCCGTATTCTCCCACCCTTCCACCCCACCCACACACATAACCTGACGCCATCTCCAATTTTAAGAACCTCAACCCTTTCAGAATATCTCCTCCAACTTCGCATCGACCACATTACCCCGTCATCATCACCCACCCCGACTTACTACATTAGCAGCGCTCTACTCTTTTTCTTCCCACCCCCCCCCCCCCCAACCTATCGACACAATGGGTTTCGCCTCCGGTGTTGCCCTTCGCCGTGCAATTGTTGCTAGACCATGGCTACACAAGATGATGGCCCCTATCGCTGAAAAATACAATGACCTTGCTGGATACCGTAAACTTGGCCTTGTGTGAGATACCCCCCCGCCTTTACAATCACCGATATTACATTTCGAGCCTAATGCAATGCTTTGACAGCCAGGATGACTTGATCGCTGATGAAAACGAAATTGTTCAAGAGGCACTCAAGCGTCTCCCCCCTAAGGTCTCCTACGACCGTGTGTACCGCCTACGAAGAGCAGTCCAATGCTCGCTCGCGCACACTATCTTGCCGAAGGAGGAACAGACCAAGCCCGAGGCGGTATGTTATATCCGGCTTTCACAAAAACGAAGATTGAATGCTATGCTACGGAGGGCTAATGTGGCTTTAGGATATATCCTACCTGATGCCTTACATCGAGGAGGTTGAGAGGGAGAGAAAAGAGAGGGAGGAATTGGACTCTTTGACTCGCGCTAGATAAGTTTGGGTGAGAGATGTTTGGGAAAACAGGGTTATATCCAGGTTACAGATGGGTGGGCTGATCGATAAATGTACACATGGAATCGAGGGTGATATAGCGGGCAAATGTTTACACCAAGCGAAAACAATACGTTCTCCTTCCTCACGGGTATTGATTTCCGCTGGGGTAGTCTTGCTTTTGATGTTCGGTTGTGGTTTGATGATTGTGACAAGTTTGGAGAGAGTGATCGGGGTTTTTTTATCAAGTCTTTTACAACACACTTTTGTATCACACAGCAAAAGTTATCTCGCAGACTCTCTCTACGACTAGCTGTTAGAAAAAAAAGGTACTTGCAAACGTGCTAGTCAATTCTACGGAATCGCAAAGCGGCCGCTCGCCAAGGACACTCGGTTTTGGGGCAAAGCTTGCGGGGATACTTGTATAAGTTGCCCGTGCCCTTGACTAGTTACAATTCTACAGCTCAAGTGACTTTTTCGCCATCTCCAAGGCTCCTTCGAAGGTCTTGTTTCCTCCAATGAATCCACTGGCGTGCACAAACACACCTCCCGGGATTCCGGAGACCTCGCTGAGAGCATCGTCCCTCACACCCCTCCAAGCCTCAGGCAGCGGCTTCCTACTCTCGAAGCTATCCTTACTAACGGGTACGCATTGAATCCTCCAGCCTGTCTTTTCAGGGCCTTCACTCCACAGCGCATACAAAGGCTTCTCGTCTTCCTCCCCGATCCCAGCCTCCGCTTCAAGGGTAAATAAATGGTCTTTCCACGGAACAGACTCTGAAAAGACCAATATTCTTCCCTTTTCGTCGTGCTCGAACCGACCCTCCAATGCCTTTACCACATAATCTCTCGCCGGAAGCCACGACTTGCCGTAGTAATCCAATTTCTGAACAAACACAGTACCCATCAATTTTGACGCTTCAAGAAACTTTTCATCCTCGGACTCTTGTGTCTTGACAGGATCGCTCCACCCAGGATTCAACAGGCGTACTAAGGACGGGAGACTTATGGACTTGTCATTAAAGGCTGGTTTGATATCCGAGGGGTATGCAGAGATCCCATTATCATTCGCATCGATCGCCTCGATGAAGTCCTTGTAGACCTTGTTGTAGAGGAGCTTTACGGACGGGTCATCTATAGGAATGGAAAGACGGCGGGAAATGATCTGGGGCGCAAAGTGCTTGTAAACGAGTCCGGCCGAAGAAAGTTTGGTCTGGAATTCCGGAGAGAAGGTTTCCGAGAATGTGCGCTGGTGATGGTCAAAATGCTTGGTACCGTCATACTGTCCTTGGACCTGAAAAGTTTGTCAATTCCTGAATGCAATTGAGTGATCGGGGGGGGGGAGGGTAGGATTCAGTACATCTACAATGATGTCGCACTCTTCAAGGACGGCAGGATCCCGGGAACGAGTTAGAACCGAGTCTTGATATTCTGGTAAGAGACGTAGCATATAGACCGCAAGAGCTTCATCGGGCTAAAGTTTGTCAGAAATGGTAAGGTGGTCTATCCCGTTACTTGTATTTCCCAGGAGCTAAAACATACATGGAAGTGACCACTGAGAAGAATTTGAATCAGCTATCAGCATATCCAAATAAATTAAAATTAAACCTCCCGGATTGAAAGAGTGGTATTACTTGTGGGTTCCAATGCGTAGTGGGGTGGTTTTAAGCCGTTTTGTTGCTGGTGAAGCCATGATTGATAGAGCACGGAGCATACAATGTCGGACCTATTGGCGAGGGGAAGGGGTGGAAAGCTCGTTTATAAGCTTGGAGCGGGGTATTGTACTCGAGTATGTATGTAGGTGAGTTGTGGATGCTGGATCTGGATCTGGGCGCCAGGGCTGTGTGGGACGGACAGGTCGTGGGCGAAAAAGGAAAAATAATAAATGTGGGGCATGGGTGGTTGGCAGCCGGGTAACTCTACTTGTATTGGAGGCAAGGGCTTGGTGCAATGGCTGAGATTGGCCTAACATATGATATCATAACTAAGAGAGGAGCACTCGCTGGATGGGGTATGTATGATACCGGGAATGGAAAAGGCTGTTAGGAGGCTCGTGAAAAGCATAAAGTGTCATCCATAGCCAGAGGTCGAACGTTTTCCTTTCATTTTTCCTCCCAATATTCGCGCAATTTGTCTTTTCTGTAAATTTTTGAGCACACAGGTCTTGTCTGCGGCTGGCACGGCAGGCAAACTTTCCATAACTATCTATCACGATGCTACAACATCGCCTCTGCCTGTTCCTGACTTTGCAGCTTGGTCTGGGAAGTACCCGTAGTAATTACGGCGCCCCGGTAGTGGTCTCGATATAGCTTGGGGTCACTCTCATATCTTGGGCTCAGAAACGTGGCACGGACAGGTGAGCTCTGTAGCCAGAGGAATTTGATTGTGGACTTGAGCAAATCCTTCACGTCCACCTAGCAGTTCCCTTCACCCTCATTGTTCTATCCTTTTCTCATGAGGGAGAGGAAGGAGAGTTTAATTCTAACCGCCCGTTTATCCAATCCAGTCTTCCAATGCTCCTTTCAAAAGAAGGTAGCACTACCACAACAGCTTAAAGTTGGGGGAAAGGAGGGCATCCCCTTATGGGGTGGAGGACCGGCCGGAGTGCTGAGATATGGAGGTGGATTTATATTACTGCTACTGACGAGTTCCCGGGATCTTACCTAGGACCAACTCCTGATGTGATTGAATACAACTAATTTTCTGTGCCTTCGAATTCAATGATTGAGATCGGGAGGGTGATGAACCTCTAACTAGGCGCCTAAAGTCCAACTAAATCTGAGCTCTTGGGAGACAATCTGGGGGTGGAAGAAGTAAGGCAAGATAAACTTGTCTAAGGCTCATTTTCTCGAGGCACCCTAAGGGAACCCTTTTCTTATGTGTCATGATGGAGGAAAAGTAGGAATAGAACTTACATAGAAGAAAGCTTCGAAATATTTATCCACAGATAACTGCCTCAAACTCCAGATATATTCAATCAGAAAGGTAATATCGTTGCCTCAGCATGTTCACTACGCCTTATCAGCCCTTGCTTGAGGAATCTGACAGGCGGTAGCAAAACAATCAGTGCTTGACTCTTTGATTAACATTCATCATATTGAACATTCATCTACCAACCCCCAATCCATCCCACCATCCTCCCTCTACCGCCGCCAGAAAAAATACAGAGTCCGACCCCGACGAAAGGGCATCTCCCCAAGGGGCGCTTTCCATAAGCTACGAACTCAAAAAATGATTCCACCCCCCAAGAATGAGCCCCATTCTGGTACCCGTCCGAAACCAAAAAGATCTCAAACGGGCACTCGCATAACTATCCAACTCGACGATTTTGTAAGAACCTCCCAAGAAAGCATCCCTCCAACAATCTCTCCCTCTCCCCACCCAAGGCTCATATCTTCGCCTAAGTGAGGATGGGGTTTGGAAAAAAGACGGTCAAAGGGACAAGGAAGGTTCTCGAGAAAAGGAATAAGATATTCCCGCGTTTCCGCTATTTTCGGTCCGGGGACTTTACCCAAAGCTTGCGAAAGTGTAGTATCTCGAGACGAGCATAAATGAAGTCTCCGTTTGTGAGCTTTGTGAGCGAGTCTTTGGGGGGTGGAGTGGTTGGAAAAAGGTTTGTTGAGATGCAAAGATTTTTTTTATAGCGGTCTGGTGGGCGAAGGGGAGGGTAACCGATTTCTGGAGTTCTCACCTCTTGGCTAAGTCTAGCTGTGGGTTAGGGTTGGCTGATTATCGACCCCCCTAGGGAGTGGTGGTGGTCCGGGACTCCGGGTGGTGAGTAAGGTCAGGCCGAATCGGATTTTGGCTTCCTTGCTTGCTTTCTCCTTCTCTGCCATTAGCTCAATCCTTTAGGTCCTCGTTTCACTGCTTTTTTTTGTTTTCTTCGGGTCAAGAAATACAAAATATCCAATTTCAAGAAGACTGGGATTCCGAGGGGTTTTTTTTTTATATTTTTGCCTCGAGCGCAATTTCCTAGTACTGTACTCACTTTCTTACTTCAGCCACGAATTCTACCTCTCAGCAAGAGAGCCAATCTAAACCCTACTTTGGCGCCGAGAGGAGAAGGAAAAATTGAGGGAGTTGATAAACTGACAAGCTGACGACTTTTTCGAAATCGATCATAGAGGAGTACAAAAGCTTCCGAGGGTCATCCCGTTCGTCCAACCTCAAATTCAACTCAAAGATCTCGATCCCTGAAAGCCATTGGCCAGTGAGAAAACTAAAAAAAAACACCCCTAATAATGGCGAACCTACAATCCAGCATTTCCACTGCTTCTCGCTCGCCTGCTATAATAATCCCCTCCACCTCGCTTACGATCTCCTACCCAACTCTACAGAATCTCATATCCAACTTCCAGAAAAACCTCGCGGCGATCGGGATCACAGCCCACTCACCCGTGTCAATTGCACTTCCGAACAACCTCGAGTTCGTAGTTTCCTTCCTGGCGACAGCCGCCCAAAGGGGCATCGCCGCACCATTAAACCCTGCATATAAACAGGGTGAATTTGAGTTCTTTATCGATGATGTTAAGAGTAAGCTTGTTATTGTTCCGAGAGGAGCAGTGAGTGCGGGTGCTCCAGCGGTTAAGGCGGCCAGGAAATTTGGAGTTGCCATTGCCGAGGTTTGGTGGGATGCCCGGGGAGGTGATATTTGCTTAGAAGTTTTTGAAAAAGGTGGATTGAGGGGTGGGGCCAAGATTGAGAGAGCGGAACCTGAAGATGTTGCGTTAGTGTTACACACTAGCGGGACCACGGGACGACCTAAAGCTGTGGGTTTTCTCTTGGGAAGGCGAAAGTAGCAGAGAGAGAAGCTTGGATTGACTGAAGTAGGTGCCTTTAACCCATAGAAATTTGACTAGGACGATGGGTAAGCTCACCTGAGATTCGCTTTAGGAGTTCTGCTAAACTAAATTTAGGTAACATTATACAAACGTATAAACTTACTTGGGAAGATAAGACCTATTTAGTTATGCCTTTGTGAGCATTTATCCTTTGTCATGAACTGTACAGAGCTTCTAGCTAATTGAGGACACTCTCTAGATTTCACGTGCATGGCCTTTTGGCAGGTTTGTCGTTCAAGCTCGTGCCGAGTCGCTCAGAATGGGCCGAAAGCTAATGCAATTAGGTTTCCTTGCTCCCCTCATGTCCGGAGGGACTGTAATCGTTCCGGTTAAGTTCTCTGCTAGCGAGTTCTGGAGCGATTTTACCAAGTTTAAAGCCAATTGGTACACAGCTGTAAGGCCCTTCTAAATGTCTCCTGTCAAAAGAGGCGCGGTCTAACCTAACCAGGTTCCCACGATCCACCAAATCCTTCTCAAGAACCCCTTCCCATCTCAAATCCCCCCAATCCGTTTCATCAGGTCCTGCTCATCCCCACTTTCGCCCACAACCTTCCACGCCCTTGAAGAGGCTTTCAAGGCACCTGTTCTCGAAGCATATGCTATGACCGAGGCTGCTCATCAAATGACTTCAAATCCCCTCCCCCCAGCCAAACGCAAACCAGGTACTGTCGGCCTCGGCCAAGGAGTCGAAGTCGCGATTCTAGACGCGGACGGCAAAGAAGTTCCTCAAGGCAAGGAGGGCGAAATTTCTATCAAAGGTGTTAATGTAACCAAGGGCTATATAAACAACGAAAAGGCCAACGCGGAATCATTCACCTCCACTGGCTTTTTTAGGACTGGTGATCAGGGTAAGAAAGACGAAGACGGGTATGTGATCATCACAGGGAGGATCAAGGAACTTATCAATCGCGGCGGCGAGAAGATCAGTCCTATCGAGGTTGATAACGCGATCAGCTCTCACCCCGCCGTGGGCGAAGCTGTGAGCTTCGCTGTGGACAGCGAGATTTATGGCCAGGAGGTTGGGGCCGCAGTGGTGCTCAAGAGCGGGAGGGAGGTTACTGAAGAGGAGTTAAAGAATTATGTGGGAGAGAAGCTGAGCAAGTTTAAAGTACCAACTAGGATCTGGTTTACCCAGCATATGCCTAAGACTGCAACTGGGAAGATTCAGAGGAGGATTGTGGCCGAAACTATGCTTAAGGGAGACAAGCTAAAGGCGAAGTTGTAGGTCTTTACGTGGACTATCAGTTTTGACCACCAGGTTGTGCTTTGGTGCCTTGAGCGGGGATATGTGATATACATGTTTTTAGCTAGCGCAACTTAATGCTTTAATACACTTGCAAAAAAAACTATGAGTGTTTAGCTATCGGTTCCGTGCCTCTTGTGCGGTGGCGATCAATAGACGGGAGTTAAAGCGGGGACAGTGGATGGGGAGACTTCAAGTTCAGGCCAGCTTGAGGGTTGGGACGCCACGGATCCCTCCCTGCGATTACTATACTATGGTAGGCATGACTTAGTAGGGGTATTCAAAGTTAAAAATGTGGAAAAAACTTACAATCTTTCCCTACGTTGCGAGCACCTGGCAGAGCGAGCAGGGGGGTAATCCCGAAACTCTATTAGGGTTTAGTAATGTGAGCTAGAAATGAATAGCCTTCCTGTCTATGAGAGAATAGAGTTTAGTTTAAGTTACTTTTTAAATTCTAAGAAGCATCACCAATCCAGGCATACAGCTACTTACAGCAGTACATATCCTCGGGGTACGCCAGCCCACACCGCCTTAACCCGCAGCCCCTCTGGTATGGAGCCAACCGCACAAAGCATAGCAAAGCTGAGCCTCATGGCTAGTATACGGCCACACCAACAACAATAAAACAATCACTACCATGGCCAACAGCCATCTCGCAGCCCCAACAAAAGAAAAACCCACGCCGACCGACCGACCAATCGGAACCCGGCCACCTGCAAAATCCCTCCACCATGCCACGGCGCACTGTCCACCAGCCACGCCAGCAAACTCAACAAGCCACCCCCTCCTCCACCGGCTTCAACAATACCTCACGAAGAGGTCCTCTGGCCACCAGAGGCCAGGTAGGATCGACAGCGTTTCCATATCGAACCGACCTAAACAACGTACGGGCCGAACCGACCACAAACGGATCACGATTTCGAGGCAAAACTCTATTTTCGATAACCGCAAGCTGCAACAAACAGCACTGACCCCGCTCCAGAAGGAAAGACTTCGTACCGCACTGTCTCCAGGTGCCAGGGAGAACGAAATGAACTCAAACCTGGACTTCGAGGGTGGAAACGAGCATCGTGGCCCAAATCCCAAAGACATTAAGCCATCGTGAGAAAGGCTCCAAGGGCGTTTATTGGGGGATCCCCCCCCCCAACCCCAAAAACGACACGTCACAAGAGGTTTGCAACGCAACGCTGATAGTTTAAGGAAGTTTAAGGAAGTAAAGAGCAGGAAAGGATGAGTGGATGTGAACCGCATGTTGCTTGCTATGAGCAATAACATGGGGGCGGGGTCAACGAACAGGGGGGCTCAACGAACAGCCCAAATAAAATATCAACTTACTAAGTCAATTGTAGTAGAGTGTTCGCTGAACTCCCCCGTTCGTTGACCCCTCCCCCACGTTACTAAGGAAGAATACAAACTATGGTTGACTGGAAGGTTGCAACCAGGTCAAAGTCTTCTAACCCAACTGGCATACGGAGGTACAGGGCATAAGTATTGTAGGTTCCACAAGCAGGGGTATGTCACTAGCTTGGGGGTAAGGACAGATTGGGGAAAGTTGCTTGGCGCTTCTGAAGGGTAAAGTTTTTCATGATTTTTGATTTTATGAAGGCTCATAACCGACTTCACGATCAGAGATATTGCCTATTAATACAAAATTTTTTTATTCCACTTCGTGCTTGAATTTTTTGCTTCTCACAATACCTTCCGGCTGCTTTCTCCACTTCGCACTTGAATTTTTAGGTGAATTTTTTCCTTCTCACCATACCCTCCGACTTCTTTTTCAACTACAATGTCGGCTACTCCTCCTCCACCATGTCCCCGCTCTTTCCACCTCACTCGCGATCAGCGGCGTGATTGCCAGCTGCTTCGCTCAATTGGCTGGAAGTATACGCAGATCCAAGAAAAGACTGGTTTCCCCCTACGGCAGATCAGATATGTGTGCTCCTCTGGTTGCCCAGCTCCAACCAAGAAACCCGGTCGCCCACCCACCCTTACACAAGCACAGATTGAGGACCTCGTTGCATATGTCTGCATGACTGCCCGGAATAGGCGCCTCTCATTCCAGCACCTGGCAGAGGAGCTGGATTTGGGTGTAGGGGGGAAAGCAATCCGGGCTGCTTTGATGAAGGAAGGTTTTCACCGGTGCCTGGCAATGCAAAAGCCACCAATCTCAGAAAGGAATCAACAAATTCAACTTAGATGGGCTCAAGAGCATGTTAACTGGTCTCAAGACCAGTGGAATTCAATTCTGTGGACTGATGAGACATGGATTACTGATGGAAGACATACCAGAACTTGGGTGACTAGGAGAGCTGGTGAAGAGTGGGATCCTACTTGTAGAGTAGAAAAACATCAGAGAAAGTGAGGCTGGATGTTTTGGGGCTGTTTTCATGGTAATATGCAAGGTCCAGGCATATTTTGGGAGAAGGATTGGGGTTCCATCAATGCAGAAAGCTACTGTGCACATACTGTTCCCATAATTCATGGGTACATGGAACTGTGCAGGGGCGATGGAATTTATTTGAAGCTTATGCAGGATGGAGCACCTGGGCATGGTGCAGGGGATACAGCAATTGACCTTCAGGAGAGGGGCATTGCGGTCATTTTCTGGCCCGCTTCTTCACCAGACTTGAACTCTATTGAAAGGGTATGGCATATTATGAAGAATTATCTACAGGATAATTTTCCAGAACAGATGTCATATGATAGATTAAGGGTGGCAGTTAAGGAAACTTGGGAAGCTATTAGGCAAGATTAATTCAGAGAGCTGGTGGAAAGCATGCCAGCAAGATGTGAGGCTGTGATCGATGTAAACGGTCTCTTTACAAAATATTAGGAACTGTAACAATCCTACACAAGTGCGGTTATTTATGCAACAGGTAACGAATTACTTACGTGCTTGAATTAGACTATCTTTATAGTCTTTGATCTTTTTAGAATATCCGAGAGAGTATTCTTCTTTCCGAGATTAACTTATAATCTCTTCTTCGTATCTCTCACCAATGTCTTATTGGGGAGAGGTGTAGAGGGAACTTCTTCGTAATCAGACTAACTTATAGTCTTCGTGTCTTGATAAGGTCTTGGTTGCTCGTACGCTAAGAGCTCGATGTTTCGCACATAAGCGAGAGGTAAAGATAAGAGTATATTGTAAGAAAGTACTTAGATGGTCGCGTGAAGATCCTATATCTACGGCCCGTCGCGATCCTTTATATAGGCCTCTTCCCGCGACAACCCTGACCCTGGTGACTCATACCTATGAGTCACACGATCATGACTCATAATGAGTCATACCCGAAATCCATCAGATGACTCCTATGAGTCACTGCGCAACATGCCATAAACCAATCATA
>Ga0307509_10006571_pt1 | contig 15577 bp, 18 predicted proteins | sample 10_EM_MG_FD_202245 | JGI IMG/M metagenome (GOLD analysis project Ga0307509, IMG submission 202245) | Populus trichocarpa ectomycorrhiza microbial communities from riparian zone in the Pacific Northwest, United States - 10_EM | ecosystem: Host-associated > Plants > Roots > Unclassified | place...
CAGCGATAAGATAAGTTGAAGAAACATGAACACCTTGTGGCATGATATTTGCAAGAGATTTATTCTTTCTTAATCTTGAGCAATTCCATGAGAAGTTCATGATTTATTTTTTGTCTTTCGTTTCCTTTTTAGAATGTCGGTAAAGCATACACGTATCTTAGAAATAATTATGATGTGTGTGGTTATACATGTATATGTTTGTCAGAAAGTAGAGGTTAATACATGTATATGTTTGTCAGAAAGTAGAGGTTACATGGTTGAGGAAAAGGTGAGGGTAGGCCATTAAAAAATCTTAGCCATATACTAAACTGTCAATAAAGATGATATAGATTGAATAAGTAGTAAAGAAAGATTTGGTTTTTTGTCATAGTCCCATGGAGAACATATACAGTTTTAAGCAAAGTGGAATGGATGGAGATTAATCATTTAACCTAGCCTCTAAATATTTTAGATTCCAGTTTAAAGGAGTTCTGTTGGTAGAAACCATGTTAATTTTCAAGCACTGAATTGGATTTGCATCTGTCATGACTACCACACTGTTATAAAAAGAGAGAGTTCTGTACCGTGAATACTGAGGAAAAAATATTCATGCTCTACCATTAGTTTCCAACTTTCCATGCATGGTGTGTGGACGTATATTTAGCAGCTCAATCCGAAAGGAAAGAGTAGTGATGTAGAACTCTATGTCTACATATTACTCCCTCAATGTTAGATCAAGACAAACTTCAAAGGACAAGCAAAGTCAGGTTATCAGCTATGACTAGGGAAAGCTCCGTAGGGTTTGACTAGTAATCTATCTTCTGAAGCGATCGATATTTCCTTCCTAGAAAATAACAGATTGCGTACAATTAAATGGAAGTCACGCCAAATTTTAAGCATGATTAGATCTTCCCTCTTCCAAATTCCTGAACGCGTATTGTCAAAGGAAGTTATTAGCATCGCCATGTTAAAGTGGAGAGATGAGGGAAATTTATCTACATTTATTGTTTCCATAAGTTAGAAAATACAAGAATGTCTCAATTTATCGGTTGTCAAGTTGTCTAGAACACTTGCCGCTATGCAGTTCAAAGAAAACAGATTTAAATGAAATGTTTCTAGAAACATGTTACACATACCAATGGAACATTTATTTCTTACCCTTTACTTCTTTTGTGACTTAAAATGAAGTCGTCATCGTCACTGTCAATGCTGATTTTCCTCTTGGCTTTAAGGTCACCATTCTTTGATATCTGTTGCTGCATTTGAGAACTCTTAGGTCTACTAGTGGATGGATTGGTAGATTTAATGGGAGTTCCCAAACGTTGCATTTTTTGCTTTCTTTGTTTCCTCTCATGTGCCTTTTTGGCCCTCTCTGGGGATAGTAAGCCATGTTCCATCATCCTGCAAATTGAATTGTCATGCCTCTCAAATAAATTGCTGCTGAATTTACTAATTGTTAGTGAAAACGGAAATGAATTTCACACGGTCGACATGAGATATCTAACACAAGATATCCAGCCAAGGTGGAAAGGAAGATCTTTTTAGCACAACTGTATTCTGTGCATGTATGTGTAAGATGCTTTGTTACCATGTAACATGTCCAAAACGTCTTTAAAAGGCATTAACATCTTTTCTTGATCATATTTTTCCTCGAATGAATGAAGCCCAAGAAACCATCAAAAAGGAAAGTAAAAATACCCGTGGAAGTAAGACAGGTCAAGGTCTATATGAGATAGGTTAACATTCAGTCCTTCATCACAGTTTGAGAAACAAGTTATCCCTTTTATAGTAATTGAACAGTATCCTCGGTGAAAAAAGGCGAAGGAAGTTTAGTTACTAAGCTACTTAATAAATGAAGGAAAGAAAATTCAAATGTTTTACAGACCATGCACAGTAGTTCAAGTAATAAAAGAAGCAGACATAGATGAGTCACCTTTTACCATTCAGGTCATTAATTTTTTCCTACACTTCGCTGTTTATTTTTCACCTGAAGTTGAGACTAACAAGCTGATGGGTGCAAAACTTACACCAAGGTATTGCAATTCAGTATAGCAATGGAGGTATATAAGGTATCTAAAAACTCAATTGTACATGCTCAAGATCACTGGTCTATATAGTAGGATGCTAAGTTTATTAACTGTTGACATAGAGATGCTTAGTTTGAAAAGCATCACTAGGCTCTAATTTGCTGGATTCAGGTTGGGGATACAAAGAACATGCATTATTGCACAAGTGTGCACTCGATCAGGCTCCATTGCAATCAGGTTTGCTATAGGATTCAAAGTCTGCTGAGAAAATGAGTCAGATATGGATATGATATCTAGCTCAACTCTAAGTTTAACATGTTCTGAGTCTTCTGACGCGTATGGCTATGGATAGCAAGGAGTTCAGAGCATCTAAAGTGCACAATGGTAACAGAAATTGAACACAGAGCCACGCTTAATCCCTAGAACCGAGCATGGAAATCCCAATGAAACAGAGTAAGCAATGCAACAATAAACCACAATGAGCACGAGGACCAACCCCAGGTCTCACTCCCATTCAGGAAATCACAAGGGTAGGGGCTGCAACATCTTTTTCAGAAAATCATTTATGATCAAGTAATTGATGAGGGAAAGCTCACCAAAATTCTGCCATTTCACTGGTTGGAATCTGTTTAGACAACGATTCGTAGAATATCCTAAGTGGTTCTCTCTGTCAAAAGAATAGGGAAGTAAACATAAGAATGAATGATGCTTTCAACACAAAACTCATTATCCAAAACAACAGCAGAAAATGAAGACTTCAAAGCCAGACCTCTTCAGGAGGATCACATCTCTGACCAGGCAAGGAGAATACTTTCTTCTGCCTCACTCTAGTAGTTTTGGTTGTCGTTGTGGTTCTTGACGAACTCGATGGTGATTTTGATTTTACCTTCAGATGGAAAACAAAACATACATTAAACCTCATGAAACCCCAATATAAAATACCAAAACCAAACCCATCAAGAACCCAGAAAAAGTACTACCCCAAAAACTAATCAGTTCCCTGCAGATTATCAAAATTAATACAGAAAACACCACATCCACATAAACCAATTCATTTCAAACTATACACAATCAACTAACCAAATCAAGCATTAAATCCATATAATTGAATTGACTGAAAACAGTCCTAAGAACCTCAAAACAACCAAATCACCTATTCCACTAAATAAACCAATCAAAACCAAGATGCAAAAGATCACCTCAATAACAAAAATAGCCACTTCAGGATCAAAACATTGGGAAAAAATGAAAAAAGTCATGCATAATTTGAGAGATGGAGTACCTTACCTCAGTTTTAATAGTTACAGCTGAGACAGATTTGTTCTTTGAATCAACAACAGGTTGTTTCTGTTTGCTTGAGATCTCAATTCTCTTAACTTTCATTGAAGATTCAATCTTTCCCTTGGAACCATCAAAAATACTACTTCTTGGCTTCATTTTCACCGCACTTTGCTTGCTTTCAGTTGCCATATCTATCTATCTATCAATCACCACTACTTCTTCTTCTTTATCCCTTCTTTATCTTTGATTTTGATCTTATCAATCAAGAAACCTTGAAACTAAGAATTATATAAAATCAAAGGCGAAATTAGGCAGATAAAGGAGAAAGTGTCGAAGTTTGCCGTCTATTGCCGTTTCATGAAACTGTTCGTTGTTTTTCCTGAGGTTGTTCTGTAAGATAAAGTACGTTACGACGAATTTATGCATTTATCCCTATTGATTATGACGTGGATAAGATTAAGTGATAGTTATGAAGGCTAAAATGGTCGTTCAAAAAAGTTACCGTTTATCAGTAAAGTTAAGGTACGGGTGGTGTCACTGTAAAAGTGAACGATTGCTGGAGGATTTTATCAAAATGGTGTTAAAGTATCAAGGAAGATGTGATCTACGGTTATTAGATGGAGAGCTCACGGATTTATTGTGTAAGTGCTTACCTTACATTTCTGTTGAATTTTTGGTAAGAATCTAGTTATACTAATTTTCACGTCATTTCAGTTAAAACCACTTGCCTTACTTTTAACCGTTGATTCTCTTGTGAAAAAACGGAATTACAAATTCTAGCTTTTATATATATATATATATATATATATATATATAAAAGTGTTATTAAACCCGGTTCACGTGAGGTTTAAAAAAATAGATGAGATTTAATTTTTTTTTAGATTTAATCGATCTGACAAGTTAATTTTTAACCGTTCTAAACTTCATTTGATATATTTTTTTTAAAATGATGTTTTAATTTAAAAAACTTTAAATATTTTAAATTAATTTAAATTGACTTAATTTATTTATTATGTAATCTTAGACGAGGTTATTAAACTGTTTGAGTTTAATAACCATGTTATTAAGAATTTTCAATCACTTTCAAATTCAAATTCCTTATAATAACATATGAAAAAAAAGTTAATTAATAATAAAGTATTTAAATATATTACTTACAGTTTGTTTTCATTGTTTGAGAGTTAATAATCACTTTTTTAGAATGTTAAATTAATTAGATGATTTATCTAAAATAAGATGGAGAAAACATTTAGTTTTGTGAAATTTGAGAATATTGTCGACGTTAAAAAAAATAAACCTTTTGGATGTGTAGCACCAGCTTGAAATAAATAATTAGTTGTGTAATAAAATTGAAAAAAGAAGAGAAAAAAAGAACACGTTCGGCTCACAACCAGGAAGTTTCGAAGAAGTGACAATGGTAAGGGCGCGGCGTGCAGCAGTCCAGGTCCAACTTGGTTCGCTGATGATATTTTAGGGTTGCTTTTAAACAACTGAGATTTCCATCATATCTTGAATTAATAAAAGAGGGGTTTTGAAGCTTATATTTCAATACATAGACTAGGCTCTGAGTCGGTTCACCGAGTCGAATAACTATGCATTTAGGTTAGGTTAGCATGATATCACAGAGCTTTTTAGTTCTCGAAGCTTAAATTCTAACACTGAGTGAAAACTGGCTGTAACTGTACGAGCTGATGCTGAGACAACTGCAGTTTTGTGTATGTGGAAAGAGATGACAACACTTGTATAATCAGAGGAGGTATAAAGCACAGAAGCAGCGGGGTATGGCTGCATAAGGCGATAGATTTTAGGCTCCGACAACCAGATGCTTGAATCACCTCAAGCTAGACTAAATAGAGAAACCATTCCAGGTTATTTAATTACCACGCAAGACTTAAGCAGGTCTTATTCGAAAAATTCTATTGTACCAAACTGAGTGGAGAATCATATGAAATAAATCATACTTCTCAGGCTTAGAATGCCAAAGAAAATGCTGCTGTACCTTCTTCACTCTCTTGTGCATCTCTATATACTTCTCTTCTGATATTGAAACGAGTATATTCTTCAAATTTGGGATATCTTTCTCCAAGACTATCACAGCAAAGGATTCCCAATCTAAAACCTCGAAAAATGGAGGCACGAAGTTGTCAGATATTATTACTGGAACACACTCGAGGAATATAGCCTCCACGATTCGTGGGCTGTTCACTTCGTGACCTCTCGGACAAATGCAGAACTTGCTGCTCTTCATGTGTTGAATGTAGTTTGTATTACCCTTGACATGAGGCATAGGACCAAATATTTTCATATCAGGATCTTTGTTGCCCCAGTAATCCAAAAGAACTGGCCTCACATAGCCATGCATGTTACCTGCAAAGAAAGCAAGGATAGGTCTTTGGGAGGGGGGGTTGCCTTCCAAATTTTTGAGAGGATTCTGAGCTGAGCGTACATATGTTTCTGGAAGGGACACATCTTTCCCAATGCTGAAGCCTACTTCAATATCAGCATTACAGAGGGCTCTGATGCAATTGAGCAAAGGCCCCCTAGTTTCAGCAGGTGCCTGAAAAAATGGCATTTTATTACACTTTCCGCTTTCAATAACACAGGCAGAGCGCTAAAAAAAGATATAATTGGGTGTTTCATGCACCACTTGTCATGGGATGAAACCATTTCATTTCATTCTTGGTATCATCACTTTAGGTTATTGTTAATGTTTCTCGATAGAAAAGAGCTGGTTTGCCAAAATAAACCATAAAATCAAGAATTCAGACAATTCTCTTTGGAGCAAGGAAAAATTGCCAAGAAATTTAATGAACTCTGCATTACATATGTAACATAAAAAACTTAGGGAGAACCCAAAAAGAAGATGACATAAAATTAGGCAGAAAAGTATACCCAATCATGGCACGCGGCAACAAAATGATCTGCTCCACCAGTTCTGTTCCAGAAATGATATTTTGCTGCTATCATACCTGCATAATTTCTCATGTATTCGATAAGGTTTGTACGGCTGTGTGAGTGTCGTACGTAAAGTGTTAACTCAAGAAGTCGTGAGCTGAAAGGAAGGTAAAATAAATGAGCTTTTCCAGGGTCTTTAGTAACAAAATTTTCATTAGCTTCCATATGCTTCATAAACCATCCTTCTGACGCATATATTCCATCAAGTATTGGCTGATGGAAGATGGGTTTTTCACCATCCTGGTAGACATAAACTTTGAGCATCTTCTCCATTAGTTCATAACTCCTGCCAGTGAAAACTGACATCAGAATTCCCCAAATACTATGACAAACACTAACTAATGTGGTTTGAACATAAAAACGCCACTGCAAACATGTAGTCCCAGAAAGTAGTTGAAATAGTTTCTTCATATAAGCAAACTTCTAATAAAGAAACACATTTCTAGACAATGCTGAATGATTTCCATGGGATTACAAGGACACAACAGCTTTTCTACCATCTATTGGTAAAGATGCCACCATAGCTCTCAAGTCATAAAACTGCCACTACCTTGAGAGGATCTCCAAATCATTATATACTATGTTCATGATTATCCATCTCCCCCAGTGCCCCAGTTTATGCTTTTCTACACTAGCATGGCATGGAATTCAAAATGTATGATGTTCATTTCTGGTAAAAACAATCACAGAAATGGAGGGATGAAAATTCTGTCAACATATAATATATCTACGAAAAGTATACCTCCTAAACATGGAAACATTGCGATATATAGGTGCATAAAGTCTAGTTTCATTCTTTATTAAGGGTGAATTCTCAATCTGTGATTTTGCAAATAGCATTTCCTGGTCAACTCCTGAAGGCCACAGTGGTCTCTGAAAACAAAATGGTGAAGGAGTATTAATAAAAAATCTGGTATAGAGCTTAGTCTCTTGATCAAAATTTGGATTGGACATTATTACATACCACTGAAGAGGATGAAGCATGACTCTGTCGAAGCAATTCATTCATCTGATGTATTGAGATTACTCTGGATGGTGGTTTCTTGGATGTTTTCCTCTTCGCTGCTGTAACTTTGGATGAGAAAGAACCACTTGTAGACATGGAATAATTATTTGGCAATAATCCAGAATTCTCATCTCTTTTAAGTGCTCCTGCTGTATCTTTTCTCATTGAAGTGGTGTTTGAACTCTCAAAAATCATTGGACTCGAATTTTCATCAGTTGAAAATGTTTTATTAGAGAATGTATTCATCATTGGTGGTGCAGATGAAGGGTATCCAGGGTCAGCATCCGAGCTTTTGTTTCTTCCTGATATTGGAGCAATGTCTTTCTCAACATTTATATAGGAAGCATCAGGTGCCATAGCCTTCTTTTCTTCAGAGCCATTAATTGTATTTAATGTGGAATTTTTGTCTTGGTTTGCAAGATCATCTGATATAGTTTCATTTGAAACTAACCCAAAACTGTCACTTGAGCCTCTTTTACTTTCCGATGCATTACTATTGTTTGGACTTCCTTCCTTTTCTTCTGATTTGTTAACTTCGGCTGTTTCTTTCTTGTCATCTGAGGCTTCATCACTATCTGTTGTCTCATGAAGTATACCTGTGTTAGTTGTGTTTAAACCATTTGAAAGTGTCATGTTACCTAGCGCTTCCGAACCTGTCGATGAATTTCTGGACATGAAGCTTCTAGTGTTGACGGCAGAGAAAAGAGAGACTAAAACTCTACTAGATGGAAATTCAAGATATTGAACCACTATAACTATAGCAACTGTTGCTCCCACTAGAAAAAGCAATCTCCTTGCTTTCGCAAGGCACAAAAGCTGATGTCCTTGATCCATGAACCTTAAAGGACTTCTGATCCAAACAAAAGGGTCACCAAAATAAGTTCTGTCAGCACCGCAGAAGCTCCAAAAATCTAGCTTTAGTACGAAAATTGTAAACACTATACCAAATGCCAATTCTGTCAGAAAATAAATGCCAATCTTAGAGCCAAAGCAAAAACGTCTTGGCATTGATATTGAAAAATATGATATGATGAGCTAGAACCTAAATTTATAATTTGAAATTAAGCTAAAAGATTTTCCACAGATAAGACTCCAAGTCCTCTTATATGCATAACACCACAGAATCGCCATTTATCCTAAGCACTCCTTCGTCTTTGTTTTTTTTTTTAGTTTTTCTTTCTACTACATTTATTTGAATTCAATATTCAAATAAATCGCCATAGCCTCCCAGAAAACCTAGCACGCCAAAGTTTGAATACATTATTCTAATAAGATGCAAATTACTGATCCCTAGATAATTTTTCCCTTTCAAAAGCTCAAAATGAAATAATTCAAAAAAAGAAGAAGAAGACAGAACACTATAACTAGATCTTCAAAAATATATGCAATATTCCCAGAACTTTATTAATTATATCTGGTGGAATCACGCCATCAGTCATCACCAAGACATGGCAAGCAAACTGAATCTAGCATTGCACTTGAGATAAAACTACTTGCATATCTTCCATCAATACTGTCAACTACATGTAGTTTACAGCAGTGAAACAAACTAAAGTAAATGAGAAACACAAATCTAAATCATGTAACTAGCAACCAAACCAAAACAGGACATCATCAGCAGAGGAAAAGTAATAGAAAATAAATACATCAGAAGAAGAAGAATTCCAACAAAGAAAGAAGAAAAAAAAATGAGGTGCCACCGACAACATCCAAAAGGTGAAATGAAAAGGCATTGTCTAATTCCAACAGATCATGTTAAAGAAATTAGCCGACATATTAAATCCATACACAAAAGGGAATATGCAGATTTGAAGATATCAGACGTACATGAACAAGAAGAAGGACGAGATCACCGGAAGCTGACTCGGTCAGTCAATGGTGATGGTGATTTTGAGTCTTTTAAGGCACAAGTTGTGGCTTTTGAGTTAGTGGGAAAGAATGACATAGGCATTTGCTGTTATGCCATGCTATACTTTGCTAGGTGGGGCCATCAGCGTTTTCGCTTAGATTCTGTTTCTCAAGAAACGCATAGAAAATCAAGAAATACATCTTGACAGAAGAGGAACGAGGTTATTGGAATACCAAGACCAAAGTTTTAAGGATGGAGATGATCTTTTATTTTTTATTTTTTAATATTTATGAGCTAAGAATAAAAGAATAATACTTGAGAAGGTTAAAGGAAAGGCTTTTGGAGTTTTGTTAGAATTCTGGTATGGATTAATCATATATTAATCAACCTTGGATTTAATAAACTAACTATATAGAACATGCATATAACATTTTATATTGATTAATTCAATATTTAACATTTTAAATTCCAAATTTACTCATGGAAGATAATATAAACAAGCTATTTTTTAGAACGAATTTGCTTGAAAGTTATCAAAGATGACTGGTGTCATCAAGATATTAAATCCAACAATTGGTTTGATCAAATCCAAAACATAATAAAAAATTATGGAGATAGGTAGAAGTTATCATTGACGTGTGATCCCACATGTTGATAACTAATTTTTGATTCATGTTTTGATAAATTTTTAGAAAAATTCAAAAATAGTGAAAAACAATGAAAATCCAAAAAATATATTTTTTAATACATTTGCATCGTTTTTAGCATTTTTCAGCATCGTCTCAAAAAAATTTAAATTTTTAAAGATCTTTGGAACGCGTTCGACTTTTAACACGTTATTTTTAAAAATCACCGATTTTCCTCATTCGAGTCGATGTTGATAAGAAAAATCCAAAAAATAAGAAAAATCAAATTTACAAAAAAAGAAAGAAGTTGAGGGACCAAGTTCGGAAACCTAGCAATATTTTTACCTATAAATACTGGTCTCCACAACACACATAAAGGAGAGGGGGCAATTTTGCACATTTGAAGACAACACAAAAAACCCTAACCCTAAAAACCCATCTCTTTCAAGCCAGCCGGCCTCTCCTCTCATAGCCGAACACAGCAACAACCCTTCTCCAACAGCACACGCACAGCAGTCGCCGCTCACCCTTCAATCAGACGATATTCCACCTCGCTCTCCTTCACCCGACAGAACCGAGCCCGTCCCCATCTATCTGCACCGACGCGACAGAAACCCAGTCGCCAGCAACCCTTTGGTCATACCACCGGCCACCTGAAGCGAAGGAGAAGAAGACGTAAACCAAAGAAAGATATGCGGTGAAACAGATCTGAAAAAAGGAGAAGACTGAAGCAGATCTGAAAAAGAAAGAAAAATTAAAATCAACTTGCTCATGTGTTTTGATCCTTTTGCAGGTGACGAGGATCCTCACCGCCGGCAGGAAAGTGAAGAGGGGAGGAAGTCGTTCCAGATCCCCCTGGTTTCTTGGATTCTCTTGCGGCAGTGCGTGAGCCCACGTGCCGCTAGTGGCGGTGGCGCATGGAGCAACGCGCTGCTACTATTTCTGCAGTTTCAGAGGGCTTCCCGACACTGTTCCTGAATTTTTAGGGTTCATTTTGTAAATTTAAAATTGTTTAATGTGTTGTTTGGTTTATTTTGAATTTTGATTGATTTTTAAACATGTAATGGGTGTGTGTTTAAACATAGTAAAAGGAAAGTGTTTGAGTGGGTGTTTTGTTATTATTTTTTTATGTATGTGTTGTTTATGATAAAACTAAAAAGAAAAAAAAGAAATTAAAAAAAAAGAAAAAAAATTAAATGTTTTAATTTGCATTGAATTTGGTTCATATTTCAAAAAAATATCAAAAATATTTTTCTTTTGGTATCGGGAATTATAATCTTATACGTAAGATGCATTCTTGATATTAAATAGAAAAGTTTATTTTGTTTTTATTGATGCTAGAGCAATTAAGTTTTCTTTACCCGGTAAGATAAGGATCTCCTTACCGAGAAAAACTTTTTTTTTTCTTACGAAATCATTGGCAGGACAACTTTCAAAACCTTTTAAATTACATCAAATCACGAAGCAGCTTACCTTAGGTAGGGTGCGCTAGGGGTGCTAATACCTTCCCTAGCCACAATCAGTCCCTTATCCGTGAATCTCTGACAAAGACCAGTACATCAGGGTTTCCTAGTAACCCTGAATCAAATACTAGGTGGCAATTCCTAGAACAAGCAAACGAACGAAAATCATCTAGAGACGCCGCGCAGGGATGTGCGACACCACCCATTACTATTTGACGAAATAATTTTACGATCTTTGCATTGCATAACACTAACACATATTTATCACCATCTACCCACTCTCTTCTCACCATCATTTGCTTGTTTTATTTCAAAAGTAGAAAGCACATTGAGCAAAAGGAATTCGGACTGTGGAATTATCAGATGTCAATGGAAGATCAGATACATATTCAAGTGAGTGAATTTGAAGAACCCTTTACAACAAAGGAAAGGTGAGGTAAATACAGCAAACCAACTTTATTTTGCCAAAGTATATCTATAGAAAAAAACAAATTTAATAACAATGAAAGATCAAAATGCATCTATTTCCACCTGTCCAGGCAAACCAGTTTTCACTTTCTCCACAAGGGTTTTTTTTTCAGACTACTTCCAATGAGAAGAACATCTATATCTGCCTTCTTTTTTTATGTGTTATCTTGGCTGCATCTGGAAAACTCTGTTGTACCAGATTGAGTGGAGTATCATATGAAACACATCATACTTCACAGGTCTAGCATGCCAAAGAAAATGCTGTTGTACCCTTTTGACCCTCATCTGCATTCTTCGATACTTCTTCGCCGGGATTGAAAGGAGTATTTTCTTCAAGTTCGGAATGTCCTTCTCCAAGACAAAAACAGCAAAGGATTCCCAGTTCAAAACCTCCAAAAATGGAGGCACAAAATTGTCAGATATAATCACTGGAACACACTCATAGAAAATAGCCTCTACAACTCGCGGACTATTGACTTCGTAACCTTTTGCACAGATACAGTACTTGCTGCTCTTCATGTACCGAGCGTAGTTCATTTTGCCTCTGCCCTTTACCTTAGGCAATCTACCAAATATTTTCATGTCAGGATCTTTATTTTCCCAGTGCTGTAACAGAATTGGCCGTAGATAGCCATGCATGCTACCTGCAAAGAAAGCCAAGATTGATCTCTTGGAAGCACGGTTGCCTCCAAGATCTCTTAGAGGATTCTCTTGGGTGAGCACGTATGTCTCAGGAAGAGAAGCATCTTTTCCATAAACGAAATCTTCTTTAGCATCAGAATTGCAAAGGGCCCTGATGCAATTGGCCATATGTTGTCTTGTTTCAGACGGTGCCTGAGAAAAAAGACAACAATGTTGATGTAATTAGGATTTGCTAAAAACTGAAAATCATTTCAGTTTTCTACACAGAGATTTTCAACTAGCATATCCAGTATTTAAGATATAAATACACTATAACATCACAAACACCAGAAATAATGAGAAAAAAAAATCCAAGTAAGAAAATATAATAAACAAAACAAATTACCAGACATAACACAGAAGGAGATGAATTGCTCCAAATGTTGGAAGACTCAAAAAGTCCCAAAATTCATTCAAATGTAAAATTGTAAATCTAAAGGAATCAAGAAGAGCATACCCAGTCATGGCAAGCAGCAAGAAAATGATCTGCACCTTGAGTTCTGTTCCAAAAAGGATATTTTTCCGAGATCATATCCAAGTATTTCTTCAGATATTCTATGAGGTTCTTATGACTGTGTGAATTAGGAACGTACAATCTTATCTCCAAGTATCGAGAACTGAAAGGTAAGTAAAACAGGTGGGCTTTTTTGGAGTCTTTTGTAACAAATTTTTTGTTACCCTCTAGCAATTTCATGAACCATCCCTCAGAAGCATATATCCCATTGAGCAGGGGCTGATGGAATATAGGCATTTCTCCTTCCTTGTAAATATACACTTTCAGGATGTCCTCCATTAATTCATAGCTCCTGCAGTCAGATATTGCAAACTTTTACTATCTAATTCTCTTCTCTTGAATGCTTTTGCTTCAGCTACACTTAATTCTATTATCATGCATAAGCAGCTAGCCTACTCTTGCATGTATCTTTAAGCAATTGAACAAATTGCATGTGAACGTGTGTTTAAAGCAGAAGGGAAAGTTTCAAATTTTAATAAGCTTACTTTTTGAACATGGAGATATTCCAATATAGAGGAGCATAGAGCACCGGATCATTCTCTACAATAGGTGCATTCTGAATCTGTGATTTTGCATTTAGCAGTTCTTGGTCAACTACTGAAGGCCATCGTGGTCTCTACAAACAAATTGGTACAAAGAACAGAAAAGTTTATGCAACTGCCTCATAAAAGTTAATCCGTGACACAATTCAGAGTAGCAGAAGTTTATACATACTCTTGAATTGGGAGAAGACCATCTTTGAAGCTGCAAATTTTTCATCTCAGAAATTGAAACCACTTCCAGGGATGGTGTCTGAGGTTCTTTCTTCACCTCTGGAAAAGAAGTCACAGAAGGGTTATTGTGCAATAGAGTAAGATCTTTCTTCTGGTCCCCTGTTTTCCCATCATTCTCTAAACTGGGTGCTGCATCTTTATCCACCTTAGATGTATTAGACTCAATAGGAACAATATGAGCTATAGTGCTAGGCTCTGCATTCATTTGGAGTGTTATATTAGGTGGCGAATCCACTGGCAGCAATTCTGGCGCAATGGGTGCAATTCTAGCATCCGAGGCTCCTATATTTTCTGATATGGAGGTGACGTCTTCTCGAGAAAGGCTTCTTTCAGTCTCTTGTGGAGCAGATCCATTACCCAAACTGTTGACAGGTTCCAGCGTGGAATTTTCATTTCGATCTACCAACTGTTCAGGTTTAGACTCCTTTCCATGGTTGTCTATTCCAGAGGACTTGTTCAAGCCACTGATTCCTTCTGATACAACACCATTATGTACATATGAGGTGGAGTTCGTATTGGTATCTACCAACTGCTCTGGTGAAGACTCCTTTCCACGGCTATCTATTAGAGAAGACTCATTCAAGCCTCTGCTTCTTTCTGGTACAACGTCATTATTTACATTTGCAGGGGTTTCTGTTCCATGACTATTGTCAGTCTCTTGAGCTCTGTCAGGGGAGATAGCAGTGGTATTCAAACCATTTGATTGAGTTGTGTTACTAACCATCTCTGGTGTTGATGAGGCAGCATGAGTTAACAAGTTACTATTTCCTGCTCCTAGATCTTTCCGAGCAGAAGACAAAGATGATATAATATTGCCGTAAGGCAATTCAAAATGTTGGAATGTTAAAACCACAGCTACTGCCAGTCCTATAAACCATAGCAATTTCCAGATTTCGATTGTAAAGGGATATCGAAATTCATTGCCCATTGGAAAACTACTCTATTGAAATTCAGCTGCCTTTCAATACAAATATTATCCCTGCGCCCTGCATATCATTTCCAATCCTTCACTTCAATAAAGATGAAGTACATTTTACAAACATAGATGAACTTAAATCCTAAACACTAACTCCTCAAATACAGCTAGTACTCAAATCTATTGTGATAAATGTGATTGAAAGGCAGCTGGATTGTTAGCATAAATTGAAGATAGTTCAACTACGATAATGCACAAAGAAATAAGCTGAAGCAACAAGCAAATCACACAGGTTTATCAACAATGAGCACAGACTCAAAAATTAAATTAAAACATTAACTAAAAGTTAATAAGCTGGACAATCTATATTTAATGTAACCAATTTCCACAAGAAAAAACAGAATTAAAAAGGCTAAACGCATTTTACAAAAGACAAAGCCTGTAGAGACAAGAACAAAATACCAAGTGATAAAATACTAAAAAAGAAGTAAATCCCAATTCCTGGAAAAAAGAGAAAGAAAAAACAAAATCCCCCAATAAAGCACACACTAATGATTAATACTTCTCTTCCCTTCCAAACAAGCATGATCCAACACTCTTTGACTTCACACAAATCCCAGAAAGAAAGAAAATTTCCCTAGGAAACATCATAATCGCCAAAGCAAAACAAAACCAACATGCAATATATACACTAAAAAGGAAAATCAATTTAATCACCAATGGCTACACGTATCTCTTTCTTTCTTTCCTAACAAGAAGAAGTCAAAACCAGCATTCAAAATCACTATAACTCCTAAAATTTACCAGAAACATTGGCAGAGACTTGGTTGCTTCTTCAGCAATACATGCTAGCTCTCTGCTTACAAAGGGAAAAGAAAGTAGCGGAAGAAAGGAGAAGTCTTTTCTTTGTTTTCTGTCCCAATCAGTCTAACAAGTTATTTTTGTTGGAGGGTAAATAAAGCCAGTTGTTAAAACAATAATTCAGATTCCAAGTTTCTTTCTTGTCCTTTCTTATATTCCTTGCTTAAGTATTATTTTG
>Ga0307509_10006572_pt1 | contig 15576 bp, 15 predicted proteins | sample 10_EM_MG_FD_202245 | JGI IMG/M metagenome (GOLD analysis project Ga0307509, IMG submission 202245) | Populus trichocarpa ectomycorrhiza microbial communities from riparian zone in the Pacific Northwest, United States - 10_EM | ecosystem: Host-associated > Plants > Roots > Unclassified | place...
ATGGTCTCTCGGGCATCTAGGAGTCTATTCTAGCCTACGGGTTGTAGGGTAGTCTTCCTAGTGGTACTCAGGTAGTCTCAGAAGGCCAGGGTGCTTTCGAGACAAATACCTCAGTAACCAGCCCGGGCCTTCTCCCCTTGATTTGTAGGATTACTATGGGTGGTTATTGGACTCTAGAGGTATGAGTCTTATTACGGTAGAGTATGTCCCGAGAGGCTGGCTATGGGTAGAGCCCACTTAGCCAACCATCGGCTACCTCTCAGCGGCGGAGCTTGCATGTCAATTTATCACATTGAATAGTCACGTAGATTAAATGATGGACTGCATAGCTTGTATAGACGAAACTGCCACTGGGCCAGTGAGTCCACCACCTAGGTATTGATTCTGGTTGTTGTCATAACAGTTAGCCACTGGTACGACTTCGATAGGAAGAGTTTTTCCCCCTGGGGTTGTATTGGAGATTCATTGCAGAAACTCATATCCTATTGACGGAGTTAAGTATACCCGAGTTGGTCCGACACTTCCGGTAGGATAAATCCTGATGGAGGGTAGACGTCGGACAGACCCTGCGCAGGACAGGGTGCTCGCACAAGGTCGCAAGTAGTGGTAAATGTCAAAGGCTTAAATCTAATATATACTTAAGTTTAAGGGTTTGGCATTCTACTTGACAACAAACCTTTCCTCAAGAGAACTAAATTGAGTGAAGCTTCGAGCTTAACTATATTAAGTTTTACCGTTGATTCTTCTGAATTATTTTACCTCCTCTTTATCTTCTACTTTGAGTGTTTGGTGCGGTCGCAACCTTAGAGTTCTCCTCTCTGCATGGTGCTCCCGTTACACCTAGAACCCTTAGAAGTTTCTATGCGACCATGGACGGCAATATCCCAGGACTTCATTGTTAGGTTACCAAAGTCCGATGGGTATACGAACATATGGGTCATCGTAGACAGGTTCTCCAAGATGGCACACTTCATACCACTAAGCCTGAAGAACATAGTCAGGAACTGGCCTTGACGTTCGTGAAAGAAATCTGGCACCTCCATGGACTTCCCGAATCAATTGTCTCTGACCGAGATACCTGATTCCCGTCCAAGCTTTGGACAAGCCTGATGCCGCTATTGCAACCAAAGCTAAACCTCTCTACCGCATTCCACCCTGAAAGTGATGGGCAAACTGAAAGGGTTAATCAGACACTAGAACAATATTTAAGAAGTTATTGTTCATATCAGCAAGACGATTGGGTATCGCTGTTGCCTTTTGCAGAACATACGTATAATACTTCAATGTCGGAATCCACAAAGGCTAGTCCCTTTGAGATAAATTATAGATTCTCCCCACAGACTCAGTGGTCGGGGATAGTGTCGGATAACAAAGGAATCTACGCAGACAGAGAGCTTGTTGTGCAGGATTGGGAAGGCACCTGGCAAGAGATCCGAGAGACAATAAAGCAGGCACAGGAAAGAAAACAGAAATGGCATGATCAAAGGAGACAGCCAGCTCCGGAATATGTTACGTTAGAAGATGTCACACAGGGCAGAGCTAAAAACGCGGATAGGGTTATGCTAAACTGCAAGAACCTCTGTACAAAAAGGCCTGTGGAAAAACTAGACCACAAGATGTTTAGACCCTTTGTTGTCAAACGCAAGGTGGGGTCTAGGGCCTATGAGGTTGAGCTGCCGGAGAGATGGGACATCCATCCTCTATTTCATGTTAGTCTGTTGGAACCATATCGTGAAGATCCTGTGGGCAGGCCTCAAAAGATAATACCAACACCTGACATAGTAGACAATGAGCCTAGCTATGTTGTTGCGGAAGTGGTTGATAGTAGATGGTATGGGAATCCTAAGTCAAAGTTTCCACACCACTTTGTACAATATATGGTTGGTTGGGAAGGGTACGGTCCAGAAGAGAATTCTTGGGAACCGTTCGAGATGTTAGAAGATACCGCAATGCAAGCATAGCAACAGTTCCATGAGAGGTGTCCGTCTAAACCTAAAGACCATAGAGTTATAGAGAATCCAAACCGTGGGACTAAGAGACGACGTTGACGGGCTGGGGAGAGACCAAGAGAAGAGAGGAGTAGTGTAACGACCCTGCGATAGCTAGCTATAATCACTATCACCTTAGCCCAAATTGTATACCAAGTGGTAACCAGAGGTGGTATGGTCTCGTATACTTAGTATATACATAGCTGGTAAACCTAGGATAAGGCCTAGGGAATAGTTGAGGTAGTCTTGAGGTACTCTACTAGGCAGGGTAACCTTTCGCGAGAACATTCACATAAAATCAAGAGAATTATGGGAAAGTTACACGGACCTCCGAGACGACTTTTGTGGTCGACTGGAGGGCTACCGGAGTGGTTAAAGGCATAAGAGGGCAAAGTTACCCTACCTTGGGAATTTGGTCATTATGCCCATGGACCCCAGTTACCCTACTGAGGTGTCCAAGTTACCCTACCTTCACCGGCAAAGGCATCCTAGAACTTAGAGGTTGATTGCCTCAAATTCTATGGCAAGCTTCGTCTCCGCTATCTTCCTACCCCTACATTTCTCAAGACCAAATTGCTTCTGGTACAAAATCTCACGATACTCTGCACTCTCAGTGAGCTGCCTCCTCTTGCACTCTCAGTGAGCTGTACTACGCCTAGCACTCTTCGTGAGCTGCGAAATGTCCGTCCATGGTGCCCCTCAGCGTTTCCCTCTCCCTCCTTCCTCAGCGCCTTCCACCAGGCCCAGCCTAACCTCCCCACCTTCTGAACAAATCATCTACTCAAGGAATTTCCTTGGGGAAACGCTCAAGAAACTAGGCCTCAACGAGGTGGTCCACCTCCCCACTAGGTCTGAGCTCGGCAGAGACCTCTCTACGGGCGAATCTATTATCCTGCCTCTACTCTGCTCCACGATCAACTCATTGGCCTCTCTGCTTGAGAGGGTCGACACCCGCAACGACCACATCACACACACCCATGACTCTATCAGCAAGGTGGCAAACTCAGTCCCTAACAGAGACGAGCTAACCGCCTCCCTGGCCCCCATCACCTCTGCGGTTCGTGATCTGTCACATAGGGTTAGCACAGCCCCCGTGTCACACAGACCCACACCCCACCTAGTCAATCAGGCACAAGCCCCGGCCCCCCCCCCAGGAAAGCCCCGGCCCCCACACACGGCCTACATCCCGACTTACCCAGACACCACCACGCCACCAACAAATACTATCGCAACCCTGAGGCGTTCGCTAAGTCCCACCCAACCTCCTGGGAGGCCTCCCATTTCGCCAATGTGGGCTACCCGGCCGTTTCTTCTTTCCTTCCTGGGGTACAAGACCCTACCTGTCCCCGTCTAACCTATGCCCAGGTCACGGCCCCCCCGACAAAAGGAAAAAAAAAGTCTTCTCTCCAAGGGGTTGCCTCCCTGGCCTCTCCCCCCTCCTCCTTGTCCTCCCTGGCTTCCACCTCCTCCTCCTCCTCCAGGCCCTCCACTCTCCCGGAAGCAGCCAGATGATTCTATGCCCCCAGACAAGATCCCCTCCCTCACCCAGATAGAGAAACTATTGCGGCCACCTTTCCCGATATAGCTGCAGAGGTCTTACGCTCGTCCAACTGCGCCTTTTCTCTTTCTTTCACAGCCAAGGTCAATTCAAATGGTCCAGTCACCCTCTTAGGGGTCTCCCCCTCAACGCCTGCCTCCAATTATGCTCCCTTCTTTGGTGCTCTTGCAGCACGCCTAAACAAATCCTTCCCGGTCGGATCCTCCCCGTGGCTACCTTTCAGGCCCGCCCCCAACGAAAATCAGTTCCCCATCCATGGCCTCCCCCTCCGCTATCTCCCTGAGGACAATGAAGGCCTCTTCGTCTACCTCAAAGCTGCTATACTAAACGCCAAAGGGGTCGAGATCACCTCGGCCCGCTTTCTCAACCTGGATCCTGATTCCCGCTCTTTGAAACTTGCCTCCTCGGTCGTTGTCACAACTACCCCCGAGGATGGTAAGAAGATGGGCCCCAACATCTTCCTTCTCTCTCACAAGAGGGAAATCAAGACCGCCCACTCGGCCAATAGGACCACTCAGTGCCGCAACTGCCAGAGGTACGGCCACACAGCCCCTGTCTGCAACTACGATCACCCCATCTGTTCAATTTGCGCCATGCACCATCGCAAGGCCGAACACCGTTGCCCTAATCCCACGTGTCCTAAGGAGGGCAATCTTCGCCCTGTGGCAAACTGCTGCTCTGCCTCCCCCGCGCACTGTGCTAACTGCGGGGATGACCACCCTGCCAGTGACCCTGCCTGTCCTGCTAGACCAAGCCATCTCCCCCCCGCTGATGCGGTATCTCCCGCACACGGCCTCGCCGCCACTGCCTGTGCCGAAGGGGACATGGACACAACCGAAGATGAGGGTGAGGCTGTTGCCCAGACCCCTAGACCCTCCGCCCCGTCAACTGTAAGAAGACTTCTCCCTGGCTTTGAAGTGGTCACCCCTCGTCCAACTCGACCATCAGCTCCTCCCTCAGTTTTGCTCCCTACTCCTGGGGCAGGTGGACCACTCCCCCAGGTGGCCCCCAGCCCCTCCCCGGCCCCCTCCAATGGACCGGGCAGGGTCCGATAATGCATTACAACAGTGATTCAACCCCATCTCCCCGGCCGGCCTGGGGGACACTTCGCTCCTTTTCCATCATTCAACACAACAGCCTTGGGAGCTGGGATGTGTTCCTATCCCTCATGAACAGCATTAGTCAGTTAACCTCCCCTCCTATGATAGTAGCCCTCCAGGACCCCCCCGTCAGGAGAGGCCAACTCCCATCCTTCTCCACATACAAGTGTTTTCACCCCTCCTCCCCCAAACCAAGGGTGGCTTTCTACGTCCACCCCCACCTGCTAAACTCGGTCTCGCTCCTACCCGCCGCATCCACCCGTTCCGATTTGTTTTCGATCGACATATTTGCCCCAGAGGGCTTCTTTGAGCTCCAGTTCACTAGGTTCAGGATTATCAACGCCTACAATCTTCCTCTCAAGTCTGCCCCCTTTCGTACTATCACCCCCCCTGATTTGTTCCAGGATAACGCTTTCCCAACAATGGTGGTTGGCGACCTCAACTTGCATCACCCCGCTGCCGACCCTTTGCGCACATTCGACTCTAGGGAATACAACCTGTCGCACCCCTATTACAGCCAGGCTTCGGAGCATGACTACTCGCTCCTCAACCAACCTGGCTTATATACATGCTTCCCCTTTACATACAACGCTAGGCCCTCGGTCCTGGACCTCGCCTTCGCTAACAGCCCGCTTTTCTCTTCGTTCTCTCGTTGGGATACGCCCCTCCCCTCGACTGGCTCTGACCATGTCCCGGTGCTCAACACACTGGAATCCCCCAGGTTCAGGCTTCCACCTCCTTCCCCTAACTGGTCAAAAACGGATTGGTCCAGTATCCTACCCGCTCTCCCCTCCTTGATACCTCCCCCTCCTCCGTCTGTTTGCTCTTCCTCCACCTTTGAGGAGTGGTTCGACACCCATGCCAATAGAATCAAGACCCTCATCTCCTCCAACACTCCTGTGTCACGCCTGTCCCCCAGATCCAAACCATGGTGGTCCCCTCTTCTCTCTCACCTAAGATCTGCCTTCCACTCGGCCTCTCGAACATACAGGTCTTCCAGAGACTCCTATGACCAGTCAGCTCTACGCTCGGCAAGACGGTCCAATTTTGCTGCCATTAAGCAGGCCAAGTTCGCCCATTGGTCTACCTACCTTTCGTCCCTTACCCCCTCCTCGGTTTGGGAGGCCAGAAAGCTCACCTCTGGTAGGCAAGCCTCAAGGTTCCCCTTCTTTCCTGATCAAGATACTCCCGAGGGCATCAACAAGGCTCTGCTCTCACATTTCTTTCCCTCCACCCCTCCTGCGACCAACGCTCCCCTCACTCTCTCTCCCTATCCTGACTACTTTCCTCTCAGCCAGGAGGAAATTACGCTCGCCCTTTCAAAGTCCTCCAACACTTCCGCTCCCGGCCCTGACACGATCTCTTACGACGTGTGGAAACGGGTTCATCGATCATGCCCTGCCCTACTCACCAAACTCCTCTCTCCTCTGCTACATTACGGACATCACCCCGCCTCCCTGAAGAAAGCAAACGGCATTGTGCTGGATAAGCCCGGCAAAGCATCCTATGATATCCCTGCCTCCTTTAGGGTCATTGTCTTACTTGAAACTCTTTCCAAGATACTGGAACGAGTCGTCGCTTCCCGTCTCTCCCTCCTGGCCAGGCATGAAGGCCTACTTCACCCTCACCAGACAGGATCCCTCCCAGGTCTCTCCACTTTCGACGTCACGTCTACCCTCACCCATGAGGTTCGCCTCCTCCAGAGACTTGGTTCCAAGGTCTCCTCTCTTTTCCTGGACATCAAGGGCGGCTTCGACAATGTCGATCCCGGCCAGCTCACGCCGGCACTGCGGGCCAAAGGGGCCCACAAATACCTCACAGCATGGGTTGGCAGTTTCCTTACCAACCGCATGTGTAGACTAATCTTCCAAGGTTCCCCAAGAATATTTTCTCCGGTCGCCGTGGGTACCCCTCAGGGCTCCCCCATTTCTCCCCTCCTCTTCGTTATATATGTTTCACCACTACACCCAGTGATCCCTAAAGGCATTGTGGTCTCCTACGTAGATGGCTTCGTGGTCACGGTCTCTTCCTCCTCTCACAGAGGCAACATTCAACTCCTTCAGGGCCAATACCGCTCTCTCTGGAGCATTGCGGCACCCAGGGGCCTTACCTTCTCCGTCCCCCAGACTGAGCTCATTCACTGGCGCACCCCTCAGGAACCCTCACGTCCCTCAATGGCGGGAGTCCGATTGGACAACCTATACTTCTCCCCCAGAGACACAGTAAGGTGGCTGGGATATTGGTTCACACCCCCTCTCTCTTCGAGTGCCCACTTCAGCAAGAGGCTGTCCCTCGCCCAGGGCGCCTTCGACACGATCAAAAGACTCTCTCCTCCAGGGAAAGGCCTCCCACCGTATCTCTGGCACAGGCTGGCTTCTTCCCTCCTCGCCCCTGTCCTCCTGTACAGTGCGGATCTGTACACACCCCTTGCGCGGATGCAACACAAGTTAGATGTATTTTGGCACCCCATCCAAAGATGGGTGACTAACTGCTTTTCCTCCACACCGGTCCCTATCTTGGACATTGAAGCCTCCCTCCCCCCACTGGTCCTCCTGATAGAGCATCGTCAGCGCATGGCAGCCTTAAGGGTGCTCTGCTCTCCTCCCGAAATCAACCAGGCATCGGCCCGGCTGCATAAGTCGGTTCCGAACCGTTCCTCCTATCGCTCCCCACAGTGTCACCGTTCCCTCCTGGTTAAGCTAAACCCAGCCCTCCGCCCCCTCATGTGGAGGACGCCTCAGACAACTATTTGAAAACACCTCCCAATCGACAAAATCGCCCACAGAACGCTTCCGTTGCTGAAGGACAGACCCTCCTTCCCACTCCACAACCCCCAGTTGGTCCCCACGCTGTCCATTCCCCCAGCGGGACCCGCCGCAGACTGGTTCGCCTCCCTTAAGAAAGAATCTAGGGCAATCTTCCTCTTACATTGGACTTCTCTCGCCCACCCTCCTCCAGATTACAAATACCTCCCCTCATACACGCCCCATCCGTTCATGGGCCTCCCCTTCCTTGCCCTCGCCCCGCTTCAGGTTATCTCCCTTGGAGGATGAGTACCGTGATGGGTATTTCTTTACTGTTTGTTCTTGACGGGGGCTGTGAGGTCTGGTGGTTTTGAATATTTCTTTACTAGTTTATGATGTTTTCCCTTGGTTGGTTTTTGAGTCATGGTTTAGCTACGCTTTGGAGAATCGGGTGGTTAGGATTTTCTTTTGTTTCTTATTTTATTATAGGTTTTGTTTACACCATAGCTTACCGCTGCATGCGAGTTCTTTGTACCTTTAAACAAACGAATACATGACTTAAACAAAAAAAGACAAAGGCCACATTCTATGGGCTCTTAGATGTTCTTGGGCGCACACGCATCTGCGCGGGGAAAGCCCACGCCTGTGTAAGGGCGGCCCGAACATACTATTGAACTTGGGCAGGTTTTGCTAACATGCCCCTTGGCCCCAGGGTTGGGATGGCGCGTCATAGGCAGCCGGCAGTGTAGTTGCTCGTTTGCTGGTTAAAAGAGGTCATTGGAGCAACTGCCGTAACACAGTATAAGTCGTCGGCGTCCGTCCGACTGAATGTCGTTCGCAGAATATATAAGGGGAGTATGGGTAACGGCCAAAATGGGGGCCATCCATCTATGGTCTCTCGGGCATCTAGGAGTCTATTGTAACCTACGGGTTGTAGGGTAGTCTTCCTAGTAGCACTCAGGTAGTCTCAGAAGGCGATGGTGCTTTCGAGACAAATACCTCAGCAACCAGCCCGGACTTTCTCCCCTTGATTTGTAGCATTACTATGGGTTGTTATTGGATTCTAGAGGTATGAGTCTTATCAGGGTAGAGTATGTCCTGAGAGGATGGCTATGGGTAGCGCCCACTTAGCGAACCATCAGCTACATCTCACTAGGGGAGCTTGCACGTCAATTTATCATATTGGATAGTCGCGTAGATTAAATGATAGACTGCATAGCTTGTATAGACATAACTGCCACTCGGCCAGTGAGTCCACTACCTAGGTATTGAGTCCGGTTGTTGGCATAACAGCTAGCCACTAGTATGACTTCGACAGGAAGAGTTTTTCCACCTGGGGTTGTATTGGAGATGCATTGCAGAAACTCCTATCCTATTGACGGAGTTAAGTGTACACGAGTTGGTCCGACACTTCCGGCAGGATAAATCCTGATGGAGGATAGACCTCGGACAAACCCTGAGCAGGACAGGGTGCTGGCACAAGGTCGGAAGTAGTGGTGAATGTCAAAGGCTTAAATCTGATATCTACTTAAGTTTAAGCTTTTGGCATTCTACTTCGACAACCAACTTTTCCTCCAGAGAACTAAATTGAGTGAAGCTTCCAGCTTAACTATATTAAGTTTTACCGTTGATTCTTGTGAATTATTTTACCTCATCTTTATCTTCTACTTTGACTGTTTGGTGCTGTCGCAACCTTAGAGTTCACCTCTCTACGGGGTGCCCCTGTTATACATGATGTTTTGCGGGGAAGCCAACTTTGCGCTAATGGCAAATACGGAAGATCTTGAGCCGCAAACCTTCACCAATGTACTTAGTAGTACTGAATAGGATAAATAGAGAGAAGCATATGAATCGGAACTTACCTCCTAATCGAAAAATAACACCTGCGTGTTAGAGCAGCTTCCAGCACAGAGAACTGTGATTGGTTGTCGTTGGCTTTTTAGAAAGAAAGACTGACGCTATAAAGCCCAGCTAGTGGCTAAAGCGTATAGCCAAAAGCTAGGAATAGATTATCAAGAAACCTTCACTCCTGTTGCCAAGTTTACCACAATTCGGACGCTATTGGCCTTGGGGTGTGAGCGGGATCGTGAAATTCAAGGAATGGATATAAAAACAGCCTTTCTTAATAGCGAGTTGGAAGAAACAGTTTACATGGAGGTATCAGAAGGCGTCTCAATCCCATCACCGCCAGCGACACCTGAATACCAAACACCAATCGCCTGCCCCTTGCTTAAATCGATCTATGGATTAAAACTATCCCCGCAAGCATGGTACGGTAGAATCAATAACTTTTTTCGCTCCCACAATTTCCTCCGCAGCGATACCAATCATAGTTTATTTATTAACTATGAGCCACAAGTAATCCTATTACTCTATGTGGATGACCTGGGACTGGCCACACCAACTATCCAAATGATTAATTGGATCTGGATTAAGCTGCATACAGAATTCAAGATGACAGATCTCGGGGAACTGCGAACCATTTTGGGACTAGAGATTCTACAAAACTGTACCCTAAGGACTCTACACCGTTCGGAGACTAAGTACAGCAAGAAAATACTCGCGACTCACCACATGCAAGCATGTAACCCTGCAACAACCCCTGCTGATCCCCACATTAGACTTGAGAAAAGTAGGCACGTTTTTGAGGCTAGCCCAACAGAAAGGAGAAACTACCAATCCGCCGTTGGCTCTTTAATGTATGCCATAGTCGGTACCCGGCCCGACATTTCATCCGCTGTCTCGAAGGTTAGTCAATACGCCACCAATCCCAATTCCACCCATTTGACCGCTGTCAAAAGGATATTTCGGTACCTGGCAGGAACCCCAAATCTCGGAATCTGCTACACCATACAAGGCATTGGGTCCAAATTCACAGATGCTCACTGGGGCTCCGGTGATGTCCGGAAATCAATTGGGGGGTATACCTTTATGCTCAATGGAGCATCTATCTCATGGAATAGTAAGAAACAGACGACGGTTGCTCTCTCGTCTACCGAAGCTGAATACAAGGCTCTAACACAGGCCGTTAAAGAATCTATATGGCTCCAGGCCCTCTTGCTGGACCTTGGAGCCCGAAGGCACTTGGAGGAAGTAAGAAATATCTATATCGACAACCAAGGTGCACTCGCATTAAGCAGAAACCACGACTTCTACGCAAGAACAAAGCAGCTTGATATTCAATATCACTTTGTCCGTCAACACCTGGAGAATGAGAAGATTACCCTTACCTACTGCCCAACCAGCGAAATGACGGCCGACATCTTCACTAAGGCACTCCCGCAACCAGCCTTCACGAAACACAACCTAGGCTTAGGCCTAATCTATCGATCAGTGGTGATGATGCAGCAAACACAGAGGGGCTGGGAGGAGACATACTCGGAGCAGAGAGTTCAGGATCGGAGCACCGGTGAGGGGAGGTTTTGTTAATCACCGGCGCTCCGCGGACATGCAACCTCTACTGCCACCTGTTGGAATATGCGAGAAGAGTGTTGGAGGATTCACTGGAGTCCTGTGTTCAATCAAAGATGCGCAAAGCGGGGAAAGAGGGGTAAAGTGAGGGGTAAGAGGTACAGGAAAGCGGGGAAGGAAAGAGGGGAAAGAGGGGTGAAGCAATGGCATGAGAAAAGACTGAAATGGTGTAATTATGTTTAGAGACTCCCGGAAGATTTGATATTCATTCATGTATTTAAAGAGACCCCTCCCGGACAATCTTCAGTAGAGTAGGTCACAAAATAACAAGTCTTTCTTTGATATATTTGTCCCATCTTCGATACGCTTTCCACCCATACAGTGCACACGTTTCATCTATCGATTTTTCACACTCTATGGTACTGAACAACAAGGATAGTTTTCATATATATACTACGTGGCCATAATCCTTCCACTCATCACTTAGCACAATTATAATATTGAATTTATTATCTCTGTTTCTAGTATATTAATCTTAACCGAGATACTATCTCCAGCCTCATCTTCACCAAAATTTTATCTTTCCTCCAACCACGATATTATTGATATTATGCAAGATTTAGAGAGTTACACGATAGAATTAATACAAAGATATCCCCCTCCGACATAAGAGCCTCCAGTATGAAATGTGTAAAGCCAACCAAGAGCTATGAGCGATAGCCTGTTTCAACCCTGACCCTAATACCCGGAAAGTTATTTTTGGGTATCAGGGCTATGGTTGAAATAACAAAGGCCTGCAGGTGATCCAGGCCGGGCCCGGCTTTAGTTTTGCAAAGCCGGTTGCCCACAGTCCGGCCGTGCCCAAAGCCGGACGGACTGGCCGCATGGGATCACTGGTTAGAATCTAAGAGAGCCATCAATACAAACCATGCCAGATGGGACTCCATTTCAAGGCCAGTAAAACCCATCGGACATCGGCTTCCGTACACCCCATTACTCAACAGGCAAAAGGCCCCCCCACCAAAAAAAAAAAAAACTAGTTGCGCACTTCTTCCAACCACCCAAAGCCAAACATTCGACTTGACAATCTGTCACGAGGCTATTGATAGTAAATTCACCATCAGATATTGTCTTCCGTTGTCTATAACAGGGTTTTTGTCTAATATGTTGTCTCACAACCGTCCCTCCATACCAGGCTGCATTCCTTTAGGTGATGGGGGGTTTTTTGTTGGGGATGGATTATGCGTCAGCTATTCTGTATAAGTCGGATATCCTTATTGACTTTATATATGCATGCTTATACCGGAACTTATGGTGAGTTATGAGTTTAGGACGGGAAATAGGTTTCTTCTCATAGGAATTAGGTCGTAGATATTACTTAGGCCCTGTTCGGTTGTGATGGGACCGTTCCGTTGTCCCATACAAATGACCGTTTCAAAGCGGAGAGAAGGTCATTTTCACAGCAGGAACGGTCGCCCAACGGAACGGTCCCATCACAACCGAACAGGGCCTTATATATCCGGCCATCGAATGGTTGCCGGCGATAAACCGCGTAACGGTCAAACAGTAGAACTAGACTAGGGCTAAACGAAAGGGTAGGTATAATCGGAAACTTCATGCGCTCGTCTTCGTGCAACAGAACTAACTGACCAAACATAAGTCTATATAAGAATAATAAAATCATTTTAAGCATTCTAATGCCTGCCACATCTATCGATCTCCAGGGTTCCGAATGGTCGGCGGAGGACTGGACTGGACTTAGTCAGTACAGTCAAAGTAAAGTCTAGTCTGAAGGTGGATATTAGACTGACTGGACAGTGTTGATTGTTGGAACTGACTGGACCGGACCTGGTCGGACTGGGTGGACCGAGTGATAGAATGTGCTCATCCTTTGGCCAAGATTCCCCATCGTCCGGAGCTGGACTAGTCTGAACTACATGCTCCGGTGATAGTCAAGTCCGGTCAAAGGATAGAAATTTGACCAACCAAGTAGTGAATCGCAAGACAACTGACTAGACTAGACAGGATCAGACTCCGTAAGTGGAGTGATATCCGATGTTGGAATTTCCGTTAGACGAAAACGACTAAGAACCAATGTGGGATCCGTCCGACAGAATTTTATTTTTAGTGGAGGATCAACCGAGCGTAGGATAATTTTTCTATGGCGGGTTGTTTGTTATAACTGCCAGGCGAACTCGAAAGAGTAGGACTATTAGTGATGGGCACGATCAGATCATGATCGAGTTTTGCTCGATCAGTAGTCTACTCGATCACCTCGATCATAGAGGTCTCTCGATTAGATCATGATCAAGCAGAGCATCCATGATCTGATCGATTTGCTCGATCATGGGTACTGCTCGATCATGCTTGACAATCATTGAGTATACTCGAGCATCTTAGTTCATGACCGATCACTCTACTAATCTTAGTTATTGGGTGATGCCATGAACATATTAAAGGGAGTCTACCCGCACACTAAATACCAATTCTTTCAGCCAGACTTTACCCTGTTAGCTTTTCGACAAACTACTATCTTGACTACTGACTTTATTATCATATTGTCATCCCCCCCCGGGATTGTACTGCCGTTAAGGATTATGAGCTTGGATGAGTGATATTCTTTACTTTAGTTTTTAAATAAATTATCCACTCCTATTGTTTCGTGTCTATCGCAGTTAGTCAATACCAATACATTTGGATCAGCCACAAATTGCCATGATACACTAGATGGATGATAAGGTAGGGATCTTCTGTTCTTGTTATAACACGCGTGTAAATATTTAGAATCCAAATTGAATGAATATTTAATCCTTGATGGGCACAAAATCGATCATACTCGAGTATGGTCGACGATACTCGACGATGCTCGAGCAGTGGTCATGATCGATCACTCGATCAGGGTTCCCCAGTTTCATCGATCATTCGATCAGGGTTCCCCAGTTTCATCGATCATTCGATCAGGGTTCCCCAGTTTCATCGATCATTCGATCATGGGGTCCGCTCGATCATGATCGTGCCCATCACTAAGGACTATCACATGTAGTAAAAAATGTCATAGCAACAGCCGCTTTGATTCAACAGGGATCCCATATTGGACTGGTCCCCGACTGGACTGGACTTGATTGACCTGACCAGATATTTCGGTCAAGTCTAATCTCCTCCTCCATTCTCGACAGACCGGTCGGTCTCCTGTTCAGGACCTGACCGGTTGGACTATTCGGAACCCTGCCTTCCGCAGAGCCGGGCACCATCCTCATCTTGGATTCCCTCTCCTTCTGCTCCGACAATCATTGTTGAATTTTTGTGAATCATGTGGGTGATAAAGGAGCCGTAAGTAATTGCTCCTTCGCACTAATTTCGTGGTGTGCTCCTGGCATGTTTCGTATATACAGTGGTAATACATGCCGGGTCTGGAGGATATGCGAGAAAGATATTCACCTATCACTGGGACATCTTCGAGTGATATGCCTAAACCTAAAGCTTGGTAAGGCAGCATGGCGTGAGCAGCGAAGCCGAGCAGGGTGAAGTGCCAGAGTGGTGAGATCAGTTGGGGGGTGCTTCGCGTATGAATTTCCACTAGTGGACTAATTCACAGGGGGGGAGGAACTTTCCGACCTTTGTGAGAGAGTTAGCTTGATGATGGAAGAAGTGGATAGCAAGGAAGAGCACCGGTTTTCGGTCTTTGGAGATTTCTCGCATCTCGTCCACGTTTCCTTTAAGCGATGTTGTCCAGCCATCTGGGATGTCATCCTGGACCAAAAGACCACGTTGGATTGTTCGCCACCCTTTAGGACGTAACTTAGTTCATTATCAGATTATTAGACCCCCAAAATAAGCAGGAAAGGGCAAATACCAACATGCGAATCCGGCCCCATCTAGAAATTGATATACGGATCGGTCACGAACTTCCGCAACTCGGGATCCGATATCCTATTCTTTCCTCTTGAGCAATAGCTTATACGCCAAATGCTCCGTTGGTCTAGACCTATCCGGGTTCCCAATTAAGAACTCCCCTAACATATAATTAATCCCCTTAACAGCCACAACGAAATTATCACCCAACTAGTCCTGTCGTGCAACAAAACGTGGACTGGGCCACCCACAAACTTGATGCCCCCACCCTTAATTTCATCAGAACTTCACTACCGAGCTCGACCACTCGGTCGAGTAAGCACTGGGCAAGGACGCGCGGCGGAAGCCCCGGAAAGTAGAGCTCTACCTTCTTGTCCTCTGGAGACGGCAGTGTTCTCAACGGGGCAGTCCGTCCGTCCTGGAGCTGGACGGCGGTGGACGGCGTTCAGCGGTCCCGTCCGGTCTTTTTCAAAAGTTGCCCTGTGCCCCACGGCCAACGACCGTTTCCCCCGCCGTCCCCAGCCGTCCCCCGTAAAACATGTTTCATGACAAGGAAACCGTCCGAATTAGTAAGCAATCTCGCCTCTGGGGCGAGATTGCTTATGTCATCCCAGCTTTCCTCAGTGCCGGGAGGTCGGGAATACTCTTACAGTATTAATCCGAGTGCTAGTATATGATAGATAAAAAGAAGCAGCGGAACATACAACGAGCACAACGCTACCAGGTTTTTCCATTGGAAGTTGTATACTCCGAACCATTTTCAAGAAAATAGCCACAACTCTTTCTCATCTTACGCCTTTTAGAACAAGGTTACAGCACAGCGGATGGAGAGAGTGTTCTGGTCCAGTGTGGAAGCGATCAATTTGTATAGTCGTAGAAATATAAAGAGTGTAATAGAAGACTTATCAAAAGTAAAAGAAACC
>Ga0307509_10006573_pt1 | contig 15576 bp, 7 predicted proteins | sample 10_EM_MG_FD_202245 | JGI IMG/M metagenome (GOLD analysis project Ga0307509, IMG submission 202245) | Populus trichocarpa ectomycorrhiza microbial communities from riparian zone in the Pacific Northwest, United States - 10_EM | ecosystem: Host-associated > Plants > Roots > Unclassified | place...
TCGAAGAAATTCGGAAGCTCGAGGAGATGGAGATCGGGGCCGACGATCATCTGGACGAGCTCGCCGCTTTCATGCTGCCGAAATTCGCGGTCTACGAATCAAATGCGGACCGACTGGACCTGTTCGACGCTCCGATTCAGCGACAGCTTGCTTATTTCTTTACGCGCGCCGGAAGCCTTGCCGGACACCTGCATGCGCTCGCATCAGCCCAATGCGACTCGAAGGAGCGTTGCAAGCAGCACGCCATCGACGCGCAAAGGGAAATCAACGACCTTTCCGAGCTGGGCGATGACTTGCTGCGAGACCTGCGCAAGCTCGTTTCCAAGACGCAGAGCAAGACACTGTCGAGAGCCTGACGGCGCACGGATTGAGCCGGGGTGAAACTCCCCGGACCTCATCCTGAGAGCCTGACTCGACAGATCGACTCCATGCCGGAACTCATGGAAGAGGTTCGCGAGGAGATCAGCCGCCGAGCGCCCCATCGATCAGAACGTCGCGGCCGTCCCTGTTCTTGCCGCGCAGATGGAGCTTCGCGCCGTCAAACGACAAGGTCCATTTCTGCGCCTCCTCGGCCGCACCGATGATCAGGCGCTCGATCACGAAGGTCGAGCCATTCAACCAATTCCCCTTCCTCGCAGCTTGTCCGGGTGCCGTGATCTCGCCTTTGCGATAGAGGCCGTCCAGCCCGATCGGGCCACTCGACCTGATGGGCGGCTGAGCCGGATCACGCGCGTAGCTCTCCTGATCAAAGCGCGCCCCCTGTTCCGAGAAGGTCAACGAAAAGGATTTCAGATTCAGGGCATTGGCTGGAAAGTTGAAGCTTTTGCCCGAGATCGCCGACGCGAGCTCAGGCGTTGCGCCAACCTCCGTCCGTTTCTCGCTCGAAATATTGCGGATGGCATCGGTCAGCAGACTTGCACCCGCAGGGTCCGGCGGCAGCACCGCATCGGACTTGACGGCGCCGGCAATCGCATCGGCCATCCTGCTGAACGGACAAAAATCCCTCGCGGTCATCACCGTGACGATGTCCAGGTCCGAGAACACCATGATGACCTGGCAATGGTATCCGACCGCCATGTAGACGTGCTTCTTGGGCAGCGCCCAGAACAGGTTGGAATACCGCAGCTCCGGCTCCCCGGGCAAATTCATGGTCACGGTGGCGTGGCCTGCCCGCTCGACCCAGTCCGGTGGAACGAGCGGTTTGCCCTCCCATGCGCCATGGCGCAGGTAGAGATAGCCGATCTTCGCCATGTCGCGGGGCTGCAACGCCAGACCATATCCTCCGGTCGAGATGCCCTGAAGATCTTGCCGCCAGTTCCACGTGCCGATCCCGAGCGGACCGAACAGCCTCGCCTTGGCGTAATCCGATGCACTCATCCCCGTGACCTTGCTGATGATGGCGGACAAGAGATGCGGATTGCCGCTGTCGTAGTTGAAGATGTCCCCCGGCGCGGTCGCCATCGGGCGATCGAGAATGAATTTGACCCAGTCGGGGCTGCGTTCCATCTCGAACACCGACTCCGGCCGCCCGGTCAGCGGCTCCTTCCAGTCGATCCCGGAGGTCATGTCCAAGAGGTGCTGCAGCGTGACCGCTTTCTTCCTGTCATCGAGGTTGGCGATGCTGCGGTCGGCAAAGAGATCCAGCATGCGATGATCGGCGCCATCCAGCAGGCCGTCCTTGATGGCGAGCGCCGTCAACGTCCCGATCACCGCCTTGGTGGACGAGTTGACGACGTGGGGAATGTCCGCGGCATACGGCGCATAATAGGCGTCGAGGACGATCCTGCCGTGCCGCGCGATCAGGAGACTATCGAGGCTGAGTGTCGTTCCGAAGTCGACCAGGCGGGCGAGTACAGCCGACTCCATGCCTTGCTCTTCCGGCGACGATGTCTGCCATCCCGTGGTCGGCCAGAGCGGCTCTGCGCTGCCTTGCGCAAAGGCTGCGCCGCAGATCGACGCCGCAACCAAGACCATACCGGCGATCGAACCAGCACGACAAACAGGACGCGACCGCATGGACAAAACCCGACAAGGTGGACAACAGCGCTTCAGCGATCGCGGGATTGTAGCGGTATTTTTGTCGATCTCAAGCAGCCGTGGGAGCGATGCCTGCGCTTTCGGACCGCTCGCGATGGTTGCGCGCAGGCATCACCAGCCAAGAGGGAAGACGATGTCTATCCGGGGGACGGTCATGCCGCGGCCGCAGGCGTCGTTGATGAAGCAGGCCTGCAGCGCGTCATCGAGTTGATCCGACCACCTTTCCCCATGCGTCACGTCCGGAAAGCCATGACCGCGCAGACAGCAAATTGTTTCGGGCCCTTTCGACACAGCGCGCGACGGTCAGGCGCCACGCGAGTGGCCGATCCACTCTTGTAGCGGACACACCAGGCACGCTTGCCGCTCCTTTCAATTGGTGGCATGACGGCCGAAAGGTTTTGCCGGCCTGCGCGTACAACGCCATCGGCCGGCATCCGCGAAGAAAACACTCGGGGAGGATAACCATGACGACACGATTCGCACGACAAATTGCGCTGGCGACCCTCTTGCTGTGCAGCATGACCGCGCTGCCGCGCATCGCGGTGGCGGCCGATCATGCCCTCGGCGCCGATGCCGCGGCGACCTGCGCCGCCTTGTCCGGCGCGGGCGCCAACGCGATCAAGGTCGACGCCGCGGCGCTGACCGAGCCCAAGCCGCTGACCGTCACGGATGCCGGGCCAACCCCGGCCGCCCGCATCAGTCCCGCGACCCCGCAATTCTGCCGCGTGCTTGGCCATATCGAGCCGGCCGATCCAAAGGCGCCGCCGATTCGCTTTCAGCTCAATCTGCCGCTGCAGTGGAATGGCCGCTCGGTGCAATATGGCGGCGGCGGATTCAACGGCGTGGTGATATCAGGCGTCGCCTTGCCGCCGGCATATCCGTTCGACGTTGCATCGCCGCTGGCGAAGGGATTTGCGACCTATGGCACCGACTCCGGTCACGAGGCCAGGCCGGGCGAGCCGCCGCAGACCTTTGCCGCGAACGACGAAGCCTTCGTCAACTTCGCGCATGCCTCCTACAAGAAGGTGCGCGACGCCGCCGTGATGCTGATCGAGCGCGCCTATGGCGCGAAACCGGACAAGATGTACTACATGGGCAGTTCGGAAGGCGGGCGCGAGGGACTGACCATGGCGCAGCGCTACCCCAATGATTTCGACGGGATCTTCGCCCGCGTTCCCGTGATCAACTGGACCGGCCTCTTGCACGCCAGCGCGCGTGCCGGGCTCGTGACCATGGGCGACGGCTGGATCCGTCCCGCCCAGGTCAAGCTCGTGCATGATGCCGTGCTCGCGGCCTGCGATGCGCAGGACGGCGTCGCTGACGCTTTGGTGGAGGATGCGGTCGGCTGCAAGGCCAGCTTCGATCCCGCCAAACTGCTCTGCGCCAATGGCGCCAGCGGCGACCAATGCCTCAACGACGCGCAAATCGCAGCCATCCGCGTGCAGAAATCGCCGTACCGGTTCTCGTTTGCGCTCGCCAATGGCGTCACCGAATATCCGGGCTGGGGTGTGTCCGGCGAAGCGACGAAATCCTATGGCCCGACCGGCGGCTGGAGTGCGTGGTGGCTGGGGACTGTGCCGCCGGCGCTGCCGCCCCTGCCCACCAACGGCATCTCCTGGGTGTTCGGCGCCGGCGCCCTCCAGCATGTCTTCGCGCGCGATCCGAATTTCGATGTCCGCAACTACCGGCCGGAGGATTTCGCCGATCGTGTGCGCGAGGTATCGGCGCTGATGGATTCGACCAATCCCGATCTCAGTGCGTTCAAGGCCCATGGCGGCAAGCTCATCATGCTCGAGCACATGTCCGACTATGCGCAGAGCCCCTACGCGGGAATCGGCTATTTTCGCGAGGTGCAGAAGCGCATGGGCGTTTCAGTCGTTTCCGAGTTCATGCGCCTCTACACGGCCCCTGGCGTCGATCACGTCGGCAGCGGTGCGCCGGCGAATGTCGACATGCTCTCGGTTCTCGTCGACTGGGTGGAGAATGGTCGGGCACCTGAAGATCTCACCGTCGTCGAACAGCAGCCGGCGCTGCCGATCGCGGTCAACCGTGCGTTGCCGCTCTGCCAGTGGCCGAGCTGGCCGCACTACAGGGAAGGCGATGCGAAGAGCGCAGCTAGTTTCGTCTGCGCGCCGTGAATGGCCTGGCGCGGCGGTCGACGCTGCGGGTCTCGGTTGGCGTTCCGGATGTGACGTTCGCGTTTTACGAAACCACCGCAAGGTGGTAGCGAAGCAGGACTCCACGTCCCGAGACCCATCCCAGCCGAGAGATCGCCTGACATGCTTGCCTCGCAGCGCGCTTTGTTCGAGATGCCGCGTTCCGTCTGCTACCTCAATTCCGCCTCCTACAGCCCGCTGCCGCTGCGAACCCAGGATGCCGGCCGCGCCGCCGTGGGGCGCAAGGGCATGCCCTGGACGCTCGACTGGTCCTTCGCAACCCAGCAGTATGAGCGCGCGCGCACCGCCGCGGCCCGCCTCATCAACGCTGGTCCGGGCGATATCGCGCTGATCCCATCGGTCAGTTACGGCGTCGCCACGGCGGCGAAAGTCCTGACGATTCCACGCGGCACGCGCGTCATCGTGCTCAAGGACGATCACTCCTCCCCGGTGCTGGAATGGCGTGCGCGTGCCGATGCAGAAGGTTTCACCGTCGAGACGGTACGCCGGCCCAGTGATGGCGACTGGACATCAGCCGTTCTCGGGACAATCGCGCGGCCAGGTGCCGCGCCGGTCGGCCTCGCCTCGGTCTCATCGGTGCATTGGTCGGACGGCGGACTGATCGACGTCGAGACTGTCGCCGCGGCCCTGCGACAGCAGGGCGCCGCTTTGCTCATTGACGCGACGCAAAGCGCCGGCGTGCTGGCGATGGACGTGCGCCGTCTCGACCCAGATTTCGTGATCTTCCCGACTTACAAATGGCTGCTCGGGCCTTACGGCCGCGCCTTCCTCTACGTCGCCAAGCGCCACCAGGGTGGCGTTCCGCTGGAGCAGACGGCGTCAGGCCGTCGCGACGTTCGCGCCGAGAACGTGGTCTATTTCGGCGATCTCAGCTATGTTGCCGATGCGCGACGCTACGACATGGGCGAACGCGACCATTTCATCTCGATGGAAATGGCCTCGATCGGAATGGAGATGATGGCGGACTGGGGCGCGGCGGCCGTTGCCGAACGTCTTGCCATGCTGACGGGGCGAATTGCCGCCGGCTTGCGCGACATCGGCGTTGATATGCCGGAGCGGCACGCCAGGGGCCCGCACATCCTCAGTCTGAGTTTCAAGGACGGTATGCCAAAGGGACTGGTCGAGGGGCTCGCGAGCGAAGGCGTCTACGTCGCATCGCGTCTCGGCCGCCTGCGCGTCTCGCCCCATGTCTATAACGACGAGGAAGACGCCGACCGCTTCGTGGCGGCTTTGGATAATCGGCTGCGGGGCTGATCGTACAGCATTCCAAAATCCTGATCGCGCCGCGATCCGGCACTTCGGTGGAGATGCCGTTGCGCGACTCCTCGCGCGCAAACCGCCGCACATCCGCGACGCATTGTGGGATGTCGAAACCATACGGCTGCGCATGAAACGCTACCGGCCGGAGCGCGCTGCGCATTGGCGTTGCGAAGGTCGGCGGCGTGGTCTTCGTCCTTGAACGCGCCTCGATCGGATCGCCGGGGATGATCGAGAGCGGGAAGCCGGAGCAACTTCCGATCAGTCCCGACCCGAAATGGGCCTCCCGGAGAAACTGTCCCAGGCCTCCCTGACCGCGGGAAGCGGCTGCCCAAATCCGGGTCCGATCGGCCCATTGAAGGGAAAGGCCATCAGTCCAGCGAATTATACTCGTAATTCTACGGGCTCTTGGAGGCAGGAACCGCTACTCGCGGCAAATTGAAACTTAGGATTGATCGACTTTAGTGATATCGGTTACCAGTTCACACGCTTGCGGCGATCCCGATGGCTCTCCAAGCGGTACTGATTTGGTTCATTTGTAATTCCGTTGCGATTGCCGACAGGGCCGTCGTTCCGTTCCCCGGATAACCTGCACGTTGGAACGTCATGAATAAGGTCTGGCGAATAGTCGTCGAAGCCGCAACGCTGATCTGGCGCAGCCCGTCGCTGCAAATCGCGCTGCTCTTCTTGCCGGTGATGTGGATCGGTTATTTCGAGCTCACCGCTTCGGAAAAAGCTGATGCGCTCCAACAAGCCCGATCCCACGGGGAAAGCGTCGCCACACTATTCCAGGAGAATACCGAACGAATATTCGAAAGGGTCGATCAAACACTGCTCGTGGTGCAGGCCTTGTACGCGCGGGACCCGGCGAGCTTCAACTTGAAATTCCTTGCCAATAGGGCGCGCATCGCCAGCGGCGACATCGTCCAGTTCTCGCTGATTGGAGCGGACGGCTATATGTTGGATACGACCACGGGATACTCCGGGCCACCGCTATACCTCGGCGACCGGGAGCACTTCGTCGAAGTCATGAAGCGGGTAGACGATAATCTCTATGTGGCGAAGCCGGTTATCGGACGCGCGTCGAAGAAATGGACGATCCAGCTCGCAAGAAAGCTGCTTGACCTCGGCGAAAATCCCGCCGGCATCGTCGTCGGCTCGATCGATGTCGACCTGGTCGGCAGGTTCTACGACACGGCAAAACTGGGGACCGGAGGCAGCCTCATTCTCAGAAATGCAGACTACGTGGTTCTGGCGGCACGGGGAATAGATCTGGACGCCTTCCTTGGACAACGTGCCCCCGGCCAACTCACGACAACACTGGGGGACGGCAATTTCGCCCAATACTGGAGCGAAAGCCGCATGGACCGCAACATCAGATTGGTTACCGCGCGCAGATCGACCGCCTTTCCACTGATCTTCACGGTCGGCATCTCGGAGAGAGAGATCTATTCGCGCTATCAATCCAGACAGAAATTCTATCTCACCGGCGCCCTTATCCTCACGTTCATCATCCTAGCGGCGACGTTATTCCACCTGCGCAGACAGCAAGCTCTGGATCGCGCGGAACAGCAGCTGTGGGACTCGGTGAGAAAATTCGAGGACGTTCTTGGCAATCTGTCTCAGGGCCTGAGCATGTTCGACGGCAACGACCGCCTGATCGCCTTTAATCGACAGTGGCTCGATGCTTATGAACTGTCGCCTGAGGAGATTACGATCGGCATGCACTTCAAGGACGTCTTCGCCAAGCAGAAGGCCATATCTGACCTCAATGGCTATCTGACCGATCTCAAGTCGACGCTCTCAATAACTGAACACACGTCGAGCATCATCACGTTTCCCGATGGGCGGGTCATCTACATTGCCTACGGGCGCCGCGAGGGTGGCGGATGGGTCGCCACGCACGAGGACGTCACGGAGCGCAAGGTGTCCGAAGAGAGGATCGAGAGGCTTGCTCACTATGACAGCCTGACCGGCCTCGCAAGCCGGAATCTGTTCAAGGAGCGGATCGACGATGCCCTGGCAAGGTATCGTCGCCTGAGCATTGGCTTTGCCGTGTTCCTGCTCGACCTCGACAAGTTCAAGGCCGTCAACGATGCGCTCGGTCACCAGACCGGAGACACGCTCCTGACGGAAGTCGCACGGCGGATCGAGGCGGAGTGCCGGGAAGTCGACACGGCGGCTCGGATCGGCGGCGACGAGTTCGCGCTGATCGTGCTGCCGCGCCAGGACACGGTCGACGAGGGAGCGGCAACGCTTGCAAGCCGGCTGATCAAGACGATTGCCGCCCCCTACCATATCGACGGTCACCGGGTCGTGATCGGGTGCAGCATCGGCATCGCCGTGGTGCCCGAACACGGAACGCGCATAGATGAAATCCTTCACAATGCCGACCTCGCGTTGTACGAATCGAAGAACTCCGGCCGCAATTGCTTCCATATCTGTTCCCCGGAGCTCAAGGCCAAGGTCGCGCAGCGCAATATCCTCGAGATCGAGCTTCGTGAAGCGCTCTGGCACGATCAGATAGAGGTTTTTTATCAGCCATTGATCGATCTGAGTTCCGGGCGGGTAGAGTCCGTTGAGGCTCTGGCGCGCTGGCGTCACAAGACGAGAGGTTTCATCCCTCCCGCCGAGTTCATTCCAGTCGCGGAAGAAGCCGGACTGATCGTCGAACTCGGCAACCTCATTTTGAGCAAGGTCTGCCGTGACGCCATGACGATTCCTGAGCACATCAAGGTTGCCGTCAACTTGTCCGCAATCCAGTTTGCCAAGGGCGACATCGTCACTTCAGTGATGTCCGGGCTGGCTGCCTCTGGGCTTCCCGAATGGCGGCTCGAACTGGAGATCACCGAGAGCGTCTTCCTGGCCGACAGCCAGGACAATCTCAAGACGCTTCAGCGCTTGAGAGCGCTTGGGGTTTCCATTGCGCTCGATGATTTCGGCGTTGGCTATTCGTCACTGTCCTATCTGACTGCGTTTCCCTTCAACTGGGTGAAGATCGACAAGTCCTTTATACAGAGGATCGATCGCTCCGAGACGGTCGCGGTGCTGGCGTCGATTGTCCAGCTCGCAAATACGCTGAACCTGTCGATCGTCGCTGAGGGCATCGAGACCAGCGAACAGGTTCAGATACTGCTCTCGCTCGGAATACCGGTTGGTCAGGGCTATTTGTTCGGCAAGCCCGTGCCGCTCGCGGAGCTGTCTCTTGAACCTCGTAGCCTGACCGCACAGGCAGCCGTGGCCACGAACCGGTCATTCGCGACATGATCCATCAGACCGTTGTGGTCGTCGGTGCGGGCATCCCGTGGGCGATCGACCGAGCCGGACCTGCCGACTGACCAGCATTGGCGTTGCGAAGGTCTGCGGCGATGCGGCGGTTCGCCTTCGAACGCCTCGATTGGATTGAAGGGCGGCGTTAGGCCGGACAGGCCTGGCATCGTCGCGTTTACCCCTCGCCGGGAATGATCAAGAGCGGGAAGCCGGAGCCGGCTTCCTCGAACAGATGCGAACGGGGTCTCTCTCGTCAAAGCTCATGGCTTGGTCGTTTGCGGCGGCAGTCTCGCATATTTTACGGCGCGGAATGAGTTGACGGCGCGAGTTTCTCGATGGCGCCTGCGCGCAAGACCGGGCAGCCGAAGCAGGCTTGGCTCGGGTTGTCCCGATGCGATAACGTGACGAGTGCTTTTGCCGTATGAAACCAGATCGGTCGCGATGATCAGCGCCGCCGCAGGGAGCAAACCGAGATGAAATCGCCGATCTGCGAGGTGCTGGGAATCGAATTCCCCCTGCTGGCCTTCAGCCATTGCCGCGACGTGGTGGCCGCAGTGAGCCGCGCCGGCGGCTTCGGCGTCTTGGGCGCGACCATCCACACGCCTGAGACCATCGAGCAGGAGTTGAAATGGATCGATGATCACGTCGACGGCAAGCCCTATGGCGTTGACGTGCTGATCCCGGAGAATATCTCCACGGCGGGCGAGAAGGACGTCACCTGGAATAGCCTCGAAGCGCGGGTGTCGCCGGAGCATCGTGACTTCACCCGCAAGCTGCTCAAGAAGTACGACATCGAACTCACGACCACGCCGGTGCCGGCCAATCAGCCGCAGCCGTTCGACGCGCAATGCGCGCTCGAGGTGCTCGAGGTCTCGTTCCGGCATCCGATCCGGCTGATTGCCAACGCGCTCGGCGTGCCGCCGCAGGCGATGATCGACATGGGCAAAAAGCACGGCGTTCCGGTCGCGGCTCTCGTCGGCGCCAAGGAGCATGCGCTGCGCCAGGTCGCGGCCGGCGTCGACATTCTCGTCGTTCAGGGCACCGAGGCCGGCGGCCATTGCGGCGAGGTCTCGACCATGGTTCTGGTGCCCGAGGTGATCAAGGCGATCAGGCCCATCCGCGACGTACCGGTGCTCGCCGCGGGCGGCATCATGACGGGGAGGCAGATGGCGGCCTGCATGGCGATGGGCGCGGCCGGCGTGTGGACCGGGTCGGTGTGGCTGGCGACGGTGGAATCCGAGACGACCGAGATCTTCCGCGAGAAGATGATCGCGGCCTCCTCGCGCGACGCCGTGCGCTCGAAGGGCCGCACCGGCAAGCCCGCGCGGCAGCTCCGCTCGGTCTGGACCGATGCCTGGGACCGCGGCACCGACAGTCCCGGCGCGCTGCCGATGCCCTTGCAGAGCATCCTCAGCCGCGACGCCTTCAATTCGATCGACCGCGCGGCGGCTGCCGGCAATGCCAAGGCCCGCGATCTCGTCAGCTATTTTGTCGGCCAGGGCGTCGGCCTTGTCGACAGCGTGAAATCCGCCGGCGCCGTGGTGCAGGAGTTCAAGGAAGATTTCATCGAGGCCGTCGAGCACATGAACGCGCTGGTGGCGGAGTGACTCCCCCTCGCCGTCATTGCGAGGAGCGAAGCGACGAAGCAATCCACTCCCTCCTCTAGCCGCGAGATGGATTGCTTCGCTCGCAATGACGAGACCATAGAGCCTGCGCAGAACTGACATTTGAATGCGAAAACAAGAAGAATGAATTCCTCCCTCCTCGAAGACCGCATTCCCGTCATCGTCGGCGTCGGCGAAATCGTCGATCGCCCGAAGGACATCAGCGCCGGCCTGGAGCCGTTGACGCTGCTGGAGAAGGCGCTCAAGCGCGCGGAAGACGACTCGGGCGGCAGACTGCTCGGCGATATCGGCTCGCTCGACATCGTCAACTTCCTGAGCTGGCGCTATCGCGATCCCGAACAGCAGCTCGCGAAACGCCTCGGCATCGCGCCGGCACACGCCTCTTACGGCCCGGTCGGCGGCGAGAGCCCGATCCGCTATATCCATGAAGCGGCGCAGCGTATCGCGCGCGGCGAATGCAGCGTTGCCGCCGTCTGCGGCGCCGAGGCGCAATCGACCGCGACCAAGGCCGAGCGGGCCGGCGTGTCACTGCCCTGGACACCGTTCGCGCATGATGTCGAGGAGCCGAAGCGCGGTGCCGCGTTCCAGAAGCCCTTAGCGGTGAAGCTCGGCGTGTTTCGCCCGGTCACCGTCTATCCGTTCTATGAGGCCGCAAGCGCGGCGCATTGGGGCCAGACGCCGCGGCAGGCGCTTGCCGAGTCCGGCGAATTGTGGTCGCGCTATTCGGAAACAGCCTCGCACAATCCGAATGCCTGGCTGAAGCGGCACGTGTCGGCCGAAGAAATCACGACGCCATCACCAGACAACCGCCTGATCGCCTGGCCCTACACCAAGCTGATGGTCGCCAATCCCACGGTCAACATGGGCGGCGCCATCTTGCTCACCAGCCTTGCCAAAGCCCGCGCCGCCGGCATTTCCAGTGATCGCCTGATCTATCCATGGGGCGGCGCCTCAGCGGACGAGCCGCGCGATTACCTCATCCGCGATCAGTTTTATGAAAGCCATCCGCAGAACGCCGTGCTCAATGCCGCAATGGATCTGGCCGGCGGCGACGGCCGCGCGTTCGACGCGATCGAGCTCTACAGCTGCTTCCCCTGCGTGCCGAAGATGGCGCGGTGGACACTGGGCCTGGGCGTGGACGTGCAGCCGACCGTCACAGGCGGCCTCACCTTCTTCGGCGCGCCGCTCAACACCTATATGACGCACGCGGCCTGCGCGATGGTGCGCCGCCTGCGCGATGGTGCCAATCTCGGCCTGCTCTACGGTCAGGGCGGCTTCGTCACCAAGCATCATGCGCTGGTGGTGGCGCGAACGCCGCCGCACCAACAGCTGTCGCAGCAGACCAGCGTGCAGGCTGTCGCCGATCGCAACAAGGGCGCGGTGCCGGAGTTCGTCACCGAGGCCGAAGGCAGGGGCAAGGTCGAGAGCTTCACCGTCCTGTTCGGCCGCAACGGTGAAGTCGAGCATGGGGTGGTGATGTTGCGCACCGAGCAGAATACGCGCACGCTGGCGCGGGTGCCGGCGCAGGATTCTGCCACGCTCGCGCATCTGATGAATATGGAGCGCACGCCGGTAGGCTCGTCGGGCGCTATCATCATGGCGCAGGATGGCGTGCCGGAGTGGCGGGTCGGATAGACCTCGTGTCCCGGACGCGGTGCAGCGTTCTTTACGCTGCTCCGCAGAGCCGGGACCCAGCGATACGTAGAGTTCGTTATGGGCCCCGGCTCAGCAGCGCACCACTTCGTGCTGCGCCGCGTCCGGGGCACGCAAGACTCGGCGCGCCCCTACCCCTTCACGCCCTGCTTTTCCGACACCGTCGCAGGCTTGGCGCCCTTGGCGCCGGCGACGCGAACCGGATCGCCGTCGGCGATACCGTCGGGCGGCGCGACAATGACGCGGTCCTCCGCCGAGAGCCCCGAGGCGAGTTCGATGTCGCGCCCGAGATCGCGCGCGATCGTCACGGTCTTGAACAGGACCTTATCGTCGGCTCCGACGGTCGCAACGCGCAAGCCGCTCTGGTTGAAGATGAGAGCGCTCGCAGGGATGTGCAATGGCACGGTGTCGCGCTGCAGGCTGAGGCGGACGCCGGCATATCCGCCCGGCATCAAGGCGCCGCCGGCATTGTCGAGCCCGAGCTGCATTCGCGTGGTGCCGGAACTGATATCGACCGCCTGCGAGGAGGCCTCGACCGTCGCCACGAAGCTCCGGTTGGGATATTCCGGCACCGATATGACCGCCTTGGCGCCGATCCTGATCGCGGGCACATAGTTCTGCGGCACGTTGACGTAGACCCTGAGCTTGCTGATGTCGGAAATCACGAACATCGGCGGGCCAGCGCCGCCGCCGGCATTGATCAGTGCGCCGACGTCGGTATCGCGCGAGGTCACCACGCCGTCGAACGGCGCCGAAATCTTCTTGTAGGCGGCGAGCGCCTCGAGCCGCTCGACATTGGCCTGGCCGGAATTGACCGCGGCCATCTTGTTGGAGAGGTCGGCGGTGCGCTCGTCGATCTCCTGCATCGACACGAAGTTCGACGCGATCAGCGACTTGCGGCGGGCGAGCGTTGCTTCCGACAATTTGGCGCTGGCCTGCTGGCTGGCGAGATCGGCGCGCGCCTGCAGCAGTTGCTGATCGAGGTCCGGCGCCTCGATTTCGGCGATCACCTGCCCGGCCTTGACCCTGGCGCCGATATCGACACTCCAGCTCTTCAGGTAACCGCTGACACGGGCAAAGATCGGCGCACGGGAATAAGCCTCCATCCGCCCCGGCAGGTCGAGCGTGGCGTTGAGGACCTTGGCGTCGGGCTGGATCACGGCCACGGTCGGAGTGGCCTGGTCATCCGTCCATTGCTTGAGCCTGGCGTCGCTCTCCTCGCGCGCGCGGATGCCGCTGACCACGACGAACACCAGTGCGACGCCCGCCACGAGCCCGAACAGACCCAGTCTCCGGCCGGAAACCCTGGCGTGATCGTCAGTGGGCATGCGACGCCTCCGCTACGGCGGCTGCGGCCGCCTGCTTCTTGTGGACCATACTGAAGACCACGGGCACGAACATCAAGGTCGCGATGGTCGCGAAGATCAACCCGCCGACCACGGCGCGTCCGAGCGGCGCATTCTGCTCGCCGCCCTCGCCGAGGCCCAGCGCCATCGGCGCCATGCCGATGATCATCGCAAGCGCCGTCATCAGCACCGGGCGGAAGCGGACGAAGCCGGCCTCGATCGCGGCGGCGATGGGATCGCCCAGTTCCGCGTAGCGCTCGCGGGCGAAACTGATCACCAGCACGCTGTTGGCGGTGGCCACCCCCATGCACATGATGGCGCCGGTCAACGCCGGTACCGAGAGCGTGGTGTGGGTCATGAACAGCATCCAGACGATACCGGCAAGCGCCGCAGGCAAGGCCGTGATGATGACGAACGGATCAGACCAGGACTGGAAGTTCACGACGATCAACAGATAGATCAGGACCACGGCGGCCAGCAGCCCGAACAGCAGGCCCGAAAAAGCACTGTTCATGGTCTGCACCTGCCCGAGCAGAACCACCGTACTGCCCTTCGGCACCTCCGTCGCGGTGTCCGCGATTGCGGCCCTCACGTCGGCGGCCACCGCGCCGAGATCACGACCCTGCGGCGTCGCGTAGATCTGGATCATCGGCTGGATGTCGTATTGCGAGACGACGGCACTCGAGTTCGAGCGGGAGATCCTGGCGATGCCGCCGAGGATCGGCGACGTCGCGCTGCCCGCGGCCGAGATCGGCACCGTTTCCAGCGCGCTCAGGGAATCGATCTGGAACTGCGGTGTCTGCATCACGATCGAATAGGAGACGCCGTTGTCGGGATTGAGATAGTAGGTCGGCGCGACCTGCGCACTGCCGGCGAGATTGACGACCAGACTGTTGGTGACGTCACGCTCGGTCAGCCCAACATATTGCGCCCGCGTCCGGTCGACATCGATGTTGAAGGTCGGATTGCTGGTCGACTGCTGGATACGGGCATCCGCAATGCCGGCAATGTGGCGGATGCGGCCGAGCAGCTTGTTGGCGTAGGCCAGATTGGCATTGACGTTGGCGCCGCGGACCTGGAGGTCGATCGGCGCCGGCGCGCCGAAATTCAGGATCTGGCTGACGATGTCGGCCGGGAGAAACGCGAAGGTCATGCCGGGAAAGGCGCGCGGCAGCTGCTCGCGCAGCGTCTGGACATAGTGCTCCGTCGGCCGGTGACCTTCCCTGAGCTTGATCTGGACATCGCCATCCTGCGGGCCGATCACGCCGGTGTTGTTGTAGGTCATGTTGATGCCCGAGATCGGCATGCCGATATTGTCGGCCAGCGTCTCGATCTCATCAGGCGGGATGATCCGGCGGATCGCCTTCTGCACCTCGGCGAACTGATTGGCGCTTTCCTCGACCCGGGTGCCGACCTGGGTGCGGACGTGCATCAGGATCGAGCCGGCATCGACGGAGGGAAAGAAGTTGCGCCCGAGATACGGCACCAGCAGGAACGACACGGCGACGAAACCGAGAAAGCCAACCACAAACAACGGCCGCCGCTGCATGGTGAACGCCAGCAGTTCGCGGTAGACGCCGCGCGCACGATCGAAGCGCGCCTCGAAGCCGCGCTGAAACCGCACCAACGGATTGCGCGACGCCGACGCTCCCTCCTCCGAATGCGGCGCGTGGGGTTTCAGCAGATATTTGGCCATGGTCGGGACCAAGGTACGCGACAGGATGAACGACCACATCATCGCGAACATCACGGCTTCCGCCATCGGCACGAACAGAAAGCGCGCGACGCCGGTGAGAAAGAACATCGGCACGAACACGATGCAGATGCAGAGCAGCGAGACGAAGGCCGGCGTCACGATCTGCCGGGCGCCGTCCATGATCGCCGGCTCCACCTCCTTGCCATGTTCGAGATGCCAGTTGATGTTCTCGATGGTCACAGTCGCATCGTCGACCAGAATACCGACCGCGAGCGCAAGGCCCCCGAGCGTCATGATGTTGAGCGTCTCGCCGATCGCCGAGAGCATGACGATGGCCCCGAGCACGGAGAGCGGGATCGACACCGCGATGATGATGGTCGAACGCCAGCTGCCGAGGAACAGCAGGATCATCACGCTGGTCAACAACGCCGCGATCACCCCCTCGGTGGCCACGCCGGTGATGGCGCCGCGCACGAAGATGGATTGATCGCCGATGAATCCGATTTTCAATGCCT
>Ga0307509_10006574_pt1 | contig 15576 bp, 22 predicted proteins | sample 10_EM_MG_FD_202245 | JGI IMG/M metagenome (GOLD analysis project Ga0307509, IMG submission 202245) | Populus trichocarpa ectomycorrhiza microbial communities from riparian zone in the Pacific Northwest, United States - 10_EM | ecosystem: Host-associated > Plants > Roots > Unclassified | place...
ACCATCGAGGAGAGCATCAAGCGCATGCTCGACACCGGCAGTGAGGAGGTCACCAGAGTCGTCACTCACAAGTACGTTCACCTACTTTGATCTTGGTACGTTACCGACTGAAAGACTCTCCTAGGCGCGGGGAGGAGAGTGGCCAGAACGCAGCCCTTGCTACTGGTACCGCTCGTAACGTCGCCCTCGTGTACATCGATATGAGGGGTATTGGTAGGAGGGCCATTGTGAAGAGGGCCGGCAAGGAGTACGTTAAAGCCCACCTGAGCAGTGGAAATTCCAACAGGCCCAAGCTGGATCAGATTGTCGCCGACCACGCCACCCAACACGGATCATCTTCCAACATTCCCACCACCAGTACCCAAAAGCCCCCGCTCCCACCTCGCCACCCTTACGAGAAGAGATAGATCGGGTCTGCTGATCAACCCCAAGAATGCTGTGATAACGGAATCATTCCCGGTTTCGTTCCATACCCTTATTGGAATACCGTCTTGAAACTCTCTGGTTGTTGTGGTCGTAATCGTGTATATGGGTTGTAAAATATTGGGTGACTGTCCGTAAGGCTACACCGTGTGCAAACAAATGTCTATGCACTTATAAGGGACCTGTCAGGACCCCGTCCGCTGTGTCGGGTCCCGGATATTTGCTCCAAACCGCGCATCTGGAATCGCAAAGCCGGAGCCATTTCGTTCGAAACTCGGACAACCAACGAAATTATGGGGGTTAGGAAGGGCCGCAACTCAACCCCCTTCAAGCTCACCAAATTCTGGTGCCATCTCTACGCTTCAAGTCTCGATTTCGCCGACCTACCCTACGTTGGGGGCAGCAGATATTGAGGAATAAACCTCGGCTAACGGCTCCCTTTAGAGATATTCCCGACCTTACGGACAGCCACTCATTATTGTACTCGTGTCCAGCGTAATTGAGGGTGCCGTCAACAAATATTTACCCCCGATATCCAAGAACATCCGTCTCGCGTGCACCAACGAAATCGAGAAACCAAGCGTCGAGATGACGCCAATGAGTGACTTTCCGTGGCCAAGTTAGAACGGTTCACAAATTCATAACAGTGTCAGTCACGGTGAATTGTATTGTTTCGAGCCCAGACAACGGTTGGGGTCCTGACAGTTCCCGTTCCCAGTCGGGATATTTGAGGTTTGGAAAGTTCAAGGGGCCGTGGATTGAAGTCACTCAATACCTGATGGGGTTGAAGCAGGCGAGGTTCTAGCCCTCCAACGTTCAACTTTCAACGCCAGCCCCTAGCGTAATTTGGAAGGTTGACTAGGCTAGGGCCGTAACTCCAGATGTGCGGTTTAGGAACGATATCCCGGGCCCGAGGCAACGTACAGGGTTCTGGAAGCTCCCCAAAAAGAAGTACTCTAAACATTTGTGCAAGTTCATGTATACACAGCGAGTTGTGGGATATTGTGGGCGTGGGCAATGCGGCATGATTGAGAGACCGAGGACTGTGCGTACATAGGACGTTCGACGACCGACAAAACATAAATAATCCTGGTTCAGATTTCGTATTAATACAATGATTCGCGAAAAGAGGACGTTCGAGAGCGACTCGCTGTCAGGTACAGCTTCGTTGTGACAGCCGGCTAGTACACAATGCGACAGTCAGTTACAGTGTAGAATGGGAGAGATAGGTGGGTGGTTACCTTTAATATGCCCGGCGGATTACCTCCTGGGACGATACTTCCGGAACGTGTTGATATTTTCCTGAACCCCTTTCCAGGGGGAGCCGTTGGCGGTAGACACGATATTTGATAACATCGGGAATGTCTGATGAAGGAAGGAAGCGATGACCAAGAGTGATTTTTCTTGGGTGGAGATCGGTAATTGTCCGACCACGATTTGAGTGAGATGGCAGTGGTTTGGACTGAGTGGCGTGAGGTCGGATGGCTCCAGTAGGGCACAGTCCGGGATGTCTGTATGTATGTCGAGCGCACTGAAGTGGACTTGTAGGGTCCTGAGGTGGACGCAATGGACCGAAAGGGGAGCGAGGCCGGACAATGTCACCCCTGGCGCGGGCGACCCACAGGGAACGTTCCCAAGGACGAGCTCGACCAGTTGCGGGAGGGCTCCAGCGAGCTGGGCGAGTGTGTCGTTCGTCAGTTGGGAACTGCACCGGGTAGGGTGGCACGGCGGGGAGACGGAAAGATTCGTCAGGTATCCAAACGCGAGGAGGGGGGTGAGAACGGGTGGGGTGATGTCGTATGGCTCCAAGGCCGCGAAGGAGAGCCGACGCATTGTCTGGTGAAAGCCTTTGTTGATAAGGAATCCAAAGGCGTCCACCACTTCTCCGGGGAGGAGGGCAGTGGGTGAATGCAAGACAATTGACTCGAGGTTCGTCGTGTCCTGCAGAAGGCACTTCCACCCTCCCTTACTATTCACCCTCGTTTCCACGGTACGTAGGGGAGGGAAGGAGGTCTCCGGAGTGGCGGTCAATCGATCCAGGTTTACGGATCCCAGGCTAGCATCGCTCAGATTTGGGAGTCGGGTGACATGGTGAATGGCGGCGTCTGATAGATCCGATGGTACCTCGATGGAGCGCAGGGTGGCCGTGGTCCTCAACACCAAATTGGAGATAGCGTCTTGAACGGCACGATCTCCGGAGGAGTCCAGGAACCGCACTTCCTCGAGCGTCTCGACACGGAGGGAGGCGAGAATGGGAACGACGTTGGGGATGTTGGGGATCACTCGGACGTAGAGTGAGGTAAGCTGAGGGGACTGGAAGAGGTTGATGTAGGCGAAGGTGTCTGCGGTCGAGTACCATTCGAGGGACTGGAGGTTTGGTAGAAGGTGAGCTGGCCCGATGGCGCTCAGCTCCTCCCACGCCTTTGGCGACAGGTTTGGTCCGACCCTATCTTCGTAAATGTTGAGGGTGTGCATCCAGTTGGCATATCTGTTGACCCGTTCCCATTCTGAGGGCAAAGGGTACCGTCTGAACTCCTATATATATAAAAGAGCAAGCGGTCGTGGGTCAGCGTTCGTCAGGTGGCACCAAGGAGATAACCTCGTCCATACAAAGTACAACTTGTCGCTGTCCAGTTCCCGAATCTCCCAGACTTCATTGGGAAAGCACCGGAGCAAGTCGACAAGATCTGTTTGATGTGAACCCCACAGGATCTCCATCACGGCGGCTTCGAAATCTCTACAGGTGCACGCTAAGGAGATGGCCGACGGATCCCGCAAGTCGACGATTGCTTCCACAACGAGGCGGACGATCTCGACCACGGATAGGCATGGGTGCATGGCTGGGATGAATGATGTGCGGGAGCCGAAGGCACGGTGCGTTGTGCAGATGTTAAGCGAGGGGTCTGGGACATTTTATAACGTATCAATAGGCGAGTGATAGTCATCGCGTTCAATACGTTTGCGTTGGTTGTTGTTTCCCTGAAACGACTCTAGTCATCAAAATGGGACGACTTGCAACAACAAAACGGGTCCCCCGAAATCCGCACCGGCGTAGCGCGCGCCCTGTGCACGCGGCATCATTCCCTGGGTCCGTCACCAGATACATTCTTTCTCATGCGCTTGACAGCTGGTTTGGAAAATCCCCCTCTCGATCAAATTACAGTCGGCTTTGATCATGATTTTGACGGGGGCAATGGGGTCTGACATGACCGCTGTCCGAGTTCCCCAACTACTGGTCCCTTATCGCCCCTTCGCTCCGGTTGCTACATCGGGGGGGGCTGGGTTTAATCACGCGGGGCTTGAAGCTTGATTGACCAATCGCCCCCCCTCCGAGACCCATCCGTTGGGGTTTTCTTTGACCCGTGTCACGATTTGATTGGTCAGTCACACGAACGCCGGCAGACTCTAATGCCTCACGACCACTCATTCTCGCTGATGATAACCCATAAATCCTTGGTCGTCGGGGCGGTTATCATCTCGTGACACGGCCACCCCCATTATGCGCCCAATCAGTCCCGACGGCGGCTCGTATCTGCCCCCCATTCAATGTTGACTTCTTCGGCACTTGGATGAATTCCAGTGTGGGTTCTCCAGGACATGTATCAGATGCGAAAGTTAGGGTGGGGCAATTATCTGCAGACTAGCCCAATCGGTAATTTCCCTGGGCATACACCGTTGCCGACCAACTGCGCGTTTGGACGTAGGCGGCCGGGTAGGGGGGTGAAAGTCTATCGATCACCGCCTCAATGACAACTCCCCACCCACCCTCCTGTTCCAGTTACAGACTTTGCGACTTATGAGGACCTCCCCCCTCTTGCCGTGGATATGGTGACTGGCTCGTCGCTTCAACTAGACTTATTTGATTCTCAGGGGGCTTGTACGTATAATTTTCCCAATGATCTCGGCATTGTGTTTCCTTTACGATCTAACACGGTCAGTCGCGATGATATCTACCCTCCTGTGTCGGATCTCTCGCTCCTGTTGGTCTTCAGACCAACGTTCCAGCCTGTGGTGGTGCTCCAGGTCATCTGACAAGGCCCTCCGCTCCGGTAGTCGCGTCCTACGCCGATATGCCCGTTTGGTTGTTTGGTACATCTAAAAATCACACCTCATAATTTCCCCACCTCGAGGATGAGTATTGGTATCAACGAGTGATAATAGATTGTTTGTACACCGTTAGACTGCATGGCTATCTCACTCATTGCCACGATATGGTTGATGCGTCTATCGTATGAAATCAATCCAATCGCCTTGCTCTCACACTCTCTCGAACATTGGATGGATCAAGCTCATCATGTCTAACAGCAATCAGCTGCAGGTGGATCGAGGATAGGGAGACAAAGGCAACGTACCGCGGGATAGCGTACCGAAGTTTGTCGTGGTGGATTTCAGGGTACGAGTGCTCAATGGACTCGTTGATGGTGTTGTAAGCAAGCTAAGGAAAAACAGACAATAAGTGTAAACGTTCACACATATTGAGATACCCCAAAACCTCGTATCCTTTCGTGTTGAGGTGAAGGCCGTCTAAAAGGTACGCGCTTAGGGCCCGTTCGTCTTTCCCAGCTGCTTCCCAGAGCACAGTCCAGACGTCGGCGACAGCAACCCCTTCCTCCTGCGCAGCGTTGACCACAGCCTCAGCGTACAGCTTTGTAAAGTCAAACTCTCGGTCACACGCCCTTGGAGGATCTCTAGACGCTAGCTCCGCACCGCGCTGATGGGTATTAACCGGTGGAGGGGTTATAAGCAGAATACGGGTTTTCGGCGAGTAGCGTTCCGACGAAGGTGACCTGACCATCGTTATCAAGTGTTTCAAGTTGGCAATGAATTGGGCGAGAGGGACGTGCTGGCGCTCCCCAGGAAGGACAGAATCGTTGGCCCCAAACCAAATGGTCAGGAGGCGTACGGTGGGGACGTAAGGCTGTTCCTCCTTTTTGGCAAAGACCTACAATCGCTGATCATTCAGTCCGGCGTTCCTAGCACCCTGATCGAAAAAATCCACCCAACTGACCTGTTCAAATACTGGGATCGCCCACTCAGTATTGAATCCGGATAACCCGCGGTTTATCACGTCCAATTTGCGACAGTAGACATCTAGATTCATCGCGGATCTGTGAGCCCAGCCCCTCTCTCCGCAAAGTACGGGGGTGTCACGGGGAGGTGGGTGGTGTACTGACAGGAAAGGCGAGCCGCGATCCCGTTGAGATCCCAACTACCTTGGGTGATCGAATCACCGAAGAGGACAATCGCGTCTAGGATGTTTGCAGCCATCTTGCCAATCGCCCACACGAGACCAGTTTACAACTAGAGATAGGTCGAACTAGTTGGCGAAATGGAACCGATGGAAGGATGATCGAGATCAAATCAGCACACGGGCGTCAAAGGTCTCTATTTCGACCTTTTCACCATGGAGGGTAGTCGCAGGGTGCCACTTCTGGTATCGAACCAAAAAGCCTATGTATGGGATGTTGATGGTACGCAAGTGGCTCAGAGATGTGGCCGGCTACGCTAAACCTTGTCGAAGTGCAGATATCGCCGTGATTCGGACTGAGTATAGGGTCTGCGGTACGCTACTTGGGACTTTACCACATTTGTCACAACAGAACGCTTTTCTGGGCGTCCCACTCGTCCTCCAACCGGAGGAGGCGGTGCTCTTGGTTAGCAAAGGTGGAGAAACAACACTTCCGTTCAGGGCTCGGAGGTCTTACACGGCAGAACAGGGTTTGCCGTCTTGGTTGACGATCTGGCCGCGCACTCCTCGCCCGAGCTCGTTGCCTTGGAAATGTGGAACTCGGAGCGAAAGGAGCTTATTCAAAACCAAATAGCCGTTCTCGGAGCGAAGGACGCTAGGGATCAGTCCAAGGACATGTCCACGTCTGAGAAAGCTCAAAAGAAACGAGAAGAACGGGAAGCGCGACGGGCGGCGGCCGCTGCGAAGAAGGCCGACGCGGACACCGGCCCAGCAGTCACCGAAGACCCGACCCAAACATCCCGGCCGCCGCAAACTGTTCCAGTATACACCATCACTGTACCCGGGACATCGTCCTCTTTTTCGTGGTACACACCGACACCACACGCCTACTCCACGATCCAGGCCGCGAAAGACGCGGGAATATGGTCGTATCCATCTGATCTCACTGAAAGCGCGAAGTGTGCAGTGTTCCGAGATCTATGGGACAAAGGGTATTACATGGGAGGGGGCCTGAAGTTCGGTGGCGACTTCCTCGTCTATCCAGGTATTTCGATTAGTATGGCGTTTCATCAGCGAAGCTCACATCTCTCAGGCGACCCGCTACGGTACCACTCCCACTTCACCGCTACGGTGATTGAATCTCCTGAAACTGCGGTCATGCCCATGGAGATCGTGGCTCATGGGAGGCTTGGGACTGCCACGAAGAAAACTCACCTGCTCTGCACGTGGGATGAGAAGGCGGGTACAGTGAGCTATGTATCTATCCAATGGGCGGGTTTCGGTTAGGTCCCCCGCATTCCCTGTACAGCGTTTACCTTCGTGTTTGTCCACACGACAATCGGTTTTGGGTGTGATCGTTGAGCCACCCGCGCAACCTCGGGACTACCGGCCGACCGCCGGACAATAGGCGCCAAGATGTGCTTTTCGACCCCGCCCCACACATCCGTCTAACCGTGAAAGCGACGAAGCCCCTTTGCGCTCAAACGCCCGATACACACCGCCACCGTGATGTATAGCGCTGTCGAGTGGCTTAAGCCAGGGCAGGGCGTTCTTGTGCTCAGTAATTCCGGCTGTCACGGGGTCGCTGATACACAATTCCGCACAAGTCCCCATCGACGTGCTCTCCCTTACGCGGTGGATATCGCAGTGCTTTTAGAACTTGCTAAAATCGCGGAGTGGTCCGAAAGGAGTGCTCCTTTTTCTCCACTATCAGTACCACGGCAGGGACACTGCCGTCGTCGGAAACGTGGTGCGATAGTCCAATATTTCACCGTTGATAATCGAGCCCTTATCCTTGATTTGTAGGTAAAAAGACTCGATGACCATCGCGTCTCACAGGGTCTATTACGCGCCAGGACGGTCAGAAACCACCTAGTTCCCGTTAATGTTTGGGGAGATTATCGGCTTCGCCGCGATCCCCACTGACGAGATCCGGAATCGTCATACACCTGCCAAGTCAAAGATGTAGGTGCCACCCCTGGTAGTCTTTCTACATCTCAAGATAAGGTGAATATGACGCCCATAATCTAGGCGCGCTCGACAAGGAGATCCAAGGCAGTCCCCTCTCAATCACTCACTGCGCGGACCCCTCGTAAACCACAGGTTGCCACCTTAGGGCGGCCGGGCTGACAGTGTTCCCCACCTACCTGCTCCAATATCTCCGTTTAGGGTCTACCAGATCTGGAATCCCCTTCTTTCCCAATGCCCCTTCCCAGTGTCCTCTCCGAATTCGCCGCAGCTCGTCCTACACAGCGCTTGTGGCTGCGTTTCCTCCCCATACTCGGGCTTCCGGAATCCTTCAACGAGACGGTGAATGGCGCACGAGTTACAGGGCTCCTATTTGTTTCGCGATTTGGCCAGGGTTTTCAACAGGTTCCCAGAATTTTAGCGGAAGCTGATTTCTCGAATCAATCGCTCAACGGCTGCTTCCACCCCGATATTTCCAAACCCCGACCCCCCACGGTGTAGTTCGCGCCCTCCCCGAATACCTCCAGCTTCCTACGTACATCGGGATGAGGCTGAGGAGTGCACACGAGCCCGAGATCGCCGTTCCCGGGGCCGAGTCCCTGTTCGTGGGTTGGGTAGCTTCGGTTGGGTCGCATAGCCTGCTAGTCGAATGGACCATTCTGTGGTGTTGGCAGTGATCACTTTGAACTCCATCCGGACGTTCGCTCTCAAACTCGATAACTGGAAGGAGTTATCAACCCCGGGGAGTTTTCTCGTGCTTCCTTGTGTCAGGATTCGGGCTCCCCAAGCAAAATAAAGTGGCGCCGTGGATTGGGAACATGACGGAGATGGTCACCAACCACAGCTACCTTTCCTTCGCAGTGTCCCACGACGTCCGCACCCCCGGGCGAAATGAAAGACGAAGTGGGGGCCATCTCAGGGTAACGCTGACCTTCACTTGGTCGTAGTGCGGCGGCGTTTGTAGGACTCGACAGAGTACCTCGCCATTGGTATTCAATGTATCATCGCCCTCCCCGTGTTAACTTATTTTCCAATTCAGCCCCTAAGCCTCCACCTATCCACGTCGATGAAAGGTCGCATCGAGTAGACAGGGTGGATCAATAGTTTTACTTCACAAAATTCTACATGAGGGTAGTGCGCAAACTCCATTGTAATATGATCAAATCAATCCAACTTCTTCCTCCCTAGATGCACTCTTCGGCGCCCAGCTACTGACGGGGTAGGCGTAGGGCGGATTGCCGCCCTAGCGTGTAGCTCTATGGTTTCCGCATCGCCGCCTTCTTCGATGCTATCAAATCCTTCGGCAAATCCGTATCTCACATTCTTTCTCCCTGAATTCGAGTGAGCGACATTAGACGGGGGCGTCGGGCTGGTGGGTCGTTTGCCACCCGCCCCGACGCTCAGGGCGCGTACGATCAGATCGTTCATCAGGATGACCGGTCGGAAGATAGGCAGACGAAGTGGCATGAAGGGAGACGGGTATCTGGCGGCTTCCGAACCGTCCAATGGGATCGGGTTGTATGGATCGGTGGGAAGTGGACGGGATCTCGTGGCCATGATGATGTACTGTCGGGTACAACAGTACGCTTAGACAATGCCACGGGTCGGACAAGTGCAAAGGTGCTCACGTAGGGGTATACGAGCGCAAAGATCGCAGCATTCGTGAGGCTGTTTCCCCAGTTGCACAAGAACGCAGCTGGAAGGCCTGTGACAGAGAGTTCAAGTGGATGTGGGGAGTCAAAGATGGGAAACGTACCAAAGGCGAGGTAGTACGCCCAACGTTCTTCGATATGCCTCACCCGACGAGGCAGTGAGAACCCTCTTGCTATCCAGGCCGCCTCAAAACAATAGTACCTGGAACGTTGGGATCAGCAGCGTTTCAAATGAGGAGGGTTCTTTCGGCGGACGTACGCATCGACCCAGCAGAAAAACGCGAAAGCCAGTACAGGTCCAAGCATGAACCGGGTTAATGGTATCGAGCCCAGCACGACCGAGAGCAGCGCGCAGGATAGTATCATCACTGCCCTGTACGCGCTGGTCGCGAGTGAGTTGAGCAATCCGGCGTACCCGACCGGTTGTTGTTGTACAACCGCGCGGTTTCCGTGCTGCAGGATAAATGCACGCCGAGCAACGACATTACACCACGTGGACTGGAGAAGGGTATCACAGATGTCAACACGATGACCACGAGAGGGGAAGTTTCAACTGACGTTCAGGTAGAGTGAAACTCCGACAATCGGAGCGAGCCACAGGGCCTGATAAAACCACCCCAGATTCCGATGAATAAACCCCCTCTCCGATGCAGGATTGCTCTGGCTCCCATGCCTCCGTGAGGCGAGGCCCACCAAGAACTCGAACACCCAGATGGAGATGAGCGAGACTCCGTTCAGTAGCCCGGATTTCAAGACGTTGCCTTGAATTTCCGCATCACTTCCTTTTGCATGTTCCGCTCAGCTATCAAATTCCAAGGCATTTGCAAAAGAGACCGAAGGAGTGGCTGCCTCACCTCGTTATCAGTTTCACCGCGTAGTCCCACCGGAACGCGTCAATGAGGCCGGCCCCCGCCCAGTTCAGATGGAGCAGCAGGGTTTCGGTCAAGGGGATGAAAACAGGATAGCCTGCCCTTGAGGAGGCGATAGAGTACGGAGACGAATCAACCATCATGAGTGTTCAGGAGCAGGTTGGTCGACCCAGGCCTCATTGATGCCTACCGGCTTCCGAAGCTTCCGCCCACGCGACACAGGCGTGTCGGGTCACGTGTACTCAGATCAGTGCTTTGTTTGTTTCCAAAGGTTATACCAAACATACACATCCCGATCGTACGAACCTCCGGTCGATCGAAGATCGTGATTCACGACTCATAAGGTTAGGATTCATAGTACGCGTACGGGTAAGGAGAAATAAGGGAGGTAAGAATAAAAAAGACAAAATCGATAGCACCTAGACTGCACCATGTACACTGGGAATAGGAAACAAGAAAAGCCAACGGGGAGATAATGGGTGACCAGGTCCAGGGGTCAGCTGGGAATGTAGTGAGATGTAGTCGATGATGGCCGGAAAAACAACGTGCTAAACCGCGCTCACTTGCGAGAGGCAGTCTGTTCCAAATTGTTAGTCAATATCCCCAAGAGCACCAGGGCAAACAACAGACCTTCCGTTTGGTCCCGGATGCCGGCTTGGAAGTCTGTTTGGAAGAAGGTTTGGCGGCGGTCTTCTTGGTCGCCCCCTTGGTGGCAGTGGTCTTACTCTCGGCGGACTTCTTCGACTTAGACGCGGGAGTTTTCGAGGCGGGCTTCTTCCCGGTAACTTCCTGGTAATGACATGAGACACACAGTTGTAGGTACTACAGCACCACCATACCTTCTTAGCAGTGTCCCGTCGGGAAGACGTAGTAGTCTTCTTCGTAGAAGCGGTCTTGCTCGTAGACTTCGAAGAGGGCTTCAATGCCTTCTTGGTAGCCGGCTCTGCTTTGGTCTTGGCCCTCGTGGTTGTTGCCTTCGCCGGCTTTGCAACGACCTTGGGCTCCTTGATCTCTTTCTTCACAGTAGCCCTCTTCGTTGTCGTGTCTTTGGCCTCCTTGGTAGCGGATTTCCTGGTGGTGGAGGGTTTTGCAGCTTTGGTAGCTGTGGCTGTGGACCTAGTCTTGGTGGTGGTGGACTTTGCTGGTGCTTTCTTGGTGGTGGTGGATCTGGACGTCTTTGCGGGCTTGTTCTGGCCGGTGCATCAGCTTTGCTCGACGGCGCCCAATTTGCTCCCTTACCTCCTTGGTGTCGGTGTCACTGTTCTTAACAGTCTTTGGAGGGAGCTTGACGCGTCCGGAAAGACCTATACGAAAGGGATGAGGGGACCTCCAACGGATGTAGTAACTGGCATACCCTTAGGGAGGTAGAAGGTTCCCTTGTCGGCTCCGTTAGAGATTGCCTTGTTGAGTTGGGTAACCTGGGCAGGGCCCAAATCCAAATTGTAGGTGGTCTCTACGAACCTGGGAAACATATTTGTTAGGCGAATGAAGGAGGGGACATGTGAAGGGTGCTTGAATGACGAACTTTTTGATTTGGGGCCTGGAGACACCAATTCGCGCGTCATCACGATTGGCTGCAATACACTCCTGGCAACGGGTCAAAATATGTGAGTTTTTACCGTACATAGGCAACGGAGGGGGGAGAATCGCGTAGATGGGGGATTATCGGCGGATGAGGACAGGTGATGGCTCAGTGTGCACGGTCCACCACGATCCATCCAACTTGTCCCGCTTTGGAAGTTGGGTTTGCACCGCTGAGATGCGGCGCAAATGACGCGAGGGAATGCGTGGCCGAGTCTCGGTGGCGGGAGGAGAATCGACCGTGTATCTCACCTTGATCATTTCGACCCACGGAGGATGGGTGGGGACCCTGGCGGGGGCAACCTTGGCCGGGGTTTTCCTGGACGTCTGTTTCGTCATGCCCATTTCTTGAGAGATTTACAGTCGCGTAGGTAGGATGTTCGAGGTGGATCAGAGGGGTCGAGGGAGCTTAAGACAGACAAGCGAAGTCGCGGGTAGCGGGGCGCGGCGGATGGTGGGAGGGTTGAAGAGAGAAGATGGGAGTGTGTGAAATTCCAGGGGGACCGTGTCTGTAATAAACAAGACCACGTGACTACCCATTCTCAGCACAGCCGTGAAAGACTTTAGCGAGCGAAATAAATTCCCGAAAATATTTGCAGGTGGCCAGGATGCAGTTGGAGGCGGGGCCTTGGCCCTGGTCCCCACGGGTTTGTCAAGGCGAGTGGTTCCTGGGGAAATAGGCCGTCTAGGGCGGTCGGAGCGTTTGCAGCTGTTTGGATGTGAGGGTCTACACGAGACAATCGCATGCCCCAAAAATACCAACTCCGAAACTTTCCGTCGCCCCCTCAGCCATGGAGTATGTTGCTAGCCGTTGTGGAGTGCTGTGGACGAAGCCTGGGCGGATGATACGGAGAATACGATTGGCAAACGGGTGACACTGAATTCAAGCGGTGTCACATCCGTTACGCCTGTTTCGCCCGATCGCGCCGTCCCCGTTCCGCCCCCGAAGTCCCCTCACAGGTCTGCATGTCTGGAATCACTCCCCAGCTTCAGGGCGCAGCCCGCTCGGCATACAGGAACCTCTACAGGGCGTCCGCGTCTACTTTTGCTGGTGAGTGACTCAGGAACGACATCGGAACCCGCCACTGAACTCAAATGCTGGCGAACAGGTGACAATGAGATCCTCTCGGGTTGGTTCCAGATTCCGCCAGTCATTTGTTGTTGTCCTGAACCGTTTGCCAGCATTCCGCCAAAAGATGCGCGTGGACTCTCTTCAGCAAAAGGGCCGGACGGATCCCAAGGCCTATGAGGAATCTGTAAAGTTGGGGAACGAGGTTGCAACCGTCCTTCGTAGAAACTTTGTCCAGGCACACCGTGTCGATTCCGGCGCTGATGAGAGGTGGAGTGAGTATGCTCCATTCTTCTCTGTGCACTACCTGACCCTCTCTCCAGAAATCCGGTTTACGGAACACACAGAGATGGGCAATAACGACTCCATCAAGAACCCCCCTCCGATGCCAGGCAAGGGCAGACGGGTCAAGTGCGTACAGTCCCCCCTTCTCCCGTTTCCTCTTGGCACTTACCTGAACAGGTGCTGTTCTGAATGACTTCCCAGTTGCGAACCCGATACCGAGTCCGGCCTAGAGCCCACAGTAATTCTTCCTAATCCCAATCGAAAACTTAACTATTCTCAACTTAAACGTGCTCATGCAAATCGTGTGATCCCTGAGCTGAAGGAGTCAGACCTTGAAGAATCCTTTATTCGAGGCACGTTCCCGCTCCAGAGCGTTATTCCACCATCTCACCGCCGGGATCGTAGGGAGCGGCCCTGGCGGGCAATCCATTAACAAGACCAACAATAACGTCCAACTCTTGCATAAGCCTTCAGGAATTCAGGTGAAATGCCAAGAAACGCGATCATTGCAACAAAACAGGAAGATCGCCCGCAAAATTCTTCTAGAGAAGGTTTCTACCTCCATAAGTTACAACGTGGCCAAACTCATCGACCATTGCAGCTTGACCACCTTTATAACCCCGGTTTATCGAAAGAAGACCTTAAGAGGGCCCGCGAGCGTGAAAGGGACCGGAGAAGACGAAAGAAGGCGAGGAAGGCAACCACCTCCACGACAGAGGAGGACGAACCCACCGAATGATCTACCTTCTCGTTTTACCTCCCACTCTCATCTGTCCTACCCCCTAGTTCACCTCCCAGGAAATTTGATTCTGTCGATCCCCCCTCGTGGTTCATCCGTGTGTCTCCCACCCACGGCTGGGAGCTTCAGTCATGTGAATTGTGGCCATGCAACTCCACCCGCGCATCCCTGTAACGGAGGCATGCCTCTCTATGCCATGAAAACACCGTGCACCCGTGTCCCCGGCCACCATCCTTTGACGGGATGATATTTAAATGCAGAGGGATCGGGACATGGATATCGTTCTTTCCGGCCCCACCCCACTCAACCTCTCTAACCAATCGCCTTTCCCTCCTTCCCGTTCTTGCTCATAACTGGCCACACTCTTTCTACCTTTTCTTTTCTCCTTCCCTTTGACGTACGCCTCGCCCACTGTTATGCACCCCACGGAATTCTGCGAAAGTTATATTATGGCTTCACTTAGTGAGTTGACCCAAACCCCAAGAGATGGCTGCTGTTAATACCAATGCCATAGCTATTGCATTCATTTCCAACACCACCCTCGCGCTGTTGCTCGGAATCCCATACAGCCAAAAACACGAAAGAATTCTTGACGTTGATCAGCCGATCTTCGGCCAAGGGGAACTTGTTCAAATTATAACATCTTCCGTGATTGTGGTGATCATATTTTGTCTGTAAGTTTGGGTCGTCGTGAAATTTCGCTCACTGCACTTCATCTGACCCCAAAACATGCAGGTTCCTTTGCGGAATCGGGGCCATTCCGTACGTCAGAGTGTCGAAGGTGATTGCTTGCGCAACGCTCGCGGTGCTGAGCATGCTGGGATCCTGCTACCTTACTACCCTTGGCGGGGGGAACGAATATTGCGTATTCGATGACTCCCGGAATTCCAAAAAGTGTTATCGTCAACCATACGTGGACCTTCCGCTGACCTGGTTCTCAACCTCCGTCAGTGAGTGGGAACCATTCCTGAATGCCCCCTTGGTATGCTCACGTACTTTCAGTTCTCACCACAGTAGTGGTGTCGTTCGTCAACCGCATGTATGATGATGCGGGACACACCTGGCCTCAGAGCGGTGGCGATGGCCCACGGGTTACCAGACGTGACTCTCTGGATCTAGTAAGGATACAGAGACCCTCCAACGGAAGCGATGCCGACGAGTGCCAGGAAGAGGTTCTAGCACATCCCCCACCTCCGCCGTACAGATCCTCCACCGTCCCATACTCTTCCTATGTCCTCCCCTCCATCCCTCTGCGCAAGAGAGACATGAACAGGCTCGGTTTAACTGTTATCACCAACATCCCGCCATGGTCCTCCAAACCTCCCCCACTCGAAGTCGAACCGAGGAATCAACGTATGGGTAGGGGACTAGGCGCCTAGGAGAGGAGGCAATTGGGGTTCCCGTGGAGTCCGATGCGGAGGACCAGTTCTGAACGCTCATTCCGAACAGGCGAAGGACGTCTGCTGGGATCGGAATGGGACACATAGATACCTTCACCCTTTCTTTGAATGTCAGCCCCTTGGTTTACTGCAGCCATAATTTTTTCTGCTGAGAGAGATGTTCCATAGTGTTCTACCTCCTCAACTGATCGGTGCTGCGAACGATCGAAATCAACCTCACATGAGATGCAACCACACCACTGCCGTCCACCAAGTGCTACAACTACCCCCGGTGTACCCAGCACCTCCTTTAAGGCCTGGTGACCTAAGGTCCTAGAACTCATCAAACCAAAGAAAAGCCACCAACTCTCCTCGGTACCCATCACTAATCATACTTCGTTCCCCTTTTCCTGGCTCCTCCTA